>OGXC01003086.1_pt1 | contig 10192 bp, 10 predicted proteins | sample 1576201 | NCBI WGS metagenome assembly OGXC01 (sample SAMEA3541562, study PRJEB24748) | human gut metagenome | biome: human gut; feature: human-associated habitat; material: faeces | place: China | collected 2012 | reverse complement strand
GTGCGCCGGATTTGAACAGGGAGAAACAGAGGATAACGGTATAGGCTGCAAGGGAGAATATCGCGCTGTGCAGATTGTCCGCTATTATCATGTTGTTTACCAGAACCGCGTAAATGCCGACGCATATCATAATGAGGAAGCCTTGAAAACCGATAGCGAACAGGGATTTGAGGTAGTTGTTTCCTATCTGCCCCCATTCCCGGTTCGTCATTGTTGCAAACGGGATAGGCGATACCGAACAGTAAAGGTAAATCTCTATCATGCGCCCGTAGAGGATAACGGTTATCAGTACGGACATGATTTTCATGCACAAGCTCACAAGGCTTGTTTCCATGACAAGTAAGAGCAGTTCGGGGATTTCCATAGCGTCAAGCCCGTCCTGCATGGAAGCAAGGGCGGCGGCAACATCAATCTCTGTGCTGCCGCCGATTACCCCCGCCGCGCCGGAAACAACGTGCTGCGCCATATCGAACACCGCCATAGTGATGTCAAAGGTGTGCGTCACAAGGTAGACTGCCACAAACGCCTTGAACACCCACTTGAAGAACATGGAAGTGTCAACGTCGTGCATATTGTTCTTTTCCGTTACCATGCTGATAAGCTCATAGCATAGGACGTAGGTAATGACAAGCCCCGCAATGGGTACGATTACATTCTCACTAAGGGTCTGTATCATGGAGAATATATTTGCGTTCCACCCTTGCGGGGTCTGCCCTACCTCTGCGGCGATAGTGCCGACTTTCTCGTTTACGTCCCCGAACATAGTTGACAGATTACCGTTTATGGCTCCTATGAGGATTTCCTTTATCCATTCGTTAATCGCGTCAAGTATGCTCTGCATAAGCCTTTACCCGCGCTTCTTAACCGAACAAGCCGGAAAGCAGCGGTACAAGGGTCATGCCGATAAGGGCAACGCCGCCGCCCGCCATAAGCTGCTTCATGCCCTGGCTCTTCGCGCCCGGATTGTCGTTGCCGTAGCCCTCCATGAGATTGATAACGCCCCAGATACCAAGCCCGGCTCCAAGTGCTACAACAAGGGTCTGCAAAACGTCTACTGCGCTATTGAAAAATGCCATAAATAAATCCTTTCTGCCGCGTCTGCGGCTGTCCGGCAAGCGGACAAAAGGCGGTCAGCGTATGCCGCCGCATAAAAAAACCGCCCTCTGGTAAAGGCGGCTGTCCCCGCGCTGCGTAAGTTCTGCGGCGCGGCGGTATTCAGTTGTAGGGGGGTGCGGCTCCTGCCGCTGTGTGCTGCGCCGGAAAGTAGGGGCGCGTATCATGTAGCCGATATTGATATATGTGATTGCTTCGATTCCTCCTTTCGGTGTCCCGCTGTGCTGCCGGACGGGTATTATTCAGACTTGCGGGAAGTGAATAGCTTGCATAGCAAGGTGTTCGCTTCCCGCAAGTTCACAAAGGGGTAGCTGCCGCAAGGCAGCGTAGGGGAAGTGTAGCTTCCCCTGTCCCCCCCTCCCCGGCGGTCTGCCATGCTGTCACTGTTGAGGGATAAGCCCCCGGCGCGTGACATACTCCGTTGCAAAACGGCGGTGTTCCGCTTCCTTTTCCCGCCAATACTCCCATAATGCAGCGTCGGCGGCTTCCGCAACATTCATTAAAAACCGTTCAAGCTGCTTTTGTTTTTCCTCTGCGCTACGTTTCCTCATGGTCTGCGTCCTCCTGTAAGTCTGCTGCGTCAATCTCGTAATAGTCAAAAACCTCGTCGGGCTTGACAATGGCGGGGCGGCGTTTAAGGTGCTTTTCCATGTCAAAGGCGTTCTTCGGGTCTGCGTCGGATAGGTACTTGTATTTCGGGTGTTTCGTTATGTCGAATTTGTCCGAAAAGAACGGGCGCACCCCGCGTAGCTGCAAGATACATTTCCCTCCGTCCATGACTGCGATTTCATCTTCCGTCATAAGCTGCTTTCCCAATTTCTGATAGTTCAGCCCATGCGAAAGCTCCCGCCCCCTTGTTTCGGAAGTGTTGAAGCTGTCTATCGTTTCCTTGCCTAAAATCTCCGATATTTCTTTGAGCGTGGTTTTTTCCTTGCCGCCCAAGAAAAGCGTGGTGTCGCAGTTGCCGACTATGGTATCGGCGTTGTCCTTGTAGATTGCCTTTAGCTGTGACTGGCTCTGCAAGATGATTGACGCGGAGATTTCCCGGCTCCGTATGGTTGCGATTAGTTTCTCAAATTTGGGGATTTGCCCGATATTCGCAAATTCATCAAGTAAGCACCGTACATGGACGGGAAGCCGCCCGCCGTATTCATCATCTGCTTTGTCGCACAAGAGGTTGAATAGCTGTGTGTAGAGAATACTCACGACAAAGTTAAAGGTGTCGTCGGTGTCGCTGATAATCACGAAAAGGGCGGTCTTTCTGTCACCTATGGTGTCAAGCTCCATTTCGTCGGTTTCCATAAGCTCCCGCAGCTCCTTAATGTCGAATGGGGCTAACCTCGCGCCGCATGAGATAAGTATGCTTTTTGCGGTCTTGCCCGCCGCCAGTTTGTATTTTTTGTACTGCTTGACTGCAAAATGTTCCGGGTCTTTTTCTTCCAGACGTTCAAACATGAGGTCAACCGGGTTCTGGAAATCCTCGTCGTCCTCGCGGGCTTCCGACGCATTTATCATTTCAAGCAGCGTCGTGAAGTTCTTCTCGTCCTCTGGGGCTTCATACCAGATATAGCCGATTAGTGCGGTGTAGTAGAGCTTTTCCGCTTTCACCCAGAAATCCTCGCCGGATTTTTCCCCGTCGCCTTTGGTGTTGGCGATAATGGTATTGACTAATTTCAAAATGTCCTTTTCGCTCCGCAGATAGGCAAAGGGATTGTATTTCATGGATTTTTTGAAGTTAATCGTATTTAGCACTTTGATACGGTATTTGTACCGCTGCAACATTTTCCCGGTTTCCAAAATCAGTGTTCCTTTCGGGTCAGTGACGATATACGACGTTGGAAAATCCTTTGACGTACATTGCATGAGCGACGGTTTCACAAAGAACCGGGTCTTGCCGCTGCCGGAACCGCCGATTACAAGAATATTTTTGTTTCTTGCGTATTTCGGCTGCTTCGGGCGGCTGTTCATGGTGAGCCGTTCCGTCTGCGTTAAGGGGATATTGTTCTCAAATACCGGGTCTGTGTACGGCTTTATGTCGTCAGCCCCGCCCCAACGCGCCGAACCGTATTCTGTCCCGCGGCGGTATTTCTTCGCGTTCTTGCCTTTGGTGTAGATAATCAGCCGGACAATGACCGCCCCCGCAATGCCGATAAGTAAGTCTGCCGGGTGGAAGCTCGGCGCGATACTGGAAAAGGCGGTGGTAAAACCGTCCCCAAGATGTAGCAGCTTTGCGCTTGCGTCCGCGCCGGGGGATAGACGGACAGCCGCGCCCACTTTATCAAAGAGCCAGACAAAGAGCAGATACGGGAGATTTAGGATAAGCAGCTTCTTGATTTCCGGCTTCATAGCGATACCTCCCTGTCTTTGTTCTTGACCTTTGCCCGTTCCGCGTTCTTGCCCTGTGCAGCTTCTTTGAGGGTAGAGAGCAGCTTTCGGATTGAGGGCTTTTTCTCCTGTGTCAGCTTTTTTGCGGAAAATTCCTTAAAGGCTGCGGTCAGCACGTCCGCGTCCCGCCCCTTGAAGAAAACCAGATAGCGGGGCGGGCTTTCCGTCGCGTCCTTTTTCAGCGCAAAGTCGATACCGTACTTTTTCGCCGTACTCTCAAAGGCTTTGATATTGCCCTCGGTAATCTCAATGTTGGAAACGCCCGCGTTCTGCTTCATAAGCTGCTTTAAGCTCTGCTTGCCCTGTGGCGGTTTGGAAAGCTGCTTTTTTCCCTTTGACAGTATGGCTTTCATTGCCTTTTGGAGCGTCTGCGCGGTCAGCTTCCCGGTCTTGATGTAAAGGGCTATGGTCTTTTCGTTTACTTCGTCCTGCAATTTGTCGCGTCCTCCTTTCGCGTTTCTTTATGGGGCGGCGGTCAGATACGCACCCGCAGCCCGTTCAAGTCCTCGGCTCTGATACCCACAAGATACCAGTTGTCGCCGTACTCAATCCGGGTCGGCTTCCACTTGCCCCGCACGAATACGTCAAAGCACTCGCCGCAATGCAAGCCCCCGTAGTAGCTGTTTAAGTCAAAGCGGATGTCGTAACGGTCGGTGCGCTCGTCAAATACCAATGCTCCTGTCATTTTCTGTGCCATAATAAAATCCTCCTTTTGTTGTTTTACAGGCTTTCGCCCGGTTTGAATGAATAATAGTCCGGGTCGCCGTACTGCGGCTTCTTCGGTGACAGTGCGCCGCTTGCCATGTCATGGGCGACAAGGGAAGTGTAATAATTGCCGATAGTGGACGGGGCGTTGAAAAGGGCTGCTTTCAGATATTGCTTGATGTTGCGGATTTTCGTTGTGTTCTCCCGCATACAGTCAAGCACAAAGCGGATATGCTCGCCGTCCAGTTTCATAAACTTAGATTTCACAAGCTCTGCCGGGTAGTCGTCCCCCGCAATCCGTACCCGCTTTCTGGCGGTGCATACGGTTTCAAGCATGAGGTCTACAATCTCGTCAAGCCTGTCACTGTCAAACTTCATGTCCTGTTTGAGAATGTCGTAGTCGATATTGTCCTTGATGATTTCCCGGTATATATCAACTGCGCTCTGTGTTGTCGCTTCCGTTCCTTTCCGTTCCGGCGGCGCAGCCGCTTCTCTGCAAGGAGAGGGGTTAGGGGAAAGGATAGGAATGGAATGGGTACTTGATAAATCTGTATTTGATTTTTCTTTTTTTGGTAAGTCAGTTCTTTGTATATCTTTATTTAATTGCGTTGGATTTTCCAACGTAGGTTTTTCCAATGTTGGTTTTTCCTGCGTTGGATTATCCAATGTTGGATTTTCCAATGTAGGTAAATCCGGCGTAGGCGGCTGCGGCTGCTCGAATATCACATAGTCCGCGCCCCGCAAGCGTCCTTTCTCGTCGCGCTCCCTTGACCGAACGATATACCCGGCGCGTTCAAGCTCCTTAATGGCTTCGCGGATAGCGTCTATCTTCTCCCGGTTGATAAGGGATAAGCCTTTCAAGGTGTAGTCCCAATCTTCGGGGAGTGACAGCATTTGCGACAACAGCCCTTTTGCCTTTAAGGAAAGCTCCTTGTTGCGTAGGTGGTGGTTGCTCATTACGGTGTAGCCCTTGTTCCGTTCCACTCTGAAAACTGCCATAGTAAATCACTCCTTTTGCTGTGGATTTGTTACGCAGTAGAAGCGCGGTTTCGGGGGATAAGGTATAAATCCCTTGCCGCGCCAGATACGCGCCCGCAAAATCGCTTGTAGCAAGGCTTTTTCTGCCCCTACTGCGTAACAAAGGGCATAAAAAAGCGGCGTTCCTGTTCTCCCATGTAGAGAGTAAGAAACGCCGCTTCTGCGTCGTATTCAGTTTTTAGTACAATACCCTGCTTGTCCGTCGCTCGAAAAACCTTGATTTTCCAGTGTTTTCAAAAGTATCGTTATCTAACGTCAGCTTTCAACCGTCCCGGATTTCAGGCAATGCTTGCAGAAGCCGAAGCCGGGAAAATCGGCACAATTATCGTCAAGGATATGAGCCGTTTCTGCAGAAACTATCTTGAGGTCGGCTTTTATACCGAGATTCTGTTCCCCAAGAAGCAGATACGCTTTATTGCAATCAATAACAGCGTGGCCAGTGACAAGCCGCAGGATAACGACTTCACCCCGTTCCTCAGCATAATGAACGAGTGGTATGCCAAGGACACCAGCAACAAAATAAGCCGAGCAAGAAGCGGTGGAAAAAGCCAAGCGCAAGAAAAGACGGCAGCGTGAGAGCAATGCTGCGCATAGAGCCAAAACCAAGCGGAACGCTGGGCGGCGAATACGGCGAGATGGCGGCACACAGCTTCACGGCTGAAAAAGCAGAGACGCAGTATTTGAAGTCTGCTGCAACCTGTACCGAAAAGGCGGTCTACTACAAGTCCTGCGCAGTCTGCGGTCTGAGCTCCGAGGGCACGGCGGATGAGGCGACCTTCTTCTCCGGCAATGCGCTGGACCACAACTGGGGCGCTTGGACGTCCAACGAAGACGGCACCCATACCCGCACCTGCACCGTTGACGGATGCTCTGTAGGCACGCAAACGGAGAATTGCATCGATACAAACAAAGGCCACAAATGTGATATCTGCGATTATATAATCAGCGAGTGTGCAGACGATAACAAAGACCACAAGTGTGATTATTGCGGCAAGAAGCTGACTGAGCACACCGGCGATAAAGCGACCTGCAAGGACAAGGCAAAGTGCGAGGTCTGCGGTGCGGAATACGGCGAGCTTGATGCGAAGAACCACACCAACTTAAAGCACTTCCCGGCAAAGGCGGCGGCCAAGGATGCCGAGGGCAATATCGAGTACTGGTACTGCGAAGGCTGTGGCAAGTATTTCAGCGACAAGGACGGTACAAAGGAAATCAAAAAAGCAGGCACCGTAACGACGAAGCTGAAGGACGATTCCAAATCTCCACAGACCGGCGATTCCAGCAATTTTGCTTTGTGGCTTGCCTTGCTGTTTGTCAGCGGCGGTGCAGCCATTGGCACAACGATTGTCAGCAGAAAGAAAAAGTACAACAGATAATTGAATAGCGTTCCCTTGCTCCATCTTCCGAGCAAGACAAAAGCGTCGTAGCAATACGGCGCTTTTTTGTTACCCGGAAGTGACAAACAGCGGCTTTTGAATGGTTGGCGGTAAAGGATACCGCCGTCAAAACAAAGCCGCTCATATCGAAAGAAAACGCCCAAAATCGTCCCGGAACTATACAGCGGGAAACGGTTTTGGGCGTTTCTGCGTTTCGGGAGCAAATCGGCAATTAGGCAGCACAAAGGAGGTGTCCTCTATGCCCCGTATGCCGAAATACCTCAAGAGAGAATGGGCGTTCTTTCTTGATGAGCGTGGCAGGAAGAAATATAGTAAGTGAATTTTGATGCCAAAAAGAAACTCAATCTATTTGCCAGTAAATGCAATTATCACCGCCTCATAAGGACGCAATATATTTCCTTCTCTGTCGTCCTCATAATTCCGGATCCAGACTTCCCCGGCTTTCCACTCATCAAGCAATGGGCAGCTAACTTCCTCATCCGTAAAGTTTGTACATACCAGCATCTTTGTATGCTCATCTGTTCTCGTATAGGCGAAAATTCTCTCATCTTCCGGCAGAAGAAGTTCAAATTTTCCATTCACGAATACTGGATTTTCTTTTCTTAAACGAATCAGCTTCTGATAATAGTAAAATACCGAATTTTCATCTTCCAGTGCCTCTTTGGCATTGATTCTGGTATAATTTGGATTCACGGCAAACCATGGTTCTCCTGTTGTGAATCCTCCGTTCTCATCCCCGCTCCACTGCATCGGAGTACGGGCATTATCACGGCTTCTTGCGTAGATAGACTGCATGATTTCTTCTGGCTGATATCCTTTTTCCAGACGCTCTTTGTACATATTCAATGTCTCAATATCTTCATATTCCTCAATGCTGTCAAACTGCACATTCGTCATTCCCAGTTCTTCTCCCTGGTAAATGTAAGGAGTTCCCTGCATTCCATGAAGCATTGTCGCCAGCATTGTTGCCGACTCTTTTCTGTATTTTCCGTCATTTCCCCAACGCGACACGATTCTAGGAAGATCATGGTTATTCATGAACAGACTGTTCCATCCTGTCTGATATAAAGTATTCTGCCACTTTGCAAGGCATTTTTTCAGCTTAACCAGATTCAATGGAATCGTATCCCATTTTTCTTTTCCTTCTTCCTGATCAAGCATAATGTGCTCAAACTGAAAAACCATAGAAAATTCACTGCCATCTGGATTACTATATTTCTTTGCAATTTCCGGTGTTGCTCCCCAGGCTTCTCCAACAGTGATCATATCCCCCTTCTGAAATGTTTCTCTGCTTAGTTCACGCAGAAATTCATGCAGCTTTGGTCCATTATTTGTGATCTTAAGATCTGGCTCTTTTGCAATCTGATCGATTACATCCAGACGGAATCCACCTGCTCCTTTTTCCATCCACCAGAGAATCATATCATAGAGCTCTCTTCTCACTTTCGGATTCTCCCAGTTCAGATCTGGCTGTTTCACTGAAAACTGATGAAAATAATACTGTCCCAGTTCTGGAACCCACTCCCATGCCGGTCCTCCGAACGCAGAATTCATATCATTTGGGTAAATACCTTCTTCTCCGTCACGCCACACATAATAATCATGATACGGATTGTCTTTGCTTTTCTTTGCCTCCAAAAACCATCTGTGTTCATCTGAAGTATGATTCAGCACAAGATCCATCATAATTCGGATTCCGCGTTTCTTTGCCTCCGCAAATAACTGTTCCATATCTTCCATTGTTCCGAACATCGGCTCAATATCCTGATAATCTGAAATATCGTATCCATTGTCATCCTGTGGCGAACGATACACCGGTGAGAGCCAGATTGCATCTATTCCAAGTTTTTTCAAATAATCCAATCTGCTGATAATTCCTGGAATATCACCGATTCCATCTCCATCCGAATCTTGAAAGCTTTTCGGATAAATCTGATATACAACTGCATTTTTCCACCATTTATTCTTATTTCCCATACTCATTCTCGATATCTCTCCGGCAGATTTTCTGATTCTACCGGGATATCCTCTCCTTTCTAACCATATACCTGGCTTATTTTTTTCTATATTTTAACGGAGAAACTCCATATGTTTTTTTGAAGCTTCTGATAAAATAGCTTACATTCTGATATCCACTCTGCATTGCAATCTCTGTAACAGGAATATCCGTATCTTGTAACAGCTGTTTTGCATGCTCTAACCTTAAATGTGTTATATATTGCGAAAAGGTAATATGAAAATGTTCCTTAAAATATCGCGATATATATTTTTCCGAAAGATGAAACTGCTCACTAAATTCTTTTAATGATATCTTTTCCATAAAATTCTGCTGTATATATGAAATCATTTCTTTTTCTACAGTATTTCTCCCGCTTTTATCATTTTCGATTACAAAGCCCTTCTCCCACATTTCAAGAATAAACTGTAAAAGAATTATTTTTGTTTTTATCTGAGCAGTTATTTGGGGCTCAGTTTTCTTGTTTTTTGCCATATATATTTCAACCAACTGCTCACATAGTTCTTTTGCTGTATCTTTTACTCTTGGACTTATCATCAGATGACCATTTTTTAACGGCTCCAGTAATTTATCATCCAACATGTCATTTATGCAAAAAGATATGTATTTTAATGGAAAAAGGAAAGTAAAATAATCCACTGTACCAGTCTGTGAACCCATAAAATGCAGATTACCCGGCGACACTACAAAAGCATCCCCGGGGGTTCCAATATAATTTTCTCCTGATATACTTACAGTCAAAAAACCACTTTTTACATATATAATTTCCAGTTCATCATGCCAATGAACCGGTATCTGAAATGATCGTCCTTCATTTTTTATATGATATGTACTAAACGGATCATCCTTTGTACCATGTGGTTTATTTTCCTTTAATTCAAAGTACATACTCTCTCCTATACTTCTACAAGACCTTTACTCTTCCATTTTCCACTCTTCCATCTAAGTACCATTCCCACTGCTCTCGCACATTCGTCACCTGCCATAGCAATATATGCTCCTACAGCCAGAAGTCCCATGTGTATTCCGAGAAAATAGGTTCCGCCAACTGCAAACAAATACATAAATATCGCACCTAATATAACCGGAAAAAATGCGTCTCCGCTCGTTTTTAACGCCTGCCCATATACAAGGTTTGTTACCCTTCCAAGTTCAAGAAATATATCTACTATTAACAACTTTACCACAAGATTTATCATCTGTGTATCATCCGTAAATATATGCACGATAAAATGTCCGGCAAATGCAAAGGTCACGGAAAAGCATGTCGCTGTGATGATACCATATATCGCAGCTTTTCTCGTCCCCCTGTTACATTCCTCAAACTCTTTTGCTCCAATTCTCCAGCCGGTCATAATTGCATTTGCCTGAGCAAGGGCAGCTCCCACGCAATACGAGAAATTTGCAATCTGTATCGCATATGAACGCGCTGTAACATTCATTCCATCCACATCCATCTGATTCATAAAACGCACTATAAATGTCATTGCGATGTTGTAAAGTGCTGTTTCAAGCGCAGAAGGAAAACCAATCTTAA
>OGXC01003083.1_pt1 | contig 10199 bp, 7 predicted proteins | sample 1576201 | NCBI WGS metagenome assembly OGXC01 (sample SAMEA3541562, study PRJEB24748) | human gut metagenome | biome: human gut; feature: human-associated habitat; material: faeces | place: China | collected 2012 | reverse complement strand
GGCGTAGCGGTGGCTACGGCGACCGACGACAACGCGGAAATAAGAAATTTAGACGCAAGATTGTTCGAGAAATCAACTTGTTGGCACACTAGCTTGATTCGGTTAAATTCCCATTGTAAGAATCTCCATCAGTACCCCAAGCAATGACGGATTCAAATTCATGGATACCAGAACTGGCACTGCCTCTGTACCCAGCTCTTTCACTACTTTATAAACGTCTGTCTTCTGTGCATAGGTAATCTGTGCTTTTTCCAGAATCTCATAGACCTCTTCTGCATAGTCTCTCTGATAAACAGCTGCATCTGCCGCAAAAGTAATCTTCACCTGCGCATCTGCCGGCACATCCTTCAGGAGCACTATTGTTCCATGAAGCTTCTCATCCTCTGCGAACTCTGCATCCTTATATGCCTGTCCGTTTACAGTAACCTCCTGCGGTTTGTCCTGAATGTTGCAGAAGCGGATCTTCCAGGAACGTTTCTGCGGGATCACTGCTGTATTTCCCTGTGCAGCTTCTACAATAAATACTGTTCCATTCTCATCTGCAGTCTTCGTCATTCTGGTGGATACCCAATTCTCATCCAGGTCTTCCGGTGTGTCCCCACCGTCTTCCCAGAGTACAAATTCTCCTGATTCTCCAGGATATACAAGTACTTCCAGTTTCTCAGGATTCTCAATGGAATTATCATATCCTTCCATGTCCTTCAGTGGAATGATGCTGCCTTCACGCACAAGTACCGGCATCTCATAAATATCTCTCCAGAGATCCACTTTTCTGCCGCCCTTATATGCTCTTCCGTTAAAGAAATCATACCAGATTCCCTGCGGGATCCATGTCTTTGCGCCTGCAAGTCCTGTTACCGGATCCAGCTTATCTGTGATTGGAGATACCATCATCTCTGTGCCGAAATAATAGTTGTTCGGTACTTCATAGGTTTCCTCACGCTCCGGCTCCAGATAATACATCGGCTGTACCAGCGGCAGTCCCGCTCTGCTTGCACGACGGTTCATGGTGTAAAGATACGGAACCAGCTTATGACGCAGTTTCAGGAAATTCTTCATTACTGTTTCTACAATCTGGTTGTATTTCCACGGTTCTTTTCCATTAAACGGGTTATCTGTGCTGTGCAGACGATTCATTGGTGAAAAGACTCCAAGCTGTACCCACCTTGCAGTGAGCTCGTCGTCTCTGTATCCAAACATATGTCCACCGATATCATGACTCCACCATCCAAAACCGATGTTGCTGGCATTTGCTGTGAAATATGGCTGGAATTTCAGACTCTCCCAGGTAATGAACGTATCACCGGAAAAACCAACCGGGTATCTGTGGCTTCCTGGACCTGCATATCTTGAGAAAGTCAGCGCACGTTTTCCTTTCCACTTGCTGTCCAGATAGTGATAGTGGTTCAGCATCCAGAGCGGATCCAGTCCCGGAACCTTGGTTACAGTTCCCTGCTGCCAGTCAAGCCACCAGAAGTCTACTCCCTCTTCTTCCATCGGATGATGCAGTTCCTCAAAATATGTCTCAATGAATTTCGGATCTGTCATGTCAAAAAGCACCGGTTCCTTGCTTGCAGGATCAATTCCCATCTTCTCTGCAACTCTCGGATAGGCTTCTTCATAAGCACGCACTCCATCTGCCGGATGTACGTTCAGTGTGATCTTATATCCATGTTTGTGCAGCCAGTCCATAAATTCAGGCGGATTGGGGAAAAACTTCTTATTCCAGGTATATCCTGTCCATCCGCTTCCATATACAGGAGGTACATCCTCTACCAGATGCCAGTCCATATCTACAACTGCAATAGAAAACGGCACTTCTTCTTTCTCAAAACGCTCTACCAGTTCTTTGTACTCTGTCTCTGTGTATTTGTGATATCTGCTCCACCAGTTTCCGAACGTATATCTTGGAAGCAGAGGTGTTTTTCCACATAATCTGTAAAAATCCTGCAGACATTCCACATATCTGTGACCATATCCAAAGAAATAGAAGTCTGCCCTGTTTCCCTGACGTGGCTCTACCATTCCATCTTCACCCATCGCCATTGTGTGCGAATCATCCAGCACTGAAAAACCGTTTCTGGACATAATGCCATGACTCAGCGGAATCTCACCGTCTGCCTCATCCAGGGTTCTGGCTGTTCCCAGCAGATCTTTCGGTTCATCACCATAATGCCATACACGCTCGCTGGCTTTTCCACCCGCAACACGTATCATCAGACCGCTTGGAGAAAATTTCTGCCTGTCATAGTGGATTTCCAGGTCTTTGGTGTAAATATGTAATTCCTCACCGCCATCGCTCACCCTGAATTCCGGCACCGGGAAATCACGATTGCATACCATCTGTGTTGCTCTGTCCTCAAATCCTCCGTCTTCGCTGTACTCAAAACGAATCAGGGCAGTTGTCAGCATTGTAATCCTGAAATGATCGCCCACGATCACAGCTTCCTTTCTGCATACAGGATTACCTTCCAGCACAAATTTCTTTAAGTCCATAAAAGCTTTTCCTCCTTTACATCAACAACAGTTGTAACAGTTGCTTTTATGTCTATTTTAATCTTCTGTAGTCTGATTGACAACGCTTTTTTTCAGCTACTGAACATTTATATGACATATACTTGTGATATTATTTTCTAGAACGTGTCTGAAAGATGCTTTACACAAGATGTGCGTCACAATTTGCAGGAGATTTTGGGAATGATTTTCCAAACACACTCTAAAGCAGCTGCCGAAGAGGACGAATGATAATCCTGAGCACACCGTAGTATAACTTCTTTTTCCGATTCAACACTTTCCCCTGGTACTTTGCGCCTTCGGTTTCCTGACCGTTTGCAAGTACCTCTTTGCTTTTTTCCATATAATCTGATTCTGTTTCGTGAATCTGCTGACTCAGTTTTTCGCTGTCAATTACCAGCATCAGTTCCGTATCCAGATAAGTACTTCGCATATCCAGATTATAGGAACCTACTACTGACAGACGATCATTTATCAACACAGCTTTTGTATGAACCGGATAATCATTCATCAGTTCATACACATCTGCCCCTGTTTCCAGAATTTTCTTTTTCTGATTAAGATAATCTGTACAGCCCCATGGATTAGAGCCTTTTTCCACTGCATTCAGCACGATCTGAAGCTTTGCATGATCTGAAATCCCCTGCAATACATCATACATGTAACCATTACAGATCACATAAGGAGTCTGTATTATTACATGATCTGCATTTTCAGTAAGATACTGAATTGTCTGGAGAACCTGCGGTGTTTTTCGTCCCGCCTCAATTCCATTATTGATCAGAGTGATCTTGTTTGCTTCTATCGTATCCTTTTCCCATGCACTGTATGTTTCTATATCATTGTACCTTTTCAGCAGAGATATGTAAATTTCTTCCATGTGCCGGTATGCATCCGTATATCTGGAAGATTGTTTGCCTTTTTTAATGCTCACACAGCTTTCCTTCCATATTTTATGGAAATAATCCTCAAGCTGGTTCAGCGACTCTCCCTGTCCTTCTGATGTATCATACACCAGGATATCTCTGTCTTCATTAATGCCTTTTGTCTGATTCCCCAGAAAGATATCATTGCTGTTGCGTCCGCCCAGCAGATACATTTTCTCATCCACGATCAGATATTTATCATGCATGCGATAATTCACCTTAAACAGATTGACCGGTGTCACCGGATTGTAAACTCCCACTTCCACATTCTCATATGATGCCAGAGCCTGGAAATCACTGCTTCCAGCCAGAAACAGTTGCTGATAAATTCCATCGATCAATAACTGAATCTTCACACCTCTTGCCGCAGCGCAATTCAATGCGGCAAGAATTTTAGTGCCATTATCATCCGCGCGTAAGTCAAAGGTAGACAGTACAATGCTCTCCTTCGCAGTGCCAATCATACGAAGCCTCCACAAAAGTGCCTCTTCATTATCGTCAATGCAGCAAATCCTTTCCGTTCCTTCTGTCTCTGATGTAAATTCTGTTTCTCTCAGACTTTCCACATATTTTTCGTCCGGTTTCCTGCAAAAAAGAGGTGAAAGTACATTTACCAGCACCACGATCAGCAGGAAAAGGCAAAATATTTTTCCTGTTCTTTTTAGTATTTTTTTCATTCGATACCGTAACCTCCTTTGACCAGACCGGAACCCAGATATTTGACTTATTCCTCTTCTTTCGACAATACACTGAGTATAGAGTATAACATAATCAGAAGCCATAGTGCATCTTTTGATACGAAAAGCGTTAAAATCTTTTCACAAACCCTTTTCTTTTTCTTGCAATGTCTTATATGTTTCCGACTTATAAAAATTCAATGTCATCAACTCTTTCCAACAGGGAGGGATTTCAATGTTATCAGGATGGTTTGTATAAAGTGTGATGACTGGTTATAAAGAGAGTTTATCTGCATCTTGCACAGCAGTCTTCTCTCCTGCATGAAGATATTTACCAGCTTGACCCTGTGTTCTTCAAGCGCTATCAGCAGCATAAAATACTTTTACGCCCTTGTGGAACTTTCTCCGCAGGGGCGTAAATATTTCATTTTTCTCTATTTCCCAGACACCTTTATTTCTCACTTTCCCGCAAAACAAGAAAAACACCGTCCCCGCGGCAATCGCATTGTCCGCAAAAACAGTGTTCTTAGTGCGCCTTCAGGGGTTCGAACCCTGGACACCCTGATTAAGAGTCAGGTGCTCTACCAACTGAGCTAAAAGCGCATATTCTTTTGTTTTTCTCTGTGTTAAAGTTTTGCATCACCTTCAACGCAAGTGATATTATATATAATAGTCGTTTAAATGTCAATAGGTTTTTTCAAAAAAAATCAGATTTTTTTTTATTTCATTTATTTTTCCTTTTTTTCATCGTTTTGGGACATTTTGTTAAGTGTTTTATTGACCTCTTCTGCGGATTTCCGCAGGCGGCTGAAGGTATTATCAAAGTTTTTGTGTTCATAACGGAATTGTAGCATCTTATTATGGAAAGAACTTTTTCGTTTCACTGGTTGACTCCTTCGGGGCGCGAAGCGCCCCGAAATTTTCTTATACTATAATATGCACTGCCAGCTACAATAGATAATCAAATGAATAATCGCAATCCACTTCACTACGGAATTGCTATAAACCAGATGATTGCTCTGCTTTTTTATCTGTGACACCCTCTGGAAATCACCATCTTACAGATTGGATTTCCCATTGAGGAAAATTTCTCTTCATATTCTGTCATAACATTTCCCTGCACCATCTCTTCATTATGATGCAGATCAAAGGTAGAAGCTTCCAGATTCCATCCGGCTTCCTCCACTTCTTCCAGGGAAAATTCAAACAGTTCCTTATTATCTGTCTTAAATTCCACTTTTCCATCCGGAACCAGAATCTGGTCGTAACGTGCCAGGAATTCTCTGGATGTCAGGCGACGTTTTGCATGGCGGGCTTTTGGCCATGGATCGGAAAAGTTCAAGTAAATCTTATCTACTTCACCTTTCTCAAAGATTTCCGGCAGAAGTCTGGCATCCACTCTCATAAAAAATAAATTAGAATAAACCTCTCCATTCTCCTCCAGTTCCTCCCTCTTCTGCAATGCGCGAAGAAGAACGCTGTCATACATCTCAATTCCTATATAATTGATATCCGGATGTAGCCGGGCCAGATCCATAAGAAATCTTCCTTTTCCCATCCCTACTTCAATATGAAGAGGCTGCTTTTTCGCAAAAACCTCCCCCCAGTGTCCTTTCTTTGTCTGTGGTTCCTGCACCACATAAGGGCTCTCCAGAATTGCATCCTGAGCTCCCGGAATATTTCTTAATCTCATAAAAATCTCCTGTTCCTTTTCTTATATCTCCAGAGCGTGTTTGAAAAATGCTTTACGCAAGATGTGCGTGCAATTTCCTGCCACCAATAAACTACCATACCATACTCCTAACGTCAATTACATCCCGGACAGATATTCGCAGGAGATTTCTTTAACTTGTCTAAAAAATAACAATTTTTTCCTTTCAGAAAAAAATTTAGATGGTTTTTTTTAATAAAAGGGTGTATGATATCTAACAGATATTACTATTTTTCGCATAGTAAATCTGAATTTTTTGTAAAATTTTGACAATCAAGGAGGTTGAAGATGGAGCAGATACTTAACAAATTATCTGAAATCGAACTTACAGCCCAACGCATCATGGAAGACTGCGACCGGCAAAAGCAACAGCTTTCTGAAGAGGCAGAACAGAAATGTAAAAATTATGACGAGCAGCTGGAATCTCGGACAGCAGAGCAGATTCGACGGATCCGTCAGCAACTGGAAGAAGAAAAAGATTCCCGCCTGGCACAGTTACGTGCAGACACAGACGCTACCTTTTCTTCACTGGATGCTCATTACGAACAGCAGCACTCACAACTTTCAAGAGAATTGTTTGAGAAAATACTGGCTATGTAAAGAGCTGTCTCAAACGCTAAACAACATCAGGAAAGGAAGTGAAAAACAATGGGAGGCGTACTCTCCTACAGCGGACTTTCCACGAAAATCCGCGCAATGCAGAGCAGGCTTACTACCATGGATCAGTTCGAGGAAATCCTCCAACTCTCCGATGTCACGCAGGTAGCCGCCTATCTGAAGCGAATGCCGGAATACTCTTCCAGGTGGGATGCACTGGATGAAAATACCCTGCACCGTGGCCAGATTGAGAAGCTTCTGAAGAAATCCATATTCCAGAATTTCTCCAGAATTTATCACTTTGCCAACCCGGAGCAGCGTAAATTTCTGGATCTGTATTCCAAGCGATATGAAATCCGTGTACTGAAGGAAGTCATGACAAATATCTTCGATCACCGCGACACGGATCCTGTAGATGTTTCTCCGTACCGTGAATTTTTCCGTCTGCATTCCAATATTGATGTAGACCGGATCACTACCTGTTCCACCATGGAGGAACTGATCTCCTGTCTCAAAGGAAACGAATTTTATATCCCGCTTTCGAAGATCCAGGAGCATGAAACAGCACTTCTCTTCGACTATGGTATGGCACTGGATCTGTACTATTTTACCCAGATCTGGAACATCCGTAAGAAGCTGTTTAAAGGTAAAGATCTGGAAGAGATTACCTGCACTTACGGCGAGAAATTTGATATGCTGAACCTGCAGTTTATCCAGCGTTCCAAAAGGTATTACAACATGGATCCGGCAAGTATTTATGCCCTGCTGATCCCTGTAAATTATAAGTTAAAGAAAGAAGAGATCACAGCTTTGGTGGAAGCACCTTCATACGAAGAAGGTCGAAGAATTTTCCAGAAAACATGGTACGGCAACAAATATGAACAGCTTACCGTAGCCAATCTGGAAGAATTCTACAACCACATCCACCGCTCGATCCTTGAGAAAGAATCCCACAGAAATCCATATTCTGTAGCAGTAATCTATTCTTATCTGTATAACAAGGAACACGAAGTAAACCGCCTGACTATCGCCATTGAATGCGTACGTTACGGTGTGCAGCATGATGAAGCCATGCGTTATATTTGCAACAGTTGATTTCTATATGGCGCATAACTGAATAACTGCTTCGCAGTTTAAAGAACATTAACCAGGAGGTGAATTTATGATTGAGAAAATGAAGTTCCTGAGCATTACCGGTCCTAAAACCGATATTGACAGAGTGGTAAACACCTATCTTTCCAAGTACGAAATTCATCTGGAAAATGCCCTTTCCGAGCTGACCGCAGTAGAGAGTCTTTCTCCGTTTATGGAAATCAATCCATATAAGGAAGCACTCTCTACTGCCAACAGTTTCTATGATGAACTGGCAGATCCGGAGAAGATTTCTGCCAAACCCATGGATACTGAACAGGCTTTAAATACAATCCGCCGGATTCAGTCTGATTATCAGGAACTAAGCAATAAACGTGCTGATCTGGAGAGTCAGCTTGCAGCTCTGGATGAATCTCTGCGAGTGATCCGCCCGTTCAGAAATATTAATTACAATATTTCCTCAATCCTGAAATTCCAGTTCATCCACTTCCGTTTCGGAAGGATTGAGAAGGAATATTACCAGAAATTTGAAAAGTATATTTACGAAAATCTGGACACAATTTTCATTAAATGTGATGAAGATGACCAGTATGTCTGGGGTCTGTATTTTGTCCCGGAGCACGAAGCCCAGAAAGTAAAAGCCGTCTATTCTTCCATGCACTTCGAGCGTATTTATATGCCAGATACGTATGAGGGAACAGCAAAAGAAGCTTTCGAACAACTGACTGAAACACGCAACAGAGCTGCTGCTGATCTGGCATCTGCCGATCAGAAAAAAGCAGATTTTCTTCTTAGAAATCAGAAAGATATCATTGCATCACGCAATGCTATCGCACAGCTTTCCGGTAACTTTGATGTGCGCAGACTTGCGGCATGTACACATGGGGATAAAGACGTTTTCTATATCTTATGTGGATGGATGACAGAGAAAGATGCCCATTCTTTCCAGAATGATATCAAAGACGACAGCCGCATTTTCTGTATTATTGACGGTGAAGAGGACGAACATCTGAAGCCAGGTATACACCAGCAGCCGCCAACGAAACTGAAGAACCCGAAACTGTTTAAACCATTTGAAATGTACATTAAGATGTATGGTCTTCCGGCCTATAACGAGATGGATCCCACATGGTTTGTAGCACTGACTTATTCCTTTATTTTCGGTGCAATGTTCGGTGATGTGGGACAGGGATTGCTGCTCTTTATCGGAGGTTTCCTGCTTTATAAATTCAAACATATCACACTGGCAGGCATTATCAGTTGTGCAGGTGTGTTCTCCACAATCTTCGGATTTATGTTCGGAAGTATCTTCGGATTCGAAGATGTGATACCTGCCCTGTGGCTTCGCCCGATGAACAATATGATGTCAGTTCCGTTTATCGGAAAGCTGAATACAGTATTTATTGTTGCCATTGGTTTTGGTATGTGCCTGATCCTTTTATGTATGGTATTTAACATCCTGAATGCCTGGAAAGCCGGAGATGTAGAACACATCTGGTTTGATACAAACTCAGTAGCCGGTCTGGTATTCTACGGCTCTGCAGTTGTCTCCATTGCACTTATACTGAATGGCAAAACACTTCCCGGCGGAATCGTACTGTTTATCATGTTCGGCGTACCATTGATCCTGATCTTCCTGAAAGAGCCACTTACAGCCCTCATTGAGAAGAAATCAGAAGTTATGCCAAAAGAGAAGGGAATGTTCGTTGTACAGGGACTTTTTGAAATGTTTGAAGTCCTGTTAAGCTACTTCTCCAATACCCTTTCCTTCGTCCGTATCGGAGCTTTCGCAGTCAGCCATGCAGCGATGATGGAAGTCGTTCTCATGCTTGCAGGCGCAGAAAGCGGAAACCTGAACTGGATAGTAGTAGTTCTGGGAAACCTTTTTGTATGTGGTATGGAGGGCCTGATCGTCGGTATCCAGGTGCTTCGTCTGGAATATTATGAAATGTTCAGCCGCTTCTACAAAGGTACAGGACGTAAATTTGAGCCGTTCCGCTCTGTAAAATAGACAGAAAGATCATCAGAAATTATACTATTTTCATTTATATATCATCCTCGGGAAACCCATATCTGTCGGTCAGCCAGATATTCGAAGCCGAATAAATATGATATATATGAACAGCAAAATCAAAAACTAAGAGGAGATTTAATTATGACAACAATCGCACAGATCATTTTAGCAATCGCACTGGTACTCAGCATCATTCTTCCATTTGGCTACTATCTCATCGGTGAAAAAAACCGCGGACGTTACAAAACAGCTCTCGGTGTAAACGCATTCTTCTTCTTTGGAACTATGCTTATCGCCATTGCAGTTATGTTCACAGGTGCTTCTTCCGTACAGGCAGCTGCAGGCTCTGAAGGCACACTTGCAACAGGTATGGGTTATATCGCAGCAGCTCTTGTAACCGGACTTTCCTGTATCGGTGGTGGTATTGCCGTTGCCAGTGCGGCAAGCGCAGCATTAGGTGCTATCAGCGAGGATCAGAGTATCCTTGGTAAATCCCTTATTTTCGTAGGTCTTGCAGAAGGTGTTGCCCTTTATGGACTGATCATCTCCTTCATGATCCTGGGACAGTTATAAGATGCAGATGTTTTTGATCAGCGACAATATCGATACCTACACAGGGATGAGACTGGCAGGTGTAGAGGGCGTGGTTTTGCTGAACGTTTCCGTTT
>OGXC01003076.1_pt1 | contig 10218 bp, 8 predicted proteins | sample 1576201 | NCBI WGS metagenome assembly OGXC01 (sample SAMEA3541562, study PRJEB24748) | human gut metagenome | biome: human gut; feature: human-associated habitat; material: faeces | place: China | collected 2012 | reverse complement strand
AAAAGAAATGTTCCAGAACAGTCTTTCTATTCGCTGCGGTGGTTCTGCGGCACTGGGACTCTGCAGAGGAGCATCCGGAAGTAACACCGTTTATCTGGAACTGAAACTGCAGCCGTATGATTATGCGGCAGCATCGGTGATCCTGGAGGAAGCCGGAGGTAAGATTACACAGATTGATGGCAGTCCGATCACCTTACATGAAGGATGTTCGATCATCGGCGGAACACCTGCGGCATGGCAGGAGAGCAAAGATGCCTTTGAAAAATTAAAAGAAGAGATGTAGATAAAAAGCATTGTGTGGTTGAAAAACTGCATAGTGCTTTTTTGTTACAGAAAAGTTAAATTAAGATAACAAGTGTATTTCGTGCTATTTCTTTAATGAAAATGATTTTCATTAAGCTATTTAATGAGAAAAAAAGTCGATTTATGGTTAGAAAATGCTAACATTTTTGTGGACATGAAAAAGGAGTTATGGTATAAAAATAAATGGTTAGAAAACGCTAACACAATAGCGTATATATAAAGAGGAGGAAGGAAATGGCAAATCAGAGATTGATGAAAAAAGTTGCACCAGTTGTTTTAAGTGCAGCGGTCGCAATGACAAGTATGCCGGCAACAGCTTTTGCAGCAGATTTTTCTGATACAGAAGTTACTGTAGCAGAGGAAAGTGCTGATATTGAAGAAGCAAGTGCAGAAGCTGCGGACACAGATGTTGTGGAAGATACAGATGTAGACGTTGAAGAAGCAGCAGAGGACGTGACAGAGGATGAAGAAACATCTGATGAAGAACTCTTCAGCGCAGAGGTCAGTGAAGATGAATTTGCTGATGAGGCTGGAGATGGACAGACAGAAGGCGAAGCATATGTCCTCATGAACATTCCTTATGACGATTTTTATAAGGCAGAATTAAAGAATAATGATGTGAAAGTTGATACATTCACATCTGCAACAAAACAGAAGACAAGATCCAGTCTTGCAAAAGGCTCTTATCACGTAAATTCAGATGGAAGCGATATCACTGGTGTGACTTTTCCTGTGAAAGTATCTGATATTTCAGTATTGAAGGACAAAAAACAGATTAAAGATAACGCTTCAGTGAGTATCACAACAGCTATAAAGGGAAAAGAAACTACTACAGAATACAAAGGAAAAGATGCTCTTTTTGAAAGCGACTCATATTCCTATTATGTTCTTTCTGAGGAACCATCCTACTACAAAGAACTGACAGTCGGTGAAGATGGAAGTTTTACATTCAGTGCCATTAAGGGTAAATCAGCAGCACCGGAGACAAAACAGGTGCAGGCTGAATTCAAAACAAAATCCAACTATGGTGACTACCAGCTGAAGTTTGATAAGACTGAATTCAACAGCATTATCAATACAAATACTAACACAGTGTATGGTGCAGTTATTAATACAACAGACGGAACAACCTATGGTCTCTGCCATCAGGAAAATATCTGGAAAGGATATGAGTTGGCATGGAGTACAGGATATACAACAGAAAGTCATGGATGCCATCTCAACTCTGAACATTTTGAGTCTATGATGGGAAAGACAATTGACAGCGTAACATATTATGCAAGTAATGGCATTTATACATTAGATATTGCAGATGTAAAGGTTCTGGCCAAAACTGGTGTGACAGCGACTGTTGCAGATATCCATACAACTGATACAGAAGCAGCGGTTACTCTGGACGGAACTCTTCCAGAAGGATTTTTAGCAAAATATACTGTTGACGAAACAGAAGTTGCTTATGCAGATGGTAAGATTACAACAGGAGCACTGGCAGCAGGTTCCCATACATTGACGATCAGTGATGCTAATGATGTATATGCTCCGATTCAGGCTTCCTTCTATGCAAAAGAGGCAAATGTACCGGCTGTATATGATGCGACAGAACATAAAATCGCAGCAGCTGACGGAATTACTGAAGACCAGTTAAAAGCATATATTAAAACAATTACTTCTGTAACAGTGGGAGATAAGACTTATGCAGCTTCAGGAAAAGGTGCAACAGTGATTGTCAAGGAAGACGGAACACTGGATACCTCTAAACTGGAATTGGAAGAAGGTACAAAATTTGTAGTAACATCCAGTTCATATGATAATCTCGAATTCTCTTACAGCCTTTACAGCTATGTGTACGCAGGACTCACCTGGGGCGAATACTGGAGCCAGGAAAATGTGACTGCAGCAGGAAACGTAAGCGGATCTGACGAAAAAGATTCTCATAATGAATCTGATACAGGCGCATTTGATGCAGTAACAAGAGCCACAACAAATCATGGCCTTCACAGAGGAAGCTATCAGTGCATGGCAACAATTTATACAACAGAAGGCAATACATATCAGTTATCTTACTGGAAGAGCAGTACAGAACCGGTTCTTGCAGATGGAACAGTTGCAAACTGGACTCCGGCAGACAGAAAGACTGGTACTCCGGCATCTATTCAGGTAAATGGCGGAGCGAAAGAAAGCCTTGATCATTATGCAGTAACAGGTATTAAATATGTCCCTGTACAGGTAAAAGCTGAAGATTATGCAGATTTTGCAGCAAAATATCCGGTAGTAAAAAATGGTGAAACACTTGTTGGTGGTTTCTCTGAAAACAATCTGAAAGCATACAGAGAGACTGCAAATGTAACAGTAAACACAAATGGACTGAAAACAGTAACTAAGAATGAAGATGGAAGCTTCTCTTTCAGTGCAAGAAAAACAGGAACAGAATCCGGTATTCAGGGAACTGATCTCAAAGTTGCAACTGGAATTAAGCCAGAGGTTAAAACAGCAAGTGGATCTTATGGAGAATTCCTTCGTGTGGATCTGAATGGTAATTATGGTGGTCTTGGTGCTGCAATGCAGGCAGTTAAATGGGATTACTATGGAAATGGTAATACAGTACTTGCAACATATGGTACGAAATTTGCTGCTGATAACTGGATGCATAAAATGATGGGAATTCAGCTTGGTCTGACACATTCTGTAAGATGCCAGCTTCCGGCAGGAACAGATGGAACAGGTCACTGGAAATTAACTGTTTATGCACTGGGATATCAGGACTATACATTTGAGTTTGATGCAACAGCTACCAATATTGTGACTCCAACAGATCCGTCCACAATTGATACAACAGCACTGAAAGCAGCACTTGAAAAAGTAAAAGCTCTCAATAAGGGTGATTATACAGAGGAATCCTGGAAGAAAGTAGAAGATGAAGCTACTGAAACACAGGAAATGCTGGAAGAAATTGAGGCAGCAATTAAGGATAAGACAACAGTTGCATTCAGCCAGGCTGCAGTAGATGAGCAGGTTAATGAGCATCTGACAGCAGCAATCAATGGACTTGTGAAGAAAGAAAAACCTGTAGAGCCGGTAGTGACACCAGATGTTAAACCAACAGTAACACCAGGTAAAAATGAAACTAAGCCAACAGCAACTCCGACGCCAGTAGTTAAGCCTGGTATCACTGCAAAAGTCTCACAGGTTTATGTCGGAAAGAAAGCTACAATCAAAGTTACCAAAACTAAGGTAACAGGAAAAGTTACTTTCAAATCCAGCAATAAGAAAGTTGCAACAGTCAACAGTAAGGGTGTTATCACAGGTAAGAAAGCTGGAAAAGCTGTTATTACTGTAAAAGTTGGTAAATACACCAAGAAATTAACTGTTAAAGTTAAGAAACCTTCCTTCAAGCTTGTAAAATCTTCTGCAAAACTGAAAAAAGGTAAGAAGACAACCATTAAAGTAAAAGCAGCACCGGTATCTAAAGTTACATACAAGACCAGCAACAAGAAAGTTGCAACAGTTAACAGCAAAGGTGTTGTAACAGCTAAGAAGAAAGGAACAGCAAAGATTACTGTTAAATGCAATGGAATTACAAGGACATTCAAAGTAACAGTAAAATAATTCCTTTATAAAATACACATACAAAAGAACGGGGGCCGTTTATAACTGCCCCTTCTTTTGTATGTTAAGGGGTAGATTATATGTACAAAAAGAATCTTATGAAACTTCTTCCGGCAGTTGCTGTAATTATTGCGATCGCAGCAGCTGGATTTCAGCAGGACAGTAAAGTGAAAAGTACAAAAACAGTTCAGGCAGCTGAGAATGAACTGATAAAATCAGATGAACTTACGAGTCTGCTGACAACTGCATATTTTAATGACGGAGGAATGAAGGATACGGATGAGGCAGACAGCAGCATTCTGAAAACAAAGAAAAGTAAATCCAAAATAAAAAAAGCGGGAATTACGACAGGAAAAACAAAAGCACTTCCGGAAAAGTCAGCAGCAGCTTCTGGGCAGGGGCAGGGAACGACCACGACACCTACAACTTCTGTTCCAAAGGGCGGATATAAAGATGGGATTTATCAGGGAAGTGGAACTGGATTTGGTGGAACGATCACTGTTCAGGTAACGATTTCCGGAGGAAAGATTGCTTCTATAGAAATACTGAGTGCTGCTGGTGAAACAGGCTCTTATTTTGCATCAGCCAAAGGCGTGATCAGCAAGATGATTTCCGGTCAGACTCCAAATGTCGATGCAGTAAGCGGCGCAACCTATTCCTCAAATGGAATCATCCAGGCAGTTCAGAATGCACTGTCAAAGGCCGGAAAAGGAAAAGCTGCAAAAACAACGAAAAAGACGACCAAGAAGAATACCAATACTTCAAATAAAACAACGACACCGGTTGAAATAACAAAACCGTCCGGAGAGGTAACTTATAAAGATGGAATGTATACTGCAGAAGCAGAAGGATTTGACGGTCCAGTAAAAGTCACTGTTACGATTAAAGACGGAAAGATAACCGCAATCACAAATACGAACACTGATACAAAAGAATATTTTAATAAAGCATGGAATAGTATTCAGCCAAAGATTCTCGAAAAACAGGCAGTGTATGGCGTGGACACCGTAAGCGGAGCAACGTTTTCTTCAAATGGTATTCTTAAGGCGGTACAGAAAGCCCTGGAACAGGCTGCGGTAAACGTGACACCGGCACCAGAAGTGACGGTAACTCCAACTCCGGCACCGACAACCGCTCCAGCACCGGTTATACCGGACACCCCGAAGGTTTTATATAATGACGGCACATATACGGGTACCGGAATTGGATATGGTGGAAAGATAAATATCTGTGTAACAATTAAAGATGGAATGATTACGGAAGTATCTCAGACCAATGAAGGAGAAACACCAAGATATTTCAGAAATGCATGGAATGTAATACAGCCGGCAATTATTGCAAAACAAAGCACAGATGGCATTGATACTGTATCAGGAGCAACATATTCTTCTGAGGGAATTCTATATGGAGCAAAATCAGCTTTAGAGCAGGCTTTAAAAACTTCAGATATAACAGCGACACCAACTCCGAATCCAACAGCAACACCAGAACCAACGGCAGCACCGGAACCAACGGCAGCACCGGAACCAACGGCAACACCGGAACCAACAGCAACACCGGAACCAACGGCAGCACCGGAACCAACGGTAGCACCAGAGCCAACAACAGCACCTGGAGCTGGCTATAAAGACGGAAGTTATACGGGAACAGGAGAAGGATTCAATGGTCAGGTAACTGTTACGATTAATGTATCAGGGGGAAATATTGTGTCAGCCGGATATGATGGGGAAGATGATGAACCGGAATTTTCCAATGCATGGAATGGAATTTATAATCAGGTTTTAGGTCGTCAGTCAGCTGATGGGCTGGATACGGTAAGTGGAGCTACATATTCTTCAAATGGACTGATTCAGGCATTTCAGAGTGCTATCAGCCAGGCAAAATAATAAATGTTCGATAGTGAAAAAGAAAACTTGAAAATATAAGGAGTCTGAAAGGAAAACTTTAGATGAAATACCAGAATTTTATTATGAGAATTTTGTGTCTTCTGTTGATTCTTGCCGCTGCAGTAGGATATAATTCTATGCAGAAAAAAGATACGCAGGCACAGGAATCACAGGAGATTACGGCACTCACAAAGCGTGTGGAGAAGCTGGAAGAACAGAATACGGAGATACTCTCTGCTCTGGAAGAGGCTGCTAAGAATCAGGAAGCAGCGATCGCACAGGCACAGAGGGATGCAAAAGACAAAGATGATGCTGCAAAAGAGGATGCGGAGGAAGCTGACACAGAAGAAGAGTCTGATGATTCGGAAAATGTATACAAAGATGGTACATACACCGGTTCCGCACAGGGATTTGGAGGTGCGATCACCGTACAGGTCACACTTGCAAATGATGAGATCACAGATATTCAGGTGACAAGTGCACCGGGTGAGGATTCCGCTTATCTTTCGCAGGGAGAGGGCGTGATCAGTTCCATCATTTCTACGCAGAGTACGGATGTGGATACGGTATCAGGTGCGACATTCAGCTCTACAGGTATTATCAATGCAGTTGTAGATGCTCTTGGAAAGGCGGAAAACGGATGAAAAAGAGGCAGAGAAAGGTCCGTTTGATCCGGGCTGCCATACAGCTTGCATTTTTTATCTTTTATCCGGCGCTTTTTTCAACGGCATTTGCGGGCGTGAAATCTGTTTTTCAGGCAATTGCAGCACACCAGCAGATTGCCTGGAACTCATTTCTTGATGTGACAGGATTACTTCTTCTGGTTACGATTTTGTTTGGCAGACATTTCTGCGGATATGCATGTGCATTCGGTTCACTGGGAGATGCCATGTATGAACTGACTGTTTTTATCAAACAGAAAGTATTTCATAAAAAGGGAAGACATGGTTATCCGGAAAAAGCAGTCAGAATTCTTCAGAAGGTGAAGTATATACTTCTGGCATTTCTTCTGCTTTCCATCCTGACCGGATGGTATGCATCCCTTCAGGGGATGAGCCCGTGGGATGTCTTTTCCATGTTGACAGCAAGAAAACTTCCAAATGCTTCTTATAAGATTGGAATTATCCTGCTGGTGCTGATCCTGATCGGAATGTGTACACAGGAAAGATTTTTCTGTCAGTTCCTTTGTCCAATGGGAGCAGTTTTTGCAATGATGCCCATCCTTCCGTCTGCACTGTTTAACAGAAACAGGGAGAAATGCCCTTCAAAATGCGGACTGTGCAGGAAGAGATGCCCTGCACATCTGGAGATTGACGGAGATACACCGCTTTCAGGGGAATGTATCTGCTGTCACGCCTGCCAGGTGACCTGCCCACGTAAAAATATTCAGATTGGCCCGGTAAAAGAGCGGGAAATGGTGAAAGAATGAAGATAAAAAAGAAGTCAGCTGTCATGCTGTGCGGAGTTTTCTGCACGGCATTGACAGCAGTTCCGGTACTGGCGGATACAGAGGTACAGAAATATACAAATACGGATTTTGCAATGGATACAGTTGTGTCTGAAACATTGTATACAACAGGAGATGACCTGAATACTGCAATTGGTCAGAAGATACGGGATATTGAGACAGAGTATCTTTCCTGGACGGATGAGGATTCTCAGATCGCGAAACTGAATGCAGCATCGGGAGAAACAACGGAAGTTTCAGATGAGCTTGCCGGCTATTTGGAAAAAATATTTCAGCTTGCGAAGGATTCGAATGGAGCTTTTGATCCAACGATTGGAAAGATCATTCGTCTCTGGGATATTACAGGAGAAAATCCTCATGTCCCGGAGCAGTCAGAGCTGGATGAACTTCTGAAAGATGTGGGATACCAGAAAGTATCTCTGGATGGCGATAAGGTAACGCTGGAAAAAGGAGCTACTCTGGATCTGGGAGCAACCGGAAAAGGAATTGGCTGTGATGTAGTTTCTGATTTTCTGAAGACACAGAAAGATGTGTCAGGAATGATCCTGAACCTTGGCGGTAGCAGTGTTATGGCTTACGGTGAGAAACCGGATGGTTCTGACTGGAAAGTTGCTGTGACTGATCCGCGTGATGTCGAAGGCGATTACCTTGGTGCGATCACACTGGAAGGTGGAGAATTCCTTTCGACTTCCGGTGACTATGAAAAATATTTTATGGAAGATGGTAAGAGATATCATCATATCCTTGATCCGAAGACAGGATATCCGGTGTGGAATGGTCTGGACTCTGTGACGGTTGTCTGTGACAGCGGACTTCTGGCAGATGGACTTTCTACAGCATGTTTTGTACTTGGAATGGATGATGCATTAGAATTGCTTGAGAAATATAATGCGGAGGCAGTCTTTGTAGATGAGGATAAGAACGTGTATCTGACGTCCGGGATGAAAGACCGTTTTGAATTGATGAAGAATACCTATACAGTGAAAGAGGCAGAATAAAAAAACAACGAAATTGTCTTCGGACGATTTCGTTGTTTTTACGTTACAGTAAATGACTTATATCAGATGTGAGATGACTCCCACCTCTGCAGGTGGTGAGCAACAAAATTATATCAGTGGCGGGCATTTTTGAAAAATTAGAAGTGGATACGTTTCAAAACTTCATTAGTCAGTGTTCCGATCAGGAGTCCCGTGATCACTCCGGAGATCAGAAGTGCCGGTGCGTAGTAGATCAGACCGGACGTCATGGTGATCAGACAGGCAATCAAAAGCTGACCAATATTATGGGAGACACCTCCGGCAACACTGATACCGAGGATGCTGAAGTCGGATTTTTTTTTCATAACCGTCATGACGGTGAGGCTTAAAGCTGCACCGGCCAGACTGTACAGAATACTGAAAAGATTTCCGAACATGAATCCGATGATAAAGATACGGATGACAGAAACAAGGGCGGCTTCTTTCCAGGTATATTTTTCAAGGATAAACAGGACTGCAAGATTGGCCAGACCGAGTTTCATTCCCGGAATTCCGGCAAAAAAGGGAATCAGTGATTCCACATAGCCAAAGATGATTGCTACTGCGGCAAAAAGCCCGAGATTGGCAAGTTTTTTCTGATTCATGGCAGGTTCCTTTCAGGGAGGATTCTCCCCGAATGATGATAAAGTTTCAGACAGCAGTATCGAATTCAGGGGAATCTTCATTGAGGGATTCTCCTTTTTCGCCTTCAATCACAACTTTATTCGGCAGACAGACAATCGTTCCACCGGTACTGTCAACTGCTTTCTGTTTCATACAGAGGTGGTCCGGGCAGTCGGCTTCGGTCATTTTGACCTCGCCGTTTTTTATTTCGCATACATTGGTGCCGTTTATTTTGATCACCTGATCTTTCCCAAGGGAATAGGTGCCGTATTCCTCGCCGTTTACGGTAATTCGGATACTTCCGTAATTCCCGCGGCGGGTGAGATACATGCCACCCCAGAGGAGCAGGGCAAACACCACGATACCAATAATAAAAGTCAGTTCTTTTTTCTTCAATTTCAATACCTCAGTCAAAAAAAGTATGTTCATAAGATGCGTAGAAGGTTGAGTTTATGGTTTCTTTTGAACTTACAGATACGCAGACTATCATAGCATATCGAAGATTGATTGACAAGCATAAGTTAGAAATAACAAACAAATGCACGGGGATTCGTCATGGACATACTTTATTTAAGAAATATTCATTGTTTTCCCCGGTGGAAAGTGGTAAAATAGTAAGGATTTCTTAAATAGGACAAATACGATAATTTCGTATATAAGCGATCAATAAATACAGAAACAGGAGCAGGCTATGAATTTATTCCAAAAAGTATTCGGGACAAGAAGTGAGCATGAAGTAAAACGCATCATGCCGCTTGTGGAGAAAACAGAATCACTCCGCCCGGAAATGCAGAAATTAACAGATGAACAGTTAAGAGACAAGACCAGAGAATTCAAGAAGCGTCTGAGTGAAGGTGAGACACTGGATGACCTTCTTCCGGAGGCTTTTGCGGTTGTACGGGAAGGTGCAAAACGAGTTCTTGGTATGGAACATTACCGTGTACAGATCATCGGTGGTATCATTCTTCATCAGGGCCGTATCGCAGAGATGAAGACCGGTGAAGGTAAAACCCTTGTTTCTACACTTCCGGCATATCTGAATGCACTGGAGGGTAAAGGCGTTCATATCGTAACAGTCAACGACTACCTGGCAAAACGAGATGCTGAGTGGATGGGTAAGGTTCATGAGTTCCTTGGACTGACAGTAGGTGTTGTCCTGAATGATATGAAACCAGAAGAGCGCCGTGCAGCATACGGATGCGATATCACATATGTAACAAACAACGAACTGGGATTTGATTATCTTCGTGACAATATGGTTATCTATAAAGAACAGCTGGTACAGAGAGATCTGCACTACTGTATCATCGATGAG
>OGXC01003070.1_pt1 | contig 10258 bp, 8 predicted proteins | sample 1576201 | NCBI WGS metagenome assembly OGXC01 (sample SAMEA3541562, study PRJEB24748) | human gut metagenome | biome: human gut; feature: human-associated habitat; material: faeces | place: China | collected 2012 | reverse complement strand
CATCCCGCCGCTCCGAAAGCGCCGCCGTGGCCGAATGGCGCAGGCGGTCGATCTCGTCGTTGATGGCGCTGTCCTTTTCAATATAGGTATCCGTGCTGGGGATATAGGCTTCCGGCTGGTAGTAATCGTAGTAGGAGACGAAATACTCCACCGCGTTGTTGGGGAAAAACGACCGGAACTCGGTGCACAGCTGGGCCGCCAGCGTTTTGTTGTGGGCCAGAACCAGCGTGGGCCGGTTGCATTTTGCAATAACATTTGCCATGGTAAAGGTCTTTCCGCTGCCGGTAACACCCAGCAGGGTCTGGCAACGGTCGCCCCGCTCCACGCCTTTCACCAGTGTTTCAATGGCCTGCGGCTGGTCGCCGGTGGGCTGGTAAGAGGATACCAGTTCAAATTTTTCGTCTGCCATCTTCCCTCTCCTCTCCGGCCCTCGCGCAAAGAACCACAATCAGTTGTATTTTACGGTTTGATTATAGCACACCAGTTTTATAATGTAAACACTTTTTTGTTGTTTCACGAATCAAGGCCAGAAAAGCGTACCTGTTTTAAAGTCATAGATCGGCAGGCGGTTTGCGTCCCGCATGGAGAAATACTCCGTATCGGTCAGGATGAAGTGATCCAGCAGATGGATGTTCACAAGGCCCAATGCCCGGGCAATATTGCCAGTGGCCTCCAGATCTTCCATGGAGGGCAAGGCCGCACCGTTGGGGTGGTTGTGGCTGAGCACCACCGTGTCGGTGCCGCCCTTGATGGCCGCAGACACCACATCCTTGATGTCCAGACTTACCCGGTCGGTGGTGCCTTCCCGCAGCCAGACCGCCGCGCGCACCCGCTTACGGCTGTCCAGACTGACCAGCATTGCACGCTCGTAATCCGACCACGCAAACTTCGCCATCAGATAGCTGCCCATCTGCTCCGTAGTTCTGATGCAGCGGGTGGTGCTGGTACGGCTGCGGCCATAGTAGCGGCTGATCTCCGGCAGCAGATGCAGCATCCGGGCTGTGGCCGGGCCTACGCCCTCCACAGTGCACAGCTCTTCCTCGCTGGCTTCCAGCACAGCGGCAAAATCGCCAAAGCGGTCGATCAGGTCGTGAGCGATGCCATTGGTGTCCTTCTGGGCGTTGGTGAGGTACAGCACATATTCCAGCGCTTCGTGCTCGGCCAGACTGTCCAGACCGTAGTTCTGCACCCGTTCGCGCATCCGCTGGCGGTGTCCCTGATGCCGTTTGTGTTCTGCCATTGCGGTACTCTCCTTCTGATTCATTCCCTATAATAGTACCCATTTTGCGCCCGGAACTCAAGGCTTTGCGGTAAAATAGTTTTGATCCGGGGCGTTTCCGCGTTGACTTGCAGCCAAGGCTGTATTACTATAAAGGTATCTCTTGAAAATTGAGGAACATTTATGAAACAATATACCGCAACCGCCAACGACGACGGCGTTCGTCTTTCCCGCTTTGTGCAGAGCGTGACCCGCGATTTTCCCACCAGCCTTTTGTACAAGAGCTTCCGCAATAAGCGCGTGAAGGTAAACGGAAAAAAGGCCGTGCCGGAGTACCGCATTCAGGCAGGCGACCTGATCGAGCTGTACATCAACGACGAGTTTTTCCCGCCGGAAGGCGCAAAAACCGTGCAGAAGGCCGCGCCGAAAAAAAAGCAGAATCAGCCCAAGGTCAATGTCATTTATGAGGACGAAAACATTGCTGTGCTGTACAAACCCACCCACCTTTTGTGCCATAGCGACCGCACCGGCGATGCAAACCTTGTGGACGCTTTTACCCAGTATCTGGCCGAAAAAGGCGAATACGACCCCCACGGCGAGAACCGGTTCAAGCCCGGCATTTGCAACCGGCTGGACCGCGGCACCGAGGGCCTTGTGATCGCCGCCAAGAGCTACACTGCCCTGCGGGACATGAACGAGATCATCCGCACTGATCTGCTCAAAAAGGAGTACTACACCATCACGGTGGGTATCCCGCAGTCCGGGCGGTTCACCGCATGGTGGGAGCACGACGAGAAAAACAACAAGGTGAGCATCCACGCACATCAGTCGCAGGACGAGCGCCGCAAGCAGATCATTACGGACGTGGACGTACTGCGCACCGCCGGGCCGTTCGCCCTGTGCAAGATCGGCCTTGTCACCGGCCGCACCCACCAGATCCGTGCACATCTGGCCTATCTGGGCCGTCCGGTTCTGGGCGACATCAAGTACGGCAACCGCAAGATGAACGAGCGAACCGGCACCAAAACGCAGGCCCTGTGCGCTGTGCGGGTCACTTTCCTTGATATTCCCGAGGAAAACACCCTGCATTATCTCTCCGGCAAGGTCGTCAAGCTGAAGGACCCGCAGATCATAAAGCAGTTCGATGCGCTGGATAAGAGCAAGGCAGCGGAGAAAAACGACCATGCATAAAATCGACATGAACACGTGGCCGCGGGCAGAGCTGTTCCGGTTCTTTTCCGGTGTGTCACAGCCATTTTACAGTGTCACCTTCCGGGTGGACGTGACGAATCTCCACGCCTACACCAAAGCCCGCGGCATTTCCTTTTATTATGCCCTCGGCTATCTCGTGACCGATGCCGTGAACAGCGTGGTGAATTTCCGCTATACCATCCGGGACGGCGAGGTCTGGCTTCTGGATAAGCGCATCCCCAGCCTGACCGACCTGAAGCCCGGCAGTGAGCAGTTCCACATCGTCACACTGCCCAAGACCGGCACGCTGGACGAGTTCTGCTGCGCCGCAAAAGCTAAGAGCGCTGCACAGCAGAGCTTTCTGGATCAGGACTGCGAGACGGACGCGCTGATCTACATTTCCACCACGCCGTGGTTTGATCTGACCAGCTGCACCAACGAGCGGGATTTTGACAAAGACGACGCCATCCCCCGCATCACATGGGGCAAGTATGTACCGGAAAACGGCCGCGAAACGCTGGGCATGAGCCTTGAGGTGAGCCACCGGTTCATCGATGGGTATCACCTGGGGCAGTTTTATCAAAAGCTTCAAAAAAGCATTGATGAATTGTAAAAAACGGCTGCTGTACTTTACCGTACAGCAGCCGTTTTTCTCTTTATTCTTTACTTTTTGTCGGAGTCCTGCTCCGCTTTTTTCTGCGATTCCTGTTCACGGCGCAGCTCTTTGATGCGCTTTTTCTCGCTCTGGACATGGGGCCATGGCCAGCTGAAGCCCTCGTTCTCACGGCACCATTTGACCAGCGGATAGAACGCGAAGGCCAGACCGAAGAGGTACAGCAGAGCGTACAGCAGGGCATCCAGCGTGATGAGTGCATCCAGTGCACCGATCACCGCCACCACGCAGCCTGCCTTCAAAAAGAACAGGCCGTTCTGGCGGCAGTATTCCTCAAAGTGCTCCGCCTTGACGGCACGGCGGCCCTGATCGCCCCAGACACGGGGATTTTTCATGACCGAATAGCCGTAGAATACCATCATCAGGCCAAGGGTGAGCTGAAAGCCAAAAAACATTTATGATACCTCTTAATCTTCAAACAGCGGCTTCATCAGGGGCAGGAAATCCAGCGTTGCAAAGTAATCGCGCGGAGTCTCGGCACGGCGGATCAGACGGTGGGTGCCATCCTCGCACAGCAGCACTTCGGCGCTGCGCAGCTTGCCGTTGTAGTTGTAGCCCATGGCAGAGCCGTGTGCACCGGTGTCGTGGATATAAACGATGTCGCCAATGTCGATCTTGGGCAGCATCCGGTCAATGGCAAACTTGTCGTTGTTCTCGCACAGACCGCCCACCACATCGTACATATGGTCGCAAGGCTCATTTTCCTTGCCCAGCACAGTGATGTGATGGTAAGCGCCGTACATGGCCGGGCGCATCAGGTTGGCTGCGCAGGCATCCAGACCGATGTATTCCTTATAGATGTGCTTTTCATGGATGGCAGTTGCCACCAGTGCGCCGTAGGGGCCGGTGGTAAAGCGGCCCATCTCAGTAAAGATGGCCACATCGCCCATGCCTGCGGGCACTAGAATCTCCTCAAATTTCTTGCGCACACCCTCGCCGATGGTCATGATATCGTTCTCGGTCTGCTCCGGGCGGTACGGGATGCCCACACCGCCGGACAGGTTGATATAACCGATGTGCACACCGGTGGCCTTCTGCACCCGGACAGCCAGCTGGAACAGGATACCTGCCAGCTCCGGGTAATACTCATCGGAAATGGTATTGGACGCAAGGAAAGCGTGGATGCCGAAGTTCTTGGCACCCTTGGCGGCCAGCTTCTTGTAGCTTTCGATCATCTGCTCCTCGGTCATGCCGTACTTGGCATCGCCGGGCTTGTCCATGACCTGAAAGCCCTCTTCGCTCTCGCCCAGACTGAAGGTGCCGCCCGGGTTATAGCGGCAGAAGATGTTCTCCGGCACACCGGCGACACGCTCCAGAAATTCCACCATGGTGGCATCATCCAGATTGATATAGGCACCCAGCTCGTAGGCCTTCTTCATATCCTCCACGGGAGTCTGGTTGGAGGAGAACATGATTTCACTGCCGGAGAAACCGCACACCTCGCTGAGCATCAGCTCAGTCAGGGACGAACAGTCCACGCCGCAGCCCTCCTCCTTGAGGATCTGCAGAATGACAGGGTTTGGCAGAGCCTTGACGGCAAAATACTCCTTGAAGCCTTTGTTCCAGCTGAATGCCTTGTTGATGCGGCGGGCATTTTCACGGATGCCCTTCTCATCGTAGACATGGAACGGCGTGGGCACATCCTGAATGATCTCCTGTGCCATCGCCTCGGTCAGAAACGGTTTCTTTTCCATAGTAACATCCCTCTCAAGTTTTTATATCATAAGGTCCGGGTGATCGGGAACCCTCTCAGTCACGGCTGACGCCGTGCCAGCTCTCCCGAAGGGCGAGCTTTTTGGCGGTGCGGCAAAGTTTGCCTTCTCGGTCAAGCTCCCCCTTTCGGGAAAGACTTCCCCCGGCCGGGGGAAGATGTCGCGAAAGCGACAAAAGGGGGAACAACTGCTGAGCGCAGCGAAGCTGAGAGGGTTAAACCAACCATCAAGACCCCAGCCAGCGTTACAGCTTCAGATTCTGGCGGGTGGGGGTGAAGGTCGGGATCATCTTTGCCAGCTGCTGCACCACACCCTCGTCGTTGTGCTCTGCCGCAGCGGCAAGCTCCTGCAGCTGCCCGTAGAACTCGGCCAGATCGATGCTGCGCGGCGAAGCCACAAAAATTTTATTGTGCTGGGTGCGGCGCATCTTATCCTGCTCCTCGTCCATCATCAGCTCTTCGTAGAGCTTCTCGCCCGGACGCAGACCCACAATCTTGATCTCCATATTCACGCCCGGCTCATAGCCGTAAAAGCGGATGAGCTGCTTGGCAAGATCCATGATCTTGACCGGCTCGCCCATGTCCAGCACATAGATATTGCCGCTTTCGGCCAGCGCACCAGCCTGCAGCACCAGCTGGGCCGCTTCCGGAATGGTCATAAAGTAGCGCTCAATGTTGGGATCCGTCAGAGTGACAGGCCCGCCTTTTTTGATCTGAGCCTCAAACAGCGGAATGACGCTGCCGTGGCTGCCCAGCACATTGCCAAAACGCACAGCCACACACTTCATATCCGTGTTGCCCGCAAAGGTCTGGATGAGCATTTCGCAGATGCGCTTGGTACAGCCCATCACGCTGGTGGGGTTCACAGCCTTATCGGTGGAAAGCTGTACGAACCGCTCCACGTCGTGTTCGCTGGCGCTCACCAGCAGATTTTTGGTGCCCAGAACATTGTTCTTGACCGCTTCTGCAGGGCTGACCTCCATCAGCGGCACATGCTTGTGTGCTGCCGCATGGAACACCACAGTGGGATGATAGGTTTCAAAAACCTCATCCAGACGCTTTTTATCGCGGATGGAGCCAATGAGCACCGTTACCGGGATATCCCGGCCGTACTTCTGCTGCAGCTCCATCAAAAGCTCATAGGCGCAGTTCTCGTAGATATCAAAAATAAGCAGCTTGCCGGGCTTGAAGCGCATCACCTGACGGCACAGTTCGCTGCCGATGGAGCCGCCGCCGCCCGTGACCAGAACGGTCTTGCCGGTGAGGTAGCCGGAGATCTGATCGGTATCCAGCGTCACCTCATCGCGGGAAAGGAAGTCCGCCGGGTTCAACTCGCGGAAGGCTCCCTGCTGCGGTGTACCGCTGCCCACCAGCTGCGGGTCACTGAGCAGCTGCACCGCACAATGGGTGCTGACGCACAGATCGATGACATGGTTCAGCTTGCTGCCCTTCAGGGTAGGAATGGCGATGATGATGCTGTGGATGCCGTAGCGCTTGCACAGGTCCGGGATATCCTCCAGCGTGCCCTTCACCGGCACCCCGTGGATGGTCTGGTTGAGTTTTGTGGGATCATCGTCCACCGCCACCATCGCGTGACCATATTCCTTATTGGATTTGCACACGTTGATGGCCCATGCACCGGCTTCGCCTGCACCTACGATCATCACCGGGCGGTTGGGGTCCTTGCTGGCAGCGCCGCGCAGCTTTTCGCCCAGCGGATGGTTCAAAAACAGCCTCCATGCCAGACGGCTGCCGCCCACCAGCAGGAAGATGAGCACCGCCGCCATACAGTTGGCGGAGTTGAACAGCACGCCGTGGATGCACAGACGGTTGACAAAGTACACAATGACGGTTGGTACGCCGATCATTCCGGCAAGGCGGATCAGATCGCGCTCACCGGCGTACTTCCACAGAACGGAGTACAGCCCGCCTGCCAGAAAGCAGATAATATATACCGCCACGATCCATGGCAGATTTTCGTACAGAAGCTCACGGTTATGCGGCCACCAGGCAGCTTCCACTGCTCCGTCTGCCCGCAGCAGAAGCGCAAAATAAAAGCTGAATGCAACAATGGCTGCATCCAGCAGCACAAGCACCGCACGGCGCACCAGCACCTGCGGCGTGTTCTTTTTATCTTTCACAAAAAAGTCCTCTTTTTGCACACGGCGTAAAACGCCGCAGTTTTGGCCGGAAAAAGCTTCCGGTTTCACAGAGCATCCGGCACACCGGACAGCCCTATCTTTATATTATACTCAGAACACTGCAGAATGTCCAGAAAATTTGAATCCGCTGCCAAACTCCCTCTATTTTTTCGGTCTGCCGGGCCGGTGCGCAGCCCAGAGCGCGGCTGCTTCCTCTCCAAGGCCCAGCGGCCATGCCGCCAGCAGGAACACTCCTGTGGTAGCGCAGCCGCCTACGCCCAACGCGGCCAGCTGCAAAGGCAGCCGAGCCGCAAACCCATCCGCAAGCAGCTTCCGCAGCGCCATGCCAGCCGCCGCGGCCAGCACAGCTGCCAGTGCCGGTGCACCCAGCCAGCGGCGGAATGCATGCTGCGTGCCGCTGGAAAACAGCAGATGCCCGGTGTTGGCCGCACAGGTGTACAAGCTGGAAAGCAGGATCACTGCCAAAAAGCCCTTCATGCCAAAGCGCGGCAGCAGCGCCACCACCCCGCCAATGCGCAGGATGGAATCCCACACGCTGTAGCGGAAGGCCGCCTTCTGCTCTCCTACCCCTTTCATGGCACCGTCCACCATGCTTTCCAGATACATCAGCGGCATGGCAGGAGCCAGCGTTTCCAGATAAAACCCGGCATCCGCACTTTGGTACAAAAGCTGTGCCAGCGGCCGTCCCCACACCCAGAACAGCACCCCTGCCAGCGCGGAAAAATAGCCGGTGAGCCGCAGCATCCGGTTCAAAAGTGCGTTGAGCCGTTCGGTCTGGCCCAGAATATGAGCCTGCGTGATCTCCGGCATCAGCAGCACCGAAAGACTGCCCAGCAGGCCAAATGGGAACGTAAGCAACGGCAGAGCCATGCCTTTCAGTTCTCCGTACTGCTCCAGCGCGGCGGTGCGCCCGCCCTCGTTGATCAGATAGACCGCAAGGCAGGCGGGCACCAGCATATTTTCCGCCGTGTGCAGGGCGCTTGCCAGCACCCGCCCGCCCTCCACCGGCCACAGGATCTCCCACAGACGGCGGACCGGGTCTGCCGGGCGGACGGCTTTTTGCCCCGCAAAGGCACTGCGGGCATCCCGCCGGTAAAAAGCCAGCATGCACAGCGCCGACACCGCTTCGCTGACGGCGGTAGCTCCCAGCACCAGCATACAGCGCACGCCCACCGCAAGGCCCTCGGTGCGGGTAAGCGCCAGTGCCACCAGTGCAATGCGCACCGTCTGCTCCGTAAGCTGGCTGAACACATTGGGAGCTACATGCCGCCGGGCGATGAAAAAACCGCGCAGCACCGCCGAGACCGCCATCCATGGCATTCCCAGCGCTGAAACGCGCAAAGCACCGACGGCACGGACATCGCCAAGCCACAACCGGGCCGCAAGATCCGCTGTCGCCAGCTGCAGTGCAGCGGCAAACAGCCCCAGCACAAGTCCTGCCGCCAGCAGACGGCGCAGCATGCCGCGGGCTGCACCATGGGCGGAAGCCGGGCCGCTGAGTTCCTCGGCCATGAGCCGGGTAGCCGCCACCGAAACGCCCGCCGTTGCCAGCGTGACGAACAGTGAATACACCGCCAGCACCAGCTGGTAAAGGCCCATCCCCTCGCCGCCCAGCTCGTTTGCCAGCCAGATGCGCAGGCCCATGCCGGCCAGCCGCAGCACCACGTCTGAACCGGTGAGCAGCGCCGCATTTTTCAAATAGCTCTGCCGCATGGCGCACCTCCTGCCGGAATGTTCCGGTTCCAGCATATGAAGCGGCGGAACAGGATATGCAAAAGCAGAGCGGCGCGGCGGGTTGTTTCCCGCGCACTTTTATGGTATAGTAAAGGGGCGGCCTTTGCAGCCGTATTCTGATCAAGGAGGAAGCACACGGCAAACGCCCCGCGCCCGCCGTGCGCAAAAAGAGAATGAGCGAAGAATGCACCCATGACTGCTCCAGCTGCGGAGCAGCATGTTCTTCCCGCGATGCAGCGCCCAAGCATGACGCACTCAACCCCAACAGCAGCGTCAAAAAGGTCATCGGCGTTGTGTCCGGCAAGGGCGGCGTTGGCAAGAGCATGACCAGCGCCCTGCTGGCCTGCGCCATGGCACGCCGCGGCTACCACTGCGGCATTCTGGATGCCGACTTCCGTTTTACCGCATAACCCGATCGCATGATGAAGAAAAAGAGCCACCCGGAATTCGTGCGTGCCCTGAAGGCGCGGAATCTCAAAATCACGGTCGTCGGAACATACGAAAACTGCCTCTCCCGGGTTGCCGTAAGATGCGACGTATGCGGTTGGGAGTGGGCGCCGGTCGGGGGCAGCCTGTTGCGCGGCCACGGCTGTCCCAAGTGCGCGGGAACCATGCGGAAATCCCACGCGGAGTTCGTGGAGGAGCTAAAATCCCGAAGGGATGACGTGATCATCGTCGGCCCGTATGTGAAAGCGCTCGAAAAGACCCGGTTCCGGTTCCTGAAATGCGGACACGAATGGGACGTGACCCCTGCGCATATACTTAACGGCCGGGGATGTCCGCTGTGCGCGCATTCCCGCCGGGGAGCATCCCAGCGACTGACGATGGAGCGTTTTTTGAAACGCCTCCATAAAATCGACCGGAATCTCGTCGTCCGGGAGGGCGGGAAATATGTAAACTATACGACGCCGATCCCTCTCCGCTGCAACGCCTGCAAATACGAGTACGAAGTAAAGCCGGGCGATGTTCTGCACGGCGGCGGCTGTCCGAACTGCCACAGGGCATGCACCTCCTTTCCGGAACAGTTTATCCGCCACGCCTTTGTCCGCATGCTCGGCGAATCGGAAGTCCTGTCGCGGGACAAGACTGCGGCAGGTGTCGAATTGGACGTCTGCATTCCCGCCTTGAGGGCGGCCGTGGAACCCGGTTCGTGGTACTGGCACCGGAATCTGGTGGAGAGGGATCGGGAAAAGCGTCTGCTGTGCGAAAGGAAAGGCATCCGGCTGATAACCGTATATGACCATTATGATGAAACGGCCGTTCCTTTCGACGATTGCCTGGTGACTCCCTGCGACCTTGCCTCCCGCCGGAATATGGACAAGCTGGTTGCGGTGACGAAAACCCTTTTCGGGGCGTTCGGGCTGGATTCGAACCTCGCCGCGGGCGAATGGGAGACGATCCGGAGGAGGGCCGAACTGGATTCGCGGCGGATGACCACCGAAGAATTCCGGGCGGAGCTGGCCGGGATCAATGATAAAATCGAGGTTATCGGCGAATACACGAGGGCCTCTGATAAAATCAGTCAGCACCATGCGGCTCATGCGTTGCATAAACGGTACTTCCCAATC
>OGXC01003068.1_pt1 | contig 10265 bp, 15 predicted proteins | sample 1576201 | NCBI WGS metagenome assembly OGXC01 (sample SAMEA3541562, study PRJEB24748) | human gut metagenome | biome: human gut; feature: human-associated habitat; material: faeces | place: China | collected 2012 | reverse complement strand
ATTTTTTATCTGCTGTACTCGCTGATCGGCAAGCCGAAGCTCATACTGCATACTTTAAGAATACCCGTCCCCATTCTTTTATAGTTTAAATAGACAAGCCTGTTATCCAGTGTTTCCCAGTACAAAGAATATTGCCCTTTTTTAGTTATACTTACTTCAATCGCCTTTTTCATGTCCTCAATAGGAATAAATTGATTAGGTGCAGCATAACTTACCTTAGCATTTTCAAAATAGGAAAATCCATGCTTATCATATACAACCTTACCACGATGCTCCTTTATATTTAGCTCCGGATGAAATATCATACTAAAGAACACTTTACTATTAACAACTTTCGCAGTCTTCCCACTTGTGCTTGACGGTTCGTATTCTATTTCACCATGTGATTGCTCATTTTGCAGCTCTGCATTCAATACAACTTCATCCTTTTGAATGACTGCAACCCGTTTATTAGTGTCAACAACAGCGATATAAGTATGGAAAGAATGAGGCTGTAAATTAAATGATTTAACCTCACCGGCATTGTCGAAGAACTCCTTAACAACTTGTTGTTTTAGACTATCTTGTAGGTATTGAACTCCATACGGATAAAGTTCTTCAAGTTTATTTCGGGCTGCATTTTCAACTTCCTGTTTATGTTGTCCTCCCGTAAGGGGCTGCGGTACATCCCGTAGCTTCCATTTTCCGTGACGGGTTGGATTCCTAAAGAGTTCAGGTAGTCTTTGATACTGATATTGTTGGCTTCCTTGTAAGTCATAATCTTTATTTTTGGGGTGTTGATAAATCGCAGTAGCACAGTAAGAAGTCTGTAAGAAGAAAAGTCGCTATGTTTCTGCGCATAATCCTTTTTTTTTCAGTGGGTTATCTCTTATGCAGTAAGATAAGTAAGTTATTTCTTCAAAAGAAGATAGAAATATAACCTTGATATTTCCTGCGGTTTTTCTTTTTCCAAACTTTTCCAAAAGTTTGCGGTTTTATCTTACTGCTTACTGCGCTATTGTTAAATATTTGATATACAGTCTGTAAAACAGGAATGTATCTTACTATGGCAGTTACTGCGTTGCAGTAATAACCAATCGTAAAATGACCGTGCTAACCGTAATCGTTGTTTGTACAGGATGTTGGAACAGGCTTTATCCTATACCCATATACCGAATAGGTCTGTTTGTCGATACGTCTCTGTACCCGTTTGAACCCGGCTTTGCGCAACGCTTCCCCCAGCCGTTTTTCAGATAGTTGCAAGGGGCATATATCCCGTAAACGTGCCAGTATCTGTGCCGTTGTCATAAAAAACAGGGCTTCTTCCTCCTCTGTCGGCTTCTCGAAGTATTGTGTCAGCATCTCGAACTCGACCGTCTGCACCTCAAATTCCGCATTTGTCAGGTGCAGTTCCCCAATCTCCGCATCATTGAACCAGTAGCGCACGCCCTGACGGTACAGGTACATGATTTCGGAATAGACGTTATCCATGTGAATACTTTCTGCCGTGGGCTTGTCTATGCGCAGCACCTCGAACGGCAAAAAACGCCTGCTACCTGTCGGGTCGGTCAGGAACTCGTTGCCGTTCACCGAAGCCATGAAACTGGCAAGGTGGGGGTATTCCTCTATGTAAACATCATACGGTCTGCGGTACTTTACCGCCGGGGTGGTGATAAGGTTCTTCAATGCGTTCTCGTTCTGCTTGTTGAGTTCCTTTAGCTGGTCGTCAATGTTGATGAACAGGTATTCGGCTATCAGTGTCAGGATGTCTTTGCCCTGCGGGTCTATCTTCCCGGTGAACAGGTAGTTCTTAAGCGGTGTCGGGCAAAGGTTGTCCAGCCACCACGATTTGAATTGTCCCTGCCTGTCCCCGGTCAGTACCAAACAGGTATGGTTCTGACACCCCGTGTCGTTCATTGCGTTGGCTACCACACCGATAAGCCATTTCGTGAAATATTCCTCCCATTTGCCGGGGTTGGCTACCTGTACCGTGTTCAGAAGCCTGCCGATATGCCCGTGTTCGGCAGGATTCAGTAAGGGCAGGGCGTTGAAGTATTCCCGTATGGGATGTACCTTTCTTGCGAAATCGCTTTCCAGTATGGTACGGATATTCTCGGCAGAGGTGACAATACCAGCGGTTGCGTCCAGTCTGCGCCTGAATGAGTTCAGAACGAATTTTGTAACGGGCTGGTACAAGCCCGAAGAACTTGCAGCCCGGTATTCCGTCCGGCTCTTTACGGTGTTGAACCGGAAATCGTACAGGACGTTCAACAGGCTTTCGATGCGCTCGTTCTTTGACTGCCAGCCCTCGATATGCCGTGTTTCATCACCTCTTTTCTTTTTCATCGGGAAGTCTGTTAGAAGCCGGGACATACTGCTGTTGCATCCATTTTTTGAGTTCCTCCATGTCGAAACGCAGGGTACGCCCACGCTTGACACACGGTATCATCCCCTTGCTGGCTAAATGATACAGGTAATTGACCGAATACCCGGTTATGCCGCTGGCAACGGATATTTTGACCAACACAGGCTCTTTTCCGTCCTGCCGTTCTTCGGGCTGTGTACCCGTGACCGGGGCAATCATCTTTTCGATGTTCTCCAGCCGCTTGAAAATTTCTTCGAAAGGATTATTCATAGGTGCTTGTTTTTTGAATTAGCACCACAAATAAAATAAGAAAAATCGGTAAAAAACAAAGCGTCAGCCGTTTGGAATCGCTTTGCTTCGCTCTGCACCAAATTAATGTCGGCAAATAGAAAACGGTTTTGTGTTCATTACCTTACTTAATTAGGGAGTGGGGAAAAATCGGGATTTTTGTTATCGGTTCGTTTCTTTCATGCCGTTCTTGGGTTTGCGGTGGACATTTTCGGACACGCAAGGTCATTTGAGGACAGGAAGAAACAACCTATTATTCAGCCTTATATATTTGCGCCAGTGAAGAAAAACGGAGTATTGACAAGAATAAATATATCGGTTATGGAAATAGTGACGATTGAAAAGAAAACCTTTGAACTATGGAAACAGAGGTTTGAGAATTTTGTGGGGCGTGTGGATGCGCTCTGCGTGCCTTTACGCAGGAAGCGTGACAAATGGCTGGATAACTGTGAAACCTGCCGTTTGCTGAACGTTTCAGCCCGGACGATGCAGACCTACCGTGACACGGGAAAACTACCTTATTCGCAGATTAACAATAAGATTTATTACAAGGCTTCGGACGTGGAAACATTTCTGCTCAACCAAGTAAGGGACAATTCTAAAAAGTAGGCGTATGGATTTGATAACGAAAGATTCCGAAACCACGCTGGTACTGTTTTCCTCCCTTGACAGGGTGCTGGAAAACGTGGAGTACGTGGTAATGAACTATCGCCCGGTATTGAACGGTGAACACTACCTGACGGGCGATGAAGTGTGCAGGCGGCTTTGCATCAGCAAACGGACGTTGCAGGATTACAGGGACACGGGGCTGCTGGGCTACGTGCAGCTTCCGGGAAAAATCATCTACCGGGAAAGCGATATTTTAGACCTGCTGGAAAGGCATTACAGAAAATGAAATCTTGAAAACATGAAATCTTGTTTTATTGATGTCTTGCTTTCTTGAAATATAGCTATCTTGTTTTCCATATTGTTTGATTGAAAGCCAGCAATATTGTGAAAAGAATCAATATTGCTGGCTTTCAATTAAATTTACAGTTTTAAATAGTTGCATTTATACCATATATTTTACTGATTTTTATTTGAATCATGTTGTTTCTTCTTATTATTGTCCTGTTCTATTCTTGTAATATTTGTTGATATGTTTTTTATCTCGTATTCTAAACTGTTTTGACTATTATGTATATTAACAATTTCTTTTTCAATCTCTTCTTGGTTATTTAGAAGAGTGGAATAAGAAAATGTGTACCAAATTGTAGCAATAGCCACAAGTCCAATAATTGTCCATATATACCATTGAATTGGTAATTTTTCTTTGATGTCAATTTGTATATCTTTTATGGAATTCATTATCTCTTTTTTCGCATCATCTATCTTCTTTTCCAGTTCTCTTCTCAAATCAGTATGGGCATTTTCATTTTGAGAAGTGTAATTGGAAAATTTGTCTTCTAATCTATAGTAATTATTCCATAAGTGCTGACCAGTTGATGTTTCAGGAGAATATACTTCAGAACTACTTACTGTATGATTTTTATTATTGGAATATTGAGAATCTGATTCAGAACTTATATATTCAGAATCAGATTGTCTACCTCTTTTTGAATAGTTCTTGATTTTTTTAAAACTGGAACTTAAATCATATTCACTAGCAGCTTTATTTGAAGACGAGAACTGGTTCTTTCTGTTTGATTTATAAGTCCCCATATTTAAAAATCAGCCAAATTAACAAATAAATCTTTTTCTACGGATAAGGAAAGGGTATAGATATCTTTTATTAAACTTTTGTCATTTATGTTTTTAAGTTCATTTGTCAAATAGTTATCGGTATCAATAGCGATACCAACATGCTGTACTCTATCTTTGTTCCTAAACTCTCTATCATAAAAATCATCTTCTTGATTTAATGGACCTATTTGATACATTCCATTTTCATATACTAAATTAAATAAAAAGTCTTTCGCCGGATACTTATCGATAAAGAATTTAGATGGGAATGAGTTTTTAAACTTGTTTAGGATTGTATTATAATCACTGGATTTAACTTTGTATGTTCCGATAATTCTACAGCCAATCCTTTTTATAACCAAATCACCTAAAGCTGTTGTAATTGCATTGTATATTTTTTCAAATTTTGAATAAAATTCCTCTATAGAATTAATTTTATTAGATATAAAATTAAACCTATTAAAAGTTACGATAATGGTATTAGAGGTTTCTTCTTTATTTTCATGGTCTCGTATTGTTACTTCTCCTTGTCCAATTTCCCAATGAAAAATGTTGAAAGGTTTAGCTTTTTCGATAAGTTCTACTATAGCTCCTTTTTTATCTAACATTGATACTTTGGGTTCAAATCGCAATTCAATAATAAATTTCCGATTTCCGATATTTTTACTGTCTATATTATCTTTCATGTTTCTTAAATAATAAATTGTCTGCAAAAATACAAAATTATTTTGTGATAAGTAAATAGAATTTGCCTTCTCTATTTGCTAAGTTGTTTCTCGACGATTTGCATATCCCTTAATATCGTTTGGTCTAATACTTTTGCGTAATGTTGGGTCATTCGGGTGGATGAATGCCCCAGCATTTTAGCCACGTTCGGCAGTGATACGTTGTTAGCCAGTGCGATAACCGATGCGAAACTGTGCCGGGCTGTGTGCGTGGTCAGGTTCTTTTTGATTCCGCACAGGTCGGCAATCTCTTTCAGGTAGCTGTTCATTTTCTGATTGCATGGAACGGGCAATAAAGTTCCTTTATCCATACAGTAGGGGTTATCCTTATATTTTTCAAGTATCTGTTTGGGAATGCTCAAAAGCGGGATGTTGCAGATATTGTTTGTCTTTTCACGGGGTTTCACTATCCACAGGTTACCGTTGCTGTCCTCTGAAACGTGTTCGGGGCGCAAGTTATACACGTCTATGAATGCCAGCCCGGTATATACGCAGAAGATAAAAACATCCCGTACCAGTTCCAGCCGTTCAATCCTGAACTCTTTCTGACATATCCGGTTTATCTCGGCTTGGCTTAGGAACTGTTTGTTTACCTCTACCTCGTGAAACTTGATTCCGGCAAACGGGTTCTTTGTCAGCCACTCGTTGGCAATGGCAAGGTTTATCACTTTCTTGAAGCATTTCATGTACCGGATAACGGTGTTCTGTGCGCAATGTTTCTCCGTCTTTAGGTATAAATCGAATTTACGCACCAGTTCCCCGTTTACCTCACGCAGTAGCATATCATCTACCTTGTAGTCCCGTCTAACCAGTTCCATGAGATATTTAAGGCAGTTATCGTAACGTCTTACGGTGATGTCGGCATAGTCCGTTCCGATTAACTTCCGGCAGTTGTCGTTATGCTCCTTGAACACATTGTATAATGTCTTGAAAGTCTCGTCCTTTCCTTGATAGCGGTTCACTATGGCACGTGCGGAGATAATCTTTCCCTCCAGTTCCAAGTCTTGGTAAATCTGATAGAATTTCACACGCAGGGCGTCAATGTAATGGTTTAGTTCTACGGAGTTTCGGTCTTTGCCTGTCGATTTCTCTTTTTCCTGCGACCAGAGTGGGACTTTTACGCTCCGCTTTAGTTGAAGTTCCACGTATAGGCGGTCATAAGTGACACGCACACGCACGGGTGCTTCCCCGTTTTTTAACAGTTTGCTACGCCTGATGAAGAACAACACGCTGAATCTTTTTCTTTCCATACGGCTCAATTTTTAATGATACAAAGTTAGGAAATCGAACCGAGAACCCTGTTATGTAAAATAGTGCAACGTGCTGTAAAAGAATGAAGTAAATACGGCTCAGCGGAAATTTCTGGTTGTTAAGTTTTAAAATTAGCTACCTTTGCTTACCTTTGTTTTATGAAACCCGAACGACTCCTTCGTGCCATCCTTCCGGATGTGCTTATAGACAACTTTGATATTGTCAATTTCGACAAGAGTGCTGACCGTTTTGATATTTATCTTGATGAAAAAAAAGTTCAGCTAAAAGAAGATAAGACCAACCCGGATATCATATCCTATGGTTTTGGTGAGTATCGTACAATCCAAGACTATCCTATTCGTGGTCGCGCCACTTATCTCCATGTTCGTAAACGTAAATGGCTTGACAAGTCTTCCAATGAAATCTTCAGCTATGACTGGGATTTATCCGAATTTGACGGTACACGGCTCAATTCTGAGTTCGTTTCTTTTTTAAAAGAAGGAGATTGAATCTACTCCTGTGAGCATCTGTGTGCTTGCGGAACGTTATGGCGTAAAAGGGCAGACTCTTCGTAAACAATACAAGGAGAAAATCAGTGATTACCGGAACTGGGACCAACTCGAACATGCGCATGACTACCTCCTTTATCCTGAAAACATTGGAGAAAACCTTTCTTTGGATGAAACTTGCCTGAGCAATGGAGATGTTTATACGATTCTGACCAATAAAGCAGCTAAAGGCCGTAAGGGGGCTTTAGTTGCAATGGTTCGTGGAGTGGCCACAGATGCGGTAAGCGGAATCTTGCGCAGGCTTCCGCACCGGAAACGGCTGTCTGTCAAGACTGTCACTACAGATTTATCTTCAGCCATGATGCTGACGGTCAGAAAGGTGTTTCCTGCCGCAAAGCTGATCAATGACCGTTTTCATGTACAGCAGCTCATGTCTGAAGCTGTAGACCAGTTAAGAATACGCTATCGGTGGAAAGTACTTGATGCGGAAAATCAGGCTATCAGGGAGCACCGTCAAAAGAAGAAAGAAGCAAAGAGTAAGGCGGAAAGGGAGAGAATAGGGAAATGGGAGCCTGAAAGAATGGAGAACGGAGAAACCCTGCCACAGATAGTAAGCAGAAGCAAGCATATTATACTGAAACACTGGAGCAAATGGAATGAACAGCAAAAGACCAGGGCTGCCATTCTCTTTGATAAATTCCCCAAGCTTCTGGAAGGATACAGCCTTAGCATGAAACTGACAGACATCTTCAACAAGAAGTCAGGTCCCGATGAAGCAAGGCTAAATCTCGCAAGATGGTACAATGAAGTGGAAAAGTTTGACTATATGGAGTTCAACAAGGTACTTGATACCTTTTCAAACCATAGTACGACCATCATAAATTATTTTGAAGAACGATTGACAAATGCTTCAGCGGAGTCGTTCAATGCTAAAATCAAAGCTTTTCGAAGCCAGTTAAGAGGGGTGGCTGATCTGAAATTCTTCATGTTCAGACTGGCTAGGCTATACGCTTAAAAGAAAGATTACCAACCAGGAAAATCCGCTGACCCCAAAAACGCGCCTCCTACCGAGTTCGGTCCGTGAGCCAATACATATTCATATATCTTCTGACAGCATTCCTCCATGTTCATTTCCCGTTTCTTCAGCAGCAGACTGTCTTCCTGCGGAAGCATATAAAATCTTCCGTCGTATGGAAAACTCATGACCGCATTCCCTTTTCTTATGGCATCAACAGCTTCCAGTATTTGCTCTTTCGGAAGCAGCACATCGGTATCCCATATACCGACAATCGCCCCCTCAGCTTCCTGCATCAGCCGGTTCAGATATTTGGTTCTGTGGAAGACGGGGGAGGCATCCCTCACAAAAGTCTTGTGTATATGTTCATCGCTGATTTTCAATTCATAATGCGGATGTTCATCGGCCTCAAGAATTCTTATCTCCATCCGGATGGAATCTTTCAAAGCCATTAGCTGCTCTACTACCAGGTCCAGATTCTGTGCCCTTTCGGGCGAGTCCACACGGACGGGAATGACAAAGGAAACCTTCCGATTCGATTGCAATGCGGATAAAGAAAGTATATCGAAAGTTGTTTCCGGGCATAATAATCAGATTGGCTGTCTATGGTGGTTTTCTTATATAGATGAGGCACCAACTGAGGGTGTGTCAGGAACAGTTGTTTGCGCTCTCTGTTTATGGTGTATATATTATGACCTGCAGTCATGCAACTTAAAATGCTGTCCATCTTTATATCAGTCTTTTAATTTATAAATAGCCAAAATCGGATTATCATCCGGCCCCAGCGAATCAATCAGTTCCAAGAGCTGCTGACGCTTTTCGGGGAACTTCACGTTAGTGGACTCTGTTACTATCTTCTTAATCTCATCGGCGTTATCCGGGGTGACGAAACGAACAAAATGCCTGTCGTCAATATATCGGAATCCGGATAGAGAAAGGTTATAACCATCAATATCGTTTGTGATACCCACCGGTTTCTTTGCAAATGCTTTTGTGGGTTCTGTGCTGTCTTGTTTCCAAATATCGATTTCTGAGTTGTGCTTATTGTAACGGCAGAACCAGTACTTTTGATGCAAATCGAAACTAAACAGCAAAAAATCTTTTGTCTCGGCAATGCTTCCCAACTGTATGGCATCCGTAAAGAAGTCCCAGTTAACTTTGGTGTGACGGTCACAAATTTCTCTTTTGTATTTTCCTTCCGGTATGTAATAACGCGGATAGATGGAATCTTTTGTAACAGCATATACCGTATCAGTAGCACAAGAAAATACATTGTGTATACCTTTATAGGTCCATACAATTGGAAGATTTACCCACAGGTTTTCAGTAAACTTCCCGGAAAATTGGTGTACGCTTTCCTGTATGACATTGCCATCCCAATCCTGCACATAGACATTGGCATATAAGCCGGTAATATTCGCATTTCCGGGATAATGAATGATATAATCATCAACAAAATTCATAGTCGGATATTGTACATTAGGCTCTAAAGGAATCTTCTTGATAAATTCCCCTGTAATCTTATGTGCAAAAAGTGCATAAGTATAGGTGGACGAGATATAGACTATACTGTCATTTTGTATTCCTACATAGCATGGCGAGAGCAGTTCTCCAGGCCCTTGTCCTACTTTTCCTATTGTCCTGATAAACTTGCCTGTAACACGGTCGAACAGCAAAGCGTGGTCTACCATAAAACTAGTCAGGATAATATATTTATCGGACATTTTTACGTCCTCTATTTCCGCAATAAATCCTTTTTCCGTGGTTTCCAATTTTATATATTCTGCATTGCTCACGATATCACTTAACACTAACGGCTTTCCGCAATCGGTCAGGTTTTCTGTGAAATTGATAACCCGGAAGGCAGGCTCCTCCACTATAGTGTCATTGTCTACCGTTTCTTTATTACTTGCTTTATGCTGGCAAGAGGAGCAGAAAGCGATTGCAATTATGAGGAAGAATAAATACTTTTTCATATTGATATTTATTAATGATATATTGTCATTCTGAGTGAAATGGAATACATATTCAAATTGAACTATTATTTCCATTTCAGTACAGAATGACAGATTGGTAAGCCTATTTTCTGACTTTTAGGTGTTACCAATTAGCAGCACCACCTTGAATACCGTTTCCAAATTCGTCAGTGAAGCATACAACAGGAGTACCGGAAATCGAGTGACCTCCACTTGTACCAAGCTTATAGTTAGCACTTCCATTGGCTCCGTCAGCAGAGCCACCAGGAGCAGAACAACTGCAACTGCATGCTCTACCACCATTGAGAGCATTCATTTCGCGATCTCTCAACTCAGCATCATTCAAACCATTCAGTTTGATTTTCTTCAATGTTTTCATGATTCATTTAATTTAAAATTATAGTTTATTTTACCTATAAATCTCTTGAGAGGAAC
>OGXC01003045.1_pt1 | contig 10331 bp, 6 predicted proteins | sample 1576201 | NCBI WGS metagenome assembly OGXC01 (sample SAMEA3541562, study PRJEB24748) | human gut metagenome | biome: human gut; feature: human-associated habitat; material: faeces | place: China | collected 2012 | reverse complement strand
CAAAGAGAAAACCGGCATCGGTATTTGGTTTCTTTAAAAAAATGTATTGAGGAGGACGTATTGAAGAAGAAGGAACCAGTGAACAGATCTTTGATCATCCGCAGAATGAAAGAACAAAAACCTTTCTGCAGCACATCTTGTAATCACATAAGGTTGGAAATAAAACAGGGATGGTGTTAACCGCCCCTGTTTTTTATTTCTGCATGCACAGATTACCGGGAAACTCAACTTGTGGTATACTTTTGAGTAAACGAGGGAAAAACAATAGAAAAGTTCTTTCCATGATATAGCTGTGGAGAATTGTATATTTTCCGCAGCTTCATCTTTTGCAACAGGAAGGGAGACTATGAAAATACAAATGACAAGGGCCGTCAGGCTTATGTGCATGATGGCGGTTACTGCGGTAGTCCTGGGAGTATCTGGTTGTGGGAAACCATCTGTTTCCGTTGAACCGGCATCACTTTCCGAAGTGCCGCTTACCATTGAACAGACGGTTACACCGGAAGCGGCCCATTCTGCGCCGGTTATTCCTATGGTTACCGGGAAAATTCAATCGGAAATACCGGATGTAGGAACCAAGGTTAAGGCGGGACAGGTTCTGTTTCAGGTCGATTCATCTAAATATCAGGCACAGGCTGCCGGGCTGCGCGCTCAGATTGCCGCATCGGCCAGACGCACGGTTACTGTACAGTCTGCAGGGGGCGGTGCACCTATTGATAACAGTATGGAAGCTTCCCTGCTTAAACAGGGAATTATAACCCGGGCAGAATACAATCGCATTAAGGGACGTAATGCTTCCACCGCTTCGTCGCAGACCGTAACCACTACCGGAGGCGCCGCTCCGGCTGGTCTGACAGCTTCTCTGCAGTCTCTGGAAAAAGCTATTGCTGACTGCAGCATCCGTGCTCCTATTGATGGTGTGGTTTCTGCCGTTTATGCAGCCAATGATAAGATGGCTGTAGCAGGAAAACCGGCATTGATTATTCGACAGGATTCTCCTGTGGCAGCCAATCTGGAACTTCCGGCAAGACTGGATAAAGTGATGGACAAGGCCAAGGACACCAAGACATTGACGGTTACACTGACAGATGGCAAAAATATCTGGTATGCGGAACTTACCCGGCAGGAAGGTCAGGGGGATAAGGAAATCAGTGCTTACCGTGTACAGGCAGATAACCCGGACGGGCAGATTGTCATTGGAAAGAATTACAAACTGCGCATTGAAACCGGACAGGATGCCCCTTGCTTCATTGTTCCTGCCAAAGCCATTCTGCCAAACAGCCAGGTGGCTATAGTTACGGCAGATAACCTGATTGATTTCAGAACTGTGGTTACCGCTGGCAAGGTAGGAAATAATGTGCTGATTCTGAGTGGCCTTAAAGAAGGAGAACAGGTAGTGACCAATCCACCGGAAGGGCTGGAGATAGGTACTCCTGTGGATGTACAATGAGGTGGCAGAGAAACGACTATATGGGGAATGCCCCTGAAACGGCCAGAAAACTCATTGGATCCATCCTGGTACATGAAACACCGGAAGGTATTCTGAAAGGGAGAATCACTGAATGTGTCCAGTTTATAGCCGCGACGGCGGGCGAATTGTTCCAGAAAATCAGGAGTCCAGTCAGCACCATATACTTCGTAAGAGTCATTGAAAAAAGTATGTGGAAAATTGGTCTTGTTTTCTTTAAAGGCTTTGTCAAAGTTGGCAAAATAGCGTTTTACGGCTCCTTTGTCCAGGTGGTTCATCACATAGCCTTCTCCACCGGGAGCGGCACGTTTCACTTTTTGGAAAGTCTTGCCTATATATAAGGTGATGATATTCCAATGTCCTGCCGGAGCTTTCCATTGTAATTGTCCGTTCTTCGCTTTGGAAGTGAGGTTAAGACATTGCTTATTGTCCGCATTATAGGCCATAACCCGGCTTAAAGTGGCTACAGGGCGTTGTTTTTCTTCTTCTACTTTCAAATCTAGCGTAATTTCTTTTCCACCCTCTACTTGATAGGATTGAAAAATAGCTTTGGTAGCAGCATCTGTCATACTCACGTGAGGACCGCCGAAGGGCCATCCGGTACCGGTGTTCATATCTACTTCAATACCGATACGTTTTCCTTCAGCTTCAGTATGTTGCAACATATTCATCCATTGCGGGCTGAGGAAAGGAAGGTTATTCTTATCGTTGCCTTGAACACCATAAATAGGAGTGATTTCAACACCTCCCAGTCCGGCTTTGGCATATTCTTCCAGATTGTAGGTCAGATTGGTTGCATCGACAGCACTTCCCAGCCACCACCAGCGGGTGGCGGGGCGGGCTTCGGGTCGCACTGCCGGCCATTCTTGTGCGTAAAGGCTGCTTCCAGCCAGCAACAGGCTGAACAATAAATATTTTCTCTTCATTCTATTTTGTTTTTTATTAGTTGGCTGTATTGAACTCTTTTCCATCCACTGTGATGTTCCTGTATCTGATATCACTGGCATCATCCGTGACAAACAAGGGACGTCCGTCCGCTTTTTCGTAATGGAAATTTACATTGTCCAAGGTGATGTTGCGTGCGTGGCGGATGTAGAAACCTTTGGCGGGAATCGTTCCGAACATCCACGGTTCAGGATATACTTTCTCTTGTTCGGGAGGAGTCAGAAGTCCGTCGGCTTCTGTATATCCTCCTTGGTGATAGATATGAATATCGCTCAGTGTCACATCTTCAATAAGGGCTCCCGGTATTCCGCTGATAATGGAGGAGTAGCGCGAGTCGGCATTAAATACATTGACGTGGCTGATGAGGATGCGTTTCATTGTGCCCACGGGTGTTCCTTGCGGGCTGCGCATCCGGGCTCCTAACCGCAGGAAGATGGGGGCGTTGACAATATCGCGCATCGTGATGTTACTGATGACGATATCTTCCAGTTTGCCACCGTCCACTGTTTCCAGGGCAAGTCCGCGACAACGCTCGAAAATGCAGTTGGTGATGGCTATGTTTTTGAAACCACCGCTGGATTCCGTTCCTAATTTAATGCGTCCCGTTACAAATCCGTGATCCGGCGCTTGGGGCTCGTCCCTTTGCCAAGTGCAATCCAATACACTGCCACGGTCGTATCCGCTGACGAAACAATCGGAGATGGTTACATTTTCCGTATCCTTGAAATAGCCTAATCCGTAGGACGCTTTAAGCACGATAGCGTCATCCCAGGGAGCGTTGACGGTGCAATGACTGATGCGGACATTTTTGCAGCAGTCTATGTCGAATCCGTCCCGGTTGGTATCCACTTTTACATTCAGAATGCTCAGATTGTCTACTCCTGTAGCCAGCAGACCGAAATGACCGCAATGCAGCAAAGAGAAGTCTTTCAATGTCACGTTCTTGCAGAGTTTCAAGCTGATGGCTTTATTGCCTACACCGGGCAGACGGCTTTCCTCACGGGTGAGACCTTTGCCGTAAATCACTCCCGGTCCGCTGATGGTGATGTCTTCCAGACCGATTCCCCAAATAAGTGAGTTCTTCCAGTGGCTGTGCCCGAAATCCTGGAATTGGGTGTGTTCATTCGGTTCTGCCGGGTCATAGCCTTCCGTTGCTGATGGAAAGGCGCCGACAATCCGTGCTCCTTGTTCTATATACAGATGTATATGGCTGGCCAAACGTATGGAATAGCACGCGTATTCTCCCGCAGGGAAATAAACGGTTCCTCCCCCTTGGGAGGCAGCTTCCTCAATGGCCCGGTTTATGGCGGGGGTATCAATGGTAGTACCGTCGGCTTTCGCTCCGTAATCTTTTACATTATAGATCTTTGCCTGCGCTGTCCCTATGCTGAGACATAAAAGGAAGAGTATGAGTTGTTTCATGGTCTGTTTTAACTTTTACTGAATGGGCATTAGTTTGAATTTACGTAAATAAGATGCATTGCCATACATGGTATGCTCATCGGATAAATTCCAGAATCCGTCTTTAGAGGCAGGGTGAGCATCCCAGTCAATTACCGCCCAGCATAGTCCGATTTCATTTCCTTCTTTTAATAAAGTAGGGCGAGATAGTTCGGGACCGTCGGCATCTGCATGGTCAAAGGGGGTGATATAGAATTCCAATACCAGCTTACCCGCTTCTCCCTCCTTGAAAGAGTACTGATAGGCATAATCAGCGTATGGCTTTTGTTTCAGCCATACCTGAGGACCCCATAACATACACCAGTCATTGCCGTGAGCCGGGGTGAAGATGTGATAGTTCTGGGCATGGCATCCGTGAAATTTGAACCAAGCCTGCCACACATCTTTGGGAGCTGTGGGATGAAAACGGTCGATGAACGGCCCCCCTGAACAATCGCCATCCACCACTACTTCAAAAATATCCGTGTTCAAGGAGTTCTCACTGAACCGCCAATAATTATCGTATGCTTCATATAGAAAATACAACTTCTGAGTTTCTGCACACCAACCTACTTTGACACTGACTTTCAATGTGGTAGTGTCCGGCTGTGCATGTTTTCCCTCGTCTTCCTTTAAAGCTGCTTCCGTTATCTTATAATCAGCCGGAACGCAATCCCAGTCGTGGGTATTGCCATCTATGGCAGGAACCTTATCTGCTGGAAATTGGTACACCTTGAATTCCTGTGCCTGGGCAGACAGGCATAGGAAAAGGAAGAACAGGTATGGATACAATCGTTTCATTTTGATCGGGTTTTATGTTCTTTCCCGAATAGTCCGGGTAGCATGAAATAATTATAATCGCCTCGTTGGTAGAAACAGAAGTAGAGCTTTTCTTGCGGTTTCCACGGGTATAGGGCAGAGATGACGGGGGCATCTGTCTTTTTACCGGAGTTGAATAAAGCAAGCGGGGATGCTTGTTTATGTCCGTCGGACAGACGAATTTCGGAACCGATGGGAGATACCCCATGAACCGTTCTCAGTTTCATGCTTTCACCATAATAGGTAGTAAAAGCGTTTCCTTCTATACTGAATACATTATGGAAGCAGGAGGCTACCGGAATACTGTTGTCTGTTACGGCAGGGGCGTCTGCACCGTCGCATGCACCGAAGGCCCAGCAAAGTTTGAGCTCTTCGGGTAATCGCTCACCCGAAACCTCCATGATAAAACCATTACTATCCGTCAATGGACATACAGTCAGCTTTATTTCACCTTCTTTCCATAATTTATCTTTAATGGTATAAGCCTGTCCCTTTTTCTTAACACTGCATTGGTCCAGCCAGCAACTTTCATTGCCGCAAACCACTCCCAGACGGAAAGTTCCCGCACCTTTGGATAAACGGAAGGGAAGAGTCTGGGCCTTATTGCCAAAGACAGACAACAGCATACAGAGAAAGAACGGAAGTAGCCGCCGGCTATAATTCCATGTTGTTTTCATAGCTGATATCGATTTGTGCGTTCTTATTGTTTTTTTCTTCCACACGACTGCCGTCTTCTACTTGTAACCGGACATCTTCCAGGTGGAAGTCTTCGGTAAAGATAATGCTTCCTGCTTTATTTACCTTGGCTTTTATGCCGGAAATATGGAAATTCTGCAAAGGCAGTTCCTCATTCCAGCCGGCAGCGGTGATAAAGGTTTGCACATTAGTAGCTTTTACATCGCTGAGCCATACATTGCGGAAATGCGGATACCCTTTTTCTTTAGGGGTGACAGGAGTCAGCATAACCTTCCAATGTTCGGGAATCTCTTTTCCTTCATATTCAGCCGGTAAGGTAGAATAACTATAGCTGGGGTTCCAGTTCAGGTCCGCTGCCAGTACATGGCGGACATGATCTGCTGTCACTTGGGTCATATAGATATTTTCTACGGTTCCGCCACGGTTCATGGCCGATTTCAGACGGAGGGTGGACGAGGTTCCGTATGCTTGAAGGTTATAGCCCAATACATTCCGTATGCAGCCTGAGGTTTCGCTGCCGCAGGTTATCAGCCCCGCGCCCTTACGTGCGATACATCCGCGTACAATGATATTTTCAGTGGGGCGGTTTACGCGCAGGCCGTCGGCATCCCGTCCGGCTTTCAGACAGATATTGTCATCGTTGCAATCTACTTCGCAGTTTTCAATCAGGATATTGGTGCTGGAGTCAATGTCAATACCATCCGTACTGGGACCATGCCCCCCTACGTTATTATTGATTTTCAGTCCGTTCAAGGTACATTGGTCGGAATACAGCACCTGGCAACCCCAAAATCCGGTACGCATCAAGGTAAAGTCTTTCAGTGTTATATGGCGGCTGTTCGAGATGAGCATACCTCTTACGCGTTTGCAGTCGTAGTCCACAATCCACCGCAGTTTGCGTTTCTCGTAATCCTTCCGCATGGTCCAATATTTATCCCAGAATATTTTTCCACGGCAATCCAACGTACCTGCTCCGCTGATAGCTGCGTTTTCCGCATCCAGAATATTGATGACTGCCGAGGGCCATACCATTTCGATACCTGCCACGCGGGAGCGCATTTCGGGGTATAAATCTATATCCTCGCTGGCTATCAGCGTCGTACCTTGGTTGAGGTGGAGGTTTACATTACTTTTCAGGTAGATGGCACCAATCCGGTAGTATCCCGGGGCTACTTCCACTGTTCCCCCTCCGGAACGGTGGCATTCGTCAATGGCTTTCTGCAGGGCGGCAGTGCTTAACCGGGTGCTGTCATTTTTCAATCCGTAATCGGCTGCTTGGAATATTTTTCCCTTCGGATAGGTTTTGGCTCCTACTTGGGCAGTCCACGAAAGGTCAGGAGTTCCCATCCTTTCTCCCCATTGGAATCCGGGGAGGGATTGGGCATTGGTAAAGAGGGTACCTAAGGTAAATGATAGGGTTAATAATAATGTTTTGTTGTTCATTTGTTCCTACTTTTAAATTAATTGCCGTCCGGCTTTTCAATTTCTGTAAACGGGCTGTCATTCCATTTGAAACTGTCCAAAGCATCCGGATGTGCAGGGTTGTAACCGGAATAGTCGCTGCGTAAATAGTTAGCGATAGGTAATCCCGCTTTCTTTATCCCTTCAATGATACATTTGGAGATTTGATAAGCTCCGTAAGGATTGAAGTGAGTATTATCTGCCAATACCCTGTTTTGTCCCGGATAGGTTCCGGCAGGATAATGTACGAATGCCTTTTTGGAAGGTTCCACTCCCATTGCTTCATAGAGGGTACGGGTCATTTCGTTGAGATCGATCAAAGGAACGTTTTCTTTGGCAGCCAACCAGCGCATTGCTTCGGGATAATCTTCGTGAGTATCTCTGATTTTCCCGTTTTCATCGAAACTGCGGCGTTGTGTCGGGGTTACCAGTACAGGATAGGCTCCTCGTGCCCTTGCCTCATCAATGAATGTTTTCAAGCTGGTCATAAATGAATAATAAGCTCCTTTACCGGGACCTTTTTGCTTTTGGTCGTTGTGACCGAATTCCATAAAAATATAATCTCCGGGTTTCATTTGTGTCAATGCCTTTTTCAGTCGTCCTGCACCGATGAAAGTATTGGCGCTTTCGCCGGATTCTGCATAATTGGCAAAACAAATGCTGTCATTGAAGAAGCGGGGAATCATTTGTCCCCAGCTTGCCCAAGGTTCATTGTCCTGGTCTACTACCGTGGAGTTACCGCATAGGAATACGGTGGGTACATTATTTACTTTCTCAATAATCAGTTCGGACAATTGGGGTGCATCCCCGTTGAATTCCAAAGTAAGTTTGTCATCCCAGTTCAATTTTTGGCGTTCACGCGGTTTGATGCGCACATTTTCTTTTTCCGAAATATGTGTGTTGCGCTTGTTGATCACGAATGTACAAGATTTTAACTCCCCTTTTTTTGTCTTCACATTTTCGAAGAAAAGGCGGCGTGATTCTCCTCGCACTGTTGTTTCTCCGGCAGCGCGTTTGTTTCCTATCACGGCTGTGACATGGTAGTTTCCATCGGGAACCGTAACAGAGAAAAAGAATGGAGCTGTACTTTTACCTTCCGGAGAGGGCTGTCTGTCATATCCGTATCCCTTTTCTTCCGAGTATCTGTCGGCGGGAGTTATTTTGGTATAACCGTCTTTCGTCTTTTTACCTGTGGTAAAATCGAATTTGTAAGTTTGTGCTTCGACTCCTAATGTCGCTAAAAGTCCAAGAGCTAATAGGGCTATCTGTTTCATGATTGATATAGATTGTTATTAATTGATTTTCGGTTTTAGTTCATCCGGAGAGTCATTGGTATAAGATTTGATATCACCGGCTGTTTTTGTGAACAACTCACTGATTTGTTGAGGCGTTACAGTAAATTGCGGACGGAACTGGTCCGAATTCATATAATCCAAAATGGCTTTATGCATCTGACGGGCTACAATGCGTTTCTCTGGCTGGGAGGTAATGTCCATGCTTGTCATGAGCACTTTCCCATTTAATACATTGGCTTCGAATAACATACCTATCTTGCGGCTTATAAACCAAGTGTCGATGCTTTGAACCGTAGGTTGGAAAGCGGGTGGAAAGTGGGTGAATTGCATCACTTGAGCACGATTCAGCAGTTCCCACCATTGCAGATTGCTGTGATATTCTGTCGGAAACTGACGGAATAACGGGTGTTTGGGGTTTACTAAGATACCTGTGGTATGAGGAGGACGCATTTTGAACCAGGAGGTGTTCCAGAATACAGGAGTGAATTGCTGAACCACTTCTTTACCATAACTCACTTTGCCCGCAGCTGTAATAAGCACATTTCCACCGTTCTGAAGAATTTCCAAGGCTTTCGAATCCAAAGTGTCAGTAGTGTATACTTTTCCTTCGGCTATTGTCACTTGGGCGGGATAAACCCAGAAATTCCAGTCATTTACAGCTTCTGTTCCTGTAATGCGTATTTCCAGATTCAGCTTTTTAGCCTCTTGGATGTCAGTGAGCGGAAACTCAAGGCTACCCGTGCGATTTAAATTTCCGACAGGAATGTCTTGTGTTGCCAATGTGCCTTGCGCATATACTTTGCCATATTCGTCTTTTAACGTATATACAATTTCTGCTTGTTTTAATGCCTCGGCACCAAAATGAGCGACTTCAATATCCGCCTTTAAAATCTCCTTGTTATTATATACAAATTTATCTGTACGCATCAGTGGAACTGTAGGTGAGCAGAAACGTCTCCATTCTGCAGAGTTGATATATCCTTTTTCTTCAAAGAAAACATCGAGAACACCTACCAGTGCAGTTCCCTGACCCGAATAATCGTTCAGTGCCAATAATTGGAAACCGGCATAATCGGGCGTGCGGAGTGTCTTTTCTATTTCATATTTGTAACAAAGGGCTTGCAACTTTCCGCTGGCCATCATAAATAGATGGGCTTGGTCGCTCATGTGGTTGTCAGCCAGAATGTCTTTGAAAATCTCGAAGTTCTTGGCTTTATTGATGCCTGTATATTTACGTATTTCATTGAAATTGGGGAAAGCGCACCATTGACCTGTTTCATGGGATACGTAGGGCTGTCTCACGGTGTCAAGATGATTCTGGAAACGATAGTCGTCTTGGGTGGACGGTTGTTTCTTGGACCAGGTCAGGCCACGTGCCCCAGCCTTTACATGATATTGGTTGCGGGGTTGCCATTGCCATCCGTTGCCTACCGATGCTCCGGTATATACATGTCTGGGATCCTTCTTTTCCCAATATTCTACGAACTTGGTCACCCATTCTACCCAGCGTCCGCTAGGTTCGTTTCCGCATGCCAACATGCAATAAGAGGCATAGTTGCCATATTCTTTGGTTAATGCGATGGTTTCGTCCATCAGATATTTGTCAATAGGTTGTCCCAAACCTAATTTGGGACCATGATTGGGCCAGCTCGGACCTTCGGGTTGCAGATAGAATCCTACCCGGTCGGCAGCCATAAAAGCGGCTTCGGGAGGACAGAATGAATGGAAACGCATGTGATTCAGTCCATAACTGCGACAGATACGGAATACCCGTTCCCAACTTTCTACATCCATCGGAGCGTAACCGGTCAACGGGAAGTCACAGTTTTCAACTGTTCCGCGAAGCTGGGTTTTGCGCCCGTTTACATAAAACCATTTACCTTTGATTTCAAATCGGCGCATACCGAATTGTATTTCTTTTATCTCAGTTTTTTTCCCATTGGTGACTTCTGCTTTCAGTTTGTACAGGGCCGGATGAAATTCATCCCATAGCAGCATATCATTCCCCATAGGTAATACCATTTCTGTTTCCGTCACTCCTTTGTTAAGTTTGATTTCTTGTTGTATGGCGGGAACTATATGCTTTTTATTCGTATTGAAGCTCTCTGCTGATAATTTTACTTTTGCAGTGCCTGTACCTTTGATGACGACTTTGACACGTGCCAGTTTTTGTTCCGGTTCCGGATATATTTGAATATCATCGAAAT
>OGXC01003041.1_pt1 | contig 10348 bp, 7 predicted proteins | sample 1576201 | NCBI WGS metagenome assembly OGXC01 (sample SAMEA3541562, study PRJEB24748) | human gut metagenome | biome: human gut; feature: human-associated habitat; material: faeces | place: China | collected 2012 | reverse complement strand
AAGACAGCGGCCTCTCACGCCGTTAACGTGGGTTCGATTCCCGCACGGGTCACCAGGAAGAGCACCATAGCGTAAGCTAAGGTGCTCTTTTGTATGTCTAAAACCACTCGCTAGGCGAGTGGTTCGATAAAGATTATATCGATGAGTAATGAAACTCAAACGAAGAATTTTGGAATAGTACCAGTGGGGCAATTCCAGACTGGGTTATTGGCGTGTCGCCGGTAGTCCTGTATTAAAAGGTTCCATTGCAAACGAAAGACTCGCAGAAGCAGGATATTTTAGTATCCTCAGGCGCTACTACGAGTCCTTGCACTTATGTGGTTGAACCGCCGTGTACCGGTCGGTACGCACGGTGGTGTGAGAGAGGTCGGCTCTTTAGTTAAGAGAGCCTTCTACGCGATTCTTTTAGGTAAAAAAGCAAAAAAAACAGAATACTTCATTCAAATGCATATAGCGGCTATTTATTTCATACAGAGACAAATAGCGGCACAGAACAGATATAATAAAAGAAGCTATAAAAAGCAGGTATTCACGTGGAGGACGATATCGTTTCTACATGAACACCTGCTTTTTTATTTATTATTTACTGGTGGAATAAATAGTGGTAGCCAAGTATTCATCACTGACCCAACCATAAATCCCACTGTAATATACAACAACCCAGTCAGGCACATTGCTGCTATAGCCGCATTCCCATACGATGATACCGTAGGGGATATTATCCATTTTTTCATAATTTGTACCGGGACCTTTACGCATAACCAGCCCATGATCAGCAGTGGTGTAGGTACAAAGGCTATCAATTCGGCTAAGCGTTACATCTGGTGCAATGCATCCATCCGGCAGAATAATGTCGGCATTGTTTTCGGTATAATCCTGTACTTGCAGCAAGCCCCAAAGGCCATTCTGTTTTGCCCATACGCAGCCATCGCGCGCGGGGGCTAAATCTTCATATTGCCCAGCGGAAATTATCTCATTGCCGTAAACATCCAGAACTAGCTTTTGTCCGGATTGATTTTTCACAACTACCATGCCAGATAAGTCTGCATAAGGATATTCAACAGTTTCGTTCATGATGGACAAACTCATCTGCGGCTGATAAATGCAGGGGATTACTAAAGCACCGCTTTGGTCGCAATATCCCCAGTTACCGGCTGCATCCTTTACCGCGATTAAAGATTCACCGGCCATGCAGGCATCCTGGTAGTCGAAATCGGTTAAAATTGTACCGTTTTTATCCGCAACGGCAAAAGGTGCAGAATTGTCAACAAGATAACCGGCATATTCATCATCCCAAATGCCTTGCTGGATGCCAACCAAATCAGGAGCATACACCTGTTCGATGGGCGTGCCACTAAATGTATAGACACCAATAGCAGAACGGTAAATCTGGCTGTCACCTAAAATCCACTGGATGCCATACCCGCCGTGCCCGCCCAGCATGGTTGTAAAAGGCATTTGCTGGGCAACCAGCTCCTGGTTAATCTGTTCTTCCAGGGCATTCAGCTTCTGGTAATCGTATGTATCATCTACCCCAATGGAGAGCTCCTGCTCACCATACAGGTACGGGATGCTTTCTGACAAATCTTCCAGAAAAGCATTACAGTTGGCAGCATTAAACAGGCTCCAGCGTTCGCCCCTGCGCACAGCGTACAGATTTCGGGCAGCGGCGTAACCGGCAGTGTGGGTTTCGCGGGAGAAGAGAGGAATCATCTCGTCAAAATCATATTGCGGCGGTAACTTCCAGTTGGCATTGCTAGTGGATGGTATAGCTGTGGCAACAGCTTCACTGGTCGGGGAAAGAGCAGCGGAGGAAGCAGGTTTATTTTCTGGCGCTGCAGCACAAGCGGTAAGCATTATTGCGGTGATAACACTGGCGGAAGATGAGAATAACTTCCTTTTCATGGCTTTTCACTCCTTGCGTAAATGATTTTTCGGTAAGATGAAGAAGTAATATAAGAAAGTGAAGTCATAAACCCTATAATATCTTATTTTATCAAAAATATCTGCTAATGGGAATAGCTAACAATTCTACATGAATAAATTTGGATAGTATGACAAAGATTGCAGAACTGGAGTGAAAGTCCGAATTATGGGATGATTGATCTGCTATAATAAAGAAAAGCAAAACAGAAGGGAGTTTGATTATGCACCAGGAGAAAAAGATGCTGGCTCATATCAGTGAAGACGGAACCCGCGTCCAAACGGTAGCGGACCATTTGCAGGGAACGGCAGTCCTATGTGGGCAATTTGCAGCAGCCTTTGATGCCCAGCAACAGGGAACTTGGCTTGGATTACTGCATGATATTGGTAAATATAGTACAAAGTTTCAAAAGCGCCTGCAAGGTGGAGAGAAAGTGGATCACTCAACGGCTGGTGCACAGGTGGCTGCCCGATATGGTCAAATCCCACTGGCTTTTGCTATTGCGGGACACCATAGCGGCCTGCCGGATGGAGGAGGCCGAAGCGATACCGCGCAGGATGCGACAATGTTTGGGCGATTGAAAAAGAGCGTTGAACCCTATACCCAATGGACGAATGAGATTAAACTGCCGTCCATACCGCCCCAGCCGGAAATGATGAAGGAAAATCGTTTTACACAGGCATTTTATACCCGGATGTTGTATTCCTGCCTGGTCGATGCGGACTATCTGGATACGGAAAACTTTATGAGCGGCCCTAAACCGCGCGGACAAGGCCAGACAATGGATGAACTGCTGAAAAGGTTGAACCAATATACCGCAAAATGGAGCCATCCCCAGGGAACCTTGAATCAGCGCCGCAGTTCAATTTTGAGTGCCTGTACAACGGCAGGGCAAACAGGGCGGCGCGGCCTTTATTCCCTGACCGTTCCTACAGGCGGGGGAAAAACGGTAGCGTCATTGGCATTTGCGCTTTCGCTAGCTGTAAAGAACCATATGGACCGGGTTATTTATGTGATCCCTTATACATCCATTATTGACCAGACCGCGGATGTGTTTTCGGAAATATTAGGAGCAGAAAATGTTTTGGAACACCATTCAGGGGTGGACTACTCTGCCAAGGAAGATGATGAGCCGGCAGCCTACCGCAAAGCATTGGCGGCGGAAAACTGGGATGCTCCGGTGGTGGTTACCACATCCGTGCAATTCTTTGAATCACTTTACGGCAACCATGCGTCACAATGCCGTAAATTACATAACATTGCAAATAGCGTGGTCATTTTTGACGAAGCACAAAACCTGCCGGTTCCTTATTTGCGCCCCTGCGTTGCGGCAATCGCGCAGCTAGTACAGCATTACCGCGCAGCAGCGGTGCTTTGCACGGCCACACAACCAGCTTTGCAGCCCTTGTTTGATGAACTGGCGCCTGGGCTGCAGATGACGGAACTTTGCCCACATCCCAAAGAGCAATATCAGGCATTCCGGCGTACAACGCTAAAAATGCGCGGAGAGTTGGAACAAAGCCAGCTTGGCGCAGAACTGGCAGCGCAGGAACAAGTGCTGTGTATTGTAAACCGGAGAAAAACAGCACAGGAATTATACAATAACCTGCCCAAAGAGGGAAGCTACTGCCTGACAACATTGCTATACCCAGCCCATCGCAAACAGTTATTGCAGGAAATCCGGGAACGCTTAAAAGATGGGCTGCCCTGCCGTGTGATATCAACTTCTTTGATCGAAGCGGGTGTTGATGTGGATTTCCCGGCTGTGTACCGCGAGGAAGCAGGTTTGGATTCCATTTTGCAGGCGGCGGGGCGCTGCAATCGAGAGGGAAGACGCCCGGCGGAGCAGAGCTTGGTACAGATTTTCACATTGGAAGGACAGCATGTACCGCGCATGCTGGAACAGAATGTATCCGCAACGCAAAGCGTCCTGAAAAAATATGCAGATCTGGCATCTCTGGAAGCAATCGAAACATACTTTCTGTTTTACCGTACCTTAAAAGGAGATAAAAGACTGGATGAACAGCAAATTCTGCAAGGGTTCGAGCAGGATATGGAAGGGCGCATTTTCCCCTTTGCAACAGCGGCAGAGAGGTTCCGCTTAATTGAAACACCTGCCGTGACCGTATACATTCCCCAAGGGAAAGGGGAACATTTGCTTGCACGATTGCGTGCAGGAGAGGTAAGCAAAACTTTGTTCCGTCAACTGGGGCAATATGGTGTTTCGGTTTACCCGGATCATCTGAAAACGCTGGAGAATGCCGGGGCGGTTTGCCAAATCAGTGAAGGCATATGGGAATTAACGGACGGAAGCCTTTACGATAACAACACGGGCCTTGCTATGGAAGCTGAAACGGGAGCAGCCTGGTTTGCATAAAGCAAAAGCGGCAGGGAGCCTGCCCTGCCGTTTTTGTGCGATAAAGTAAAATCAACTATTTCTATCCACGGCATAAGCTGCCGACGCAACTTATTATAAAAGAAAACCGAATGAAAAGCAAACAAAAAGTATACATGATAAAAGGATTGACATTTGGTGCCAAGTAGCGTATATTGAAACTATAGCAAAAATGTAAATTAAAAACAACTGAAAATAGAAATGCAAAGGAGTTGATGCAGATGATCCAGCTGGAAGTATGGGGGAATTATGCTTTGCTCTCGAGGCCTGAGCTAAAAGTCGAAAGGGTTTCATATGAAGTTCTCACCCCTTCCGCGGCACGCGGCATAGTAGAAGCAATCTATTACCACCCCGGCTTACGGTGGAAAATCCGGAAAATCTATGTTATGAACCCAATCCGCTTTACCAACATCCGTCGGAACGAAGTAAAAAGCAAAATTCTTTGTTCCGATGTACGCAGCGCGATGCAGGGAACAGGGAAAGAGCTTTACCTTGCCACGCCCCAGCAGATCGTTCAGCGTGCAGCCATGGTGTTGCAGGACGTTCATTATGTGATTGAGGCAGAATTTGAGATGACTGACCGTGCGGCACCGAGCGACAATCCGGGAAAGTTCCAGGATATTGTTACCCGGCGCATGTCTAGGGGTCAGTGTTTTCATACTCCCTATCTTGGGTGCCGTGAATTTCCTGCCGCATTCCGCGCATGGCCCGGCGGGCCAATCCCGACCATTGAGGAAACACGGGATTTGGGATTCATGCTATTTGACTTTAACTACACTGACCCGCAGAACATAACCCCGATGTATTTCCATGCAAAATTGGAACATGGTGTGTTGAATGTGGCAGACTGCGAGGTGTACCGATGATTTTACAGGCTTTGGTACAATACTATGAAGATTTGCTGGCCAATGGCAAAATCACGCGCCCCGGTTGGACAAGCGCAAAAGTCAGTTGGGCTTTGGAACTGGATGAAAACGGCCAACTGATGGCATTGCACCCCTTGCAGCAAGAGGAAAAGCGCGGTAAAAAAACAGTGCTTGCTCCATGTCAGCTGCAAGTTCCGGAACAGGTTAAACGCTCTAGTGGTGTGGCAGCCAATTTTTTGTGTGATAACAGTGCTTACATGCTCGGTATTGACGGAAAAGGCAAACCGGAGCGTGCAATGCAGTGCTTTGCCGCTGCAAAGGAGCTGCATCTTGCCATTTTACAAAATGTTCCCGGTCAGGCGGCACAGGCAGTGCGGAACTTTTTTATAAACTGGGACCCCAAGGTGGCGGAGCAGAATCCAGCGCTGGAACAAAGTCTCAAGGAACTTTACAAGGGTAGCAATCTGGTATTTCTGATTCGGGAAAACTATGTTCAGGACGATCCGGAAATACAGGAAGCCTGGCAGCGGCAGTGTGATAAGAACACGGATGCACCGGAAATCCGATGCCTGGTTACAGGGCAAAAGGCACCGCTTGCCCGCCTGCACCCGGCGATTAAAGGCGTGACCGGGGCACAGCCTTCCGGCGCATCGATTGTTTCTTTTAATGCGGACGCTTTTTGCTCATACGGACATGAACAGGGGGGCAATGCGCCGGTTGGCAGTTATGCGGCCTTTGCCTATGCACAGGCATTAAACTATCTGCTGGCAGACAGGGAACATGTTCAGCGCGTGGGCGATACCACCATTGTCTGCTGGGCAGCAGGTGGTGAGACCGCCTACCAGCAGGTAGCAATGGATGCATTGTTTGCCATGGATGCGCCTGTCAGCGAAAGCGATGTGCGAAATGCAGTGGACAAGCTGGTCCATGGACAGAGTGTAGAGTGGCAGAACGTGACACTTGACCCACAAAGGCACTTTTATGTGCTTGGCTTGGCCCCTAATGCGGCGCGCCTCTCGGTTCGTTTTTTCTGGCAGGATACATTTCAAACGCTGCTTGATAATGTGCAGAAGCATTATGACCGCTTAGAGATTGTGCGCCCCGCTTATGATAAATTCCCGTGGCTGGGGGTGTATTGGCTGCTGCAGGAAACCGTCAACACCAATTCCCGCAACCCATCGGCAGCACCGCAGCTGGCAGGCGATGTCTTGCGTGCAATCCTGAATAATACAAGGTACCCGGCAACCCTGCTGGATGGCGTTATGATGCGTATCCGCGCAGAGCAAAAAGTAACACGCGGCCGTGCCGCTATTATAAAAGCATACTACCTGCGTAATGAAGATCCCCGTTGCCCAAAGGAGGTATTAACTGTGGAAAATAACAAGGAAACAAATTATCAACCGTATGTTATGGGTCAGCTTTTTGCTGTGCTGGAAGCAATCCAGATGGCGGTAAACCCGGATATCAATACAACCATCAAGGACAGGTATTTTAATGCAGCGGCTTCCACGCCGGCCACTGTGTTCCCAACAATTCTGATGCTGGCGCAAAAGCATATGCAAAAAATGAGCAAGCCACAAAAGATTTATTACGATAAGCAGATCGCTGCGCTGGCGGGCGGAAAACTGGAAGGAAACTTTCCCGCACGGCTGACTCTGCCGGAACAGGGCTCTTTTATTCTCGGCTATTATCATCAGACACAGGAACGCTATACAAAGAAAATGGAGGAATAACAATGGCACAGACAATCAAAAACCGGTATGATTTTGTAATTCTGTTTGACGTTGAAAATGGAAATCCGAACGGCGATCCGGATGCAGGCAACATGCCGCGCGTTGACCCGGAAACGGGATATGGCATTGTTACAGATGTCTGCTTAAAGCGTAAGATTCGCAACTATGTCGAAGTGGCCAAAGAAGGTGAAGCGGGATACCAGATTTACATTAAAGATCAGGTTCCCCTGAACCGCAGCGACAAAAAAGCATTGGAATATCTGGGCGTTGAAGGAGATTCCAAGGAGGCACTGAAAGCTGCCAAGAAAGATGACCCGGAGTTGGACCGTAAAATCCGGGACTTTATGTGCCAGAACTTTTATGATATCCGTACCTTTGGCGCCGTTATGACAACCTTTGTAAAAGGCGCACTGAACTGTGGGCAGGTGCGTGGCCCGGTTCAGTTGAGCTTTGCACGCTCGGTGGATCCTGTCCTCCCACAGGAAGTGACCATTACCCGTATTGCCATTACGACCGAAGCGGATGCAGAGCGAAAAGGCACTGAGATGGGCCGCAAGTATGTGATACCGTATGGCTTGTACCGTGCAGAGGGTTATGTTTCTGCCAACCTTGCCCGCAAAACTACAGGATTCTCAGAGGATGACCTGCAGCTGCTGTGGCAGGCAATCCTGAATATGTTTGAAAATGACCACAGTGCAGCCCGCGGCAAAATGGCAGTTCGGGAACTGATCGTGTTCAAGCATGATTCGGAACTGGGCAATGCGCCATTTTATAAACTTTTTGACGCAGTTCATGTCACACACGCAGAGAAAATCACTTTCCCGCGCAGCTACCATGACTATGTGGTGACCGTGGATGAAAATCTTCCGGCAGGGGTAACGTGTGAGAGGTTGTCGTAATGGTTTCCCCAGATGATTACCTGCTGATGTCCGGTATCCAGCATTTCAGCTTTTGCCGCCGTCAGTGGGCGCTCATACACCTGGAACAACAATGGTCCGAAAACCAACGCACCGCCGAAGGCCGCCTGCAGCATACCCGCTGCCATGATGTTACCCTGACGGAAAAACGCGGCGATTTGCTGATCGCCCGCGGTATGAGGGTCGTCAGCCACCGCTTAAAACTGACCGGCGACTGCGATGTGGTAGAGTTTCACAAGGATCCAAACGGCGTGTCATTGCAGGGCCGCCGCGGCCTGTGGCAGCCCATACCCGTGGAATATAAGCATGGCCGCAGCAAGGTAAACGATGCCGACCGTTTGCAGCTCTGCGCACAGGCCATGGCGCTGGAAGAAATGCTGGTGTGCGAGGTGCCGGAAGGGGAAATCTTTTATGAAGAAACCCGGCAGCGGGAACATGTTTCCCTGACACCGGAACTGCGCAGCACCGCGCAGACCATGGCGGATGAGATGAACCGCCTGTTTGCGCGCGGCTATACCCCAAAAAGCAAACCCGGCAAGCATTGCAATGCCTGCTCACTGAAAGAGCTTTGCCTGCCGGCGCTGTATCAGCAGGCAGACCCGGCGGCGTATCTGCGGGAGCATATTGAGGAGGGCGCGCCATGAGAAAGCTGCTCAACACCCTGTTTGTCATCAATGAGGACGCTTACCTGACATTGGATGGCGAAAACCTTGTTGTTACCCGCAATAAGCAGGAAACCCACCGCTATGCCCTGCATACGCTGGAAGGCATCGTCTGCTTTACTTACGCGGGTGCCAGCCCCGCTTTGATGGGAGCTTGTGCCCGGCGGGGCATTGACCTTTGCTTTTTTGACCCGTATGGCAGATTTCAGGCCCGCACCGTGGGGGAAGAACGCGGCAATGTGCTGCTGCGTCAGGCGCAGTACCGCGTGTCGGATGACCCGGCCCAGAGCTGTCGCTATGCCCGGAGCTTTATCCTTGGTAAAGTGTATAACGCACGCTGGGTGCTGGAACGCGCAACCCGCGATCATCCCCAGCGTGTCCCGGTCGAAAAACTGAAACGCACCTCCACCCAGCTGGCCGCCGCGCTGCCGCTGATACAGAACAGCGATGATCCGGAACAGCTGCGCGGCCTGGAAGGCGAGGCAGCCCAGCGCTACTTTGACTGCCTGAATGACCTGATTCTGCAGCAAAAGCAGGATTTTGTGTTTGAGGGCCGCAGCCGCCGTCCACCGCTGGACAATGTGAATGCGCTGCTTTCGTTTGCCTACAGCATGCTGGCGCGGGAGTGTGCATCCGCCTTGACCGCTGTGGGCCTGGACCCTTATGTTGGCTTTATGCACCGCCCGCGCCCCGGCCGCAAAAGTCTGGCACTTGACCTGATGGAAGAACTGCGGGCGGTTTATGCAGACCGGCTGGTCATCAGCTGCATCAATCAAAAGATCATCACGGCAAAACACCTGCAAAAACAGGAAAATGGTGCCGTACTGCTGACGGATGATGGCCGCAAAGCTTTCCTGACCGCATGGCAGAACAAAAAGAAGGAAGAGATCACCCATCCGTTTTTGAAAGAAAAACTGCCCTGGGGGCTGGTGCCCTATGTTCAGGCGCTTTTGCTGGCCCGTGCTCTGCGCGGCGACCTGGAAGTGTACCCACCGTTTTTCTGGAAGTGAGGTGCCGTTATGTTGGTGCTTGTAACCTATGATGTCAACACCGAAACAGCCGCCGGTCGTCGCAGGCTGCGCAAAGTAGCAAAAGTCTGTGTAGACTACGGCCAGCGGGTGCAAAACTCCGTATTTGAGTGCCTGCTGGATGCCGCGCAATACACGATGTTCAAAGCAAAATTGACCGAACTGATCGATTCGGAATCGGACAGCCTGCGCTTTTATCAACTGGGAAACCATTACAAAAGCAAAGTCGAGCATGTGGGTCTGCACCCGGATTTTGATCAGGATGGAATCTTGTTTGCTTAGTGCGAGGGGAAGGCAATCATAAAATTCCCGGTTCATTCGCACCAGAAAATATGGAAAAAACAGGGGCGGAAAGGGTAAAATACAGCCTTGCCTGTCAGCATGAAGATGCAATCCCCATAAAATTTGTTTCATATGCGCAAAAGTGCCCCACTGTTTTGTGCACTTTTGCTGTCGCTCTCCGCAAGGAGAGCGTGGATAGAAATTTTTCGGCCGGCACCATGGTGCCGCTGTCAAAACCGTCGCTCTCCGCAAGGAGAGCGTGGATAGAAATTCTTTGCGATGGGGCTGTCTACCAAGTCAATCAGCAGTCGCTCTCCGCAAGGAGAGCGTGGATAGAAATGGTTGCGGCCTGTCCGTTTTCCTGCTGCGGGGCTGGTCGCTCTCCGCAAGGAGAGCGTGGATAGAAATAGGCTAACAAAATTTGCAAGCCTCCGCTCAATGTCAGTCGCTCTCCGCAAGGAGAGCGTGGATAGAAATGGAAAACACGCCCAGGGCCCTTTGCATCGTGGGCGTCGCTCTCCGCAAGAAGAGCGTGGATAGA
>OGXC01003036.1_pt1 | contig 10363 bp, 6 predicted proteins | sample 1576201 | NCBI WGS metagenome assembly OGXC01 (sample SAMEA3541562, study PRJEB24748) | human gut metagenome | biome: human gut; feature: human-associated habitat; material: faeces | place: China | collected 2012 | reverse complement strand
GCTCTTTGATATGTCTTTTCTCCTCGTCACTCGCTTACTCAATTCTCGCATCTGTGTTTTCCGCACCGACTGCAAATGAAGTTTGCGGCCTTATGGTCCCGAGACTGACTTTGTCATGCTTGCGGGCCATGAGCTTTTCAGCTCATCTCTCTCCTTTCCCTAAGAACAGGTAGCAGGTTACGGCCAGGTTGAATACGGATACGGCGTTGTTTACCCAGCCGGAACCACCCAGAAGTCTGTCTATGGCCGGGCTGACGAAGGTTATTCCGTAGATGAGGCACATAATGGGTGCTGCGGTATAGCCCATATCGCGAAGGCGTCTGGCCATGAGCGAGTTATCGGCAATAACCACCAACAGTGCCGCCAGAATAAATACGGCTGTCAGAATATATCCCAGTATATCCAACTTCATATTGAACAGCGCATTGGTCCCATACCAGGCTATGGCAATGGTAAGAAGCCAGACAGCTCCCAGCGCCAGAGACCGGAAAAGATACTGCCTGCGATTCACCCTCCCGTCAAAAGAAAACCAGGCCAGAAGAAATGGATGACGGGAAATTAATTTTCTATATCGATTAATCAATAGATTGGCTCCTTTACATAATGATCAAGGAATATCTGCCCATTACCCTCACGGCGGAGCGCACGGCAGAAAGCACCCTGCGGCCCAAGACTGGCAGTGAGGTGCTGTTCAAGACCACCCGCATGGATTTTGCGGACCTGTACCGCTCCATCCAGCGCATCACTCCGGCCAATGGTCTGGAAGCCGTGCTGGATGTGGTGGAAGCCAATAACAGCGTTTACGCCATTCTGGAAAATCTGGGCGGCACCCCGCTGGATCAGTGGCTGGAAAACCACCCAGGCACCATCCGCCCGGACGATGCCTGCACCATGCTGCAGCCGGTGTTTGAAGGCGTAGCCGCCATGCACAAGATCGGTCTGGTGCACCGCGGTATCTGCCCGGAGAACATCCGCGTGATGGAAAACGACCGCTGCCGTCTGGCGGGCTATGCCACGGTGGGCCTGCGCACGGCGGGCAGCGGCCTGCACGAACAGCTGTACGAAGGCTATTCCGCCCCGGAGCAGTATTCCACCGCAGAGTTCGAGGGCCGCTATACCGATGAATACAGCCTTGCGGCCGTGTTCTACCGCATGGTGTGCGGGCAGGCCCCGGTGCCTGCAGCGCAGCGCATGGTGACAGACTCCAACCCACGCGCAAAATCGGTGAACGGCAGCCTGCCGCTGTACGTCTCGCAGGTGCTGCAGCTGGGCCTGCGCCTGCGGCCCATGGAGCGCATCCAGACCGTGCCGCAGCTGTATCAGGCCCTTTCTTCCAAGGAATACACCGCCGAGCTGACCCGCACCATGAAGCCGGAGACTCCGGTGCGCACAGCCCAGCCGGAGCCAGAACGCAAGGAGCATCTGCTCAGCTTAAAAGCGCTGCTGGCGGGCATCGTGATCCTGCTGTCCATCCTCATTCTGCTCACGCTGTGGAGCGTGCTGAGCCAGCACATCCACCAGCCTGCCGCGTCGGCTGCGGAGTCGGACCCGGCCAGCAGCGAGGTGATGGTGCCGCAGAACCTTGTGCCAAACTTTATTGGCATGGACTACACGCAGGTGCAGAACAACCGGGAATATACCAGCATGTATCTGTTCTACGTCACCGAGGAATACAGCGATACCGCCCCGGCGGGCCAGATCATCCAGCAGGAGCCGAGCGCGGATACTGTGCTCAAGGCAGGGGAGACCATACGGCTGGTGGTGAGCAAAGGCCCGCAGATGGCCGAGATGCCCAATATCATCGGCTTTACGCAGGATGGCGCGGTAAAGGAACTGGAAGCGAGGGGCCTTGTGGCCAGCTGCTTTATGGTGGTGAACGATGGCTCCTATGCATCCGGCTGCGTGGTGCGTACCAGCGAGGAGCCGGGCACCAAGGTGGAAGTGGGCACAGTGATCACCGTGTATATTGCGGCAGACCCCAGCGTGCAGATCACGGTAACACCGGAGGAACCCGCCGCTACCGAACCCACCACGACAGAGCCGGCCCCTCCGGAAACAACAGATCCTACCCCCACGGAACCGGAACACAATACAGACTAAAAAACAAAAGCAGAAGCGGGAGCCTTGCAAAGGCCCCCGCTTCTGCTTGTTTAGGATAGGAAAGAGAATGGCTTAGTTAGAGGTTGGTGTAGCCCATCAGGTAGCGGTCTACCTCGGCGGCGCAGTCGCGGCCTTCGCGCAGGCCCCACACCACAAGGCTCTGGCCGCGGCGCATATCGCCGCAAACGAACACCTTTTCCACGTTGGTCTTGAAGCTGTGGTCTGCCACGTTGCCGCGGGCGGTCAGCTCCACACCAAATGCATCGGCCACGTAGCTTTCGCAGCCGGTAAAGCCTGCGGCGATGAACGCCAGCTGGCAGTTGTAGGTAAATTCTTCACCGGTAGGCACCATGCTGGTACGGCCGGTCTCGGGGTTCCGCTCCGGCTTCAGGTAGGAGATGATAGCACCGGTCAGATTACCTGCATCATCCTTCAAAAATTCCTTCACGGTGGTCTGGTACACGCGCGGGTCCTTGCCAAACTTTGCAAGGCACTCGGTCTGGCCGTAGTCCACCTTCAGCACACGGGGCCACTCCGGCCACGGGTTGGAGGCTGCACGCTCCTTGGGCGGCTGCGGCATCATTTCCAGTGCCACCAGATCGGTGCAGCCCTGCCGCAGGGCCGTGCCCTGACAGTCGTTGCCGGTATCACCGCCGCCGATCACCAGAACATTCCTGCCCTTGGCATCGATGGCCTTGCCGTCCGCGAACTGGCTGTCCAGCAGACTCTTGGTCACGCTGGTCAGGTAGTCCACGGCAAAGTGCACGCCGTTTGCATCGCGGCCGGGCACATTCAGGTCGCGGGCCTTCTTGGCACCGCAGCACAGCACCACGGCATCGTAGCCGTTCAGCAGCTCTTCGGCGGCAACAGCCCCGCCCACATCCATGTTGGTGCGGAACTCCACGCCCTCAGCCTGCATGATCTTGATGCGGCGCTCGATGACGGATTTGTCCAGCTTCATGTTGGGGATGCCGTACATCAGCAGGCCGCCCACGCGGTCTGCACGCTCGAACACAGTCACAGCGTGGCCGCGCTTGTTCAGGTATTCGGCCACCGAAAGGCCGGAGGGGCCGCTGCCCACCACGGCTACGCTCTTGCCGGTGCGGGAGGGCGGCGGTGCGGCGTGCAGCCAGCCCTTGGCGTAAGCCGTTTCGATAATGGCGTGCTCGTTCTCGCGCACGGTCACGCTGCTGCCGGTCACATCGCCGCAGGTGCAGGCTGCTTCACACAGGGCAGGGCACACCCGGCTGGTGAACTCCGGAAAACGGTTGGTGGCCATCAGCCGATGCATGGCCAGCTCCCACTTGCCATGATAAACAAGGTCGTTCCACTCCGGGATGAGGTTATTCAGCGGGCAGCCGGAGGCCATGCCGCCGATCATCATGCCGGCCTGACAGAAGGGAACACCGCAGTCCATGCAGCGTGCTGCCTGCGTCTGCTGCTCCTCGCGGGAGAGCCAGACATGAAATTCGTTAAAGTTTTCAATGCGTTCCAGCGGCGGAACATCCGTGCTGGTTTTGCGCGTATAGTCGATAAATCCAGTTGTCTTACCCATAACGCTGCCCTCCTTACTTCTTCTTCTGCACCGTGTAGAATGCTTCGATCTGTGCCTGCTCGCCGTCCAGACCGCGCTCCTCAACGGATGCGATCACACGCAGCATACGGTCATAATCGTAGGGCAGAACTTTCTTGAACTTGGGCAGGAATTCGCTGAAGTTGTCAAGGATCTCTTTGCCGCGGGGAGAGCCGGTGGCCTCCACATGTTCGCGGATCAGCTCTTTCAGGGTGGCAACATCGTACTTGTGCTCCACGGGCTCCAGGCTGACGGTCTCCTTGTTCACGCGCTGGTAGAAGTCCCAGTTCTCGTCCAGCACGTAGGCGATGCCGCCGGTCATACCGGCTGCAAAGTTCTTGCCGGTCTGGCCCAGAACCACTACCGTGCCGCCGGTCATGTACTCGCAGCCGTGGTCGCCAACGCCCTCCACAACGGCGGTGGCACCGCTGTTGCGTACGGCGAAGCGCTCACCGGCCACGCCGGAAATGAACGCCTTGCCGCTGGTAGCACCGTACAGGGCCACGTTGCCGGTGATAATGTTCTCTTCTGGCTTAAAGGTGATGCCCTTGGGCGGGCGCACGACGATCTTGCCGCCAGACAGGCCTTTGCCCATGTAGTCGTTGCAGTCGCCCACAAGGTCCAGCGTCAGGCCGCCCGGGATGAAGGCACCAAAGCTCTGGCCGCCTGCACCCACACAGTGGGCGGTGTAAACATCATCCGGCAGGCTGTTGCCGTATTTGCGGGTGATCTCGCTGCCAAAGATGGCACCAAAGGCGCGGTCGGTGTTGGAGACATCCAGCGTCACGCTCTGGGCATTCTTGCTGCTAAGCTTGAACTTCTTCATCAGCACCTTCATATCGAGGGTGTTTTCCAGATGGAAGTCGTAGGTATCCTCCTTCACGAAGTGAACATTGCTGTTCTCGATGGCAGGGTTGTGCAGGATGCAGTCGAGATCCATCTTGGAAGCGCGGCTGCCGGGTGCGGCAGGCTTGACCTTGAGCAGGTCGGTGCGGCCCACCAGTTCATCGATGGTGCGCACGCCCAGCTTTGCCATGTACTCGCGCAGCTCCTCGGCCACAAAGGTAAGGTAGTTGATGATGTATTCCGGCTTGCCCTTGAAGTTCTTGCGCAGCTCCGGGTTCTGGGTGCAGATGCCCATGGGGCAGGTATCCAGATTGCACACACGCATCATCACACAGCCCTCGGCCATCAGCAGGGTAGTGCCGAAGCCGAACTCCTCTGCGCCCAGCATACAGCTGATGGCAACATCGCGGCCGGAGAGCAGCTTGGAGTCGCTCTCGATGCGCACGCGGGTGCGCAGGCCGTTCAGGATCAGGGTCTGGTGGGTCTCGGCGATGCCCAGCTCCCACGGCAGGCCAGCGTGCTTGATGGAAGTACGCGGTGCTGCACCGGTGCCGCCGTCGTAGCCGGACACCAGAATGACCTGTGCGCCGCCCTTGGCAACACCGGCCGCAATGGTGCCAACGCCGGCCTCACTGACCAGCTTGACATTGATGTTGGCGCTGCGGTTGGCGTTCTTCAGGTCGTAGATCAGCTCTGCAAGGTCCTCGATGGAGTAGATATCGTGGTGCGGCGGGGGAGAGATCAGGCCCACACCGGTGGTGCTGTGGCGGGTCTTTGCGATCCACGGATATACTTTGGCACCGGGCAGATTGCCGCCCTCACCGGGCTTTGCGCCCTGTGCCAGCTTGATCTGGATCTCTTCTGCAGAAACGAGGTATTTGCTCGTTACACCAAAGCGTGCGGAAGCCACCTGCTTGATCTTGGAATTGCTCTCGCTGTGGTAGCGCTCTTCGGGTTCGCCGCCCTCGCCGGTGTTGCTGCGGCCGCCCAGACGGTTCAGGGCGATGGCAATGGTCTCATGGGCTTCGCTGCTCAGGGCACCGTAGCTCATGGCTGCGCCCTTGAACCGCTTGACGATGGAGCTTACCGGCTCCACCTCTTCCAGCGGGATGCCGCCGTCAGGAGCATAGTTGAAGTCCAGCAGGCTGCGCAGATGCACGCCGTCAGCACCCATATTGTCCACGGTGCTGGTGAACTGCTTGAAAGCCGAGTAGTCGTTCGTCCAGCAGGCTTTCTGGAACAGGTGGATGGTCTGGGGGTTGAACAGGTGTTCTTCCTTGCCGCTGCGGAACTTGTGTGCGCCGCTGTCGGCCAGCTCCATGTTGATGTCCAGACCCAGCGGGTCGAAGGCTGCGTTGTGCTGGGCTTCCACATCGGCCTGAATGTCCGAAAGGGTAATGCCGCCCACACGGCTCACCGTGCCGGTGAAGTATTTGTCGATGACATCCTTGGAGATGCCCACAGCCTCAAAGATCTGGCTGCTCTGGTAGCTCTGGATGGTGGAAATGCCCATCTTGGAGGCAATCTTCACAATGCCGCTGAGGATGGCGTTGTCGTAGTCCTCCACGGCTGCATAGTAATCTTTGTCCAGCAGGCCTTCGTCGATGAGCTGGCCGATGGTCTCATGTGCCAGATAGGGGTTGATGGCGCAGGCACCATAGCCCAGCAGGGTGGCAAAGTGGTGCACCTCGCGCGGCTCTGCACTTTCCAGGATCAGGGCCAGTGCGGTGCTCTTCTTGGTGCGGATCAGGTACTGCGAAACCGCGGAAACTGCCAGCAGGCTGGGAATGGTCACGTGGTATTCATCCACATCGCGGTCAGAAAGGATGATGATGTTTGCACCATCCTTGTAGGCGCGGTCGACCTCCAGAAATACACGGTCGATGGCCTTTTCCAGACTGGTATTCTTATAGTAGTTGATGGACACCGTGGCTACCTTGAAGCCGGGCACGTTCATGTATTTGATCTTGAGCAGGTCGGTGCTGGTCAGGATGGGGTTGTGCACCTTGAGCACCTTGCAGTTCTCGGGCTTGTCCTCCAGCAGGTTGCCGTGTGCGCCAATATACACGCTGGTGGAAGTGACCACCTTTTCGCGGATGGCATCGATGGGCGGGTTGGTGACCTGCGCAAAGCGCTGCTTGAAGTAATTGAACAGCGGCGGATGCTGGTTGCTCAGCACAGCAAGCGGGGTGTCGGTGCCCATAGCGCCGGAAGGCTCTGCGCCTGCCCGTGCCATGGAGAGGATCATGGTGTTCACATCCTCATACTTGTAGCCGAACACCTTCTGCAGGCGGGTGAGCTGATCGCCGGTGTAGCTTTCCACCTTCACGTTGGGAATTTTCAGTCTGGCCAGCTCCACAAGGTTGCGGTCGATCCACTCGCCGTAAGGCTCACGGCTGGCGTAGAACTCCTTGAGCTTTTCGTCGTCCACCACTTCGCCCTTCACGGTATCCACCAGCAGCATTTTGCCGGGGCGCAGACGATCCTTGACCAAAATATTATCCGGTTCGCATTCCAGCACACCCACCTCGGAGGACAGGATCATGCGGCCGTCCTTGGTGATGTAATAGCGGCTGGGGCGCAGACCGTTGCGGTCCAGCACAGCGCCCATCACGTCGCCGTCCGAGAAGAGGATGGCAGCGGGGCCATCCCAAGGCTCCAGCATGGTGGCATAATACTGGTAGAAATCGCGCTTTTTCTGGCTGATGTTCTTGTTGTTCTCCCACGGCTCGGGAATGGTGATCATCACGGCCAGCGGCAGATCCATGCCGTTCATCACCATGAATTCCAGCGCGTTATCCAGCATGGCGGAGTCGGAGCCGGAAGTGTTGATGATGGGCAGGATCTTGTTCATGTCGTCCTGCATGATGGAGCTGGAAATGCTCTCTTCACGGGCCAGCATGGCGTCCGTGTTGCCCTTGATGGTGTTGATCTCGCCGTTGTGCAGGATGAAGCGGTTGGGGTGTGCGCGCATCCAGCTGGGGTTGGTGTTGGTGGAGAAGCGGCTGTGCACCATGCCGATAGCGGATTCATAATCCTCGTCCTGCAGGTCGGTATAGAACAGGCGCAGGTCGTGCACAAGGAACATGCCCTTGTACACGATGGTGCGGCTGGACAGGCTGGGCACATAAGTGCCGTTGCTGGCCTGCTCGAACACGCGGCGCACAATGTACAGCTTGCGGTCAAAATCGATGCCCTTGCTCACCTTGGCTGGCTTTTTGATGAAGCACTGCCAGATAGCAGGCATACAGTCGCGGGCCTTCTGGCCCACGGCATCCGGGTTCACGGGCACCTTGCGCCATGCCAGAAATTCGAGGCCTTCCTTGCGGGTGACCACCTCAAACAGCTTCATGGCCTGCGCACGCAGGTGTTCGCTCTGGGGGAAGAAGAACATGCCCACACCGTACTCGCGCTCGTTGCCAAGGCTGATGTTCAGTTCTTCGGCCACCTTGGAGAAGAACTTGTGGCTGATCTGCAGCAAAATGCCCACACCGTCGCCGGTCTTGCCCTCGGCATCCTTGCCGGCACGGTGCTCCAGCCGTTCCACAATGGCCAGTGCATCGTCCACGGTCTGGTGGCTTTTGCGGCCCTTGATATCCACCACAGCGCCAATGCCGCAGGCATCGTGCTCAAACTGTGGATCGTACAGACCAAGGGTGTTTTTCTGCTCTGTAAAGTTTTCCATAGACTTTCCCATCCTTATCTAAAATCCTCACCGGTGCGGCACCCTCCGCATTTTGACAAAAAAGAAAAGCGCCCCGCAAAGGGCAAAATAGCCCCTTGCAGAACGCCTTTGTTCCGGTAACTATTATTATACTGAACGCTGAAAAATCTTCAAGTGACAGCTGCACCAAATATAACAACAGCTTTCCACTGCTTCTTGTGCGAAACGCCGCGTACGGCGGTCAGTTGTAGCTATAGTGAGAACAGTGCAGGCTCAATGTCTGCCCAGAATGGCCTCCAGGTCGGCTTCCGGGGTGGCAATGGGCTTGAGGCCGTACCGTTCCTGCAGGGTGCGCACCACCCCCGGCGAGAGGAACGGGGGCAGGGTAGGCCCCAGCCGGATGTTCCGGATGCCCAGCGCCAGCAGCGCGATGAGGATGCACACGGCCTTCTGCTCAAACCAGCACAGCACCAGCGAGAGGGGCAGGTCGTTGACGCCGCAGCCAAAGGCGTCGGCCAGCGCCAATGCGATGCGGATGGCGCTGTAGGCGTCGTTGCACTGGCCCACGTCCAGGATGCGGGGCAGGCCGGTGCCCGGCACGGTGCCAAGGGGCAGGTCGTTCAGGCGGAACTTGCCGCAGGCCAGGGTCAGCAGGATGGTGTCGGGCGGGGTAAGGCGGGCAAACTCGGTGTAGTAGCGGCGGCTGGGCCGGGTGCCGTCGCAGCCGCCCACCAGAAAGAAGTGCCGCAGCTTACCGTCCCGCACCGCCTGCACGATCTCGTCCGCGTGCTGCAGCACGGCGGTGCGGGCAAAACCGGTGGTCACCGTGGAGCCGCCGTTCAGGCCGGGCAGCAGGGTGTCCTGCGCGTAGCCGCCCAGCTCCAGCGCCTTTTCGATCACCGGGGAAAAGTCGCGCCCTTCGTCGATGTGGGGCACGCCGGGGTAAGCCACCACCGAGGTGGTGAACACCCGGTCGGCGTAGCTGGCGCGCAGGGGCATGATGCAGTTGGTGGTGAACAGGATGGGCGCGGGGATGTCCTCGAACTCCCGCTGCTGGTTCTGCCATGCGGTGCCAAAGTTGCCCTTGAGGTGGGGGTAGCGGCGCTTCAGCTCCGGGTAGCCGTGGGCGGGCAGCATCTCCGAGTGGGTGTAGACGTTGACGCCCCGGCCTGCGGTCTGTTCCAGCAGCTGCTGTGCGTCGTAGAGGTCGTGGCCGGAAATCACGATGAACGGACCCTTTTCAATGGTCAGGGGCACCTGCACCGGTTCCGGATCGCCAAACGCGCCGGTGTTGGCCGCGTCCAGCAGCTCCATGCAGCGGTAGCTGGCTTCTCCTGTGGCCTGCACCAGCTGCCACAGGGCGTCGGTGGTCTGGCCGGGGTCGCCCACGGCCTGCAGGGCGGTACAGAAGAACCGGTCCAGCTCCGGGTCGATGCGGCCCAGCACCCGGGCGTGGTAGTTGTAGGCGGCCATGCCCCGCAGGCTGAACAGCACAAAGCATTTCAGGCTGCGCCGGTCGGCGTCCGGTTCCCGCCAGAGGGCCTGCATGTCGTAGTCCGGGCCGGTGCCGGGGCTGGCGTCGTGCACCCGGCGGGTCAGCGCGTCCACGGCGGCGGGGTCAAAGTTCACGTTGGTAATGGTGGTGAACAGCCCCTGCATCAGCAGCCGGGCCTGTTCCGGGGCCGGACCGCGCCCCGCCGCGATGAGCTGCCCGGCAAACGCGATGAGCGCCTATTATATTTTTAATAATCGAATAAATTTTTTCATAACCAGAACTTTCAGCATTGATTATTACAGGTAGTTTATAACTTTTATTTAATAATGGAGAGATATAATTTAATGAACATCCATCAGTAAGATGGCTTTTTAGCAAATCAAGACTAAAGATTATAGTTGTCCATTCCATTTGGTAACCACTGATTTTATTTATGACATGAAGGCTTTCAGGAGAAATAATAATAATATCACCTTCTTTTACTTGGTATGTAGTAAAATCTATTTTATATTCGGCTTTGCCTCTTAAAATTAAGGTCATTTCTATTTCTTTGTGCCAATGAAGAACTACGTGAGGAAAAGAGTCAGTTATTTCCCCTTTATAAGTGCTAAGTAAGATATTAAAATCTCCATGATTTTTATTTTCCTTTAAATTAAGTAAATCTGAATTCATAAATCCTCCTAGA
>OGXC01003028.1_pt1 | contig 10414 bp, 6 predicted proteins | sample 1576201 | NCBI WGS metagenome assembly OGXC01 (sample SAMEA3541562, study PRJEB24748) | human gut metagenome | biome: human gut; feature: human-associated habitat; material: faeces | place: China | collected 2012 | reverse complement strand
CGATGTTAAAGGCGTGAGAGGCCTCTGTCTTAACCGCTTGACCAACGGGCCATACGTCCATTTTGCATCGGGTGTTCGCTCCCGACTTGGCTATTTTAGCATAGCACGCCTGCTTTGTCAACACAAAAATTCAATTTTTTCAAAAAATCTTCCGCATGCGGGCTGCGCTGGGCATTCATGGCACGTTTTTTCATGGATACCAGCTTGTTAAAATTTTACCAAAAAATTGTTTTTCTGCCTTTCCACCTTATTTTTTCAGGTCTTGCCCCCTGCTTTTGTTTCCTGAAATTGTTTCAGGCAGTTAAATTTCTTAATGAAATTTGTTTCTTTTCTGCAAATAGCACGATTCGTTTATTGATTTCGGGATACTTTTATGTATAATGGTATACAGGAGAATTTGCATTTACAAACTGCAAGCCTTCTGCGCAGCGCCCGGCCCGCCGGGAAACGCTGTGCCCTATACAGGACGTATGGATCAAACGAAAGTAGAGGTATAGCGAATATGGCAAAGTTGGATCTTACCAAGTATGGCATTACCGGCACGACTGAGATCGTGTACAACCCCTCCTACGAGCAGCTGTTCGAGGAAGAGACCAAGCCCGGTCTGGAAGGCTACGAAAAGGGCCAGGTCAGCGAGCTGGGTGCTGTGAACGTTATGACCGGCATCTACACCGGCCGTTCTCCCAAGGACAAGTTCATCGTTATGGACGAGAACTCCAAGGACACCGTGTGGTGGACTTCCGACGAGTACAAGAACGACAACCACCCCGCTTCTCAGGAAGCATGGGCTGCTGTGAAGGCCATCGCTCAGAAGGAGCTGTCCAACAAGCGCCTGTACGTGGTGGATGCATTCTGCGGTGCCAACAAGGATACCCGCATGGCCATCCGCTTTGTCATGGAAGTTGCATGGCAGGCACACTTCGTCACCAACATGTTCATCAAGCCCACCGCTGAGGAGCTGGAGAACTTTGAGCCCGATTTCGTTGTCTACAACGCATCCAAGGCCAAGGTTGAGAACTACAAGGAGCTGGGCCTGAACTCTGAGACTGCTGTTGTGTTCAACATCACCAGCAAGGAGCAGGTCATCGTCAACACCTGGTACGGCGGCGAGATGAAGAAGGGCATGTTCTCCATGATGAACTACTTCCTGCCGCTGAAGGGCATGGCTTCCATGCACTGCTCTGCCAACACCGACCTGAACGGCGAGAACACCGCTATCTTCTTCGGTCTGTCCGGCACCGGCAAGACCACCCTGTCCACCGATCCCAAGCGTCTGCTGATCGGCGATGACGAGCACGGCTGGGACGACAATGGCGTGTTCAACTTCGAGGGCGGCTGCTACGCAAAGGTCATCAACCTGGATAAGGACTCCGAGCCCGATATCTACAACGCCATCAAGCGCAACGCTCTGCTGGAGAACGTCTCTCTGGATGCTGAGGGCCACATCGATTTCGCCGATAAGAGCGTTACCGAGAACACCCGTGTGTCCTACCCCATCAACCACATCAAGAACATCGTCCGCCCCATTTCTTCTGCACCCGCTGCAAAGAATGTCATCTTCCTGTCTGCTGACGCATTCGGCGTTCTGCCCCCGGTCTCCATCCTGAGCCCCGAGCAGACCCAGTACTACTTCCTGTCCGGCTTCACTGCAAAGCTGGCAGGCACCGAGCGCGGCATCACCGAGCCCACCCCCACCTTCTCTGCATGCTTCGGCCAGGCCTTCCTGGAGCTGCACCCCACCAAGTATGCTGAGGAGCTGGTCAAGAAGATGCAGAAGAGCGGCGCCAAGGCTTATCTGGTCAACACCGGCTGGAACGGCACCGGCAAGCGCATCTCCATCAAGGATACCCGCGGCATCATCGACGCCATCCTGAACGGCGACATCAACAATGTGCCCACCAAGAAGATCCCCTACTTCGACTTCGAGGTTCCCACCGTGCTGAACGGCGTGGACACCGGCATTCTGGATCCTCGCGACACCTATGCTGACGCTTCCCAGTGGGAAGAGAAGGCCAAGGATCTGGCAAGCCGCTTCATCAAGAACTTCAAGAAGTACGAGGGCAACGAGCACGGCAAGGCTCTGGTCTCTGCCGGCCCCCAGCTGTAAGCTGATCTCCGCCTGATACTGAAGCGATAAAAAAGGACGTGTTCCCGCAAGGGAGCACGTCCTTTTTGTTTTGCAGCCCGGCAGGTAAACGTTCCGTCGGTTGTGTTTTCCACATTCCTGTGTTATCCTGTGGAAAAGGATGTGAGCAGAATGGATGCAAAAGAATTTGGTGCATTCCTTGCACAAGTGCGCCGGGAGCGAAACATGACGCAGGCCGAACTGGCTCAGCAGCTTCACGTTACCGATAAAGCCGTCAGCCGCTGGGAACGCGGCATCGGGCTGCCAGACATCAACACGCTGGAGCCGCTGGCCGATGTGCTGGGCCTGACCCTCGCTGACCTAATGCACTGTCATGACTCCCGTCAAAAAGATGACACTCCTCCCGTTCCTCTGGAAGATTTTTTCACCATGCTGCGCCGCCAACACACTGTAGACTGGCATTCTGTGCGTACTGCTCTTCTTGCACTAAGCATTGCACTTGCCCTGTGGGGAATTTTTGCCTGTCCAGGCAGATTGGCTGTGCACTGGCAGACTCTCAGCGATGGTTCGCTTCAGGCTGACGGCTGGATGTCTTCTCTGGTCATTTTTCCATTGTTTGCCGGATTTGAATTTCTATCTCTTGAGCTCTGGAACAATTTTGAGCAAACCGGTTATTACCGGCGCTGGGGTGAGGTGAATCTTTTTATCATTCATGCCATGTCTTTCGGCACGCCGCTTACCCGTCTGATGCGGCTCGTGCTGGATCTTCTGTTCTTTTTCTGTTTTGGATTTCTGCTTCCATGCTGCGAAGCATGGTTGATCCTTTTGAATTAAATATCACTTCCCTCTCCGTCCCCACCCGTGAAAAAGCAAAAGAGCAAAGCCCGCCGGCTTTGCTCTTTTTCATAAGGATCAATCATTTTCCGCTGCTATGCCCAGAGCACAGCGGAAGGCATTCCCAATCGTTTTTACTTGGCAGCGTCGAACTCTGCCTCGATCTCTGCCGAGGGTGCCGGGGTGAGCAGGCTGACCACCACGCACACCACCAGAGAAGTCAGGAAGGCGGGCAGCAGCTCGTAGATGCCAAACACGCCGCCCAGCGGGCTGATGATGTACTTCCATACAAAGACCATCAGGCCGCCGGAGAGCATACCGGCCAGTGCGCCCTGCCAGTTGCAGCGCTTCCAGAACAGGGAGCACAGCACCACTGCGCCAAAGGAGCCGCCAAAGCCGGCCCATGCAAAGCTGACGATGCCGAACACGCTGGAGTTGGGGTCGCGGGCCATCACCACGCCCACCACGCTGATGCAGATGATGGTCAGGCGGGCAGCGAACAGGCTCTGCTTCTCGGTCAGCTTCATGTGGCCGAACTCCTGCAGGATGTTCTGGGATACGCTGGAGGCCGCTGCCAGCATCTGACTGTCGGCGGTGGACATGGTAGCGGCAAGGATGCCGGCAAGGATCAGACCTGCCAGAATGGCTGCCAGCACGCCGTGCTGAGAGATCAGGCTGGCCACGCGCACGATCAGGGTCTCGCTGGAAGAGCCGCTCAGGAACTCCAGCGCGCCCGCCTTGGTCATGCCCAGGCCCACCATGCCGATGACGATGGAAGCGGTCATGGCAATGACCACCCACACGCTTGCAATGCGGCGGCTGAGCACCAGCTTCTTTTCGTCCTCAATGGCCATGAAGCGCAGCAGGATGTGGGGCATGCCGAAGTAGCCCAGACCCCATGCCAGCGTGGACGCGATGTCCAGCAGGCTGTAGGAGGTAGCGGAGTTGTCGGCTACATTGTGGCTTGCAGCCATGGTCAGGTAGCCGGGCAGGCTGCGGGCGTTGTCCAGAACCACGTCCCAGCCGCCTGCCACGCTGACGCCATACACCAGCACCGCGATCAGCGCCATGCTCATGACGATGGACTGGATCAGGTCGGTGGTAGACACCGCGCGGAAGCCGCCCATGATGGTGTAGCCCACAATGACCACAGCGGACAGGATCATGGCCGCCATGTAATCCACGCCAAACAGGCTGTTGAACAGCTTGCCGCAGGCGGCAAAGCCGGAAGCGGTGTACGGGATGAAGAACACGATGATAATGACCGCGCCCAGCGCGTTGAGCAGGTTGCGCTGGTCATGGAACCGCAGGGAAAGGAACTGCGGCACCGTGATGGCATCCAGATTGGCCGAGTAGCGGCGCAGGCGGCGGGCCACGATGAGCCAGTTGAGCCATGTGCCCACAGCAAGGCCGATGGCCGTCCAGCCCGGCGACGCGATGCCGGTGAGATATGCAAGGCCCGGCATACCCATCAGCAGCCAGCTGGACATATCGCTGGCTTCGGCGCTCATAGCCGTGACCAGCGGACCCATCGTGCGGCCGCCGAGGTAGAAATCGCTGCTGTCCTCGTTGGATTTGCTGTAGACAAAGCCAACCAGCAGCATTCCCACCAGATAGATCACAATGGTGGCAATGATGCAGATATTGATCATTTGATTACCCCTCTCTTTCTTCCCCTCAACGGGAACATATCTTAAATATTACCACAAAAACCTGCATTCCTGCAAGCTTTTCGGGCAATTCAAGAGCACAAACTGCTGTTTTTCCGGGTTTTGAACAGAAAAAGCAGCATTTCTGGTGCAAAATCCATCAGAAACACTGCCGTCGTAAATTGATATCCGCAGCCCGGCGTAAAGCCGTATCCGTATTGAACCAAAAAAGCGCCCCCTGCCATGGCCTTGTAAGGGTCAGCAGCGGGTGCTCTTTTTGGTTTATGTCCGTACAAAGAAATCCGGGAACCGTTCCAATATCTTCTGGAAATTCTCGCGGTACATGCCAAGGTGATGCTCAAACAGGGCTTCTACGTCCACGTCCAGCGGCAGGCCGTCCCGCAGGTAGCCAAAGATCTGCTCGTGCTCTTTCTGCACCGAGGCAATATTTCCCCGGCAAAGGGCCGAGTCCAGATACCGCACACGGTCCATATGGGAAGTAACGTTGTGCATGGCCTCCCAGATGCGGTCGTAGCCGGAATCGTGGTACAAAAGCCTGTGGAAGTCATTATCCAGCGAGATGAAGAAGTCATCTGCTGCATCCTGATCCAGATAAAGGTCTTTGTTCTGCCGGTTCAGCAGTTCCTGAAATTCGTTCAGCTGTTCCCTTGTCAGCTTTCCGGCCAGCCCGCGCAGCAGCGCCGGTTCCAGAATGCGGCGCATGGCAAAGCCTTCGTTCAGGTATGGAACGCTGATCTTGGACACAATGCTGCCGCGCTGCGGCAAAACATCCACAAGCCACTCGCTTTTCAGCATCATCAGCGCTTCGTGTACCGGTGTGCGGCTCATGGCCAGCTGTTCGCACAGTTCGGCCTCGCTCAGCTGACAGCCCGGCTGCAGCTGCAAGGTCATAATATTTTTGCGCAGCATACGGTAGGCGTAAGCCCGATTATTTTCGTCCATTCTGCGCACGTCCAGCAGCAGCGGCAATGCGCTGGCCTTTTCTTCTCTCATAGCAGTTCCCTTTTTTGCTTGCCGTAATTTTACCGCAGGGCGCACCGCCCCGCAGACATCTGAAATCATTCTTATTATAAAGCATCCCGCGGCACATGTCAAAAAGAAAAAGCACCAAGCATTGCTGCTTCGTGCTTTTTTGTGGTGTGCCTCGCGCACTCCTATCCGAACGGTCTTACAAACATCCCCTTTGTGTTTTCTTTCCGGAGGGAAATCGGTTACTTCTTCCGTTTGTTCGTCTGATACATCGCCCCGATCACCTGAAGCCGGCTCACCCGGACATCTGCGCCAAGGGTGGACTCCGTTTCCGGGGTGACCAATTCATTTTCTACCGCCCAGCACACGGCTTTCAGAACCTCTTCATCCTGTACGTCAGTGTATGTCTGCTGAGAGGCCGGTTCCGGCTTGCCTGCCATGTTCCACAGCACTACAGCCAGCTCCTGCCGGGTCTCAGGAGCCGCAAAGCCTTCGGGCAGGTTATTTTGAATGTAGCTGTGCGCCAGCAGAATGCCGCCGCCCACAACGGCCGTACCAACGGCCAACGCAGCGATCACAGCACCTGCGCCGCCATCTTCAGAACCAGCACCGGGCTGTTCCGGGTCAGGCTTCGGCTCTTCAAGAATCGCATCGCCGCTGATCGTTCCGCCATTGTTCGTGATCGTGCAATCTATGAAATCGCCGGCCGTAACGGATGCGCCCTCTTCATTGACCAGTGTTCCGGTGAATTGAGTGACCGGCGTGCCGGTTGCCTGGATCTTTCCCCTGTTGGTCACTTTGCTGGTCACTTTGCCGCCATTTGCATTCAGGATGCCGTCATTTTCAATGGGGATGCTGAGGGCACCGCCGGTGCTTCTGTCGATCAGCGTCAGGGTGCCATGGTTGATGATCTTGATGTCGCTTGTCTCCGCATCTGCAGAAACCGGCTTGCCTGCCAGGTCCACCGTGACTGTGACTCCTTCCGGAATCACTAATGTGTTTTCCATTGTCGCCGTTATGTAACTCGGGACCTTGAGGGAGATGCTTTCGCCCGCTGCGCTCGGGATCTTTGCCGTCGGCCAGCTGTGGCCGAGCAGATAAACATACTCGTCCGGCGAGCCTTCAATTGTTCCTTTATAGGGGAAACGATGCTCGATTCTGTGGATCTTGCATCCTGTAATTTCAGCTACCGCATATCCCGATTTTTCTACTGTACCGGTAAACTCGGCGTTTTCCTGACCCGTGATCTTGCCCAGGTTCAACACAGTTCCGCCGACCTGAGTGTTGTCCACCGTCAGTGTGGCCCCGCTGCCAATATAGATATCATAACGTTCGCTGCCCTTGACAGAGCCTCCGCTCATCACAGCAGATCCGGCAGCCATCCGTACACCATCCCCACCGTTGTCTTCGATGGTGCCGCCGCTCATGCTGAATTCAGGCGTACCACTGCCTATTGCAGCGATCGAGACACCATCCGTATTGCAGTTTTTGATCTCGCCAGAACCGCTCATGCTGAAGCTGGCTGTTTTTCCGTTGGAGACAAGCACTTTAACGCCTGCGCCCTCATGTGCTGTGCAATTTTCAATCGAGCCGCCGGACATCTCAATCGTTCCGCTGGACACATATACGCCGCCGCCCGCGTTGGTCGCATTGCAAGTGGAAATCGTTCCGTCGGTCATCTCAAAGGAGCCGCCGAACACATACACGCCACCGCCGTCGGTTGCACGGCAGTCCCGGATCGCGCCGCCGGTCATCTTGAATGTGCCGTTGCCCATATACACACCTGCGCCGTCGGTTGCAGTAAAGCCGCGGATCGTGCCGCACCGGCTCATCCAACGGGAGAGCTGCTGCCCGCCGCCGGAGATCTGATGTACAAAAAACGAGGCCGTTCCCTCTCTTTTCCAGAAAGGCAGAACGGCCTCGTTTTGCTTATTTTTTCCGGTACTCCCGGGGTGTCGTGCCGAAGTGCGCCTTGAACGTCCGGTTAAAATAGGAGAGGTTCTCAAACCCGCACCGGGAAGCGATGGTCAGAACCGTCTCATCCGTGGCCTGCAGCGCTTCGGCGGCGGCGTTGAGCCGGAACTCGTTCAGAAAGGCCACAAAGCTCTGCCCGGTCATCTGCCGGAACCACCGCATGAAGTGGCTGGCACTGAAGGAGCAGACCCCGGCGGCATCGGCGACCCGGAGTTCCTCGGTATAATGGGCCGAGAGCCATTGCAGGAGCGTTTTCAGCCGCTGGGTGTCGGCTGTCTCGGCGGCAAGCCGCTGCCGGCCCTGTGCAAGGAGCAGGGCAAGAAACCGCAGCAATGCCCCCTTGACCTGCAGCTCGTAGCCGGGGAGCTTGGCGCGGTTGGCATCCTCCACCTCCCGCAGGCAGGCGGCGGCCTGCAGATAGCACAGGTCGTTCGGGGTCAGCCGCGCAGGCAGCGACAAGCGCCCGCTTTGCAGCGGAAGCAGATATTTCTCGGCACAAAGGTCCTCTGCGCCGCCCAGAAGCTCCAGCTCAAAAATGATATTTTCGTATTCCATGCACTGCCCTTCGGCCTGCCGCAGGGCATGGAGGGTGCCGGGCGTAAAAATAAAGATGTCCCCCATGCGGGCCGGGCAGCTCTCAGCGCCCACCTGCACCAGTCCTGTGCCCCGCTTGACAAAGACCAGCTCCATGCTCTCCTGCCAGTGGAGCGCCACCTGCGGAAAGTCCCCCGGAATGGTGCAGGGATACAGATTGAAGGGAAACCGCACGGCACCATGCTGCTTGGTCTCCTGCAAAGATGCCTGATTTTGCATTGTTTCACCTCCCGATGATAGGATTGTACCACAGTCTGCGCTTTTTAGGCAAGATTTTGATTGTTTTATGTGGTATATCTGGAAGTACAGATGTCAAACCTGTTTTCCGCAAGGTGTATTTGAAAACAAAGAATTTGTAGAAACAGACTCTATTTTCGACTTTTCAGATACACCCTAACAAAGGAGGATGCATTTATGAGCTTTACCGAAACGTTACAGGGTCTCACGGGCAAGCCGCTGGCAGACTGCACGAATCAGGAGCTGTATCTCGCGCTGCTGGAACTCGTCCGGCAGAAGAGCGCCGACCGTGTGCAGCCGGTCACCGGCCGCAAGCTGTACTATATCAGCGCCGAATTTCTCATCGGCAAGCTGCTGTCCAACAACCTCATCAATCTGGGACTGTACGATGAAGCCCGCGATGCACTGGCTGCCGTCGGCAAGAGCCTTTCCGATATCGAAGAGGTAGAGCCGGAACCTTCTCTGGGCAACGGCGGTCTGGGCCGTCTGGCTGCCTGCTTCCTCGACTCTCTGGCAACGCTGAACCTGCCCGGCGACGGCGTGGGCCTGCGGTATCACTTCGGCCTGTTCCACCAGTCCTTTGAGGACGGCGTGCAGAACGAAAAGCCCGACCCGTGGCTCACCGCCCACAGCTGGGCGGAAAAGACCGACATCACCTACCCGGTGGAGCTGGCGGGCAAGGAGTACACTGCCCGGCTGTACAAGCTGGCGGTCACCGGCTACGAGGGCCGCACCAACACCCTGAACCTGTTTGACCTTGACACCATCGATGAGAGCATCGTCCACGACGGCATTGCCTTCGATAAAACTGCCATCGACAAGAACCTGACCCTCTTCCTCTACCCGGACGATTCCGATGAGGCAGGCCGCCGCCTGCGGGTGTACCAGCAGTACCTGATGGTCTCTGCCGGTGCCCAGCTCATTCTGGCCGAGTGTGCCGCCCGGGGCTGCGATTACCATGATCTGGCCGACTACGCCGCCATCCAGATCAATGACACCCACCCCAGCATGGTCATCCCGGAGCTGATCCGGCTGCTGGGCGAAAAGGGCATCGAATTTGAGGAAGCCGTAAAGATCGTCACAAAGACCTGCGCCTACACCAACCACACCATTCTGGCCGAAGCGCTGGAAAAGTGGCCCCGCGCCTATCTGGATACCGTGGTGCCCCAGCTGATGCCCATTATCGAAAAGCTGGACGCACTGGCCCGCACCCGCACCAAGGACGAGAGCCTTGCCATCATCGACAAGGACGACCGGGTGCACATGGCCCACATGGACATCCACTTCACCCACTCCACCAACGGCGTGGCAGCGCTGCACACCGAGATTTTGAAAAATTCCGAGCTGCACGGCTTCTACGAGCTGTATCCGGAAAAATTCAACAATAAGACCAACGGCATCACCTTCCGCCGCTGGCTGCTGGAATGCGACCCCCGCCTGACCGCCGCGCTGGAACAGCACATCGGCTCCGGCTTCCGTAAGGATGCCGCCGAGCTGGAAAAGCTGCTGGCTTTTGCTGACGACGAAGCTGTGCTGGAGCAGCTGACCGCTGTGAAAAAGGCCAACAAGGAAGCACTGGCAGACTGGCTGCTGCGCACCCAGAAGGTGAGCGTGAACACCGATGCTGTGTTCGATATCCAGTCCAAGCGCCTGCACGAGTACAAGCGCCAGCAGCTGAACCTGCTGTACCTCATCCATCAGTACTACGAGATCAAGGCCGGGCACCTGCCCGCTGCTCCGCTGGTGAGCATCTTCGGTGCCAAGGCGGCACCTGCCTACACCATTGCAAAGGACATCATCCATGCGCTGCTGACCCTGTCCAAGGTCATTGCCGCAGACCCGGAAGTGTCCAAGTGGCTGCAGGTGGTGTTCGTGGAGAACTACAACGTTACCGCCGCCGAAAAGCTGATCCCCGCCTGCGACCTGTCCGAGCAGATCAGCCTTGCCTCCAAGGAAGCTTCCGGCACCGGCAACATGAAGTTCATGCTGAACGGCGCGCTGACGCTGGGCACCATGGACGGTGCCAATGTGGAGATCAGCCAGCAGGTGG
>OGXC01003026.1_pt1 | contig 10425 bp, 10 predicted proteins | sample 1576201 | NCBI WGS metagenome assembly OGXC01 (sample SAMEA3541562, study PRJEB24748) | human gut metagenome | biome: human gut; feature: human-associated habitat; material: faeces | place: China | collected 2012 | reverse complement strand
TGAACATCCCCATTGTTGCTATCGTTGATACCAACTGCGATCCCGATGAGATCGATTACGTCATCCCCGGCAACGACGACGCTATCCGCGCTGTCAAGCTGATCTCCGGCGCTATGGCTGATGCTGTGCTGGAAGGCAAGCAGGGTAAGCAGGATGCTCCCGCTGCCGAAGAGGCCGCCAAGGCTGAATAAGCCCGATCCCGCCCGAAACTGTTTGTACACCTAAATTCAGAAAGGACGAATGAACATGGCTGTTTCTGCAAAGGACGTTATGGAACTGCGCCGCCAGACTGACTGCGGCATGATGGAATGCAAGAAGGCTCTTGTCAAGGCTGATGGCGACATCAATAAGGCTATCGAGATTCTGCGTGAAGAGGGTCTGGCTACTGCCGCTAAGAAGGCTGGCCGTATCGCTGCTGAAGGCATGGTTTACGCTGTTGCCACCGCTAACGGTGCTGTTGTTGTTGAAGTCAACGCTGAGACCGACTTTGTTGCCAAGAACGATAAGTTCGTTGAGTTCACCAAAGATCTGGCCAATGTTGTTGCTGAGCAGAAGCCCGCTGATGTTGAGGCTCTGATGGGCTGCAAGATGGGCGAAGGCACTGTTGACGAAGCTCTGAAGGCTCTGATTCTGGTCATCAAGGAGAACATCAAGGTTCGCCGTTTTGCTTCCTATGAGGGCCATTGCGCCGCTTACGTTCACGGCGGCGGCACCCACGGCGTTATCGTTAAGTTCGATACCACCGATGAAGTTGCTGCTAAGCCGGAGTTCGTTGAGTTTGGCAAGGATATTGCAATGCAGATCGCTGCTGCGAACCCGAGCTACCTGAACCGTGAGGCTGTGCCTGCTGAGGCTATCGAGAACGAGAAGAAGATTATCATCGCTCAGATGGCTAACGATCCGAAGGCCGCCAACAAGCCCGACGCTATCAAAGAGAAGATGGCTACCGGCCGTCTGGGCAAGTTCTACAAGGAGAACTGCTTGGTCGATCAGGCTTTCATCAAGGATGGCAACATGGACGTGAACGCCTATGTGAACGCTACCGCTAAGAAGCTGGGCGGCGATATCAAGATCGTCGAGTACACCCACTTCATCAAGGGCGAAGGCCTGGAAAAGCGCGTTGACGATTTCGCTGCTGAAGTTGCCGCCGCTGTTAAGGGTTAATTAGCTGATTGCTTTCTGAAAGAGCACTTTGAGAGTTTACCTCTTAGGGTGCTCTTTTTTGTTTGCTTTTGAGTGGTAAAATTTGGAATGCTATTCCCAGAAAAGCCACCTGCCTTTGTTCAGCTAATCCGATTTTTGTGTCTCTTTCACGCATGTGATTATCCTCAATTTCTGCCAGTATCCTATCCGAAACTCTACCATGACCAATGGCATCGTCCTTGATCCGTTCCTTGGCAGCGGCTCTACGCTGCCTGCCGGCAGCTCTGAACGTCTTTGGCACCTGTTCCAGTTCGGCCACCATCCCCCTCAGCAAGCAGTGCATGGAGGACGAGATGGGCGTATCCGATAAAATCACCAGTATCGCTATCCCTCTGGGCGCAACGGTCAACATGGATGCTGTTTCCATCGTGTTGTCGTTCATGATCGTGTTTTTCGCCAACGCCTGCGGCGTTGAGGTCAGTACCTCCATGATGATTGTGATCCTGCTGGCAAATGTGATCTTGTCCGTGGGCACCCCCGGCATCCCCGGTGGTGCAATCGCTTCGTTCGCCGCGCTGGCTACCATGGCGGGTCTCCCGGCTGGCGTGATGGGCGTTTATATCAGCATCAATACCCTATGCGATATGGGAGCTACCTGCGTGAACGTTATTGGCGATATGGCAGGCTGCGTGGTGCTGAAAGAGAAAATTAAGCTGGATGACTGACACAGTTCCCACAAAACAAAATAACAAGTTACATTTGGGCGGGCAGCGACGAAAAACAACTGCCCGCCTTTTTGCTGCCTGCTTTGCTTTCAGCGGAAAAAGATGCTAAAATAAAGCCGTTGAAAAATCACACCGGAAGGGGAGCGCACAAAAACGCAAGATGGACGATAAAATAAAGAATACCTCAAAGCCCGGCGTGGCATATTATCATCTGCCGGGGCTGTTTGAATTTTATGGGCTGTACCGCATGTTCCTGCCGCTGTTCTATCATCACAGAGAATATTTTTACAACTGGTGCGCCATCGGCTCCATTTATGGGGCCCTGGGCGACTGCATCTGGGGTGGCGGCCGCACAAGTTTTGGCGTACAGGACCCCGAAGATGTTATGGATCTGATGCGCGAATATGGGATATCCGCCCGGCTGACATTCAGTAACTCACTGCTGCGTGAAGAACACCTGGCGGACATAAAGTGCAACGCCCTGTGTAAGCTGTTTGAAAATAGCGGCGGCGCACAAAACGGCGTTATTGTCCATTCGGACTTGCTGCTCAGATATCTGGAAAGCCGTTATCCGGGGCTTTACTTTGTTTCATCTACAACCAAGGTGCTCACGGAATTCCCGCAGCTACAGGCGGAATTGAATCGGGATGACTTCCGCTATGTTGTGCCGGATTTCCGGTTAAATAAAGAATTTGAACAGCTGAACAACCTGCCCCAGCCCCAGAAAGATAAAGTGGAATTCCTTTGCAATGAATGCTGCTGGTTTGGCTGCAAGGACAGAAAGCGCTGCTATGAAAATGTAAGCCGTAAAAACCTTGGCGAAACCTGCCCCGACCACCGCTGCGCAGCCCCTGGCGCACAGGAAGGGTATCGCTTTTCAAAAGCAATGGACAACCCCGGTTTTATTGGCATCCAGGATATTCAAAATATCTATCTGCCCATGGGCTTTTCCAACTTCAAAATTGAGGGCCGCGGGCTTGGAAGTGCCTTGATTTTGGAGTTTCTGCTTTACTATATGACAAAGCCAGAATACCAGCTGCGCGTCCGCGAAGAAATTTATCTCAATAATATGCTAGACCTGTTCTGAATGGGGAAACGGCGCAATCGCTTTATTCAATATTTAAGAGTTTAGCACAGAAAAATTCTGGAATCCTCTTGCTCTCATGCTACATGAGGGACGTATACGCAAAGTATCCCTTAAAAATAAAAATGCAAATCGAAAGTGAGGCATGATGATCGAATGAATGATTTTGTTTATAACAGCGGCGTACGGATTATTATGCGATTGCGGAAAACTTGAACCGAACAGAATCCGAAAACCTGAACGGAAACCACATTTTTGCAGGCGGGCTGGCACGATTTGTGATATAATAGACGGCATACAAATCGAAGAGAGGGGAATGTTTTGATGGACCTGCAAAAAGGCCGCCCGATGGATACTACGGGCAGATTGGCCAAAGAAACCCGTACCTATGATTTACTGGATAGTCTTGGGATCGAATATAACCGCATTGACCATGCCCCGGCCATGACGATGGAAGTCTGCCAGGAAATTGACAAAACGCTGCAGGCGGTCATCTGCAAAAATCTTTTTCTTTGTAACCGTCAGGAAACCGCGTTTTACCTGCTGATGATCCCGGATACCAAGGTGTTCCACACCAAGGATCTATCCGCCCAGATCCACTCCGCGCGCCTGTCCTTTGCCAAGCCGGAATATATGGAAAAGTTCCTTGATATCACTCCCGGCTCGGTCAGTGTGCTGGGCCTGATGAACGATACCGAAAACCATGTGCAGCTTTTGATCGATGAAGATGTGCTGAACAGTGAATATGTGGGCTGCCACCCCTGCATCAATACTTCCAGCCTGCGCCTGCGCACAAAAGACCTGGTGGAAACCATTCTGCCCGCCATCCACCATGAATTTGTCCGGGTTAAACTGTAATTCCGTGGGGGTAAAGCAGAATGATTTTGATTATGGCAAAATGATGTGATGGCTTCGCCGATTTCTTACACATAAACCACTTTACAATCCAGAGTTATACCATATAGTGGTGCAACCGGCCAGGGGAGCTTTGCTTTTTTGAGTGATTCAAAAAGTGAAGTGTCCCTGGCATTCTTTTTGTCTTTTTCCATGCCTGCAGCAGGCAAAACTTACCGTAATACCGCGGTTGGTACCAGGGGACACACGGCCAAATGCCACATGCAGCACGCTGCCCCGCGCCGGAATGCGGCGTAACGTTAGCAGCCAACGGCATGGATGCGGCGCGCACTTTAACCTTGTTACTGACCACACCTCGTTTTATGAGCGTTACGGCTGGCAGTTTTACTGCATGGTGCAGGGCGATGGCGAGGAAGAGCCCTCGCGGCTGTATATCCATACGATGTAAAGCGTGTTATTGTTCGCTGTGCCCCGCAAGATGTCTGTAAGGTGCGATGCCCTCATTGCGCCGAGGAAGAACCCGAACGATTTATCATCCTCCCCAATAAAAGCATAAACAAAAAGCGGCGTGAACCCAATCACGCCGCTTTTTTAATCGTTAATGCAGATGATAAATATCGGATCGTCCCAATTATACGAAACCAAGCAATTTCTCTTAATACTCCGTCTTGCGGAACTTCAGGCTGCCGTTATCGCCCATTTCGTCCACGATGGCCAGGCTGGCCAGTTTGTAACCCTCGCGGCGCAGCTCATCGCCGCCCGGCTGGAAGCCTTTTTCAATGCAGATGCCGATACCCGCCACACTGGCTCCGGCCTGCTGGCAGACATCCAACAGACCGCGCATGGCCTTGCCGTTTGCCAAAAAGTCATCCAGAATCAGCACACGGTCGTTGGGACCAAGGAACTTCTGGGCCAGGGTGATATTGTAATCTTTGCCGTAAGTATAAGAATGTACCGTGGAAGTGTACACATCGCCATCAATGTTTTTGCTTTTGGCCTTTTTGGCAAACACCACGGGCACATCAAAGTGGCGAGCCGTCATGCAGGCAATCGCAATGCCGGATGCCTCAATAGTCAGAATCTTGTTTACTCCGTCATCCTTAAAAATGCGGTAAAACTCCTCGCCGATTTTATCCAGCAGGTCAACATCCAGCTGGTGGTTCAAAAAGCAGTCAACTTTCAGCACATTGCCCGGGCGGACCTGCCCATCGCGCAGAATGCGGTCTTCCAAAAGCTTCATCTTAAGATACCCCTTTCATGTTTACCAACTATTATGCCTAATTCCGCCGCGTTTTTCAACCCTTAAAACCAGGTTTTTCATTTTTTTATTACAAACTTTGTCAATATGGTAGTTTGATAATGTTTTGTAACCAAACTTTGTGCAAAACCGCCACAAAGGCTTTGGATTCCATCTGCAATTTATGCCGATATTCCGTATTGAAGATTTGCCAACTTGGCGGTATACTTTAACTTAAATTACAGCTATGGGCTGTGCAACCCGTTCCGGCAGGCGTTTGCCCGCCGGAGGCTGTAAATCATTAGGAGGGAATAACAATGAACAAAAAGGTCATCAGTGCAATGCTGGCTGCTTCCATGGCTGTCAGCCTGGCCGCCTGCGGTTCCACCGCTACTTCTGAAGCTTCTTCCGCTGTCTCTTCCGAGACTACCAGTACCGTCGCTTCCGGCGAGTCCGCTGCTTCCGGCTCCTACACCGGCACCCCCATCAAGGTTGGCGGCATCGGCCCCATCACCGGCGCTGCTGCAACTTACGGCAATGCTGTTAAGAACGCCGAAGAACTGGCTGTCAAAGAGATCAACGCCGCAAACGGCAGCGATGTTTTTGACTGGAAGTTCGAGGACGATGAGCACGATGCTGAAAAGAGCGTCAACGCTTACAACTCCCTGAAAGACTGGGGCATGCAGGTTCTGGCTGGCCCCGTTACTACCACCCCGACCCTGGCAGTTGCTGCTGAGAGCGTCAACGATAACATGTTCGTTCTGACCCCTTCTGCCTCTGCACAGACCGTTATCGAAACCGGCGACAATGTCTTCCAGATCTGCTTCACCGACCCCAACCAGGGTGTTGCATCCGCTGACTACATTGCCGAGAACGCTCTGGCTACCAAGATCGGCGTCATCTATGACTCTTCTGACGCTTACTCTTCCGGCATTTACGCCAAGTTCAAGACCGAAGCTGAGAGCAAGGGCCTTGAGATCGTCACTGCTGAAGCTTTCACCAGCGACAACAAGAGCGACCTGTCCACCCAGGTTGCCAAGTGCCAGGAAGCTGGCGCTGAGCTGGTGTTCCTGCCCATCTACTACACCGAGGCTTCTCAGATCCTGACCACCGCCAACAAGACCGGCTATGAGCCCATCTTCTTCGGCTGCGATGGCATGGACGGCATCCTGGATGTTGAGGGCTTTGATACCTCCCTGGCTGAGGGCCTGATGCTGCTGACTCCGTTCGCTGCTGACGCTCAGGATGAAAAGACCCAGGCATTTGTTTCCGCTTACGTTGCCGCTTACGGCGAAACCCCGAACCAGTTCGCTGCTGACGCATACGACGTTATCTACAGCATGTACCAGGCAGTTCTGGAAACCGGCATCACCGGCGATATGGATGCCAGCGAGATCTGCGAGCAGCTGAAGACCGCTTACACCAGCATGACCTTTGACGGCTTGACTGGTACCGGCATGACCTGGGATGCTTCCGGCGCTGTTTCCAAGGATCCTAAGGCTGTTGTGATCAAGGATGGCGCTTACGCCGCTATGTAATCTCTGCACAAAAGCAGGGGACCGCGTGCTGAAAAGCATGCAAAATTGAGTTTTGGCCAATGGGGGCTGCTGATTTACCATGTCAGCAGCCCCCATTTTGTTACGCGCAGAGAAAAAAGTGACAGAAAGTGCATGTTTTAGCCAAAAATACGTATCTTTTGCGCTTTAAGGCATTGTACTGTGCGGACAGATGTGTTAATATTATATACATATTTTGTTTTTCCGCTGTGCAATAATCAGGTGGTGTGCGCCGCCTTGGTGTGGAAGAACAAGGGAAAAAATAGAGTGAGGTGTTCTGCACAATGCAATTTCTATCCTATCTGATCAATGGCATCAGCTTGGGCAGTGTGTACGCGCTGATCGCATTGGGGTATACCATGGTTTATGGTATTGCCAAAATGCTGAACTTCGCCCATGGCGATGTCATCATGATTGGCAGCTATGTGATCTTTTTCGCATTCGGCTCGTTCGGGCTTAACCCCATTGTGTCGGTGCTGTTGTCCATGGTGGTGTGCACCATTCTGGGCATTACCATGGAGCGTGTGGCCTACCGCCCCCTGCGCGAAGCCCCGTCCCTGGCTGTTCTGATCACAGCCATCGGCGTTTCCTATCTGCTGCAGCAGGTGGCCCAGCTGCTGTGGACTTCCAACCCCAAGAACTTCAAGTCCGTTGTCAGCCTGCAGCCCATCAAATTGTTTGACGGCCAGCTGACCATCTCAGCCGAAACGCTGGTCACCATCCTGGCCTGCATCCTCATCATGGTTGTGCTCACCCTGTTCATCAACCACACTTCCGCCGGTCACGCTATGCTGGCTGTGTCCGAGGACCGCGGTGCTGCCCAGCTGATGGGCATTAACGTCAATTCCACGATTTCTCTGACTTTCGCCATTGGTTCTGCGCTGGCCGCAGTTGCCGGTGCCCTGATGTGTTCCTCTTACCCGACTTTGATGCCCACCACCGGCGCAATGCCCGGCATCAAGGCGTTCGTGGCAGCGGTTTTTGGCGGCATCGGCTCCATTCCCGGTGCCTTCCTGGGCGGTATCCTGCTGGGGATCATCGAAAACCTCAGCAAGGCTTACATCTCCACCCAGCTGTCCGATGCCATCGTGTTTGTTGTTCTGATCGTTGTGCTGATCGTCAAGCCTACCGGCCTGCTCGGCAAAAAGGTCAACGTGAAAGTGTAAGGTGAGGATCATGGCATTAACAAAATGGAACCAAGTGAAAAAAAGCACCAAAAGTAATTTTATCACCTTTAGCATCGTCATTGGGTTTTACATTGTTGTTCAGTTGCTGGCAGCCGCCGGTGTGCTGACCAACTCTTTCTCCGGCCAGCTGGTGCCCATCTGCGCTTATGTGGTCATGGCTGTTTCGCTGAACCTCGTTGTCGGCTTTTTGGGTGAGCTGAGCCTCGGTCATGCCGGTTTTATGAGCGTTGGCGCGTTTTCCGGCACGCTGGTCTGGGTCAGCCTGTATGATGTGGCCCCGCACTGGCTGGCGCTGATCCTGGCTTTTGTTGTGGGCGGCGCTATGGCCGGTATCTTCGGCGTCATCGTTGGTGTTCCCGTTCTGCGCCTGTCCGGCGACTATCTGGCCATCGTTACCCTGGCATTTGGCGAGATCATCAAAAACATTATGAACGCCGTTTACCTGGGCGTGGACGACAGCGGCCTGCATTTCTCCCTTAAAGATGCCGCTTCGATGAACATGGCCGAGGATGGCAAGATCCTGATCAACGGCGCCATGGGCATTACCGGCATCAAAAAGACCTCCACCTTTACCATGGGCATTATTCTGGTGCTTATCACGCTGGTGGTTGTGCTCAACCTGATCCGCTCCCGCGCTGGCCGCGCTATCTCCGCTATCCGCGATAATGAGATTGCTGCCAAGAGCATCGGCATCAATATCACCCGCTATAAGCTGATGGCTTTTGTACTGTCCTCCGTGTTTGCCGGCATGGCAGGCGTGCTGTACAGCTTGAACTATTCTTCTTTGGTTGCCAAAAAGTTTGATTACAACACCTCCATCAACATTCTGGTCTTCGTGGTTCTGGGCGGCATCGGCAGCATCCGCGGCTCCGTGATTGCAGCGGCCCTCCTGACCGTTCTGCCCGAAATGCTGCGCGGCCTGAACGATTACCGCATGCTGATCTATGCTATCGTTCTGATTGTCATGATGATCTTTACCCGCAGCCCCAAGCTGGTGGCATGGCGCAAAGAAGTGGCTGAAAAAATCACCGAGAAATTCCCGATTTTGAAGCTGAACAAATTCCTAAAGGATAAAAGCAAAAAGGAGGCGGCATAAATGGCACTGCTGGAAGTCAGTAACCTTGGCATTGCGTTCGGCGGCCTGCAAGCCGTTTCACAGCTGGACCTTAAAATCGAAAAAGGCCACCTGTATGGCCTGATCGGCCCCAACGGCGCGGGCAAAACCACCGTGTTCAATATGCTGACCGGTGTGTATAAGCCCACCGAGGGCAACATTGTGCTGGATGGCAACGATATTACCGGTGCCACCCCGGAAGCCATCAGCAAGGCGGGTATTGCCCGCACGTTCCAGAACATCCGCCTGTTTAATGATATGACAGTTCTGGATAACGTCAAGGTCGGCCTGCACAACCAGGTTGTTTACGGCATGTGGACCGGCATCCTGCGCTTGCCGTCTTTCCGTGAGAAAGAGCACGAGATGGACCGCCGTGCTATGAAGCTGCTGAAAATTTTTGACCTGGATGCGGAGGCTAACTATAAGGCTAGCCAACTGCCCTACGGCAAACAGCGCAAGCTGGAAATTGCCCGCGCCCTGGCTACCAACCCGAAACTGCTGCTGCTGGACGAGCCAGCAGCCGGTATGAACCCCAACGAAACCGAAGAACTGATGAACACCATCCACAGCGTGCGTGACCAGTTCGGCGTTGCCATCCTGCTCATAGAGCATGATATGAACTTCGTTATGGGTATCTGCGAGGAGATCACCGTGCTGGACTATGGCCGTGTGATTGCCCGCGGCGACGGCAAAACCATCCGCAATAACCCCAAGGTCATTGCGGCCTATCTGGGAGGTGACGACTAATGGGTGAGCTGCTTTCGGTTAAAAATATCAATGTTTATTACGGTTCCATCCACGCCATCAAGGATGTTTCGTTCCATGTGGACGAAGGAGAAATCGTTACTCTGATCGGTGCAAACGGTGCTGGCAAAACCACCACCATGCACGCCATCTCCGGCCTGCTCAAACTGGCCAGCGGCGAGATCACCTATGACGGCAACCTGATCAGCAAGATGGAAGCCCACAAAATCGTCCGCCTTGGTCTGGCCCAGGTGCCGGAGGGCCGCCGTGTATTCAGCGGCCTGACTGTGCAGCAGAACCTTTCCATGGGTGCTTATACCCGCCACGATGGTAAGGATGCCATCCAGAGCGATTACGACATGGTGTTTGACCTGCTGCCCCGCCTGAAAGAGCGCCGCAACCAGCCCGCCGGAACCCTTTCCGGCGGCGAACAGCAGATGCTGGCCGTGGGCCGCGCCCTGATGTGCAAACCCAAGATCCTGCTGCTGGATGAACCCTCCATGGGTCTTTCTCCGCTGCTGGTCAAGGAAATCTTTAAGATCATCCGCGATATCAACCGCCAGGGCGTTACCGTACTGCTGGTGGAGCAGAACGCAAAGATGGCACTGGATATTGCCAACCGCGCCTATGTGCTGGAAACCGGCACCATCAAGATGGAGGGCGAAGCCACCGAGCTTGCCAATAACATCGAAGTGCGCAAGGCTTACCTTGGCTGCGAATAACCATAGGGCAACACCGCACAATTCCCGCCTTACGGCTTAAGCACCGCTTCGGCGGCTG
>OGXC01003025.1_pt1 | contig 10428 bp, 8 predicted proteins | sample 1576201 | NCBI WGS metagenome assembly OGXC01 (sample SAMEA3541562, study PRJEB24748) | human gut metagenome | biome: human gut; feature: human-associated habitat; material: faeces | place: China | collected 2012 | reverse complement strand
CTTGTATTTATATCTTTTTATTCTGCCATTTTGCTTTTTTGAGATAAATATAACTCGTTATCAATAACAAGGTATAGTACACAATCTCAATGGTAAAGCAGATTTCAATCGGTGCTTTGAGCCACATCCCGATGAAAATGATATACGAGCCGTAAATGATAATTGTAATTGTTTCGAGCAGTAAGGCGGCTTGTGTGTTTCCTGTGCCCGAGATACCGTTGAACACAACATTGGCTACCGATGCGATGAGCATGGCGATACAAATCACATAGACTGAAGGGACGGATTCTGCAATCAGTGCTGCCTCACTGGTATAGACGGACAACAGTAGTTGCGGGAATAGTGCTGTGACTGCTACCAGCCCCAGCATAATAAAGAACGAGAATCTCGCAATTTTATTAATAAGCGGCATTACGTGCTTGATACCTCCCGCACCGATAGCATTACTGACAAGACTGTTTGTGGTGGTTGCCAGTGAATTGACCGGAATCAGCAATACGACGTAGATACTCCGGACTATGTTGGCAATCGCCAGTTCCCGTTGTCCCAACCGTTCTACGGCTACGAAGAAAACGAACCAGGTAGCCATCGACAGGAAATATTGCAGCATGGTGAAGCAGGAGATACTAAGGATCCGCATCAGCAATGCAGGGTCGAATGTGCGCAGGCGGTTCATACCGTATTTCTTTAAATCGACCGTGGCATACGTATAGATGACGAAAAAGAGAATGGAGGAGGCTTCTGCCAATACGGAAGCAATAGCAGCCCCTTTGATACCCATTTCCGGCAAACCGAACTTTCCGAAGATTAATGCATAGTCCAGTACGACATTGGTTAATGCCATGACAATGGCATTGATGGTTAGCACTTTAGTGCGTGTAATGCCGATGTACAATGCCCGGAACATGACATTGATAAAAGAGAAAAAGAATCCGTAAATACGCCAGTCCAGAAACTCCATTGTTCCTTCGTAGATGGATTCTGAAGAAACTAGCAAACGCATGATGTTTCCACCGAATGCCTTGGTGAATCCAAATAGCAGCAGTGCCATCACGAACAGGAACATGACTCCCTGAATCATGACAGGGCCGACATCTGAATAGCGGCCTTCGCCATTGCGTCGCGCTATGACAATCTGCGAACCGGTACTGAATCCGAATGCGATGGTGAATACACATATATAAAATAACCCGCCCATAGCCGATGCTCCAAGAGCTACCTCACTCACGTGTCCGAGGAATGCTGTGTCGGTGACATTGATGACATTTTGTGCCAGCAAGCTTAGTAGTATCGGATAACTGACACTCCAAATCTGTTTGTTGGTGTACATAATTAAGTGTTTAAGTTTACACTTTGCAAAGATAGTGCTTTATTTCGATTCGGAAACGATGGGGTAGATGAAAACAATTTCCGGACCTTCGGGAGTTTTATCGTTGACGAGATAGTTTCCTCCGAAATGTTTTAGTAACAACAGGTTGATATCATGCCGGATGATGGTTTCCTGTGATACGAATGCATGGTCTGCCAAAGGTGAATTAGTGATCCGGAAACAAAGCATGTCTTCATTCTGGCTTAATGTGAACCGGATGATTCGTGCTTGCCGGTGTTCTTGTGGGTACACCAGTACGCTAATCAAGGCCTGTGTCAGTCGCATTATATCGGTATGAATTTGGGCGTCCGTTTCGCTGGAAAATTCAATCTGGATACCTGTTTCTTCGTTCCTCATCTGCGCCATGCTGCATGCTTCCTTGCATAGGGTAGTGGCATCATAGTCTTGCAACTGGAACTTCATCATCTGAGCTTCCAAACGGGATAAGTCGAGAACGTCATTGACAAGTCTCATTAACTTCTCCGAACTTTTGTGGATGATGTTTGAGTATTCTTGCCTTATTTCCTTGTCTATATTGGGTTCGCTGGCTATGAGTTGTGAGAAACCGACCACATTGTTGAGTGGGGTACGGATGTTATAGCTCATGTTGGACAGGAAGCGATTTTTTATTTCATTGGTCTTCCGCACGTTTTCTGTTGTTTTCCGGATTTCGTTTTCCGCGTATTTGAGTGCCTTCCGTACCATAAAGAGTCGTGCCATAAAGATAAAAAGCAGAATCAGGATAACAAATATAAAGATCAGATAGGTGAGCTGGATCCGGTTGTTTTCCCTTTTTTGATCCAGTTCTGTTTTTTCGATATTGTATTTGCTTTGTATCTGTGCCATCTGATTGTTTGAGAGTACAGTGGCTGTCGAGTCTTTGATGGCAAGTGCCTGCTCATACAGGGGGATGGCTTTTCCGCTTTGCCCTGCCTGTTTCCATATTCTGGCCTTTTCGAGTAGCTGTTCGGCATAGTCGCTTGTGAAGTCTTTCTTCAACATCGTCAGTGTCGTGTCGATATAATCCGATGCCTGTTGGTAGGCTCCAATTGCCCGGTAATATTTGGCAAATGTGTCGAAATAGAGTACTTTATACATGAAATAAGTATTCTCGTCCAGATATTCTTTAGATTTTACGAGATGTTCATAGGCTTGTTGCGGCTGATGGGTATTCAGGTAATAATAGCTGTAGAACAGTTCATTGAACAGGTATACATCGGCAAATCCCGCTTTTAAGGATGGGTTTGCACTGATGTGGTTATGAAGAGTGTTTTCCAGTTCCTGCAAATATTTGAGTAGTTTTTTATTATCCTTCTTTTCTTTGACAACGGATACTAACTGTGACAATACCGAGATACGGACCACCGGATTTTCTGTCGGAGTGAGTAGCTGGTAGGCAGCCTCCAGTGCTTCTATTCCTTTATCCCAGCGCTGACTGCCGATATATGCATTACTCAAGCATTGATAGGCAGCCATACTACCCCGGTTACTATTCATTTGGGAGGCTTGCTGTTGCATCTTTTGAGATTCGTTGATAGCAAGTTCGTATTGTTCGTTGAATGTGTACAGGTCTATCTGGAAACGTTTGGCATCAAAGAAGTAATTCCATAAATCTGATTTCCGGGCATGAGGCTCCATTATGGTGAGCCATTTGGCTACACTGTCTTGATTATTACGATTGTAATAGTATAAAATATGGTAGTAAGCAGCCAGAGCGGCATATTTGTCATTTCCCAGTTGCAATGCTTCTTTCATTAATGCATCCGAATATTGGATACATTGCTGGTTGTTTTGTTCTATTCTGATGATTTGATTGAGAACATTCAGCCGTGTCGTATCGTACGGTAATGTTTCCAACACCTTTATCAGGCTGTCGGATTCCAAAACAATCTCGGTGCTGGCTTTTCCGGTGAGGGTGCAGCATAATAGAAGGATCAGGAGCAGGACTTGTTTCATTCGGCTTCCTCCTTTCCTTGTTGCTCATGGTAAATGGGGTGTGTGAACAGGAAACGGGCTCCTTCCTCATAATTGGAGTCAATCCATATTTTGCCGCCCAGCTGCTCGATAATGAGTTGGCAGATAGACAGACCGAGTCCTGTCCCTTGAGCATTTTCATTCAGTTTCTCAAAACGGTTGAATATTTTATTCTGATTCTCCGGAGAAATACCGCAACCGGTGTCGGTCACGGAAAACAGTGCTATGTCTTCTGTCTGTTTTTCCAGTTCCATGGTGATGGAACCTTGCGGAGTAAATTTGGTTGCATTGATGAGAAGGTTGATTAATAATTGTTGTAACCTTGCATTGTCTGTCGTCAATTCTAATGAATGGAGAGAGGTCGAAAAACGGACGTTAGCATTCGTTTGTTTTATTTTCTCAACCATGTCGATAACGTTTCTGCATATTGCCACTGCATCACATCGCTCATATTTGAATTTCATCTTGCCTACTTCGAGACTGGACAAGTCGATTACGTCGTTAATCAGCTTGAGTAACAGTTCTGAATTTTGCTGAATAATATCGCTACACTGTTTCCGGGTCTCGTTGTCGATGGATTCTTCCGTCAGGATGGAGGAGAAGCCGGACAACGCATTGAGCGGCGTGCGAATTTCATGGCTCATGTTGGAAAGGAAAAGGCTCTTTGTCCGGATGGAATTTTCTTCTTGCTTTTTCACTTTTTCCAGTTCCTGCTGTGATTGGCGCAGTTTTTTATTTCCTCGTCTAACCAAAAGGATGAAAAATACAATCAGTATGACTATGGATAGGATGGTGAACCAGCTCCAGTAGAGGATTGTCTTCTGTCTGTTTAAGTTGTCCAGTTCATTTTTATCTATTTGGTAGAGGGTGTGCAATTCATTGATTTGGCGAATATAATTCATTGCGTCCAAAGAGTCTTTGTACGTATTGAATATTTCATAAGCTTCACATGCTTCCTTGCTGTTTCCCATTAGTGTAAGTATGTGTGCACGATCTTTCAGTACTTGCAGGGATCTGTATGAGTTGGCTGCTTTGGTATGCGAAAGTAATTCGTCAAGTGTGGTTAGTGCCTGCGTGTATTCTTTGGATTCAGTGTAGTAGCGTGAATACAGGTATTTAATCATTAAATGAAAATATGGGTACTGGTGTTGCCGGCTGATTTGTTCGGTTTGTCGTATATAGTTTAATGCTTCCGGAAGATGATGCATCTGGATGCGATAGAATGCCTGACAATAAACAAGGTGGAAATCGTCTTGGGGATTCGTATCCTTGTTGATAACAGATTCGAGTTCCCGGATATTGTCTTCTATATCTGTCATTTGGTGATAGTTGAGCTTCGTCAGGATAAATTGGGACAAGATCGTTTTGATATATTGGTTGGCATGAGGGAGTTTCTGAATGATTTCTAATGCTTCCTTATACGATTTGATGGCAACTTGTGGTGTTGACGAACTTAAATAGGTATTTCCAATGGCGTGTAATGCGAGTGCTGTTCCCAAAGGATAGTCCATTTCTCTGGCTTTCTGGTACATCTGATTGGCCTGGTTGATGGCGAGACTGATGTTGCCTTCTGTGATTAAAGCTTGAACGGTCAGCAGATTTATCTGGAATAGGAGTGGGTATTGTTGTTCCTTTTGTAATTCCGGTTCTAAAAGTTTTTCCCAGGCAATGATGCTGTCGACAGGGGCGTCCGGACTAAATGGATGATTGTATTCAAGTAAAGGTTGTAATAAAGAAAGACGATCTGAATTTGTACGTGCAGCATATAAGGTGACCGATATTAATGCGGTTACGACTATTGCAATTATATGACGTCTGTGTTTTTTCACCTGATATAAGAATTGCTTGCTTGTAAGTTTATCTGCAAAAGAACTAAAAAGAGTGAAGATTACAAAGAAATCTTCACTCTTTTTTATAATTTATTTTCTTTTGAGTATTTCTCGAACTCCAGGACCTTCGTGGTTGGGGTAGCCGGGAGTATGGTTTCTGCATCGTGGATCAGCATCTACTTTCAAGCTTCGGTAGTCATCTTTTGTGCGGGTGATGTAATCATCAAGCATGGCACGGTGTTCTGCCAGAACTTTACTGTATTTCGGATCTTTGGCGAGATTCTTGCGTTCTCCCGGATCTTTTTTCATATCATATAGTTCTTCTCCGTTGCCTTCCAGATAGTGCGTGTATTTGTATCTCGGTCCGCGTACCATACGTCCGGGGGTAACGACATATTCATATTCGCTGTGCCATTCGGAAACTACATAAGGGTGAGTCTTTTTCTGTTTCTCTCCTTTTAATGTGGGTGCGAGACTGATTCCCTGTTTTTCGACCGGAACGGAAATTCCTGCCAAATCACAAAGGGTAGGCAAAAGATCCAGCGTAGGCTGTGTCAATAGTTGATCTACCGGTTTTTTCTGTTGTTTGATGCCGGGACCTGCAAAGATAAACGGAACGTTTGTCATTTCATCATAGAAACTGATATGCTTGGTCACCATACGGTGTGAAGCCATTCCGTCGCCATGATCGGCCATGATAACAACGATGGTGTTTCTTCCGGCAGGAGTGGAGTAAAGAGCTTTTAATACACTGTCTACTTGCTTGGACACCATTTTAGTATAGTGCTGGAAAGCGGCAATGTAATGACGGTAATTCCATTCCTGATCAAGCCATCAAAGGCCCCATATCCGTAAAACCGGATAAACAGGATGCCGACCGGTACAGCGATGATCATTCCCGCAATACCGCGGAACTTGAAACCAAGATAGAGGAAGAATAGTGTTGCAAGCGGCGGAAGTCCCATGCTGTCACCGACGATCTTCGGCTGGATCACCTGACGGATGCCCTGTGTTAAAACATAGAGAATGACAAGGCTGAGCGCATAACCGTACTCCCCGGTAAAGAGTCTCACCACTGCCCAGGGAATCAATGCCGTTCCTGTGCCGAACATCGGCAGAAAATCCAGAATCGCGATCGCGATTCCAAGAAAAATTCCATATGGAACCCTGAGGAATAACATTCCGATTACCAACACCACTGCGACCACGAACATGATCTTAAACTGCGCCAGAAAATACCCGCCGATCAACGTCCGGATATCGTTCTTCATCATCCGTCCATACTTGATCACAGGCTCCGGCATAACCTTCCGTACCGTCTCCACAAGCTTATCATGATCTGCCAGAAACAGGTATGAAGAAAGAAATACAATAATCGTATTCACAAAGACCTCCGGCAGCGTCCGCACTACGCGGCTGCCTGCGGAAGCTGCGATCTTCTGAACAAAATCACCGATATATCCACCCACATTCTCCAGCTCGGAAATGATCGTCATCTCCGTGTCTGCAGGAAGATACTTCAAAAGTCCCCCGATCCGCTCGCAGGCCAGATCGACCTCCTCCCGGATCGACGCATAAATTCCGGGCAGTGCCTGCCCAAACTCCGTCGTTTCCCGGAACACCCAGGAAAACAGCGCATAGATGCCAAAGATCACCAGGGCCAGCACACCTGCGATCAGAACCATCGAACCGTGCCTGCGGACGATCTTCAGCCGCTTTTCAAAAAAACGCACCACCGGATTCGCGATCGCTGCCACGATCCATCCGATCACAAACGGAAGAAAAAACACCACCAGTCTCAGTCCCCAGACACAGACCAGATAAACTGTGAACAAAGGAACCAGAATATTCAAAATAATCCCTGCATACTTTCTGAAATTCATTCCATGGACCTCCTAATCCTGTAAAAATCCTGCTGCATTCCATCCGCAGTATTTTACTCAGTCGATCCCCCTTTTTCAGTACTCCACATGATCTCATACGGCTTTATATGCTTTCAAACAAAGTCCGGCTAATGATCTGTACTCCTTTCACCGGTTTTCTCGCCATCACTACTTACAAAGCCCGTACTCCTCTGCAATCTCCTTAAATGCCGGCAGTGACCTCTCGATCTGCTCATAGGACACACAGTAAGCCAGTCTAACGTACCCCGGACAAGCAAACGAACTGCCCGGAACCACCAGCACATGATGTTTCTTCGCCACCTCGCAAAATTCCTTCTCGTTCTCCACCGGAGACTTCACAAACAAGTAAAACGCTCCGTCCGGCTTCGCGCAGGTAAATCCATACTCCGTCAGCGCACCATAGATCAGATTCCTGTTTTTCTCATAAGTCTCCAGATCCACTGTAACCTCATGCTCAATGCAATACTTGATCACCTTCTGAATCAGTGACGGCGCATTCACACATCCGATCACCCTGTTCGCGATCGTAGCCGCTCCGATCAGGGCCGCAGAATCATCCACCTCATCCGGAATCACGACATAGCCGATACGCTCACCCGGAACAGAGAGGGACTTACTGTAAGAATATCCCACAACTGCATTGTGATAATACTTCGTCACAAACGGAACCTCAACCCCGCCGTAAGCCAGCTCACGGTACGGCTCATCAGAGATCAGCACGATCGATGTGCCAAACTCCTTTTCCTTCTTCTCCAGGATCGCAGCCATAGCCTTGATCGTCGCCTCATCATACACAACACCCGTCGGGTTGTTCGGGTTGTTGATGATAACAGCCTTCGTCTTAGCAGTGATCTTCGCCTCAAACTCATCAAGCTTCGGCATAAACGTCTCAGTATCCGGAGAAATGACCACAACATTTCCGTCATAGTTTCTCACATACGCATTATATTCCACAAAATACGGTGCAAACACGATAACCTCATCGCCCGGATTTAAAATGCTCTTTAAAATGATATTTAATCCGCTCGCCGCACCCACTGTCATGATCAGGTTCTTAAAGGAAAAATTCGTTCCGAACCGTTTATTTAAGGACTCTGCGATAGTCTGACGGACATCTTCATAGCCTGCATTGCTCATATATCCATGGAGTGTCATGAAATCCTCATTCTTCACCACGTCGAGGATCGCCTCTGTCACCTGCGGAACCGGAACATTCGGGTTTCCAAGGCTGAAGTCATATACATTCTCCCTGCCGTAAACAGCAGCCATTCTTTTCCCTTCCTCGAACATTGCGCGGATCGCGGAATTATTAGCCATAAATGGTTTCATTTTTTCTGATATCATAGCTGTCTCCTCCGTCTGTTGTGTTTAATCTCTAAAAAAATTCCAAAGGCACCGGTCACCACAAAGTAAAACCAGGTCGTAGGATTGGAATACCAGGTTGTAAAAAACGAGAGCATAAAATAGAGCGCTCCCTGAGAATAGAATAGGTACCACGCCGGATTTCTTCCCGGGTATGTCCTTGCAGAAAGCCATGCGGCAGCCGCTCCCAATACTGATGAAAACAGAAATACACCGGCAATTCCAAAATCATAATACGCGTCATAGAAGAGTGTAACCGTAGTCAGCTCCTCCTTATTCACGTAGATCGGCCAGTCCACTAATGCAGGCTTTATAAACTTAAGCCCCGATAATGCCCAGAGCGGAAACATTCCCTTTAGTCCCATAGAATGGGCCGGAAGCTCCCGTACCAGACAGTCAAAATTGTCGTAATTGTTTGCAATATACATGTAAGGCTGCGTGATAAAGATCGGCGTAGCCGCATTCTTCATCTCAAAGATTCCATTCAGATACGTCACATCATGGCTTCTGGCAATCGTTAAGATCACATAGAGTGGAACAAGTCCCGCCGCTGCCATGAAAAGATACCTGATTTTCCTGTATCCGCTGACGATCATAAATGTCAGCACTGCGAGAATCACCGCAAAGATCAGCTGAAATCTCGATACACAAAGCACCGGGATCAGGAGCGCGATCCCTGTCATAATGAGGGAAACGATTCTTTTCGCCTTCCCCATCTCCCTGTCATAGAACCATAACAGCACTTCCATGGACGGGACCAGTACACATGACACCGTCACATAATGGACCCCGGAAATATGGAAATATGAGTAGGCATGCGGCACTCCCCGAAGGAGAAACGGCACATATCCCAACCGGAATGCCTCAAACAGAAAGGCAGTCAGGGACAGGATTGTCAGCCCGGTAAGTGCAATGAAAATTCTTGTCCCGTATCTCTCCGGGGTCTCCCCCGTAAACTTCAGGGAAAATCCATCTATTGTCTTTTTTTCCTTCTCATATCCAAATTTCTTTTCTGCCAGTGCGTACACATTCCAGAATGCCGCAAAAGCTACAAAAAAGCACGCCCAGGTCTCTAAACTCCAGTCCTTCTGAAGGTTTGACAGCTTCAGGCAGGAGATTCCTTCTCCTCCCACATAAAACAAGGAAAACAGTCCGCGGAGATGAAGCGGATTGCCGCTTTTCCCATATTCCCACAGATAAAGATATAGTGCTGCAAACATCAGTGACATTCCTGATAAGGTAAAATGGGCGCTGAATGCAAAAAGCATGGCAGCGCCGTAACAAATCACATAAACCAGCATATCAGCCTACTCTCCGAGACCGCCATTGATCAGTTCCGTGATCGTTTCCAGAGCTTCCTTTTCGTCCGCTCCCTCACAGATCAATTCGATCTCATCTCCGCACTTTACACATGCCCCCAGCACGCTCAGTACACTTTTTGCATTAGCTGTTGTGTTTCCATATTCAAATTTGATCGAACTCTGAAACCGCAGTGCCTCCTTGCACAGAAGCCCTGCCGGTCTCAGATGAAGACCGGTTGGGTTTTCGATCGTAACTTTTTGCTTTACCATAAGTATTTTTAACTCCTAATTTCGAAATATGGTCTGAAGACCTGTCGCCTGACGTGCTTCCGTCGTCTCCGGCGGGACGATCACCGCGTGTCTTGTCGCAGACGCAGCGGTCTCCCCCTCTGTCTCCGCCTCGCTGCTGCTCTCAGGGGCAGTTTCCGACGCTTTTGTTGTCTCTTTCTCAGTTGTCTCAGGCTCTGTCTCCGTCGCAGACTCCTGTTCCTTTGCGACAGTTACCGTACAGCTGGAAATTCCCAGCAAATCATAGGCAGAATCAAGCTCCCTGTTAAGCGTCGGCTGAACCTGGTGGCTTCCCTCTCCCATTCCAGAGACATTCAGACTCAGGTCCTCAGCCGTAAGCTGCAGGCTGTCAAGTTCTTCCTGAAGCGCTGGAGGAGATGCGGGCAGCACTGGACAGCATG
>OGXC01003022.1_pt1 | contig 10437 bp, 5 predicted proteins | sample 1576201 | NCBI WGS metagenome assembly OGXC01 (sample SAMEA3541562, study PRJEB24748) | human gut metagenome | biome: human gut; feature: human-associated habitat; material: faeces | place: China | collected 2012 | reverse complement strand
CAAAGCGGACAATCGCGAGAAAAAATAATGAAAAAGGAGGACAGCCGGAATCATGACCTGGTTCGGGAAATCGCTGCGTCCGGTGCCGACAACGCGTGCCCCTGCTTTTTTGGCGAGATCAGGCATGATCTCGGGGACGGGGTTAGCCATTGCAAACAGAATGGCATCGGAATGCATGGAAGCCACCATCTCTTCCGTTACAATGCCCGGAGCGGAAACACCGACGAAAATATCAGCACCCTTTAAAGCATCTGCAAGGGAACCGGTTTCGTGAGCCAGATTGGTGCGTTTTACCATCTTTTCCTGCATCCAGTTTAAGCCCTCTGCGCCATCGCAGAGGATGCCGGATTTATCGCACATAATGATATTGGAAAAGCCGTAGGTCAGCAGCAGGCGGGTGATGGCAACTCCTGCGCTTCCTGCGCCGTTTACAACAACGCGGCAGTCTTCCTTTTTCTTACCGACTACCTTTAAGGCATTGATGATGCCGGCGAGTACAACAATAGCAGTTCCGTGCTGGTCATCGTGGAAAACAGGAATATCCAGAGTCTCTTTCAAGCGCTCTTCGATTTCGAAGCAGCGGGGTGCACTGATATCCTCCAGGTTGATGCCGCCAAAAGCGGGAGCAAGCCAGGTAACGGCTTTGATAATCTCTTCCGTGTCCTGAGTATCCAGGCAGATGGGAACTGCGTTGACACCGCCGAATTCTTTAAATAAGACAGCCTTGCCTTCCATAACGGGCATAGCAGCTTTCGGACCGATATTGCCGAGTCCCAGTACGGCGGAACCATCGGAAACAACAGCTACAGTGTTTGCTTTCATCGTATAGGTGTAAGCGGCAGCCGGGTCTTTTGCAATGACCTTACAAGGTTCCGCAACGCCGGGAGTATAGACAAGTGCAAGGTCTTCACGGGTGCGGACGGGTGTTTTGGAAACGGTTTCAAGCTTTCCCTGCAGCTTCTCATGCAGTTCCAGCGCTTTCTCCTGATTTGTCATTTGATTTGCCTGCTTTCTTTTTTTATATGGAATGATGATGTCGGGGCATACGCGTCATTCGTAGCTCTCTGTATATCATCATATCTGATTTATTTGAGTGAATCAAGGAAAAAATCTTCCTATTCTGTTTTGAGTGTGGTACAATGAGCGAAACAGAAGGAGACCTTTGACTTGTGTCTCCGACGTGTAAAAAAATTCACTAAAATGACAGGCACTTTTGATTTCTGACAAAAGACCGCTGTTTCCCGGATCGGGATGTTCTGGCGCATTTCAAAAAGATCGTTTCATGTAGAATTCCGTTTGAAAATCAGGGACGAATCACGATGGCAGTAAAAGGAGTAAAGATTGAAAAATAGAATTTTTCAATCGCGAGATTTGTGTCTGCGCGCACTTGACACAAACTCGACATGCGCAAAAAGCGTGCGCAGAAATGAGAGGAAAAAATGATGAGAGAAAAATATGAATCTCTGGCAGTGCATGATCTGAAGGAGATTGCAAAAGCAAGGGGGATAAAAGGACTTTCTACAATGAAAAAGGCGGAAGTCATTGATGCGATGCTGAGGTTGGATGCCCAGGAGAATGCAGAAATGAAAACAGAACCCAGCGCCCCTAAGAACCGTCCGGCAGAGCGAGAGGATGCTCCGAAGAGGGACGCAGCGGAGCGCAAGGATGCCCCGGAGAAGGACGCGGCAGAACGCAAGGATGCTCCGAAGAGGGACGCGGCAGAGCGCAAGGATGCCCCGGAGAAGGGCGCAGTGGAAAAGCAGGATCCTCATGACGGTGGGACAGAACCGGAGAGCAGAGCAGGGGATCGGGAGGAAAGGCGGCAGCAGAGAACAGGAAAGCGCTTCATCAGCAATGGTTCTTATCATAATGGACGGACAGGAAGCCGCGACAACAATGGTGCGCGGGAAAATACTGCAGCTGCAGTGCCCCGTGCTGCTGCGCCTGTGGCAGAAGAGGCACAGAACCGTGTGAGCGCGCCTGCACCGCGTTATAATGAGCGCTACAACAGTCCGTATAATCGCGGAACTGCACCGATCCAGAGTCCGGAGGACGACAAGTTCCCGACAGAGCTGGACAGCGGCATTACGGTAAAGGGTATCCTGGAGGTCATGGCTGAGGGCTATGGCTTTATCCGCTCGGATAATTATATGCCGGGAGAGAATGATATTTACGTGGCACCCAGCCAGATTCGTCGGTTCAATTTGCGGACAGGCGATATTTTAGAGGGAAATACCAGAGTGCGGACACAGAATGAAAAATTCTCCGCCCTGCTTTATGTCAAGACGATCAATGGTTATACCACAGAGGAAGCATCCAGACGAAGCAACTTTGAAGATATGACGCCGATCTTTCCGAACAGCAGACTGAAAATGGAACGCTTCGGCTGCCCGGTGGCGATGCGGGTCATGGATTTGTTAAGCCCCATCGGTAAAGGACAGAGAGGTATGATTGTGTCCCCGCCGAAGGCTGGTAAGACAACCCTATTAAAAGAAGTGGCCATGTCGGTAAAGAAAAATTATCCGAACCTGCATCTGATCATTCTCCTGATCGATGAACGTCCGGAGGAGGTAACGGACATGAAGGAGACGGTGGCAGGGCCGAACGTTGAAGTGATCTATTCCACGTTTGACGAATTACCGGAACATCATAAACGAGTTTCCGAAATGGTTATTGAGCGTGCAAAGCGTCTGGTCGAGCATAAACAAGACGTTATGATCCTGTTAGACAGTATTACCCGCCTGACCCGTGCCTACAACCTGGTGGTTCCGCCCAGCGGACGTACCCTGTCCGGTGGTATTGACCCGGCGGCATTGCATATGCCGAAGCGCTTTTTTGGTGCAGCCCGCAATATGCGCGAGGGCGGAAGCCTGACGATTCTGGCCACTGCACTGGTGGACACCGGATCCAGGATGGACGATGTCATTTACGAGGAATTTAAAGGAACCGGTAATATGGAGCTTGTGCTGGATCGAAAGCTGTCTGAACGCAGAATTTTCCCTGCCATCGACATCCCCAAAACCAGCACGAGAAGAGAAGATCTGCTGCTGAGTGCAGAGGAGATGGAAGCAATCAACGTGGTGCGCCGCGCGTTGAATGGTATGAAATCCGATGAAGCTGTGGATAAGGTGCTGGATCTGTTTGCAAAGACGAAAACCAATATAGAGTTTGTGCAGACGGTGAGAAAGATGAGATACCTGTAAAAATACAGCGCATGCAATAAAATACGAAAGAAGGAGCGATCGGGAACTGCCGACCGCTCCTTTTTTGTCCGTTCATTGAAAAATCTGCACCGGATGTTCTTCCTTTTCAAGGAAATCAAAAAAATACTTGCATAGGGCAAAAGTTTATGCTATATATAGTTGCATAAAATATACAACGAAAGGGAAGCGAACGATGAAGCTGCAGGAAACCCTGGAACATCTGAATTTTTCAAGGCTGGAAGCACAGATTTATATGGCATTGATCGGTTCTGAGCCCATGTCTGCCTATCAGCTGGCAAAAAAAATCGCAATTGCGCGCCCTTCTATTTACAATGCGCTGGAGCACATGCTGGATAAGGGGATGGTGGAGCTGGTTCCGGATCAGACAGCACTGTATACCGCCCAGGAGCCGGAGGTGCTTTTGGGGCGGATGCAGGCGGAAATGACAGCAAACCTTTCTCTTGCCAGGAAACAGCTGGAAGAATATGAGACGGCGAAGCAGCCGGAGGTGCATTTCGTATTCCGGGGCTTTGAAACGGCGATAGCAAGGGCAGGGAAGCTTCTGGAGGATGCCCGGGAGGAGGTTTATCTGAATGCGGATTTTGATCTTTCCTGTTTTGCAGAGACCTTCCATCGGCTAAAGAAAAAAGGCGTGCGGATCGTTGCGTTTTCCTTTTATGATCTTGGACTGAACCGGGAGGATGTGGAGTTTTATACCCACGGAGGAATGCTGACAGCACATCAGCCCTCCCGTCTGATGCTTGTGACAGACAGGCAGATGACACTGACAGCGGACTGCGGTGCATTTGCCAACTGGAGCGGCACGGTCAGCAACAATGGGCTGATGGTGAAGATCTTGTCGGAGCATATTCAACACGACATCACTCTGTTGCAGTTGCAGGAAAAATATGGACTGGAAATTCATTGAAATGAGATCGGCTGCAGTGTAAAAGGATGCGGCCTGGAAAAAGGAGGTCTGAGCATGATTCATTTAGAAGCGGTTTATCATAGAGCGTCACAGCAGTTTTGTTATGCATTGGATGAGGAAATTTTGATGGTAGGTCTGCAGACCGGAGAAGAAGTGGAACAGGTTTGGATTCATTACGGCGACCCGTTTTCTACCGGTATTCTGGTCGGAAATGAGGCCTGGGAAGGCAGCCGGGAGGAGATCGTGACAAAAATGCGTCTGCCCAAGCACCTCTGGTGGGAAATTCCCGTGCAGCCTCCCTATAAACGGTGCCGGTATTTCTTCGAGCTGCAGGCAGGAGCAGAACGGGTTTTTTATTTTGAGGATGGCTTTCATTCGCCGGATGATGTGAAAAACGGACAGCTGGGACAGTGCTTTACGTTTCCGTGGATGAATTCGGTGGATATCAACGTGACGCCAAAGTGGGTGCGGGAGACGGTCTGGTATCAGATTTTTCCGGAGCGCTTTTGCAACGGCAACAAAGAAAATGATCCGGACTGGGTAAAGCCCTGGGGATACCATACCGTAAGTAATCTCGATTTTTACGGCGGCGATCTGGATGGAATTCGTCAGAAGCTTCCTTATTTACAGGAGCTTGGTATTACCGGACTGTATCTGACGCCGGTGTTTGAATCTCCCTCAAGTCATAAATATGATACGACAGATTACCGGAAGATCGATCCGGGCTTCGGAGATGAAAAGACTATGAAGCTGCTCGTTAAGGAGGCCCATGACAGAGGCATCCGCGTGATGTTGGACGGTGTATTCAACCATTGCGGCAGTAACTTTTTACCGTGGCGGGATGTGATGGAAAAGGGGCCCAAGTCCCCCTATTATGACTGGTTTATGATCAATCGCTGGCCCTGTCGGGAGCAGGAGGGCAGCACCCGGGATGGACGCTATTATTCCTTTGCCTTTGCGGAGCGGATGCCAAAGCTCAATACGAGTGAAAAAAAGGTGCGGGACTACTTTTTGGATACGGTTCGTTATTGGATCGAGACCTTTGACATTGACGGACTTCGGTTAGATGTTGCAAACGAAATTTCCCATCTGTTTTGCCGTGAGCTGCGGCAGATGACAAAGCAGTTAAAACCGGATTTTTATCTGCTGGGGGAAATCTGGCATGACGCAATGCCGTGGCTTGGCGGGGACGAATTCGACGCCGTTATGAACTATCCCTTTGCTGCAGCCATCCGGGAGTTTTGGTATCAGCCGGAAAAGACGAAATCGGATTTGGAAGAGGCGATTCATGAAAATCTGGTGCGTTATATGCGTCAGACGACAGAGGTTTTGTTTAACCTTCTGGATTCCCATGATACAGATCGGCTGATCCATCAGACAGGTGGAAATCAGGATCTCTTTTTCCAGCAGCTTGCAATGCTATTTACAATGCCTGGAAGTCCCTGTATCTATTATGGGACGGAAATCGCGATAGAGGGCGGCGCTGACCCGGATTGCAGACGCTGTATGCCCTGGGATCAGATCGAACAGGGAAACTATGCAGAGATTACGGAGCAGGTAAAGCAGCTGATAGCCCTTCGAAAAGAGCCTGCGGCCCGCAGCATGGAAATCACATTTGAAAATAATAACAGCTCTGACCGGGTGGTGGAATATGTCAAAACCGGGGCAGAGGGCAGCAGGCTCCGGGTTGTGTTGAACGCATCCGGAAAAGAGACCGATGTGGAGACAGAGGGCAGCGTGCTGTTTGCAAGAGGTTATGAGAATGGGGTGCTGCGGGCAGGCGGCGTATTGGTGGAACGGCTGTAAGTGCAGACGTTCCGGTCAGACAGTTGCCAAAGCGGACAAAAAATTCACCAAAACTTTATCGGCAGGTATATTGACAGAAGACTTTGCATATGATAACCTTACTGCTAAACAAAATTCCCTGTGAGGGAGTAGCGAGCGCAGCAAGTGCAGCTGCCGGAATGGAACAGAGCCGGCGGATCGCCTTTGCATCAGCGTAACAAGTCAACAACCCCGATCCCGTGCCGATCTGGCTTGTTTTAAATTGCGAGACTCAGATACTGTTTTCTTTTTGAAAAGCAGTATTTGGGTCTTTTGTGATTCAAGACAATAGAGCGATCACGAAGTGAGAGATCTATTGTACGAAAAACACCATCGGGAGGAAAAAGAATGAAGTATTATTGTGAAGACTCACAACAGGTACTGCAGGAGCTTAACAGCCAAAAAAGCGGCTTGACAGAAAAAGAAGCGGCAGAGCGGCTTTTGCAGAACGGGGCGAACGAGTTAAAGGCGGCGAAGGGAAAGTCCCTGCTGCGCCGGTTTGCAGAACAGGTGGCAGATCCGATGATTGTGATCCTGCTGGCGGCAGCGGCCATCAGCGGTGTGCTTGCAGTTCTGGAAAATGACAGCTTTGCGGATGTCATTATTATTCTGGCAGTGGTGCTGATCAATGCCGTGCTGGGTGTGTATCAGGAAAGCAAGGCGGAAAAGGCCATCGAAGCGCTGCAGGACATGGCAGCAGCCACCTCGAAGGTTGTGCGGGACGGGAAAATGTCCTCGATTTTGAGCAAAGACCTTGTGGTGGGGGATATCATCTGTCTGGAAGCAGGGGATGCGGTTCCGGCGGATGCAAGGATTCTGGAAAGCGCAAGCCTGAAAGCAGAGGAAGCTGCACTGACAGGAGAATCCGTGCCGGTCACGAAGCTGATCGATCAGATCTTTTTGGCAGACGGGGAACGGGATGTGCCCCTGGGCGACCGTAAAAATATGGTCTATATGGGAAGCACGATCGTATATGGACGTGCTGTGGCAGTCGTGACGGCCACCGGTATGGATACGGAAATGGGAAAAATTGCGGATGCTCTGTCTCAGGCACAGGAAGGACAGACACCGCTGCAGAGAAAACTGACACAGCTTTCGAAGGTGTTGACAAAGCTGGTGATCGGAATCTGCGTACTGGTTTTTGCAATTCAGATGATCCGGGCAGGCAGCCTGAATTTTGAGGTCGCACTGAACTCCTTTATGATCGCGGTTTCCCTTGCAGTGGCGGCGATCCCGGAAGGACTTGCGGCAGTTGTGACAGTGGTACTTTCCATCGGTGTAACGAACATGTCAAAACGAAACGCGATCATCCGCCGGCTGACAGCAGTGGAAACCCTTGGCTGTGCCCAGGTGATCTGTTCGGATAAGACCGGAACGCTGACCCAGAACCAGATGACAGTTGTAGATTCCTTCGGAGTAAAGGAGCAGGAGCTTTCGGCAGCAATGGCACTGTGCAGTGACGCAGAGCTGGATGCAGACGGCAGTGTGACAGGTGAACCGACGGAGGCTGCCCTGGTTGCCTGGGCGAGCAGGATCGGGCAGGATAAGAATCTTTTAAAACAGAGTATGCCCCGTGTGCTGGAGGCTCCCTTTGATTCCGGACGGAAAATGATGTCCACGATCCATAAACGCAAGGACGATTATATTCAGTTTACAAAAGGGGCGCCGGATGTGGTTCTCACTCGTTGTGGGTTTTATCTGGAGGATGGACAGCTTCTGCCCATGACAGAAGAATATCGGAAAAAGGTTCTGCAGGCAAATAAGTCCATGGCAGACCGGGCACTGCGTGTGCTGGCATGCGGACAGAGAGTCTGGACGAAAAAGCCGGAAAGTGAGGATGCGGATCTGCTGGAGCAGGAGCTTTGCTTTTTGGGACTGTGCGGCATGATCGATCCGGTGCGCCCGGAGGTAAAGGCAGCAATTGACGAATGTCGGGAAGCGGGGATCCGACCGGTTATGATCACGGGCGACCATGTGGATACGGCAGCAGCGATCGCAAGAGAGCTTGGTATTTTACAGGATGGCAGCCTGGCAGTGACGGGAGCAGAGCTGGAAAAAATGGACGATGCAGAATTTGCAGAGAAGTTTCAGAACATCAGCGTTTATGCCCGCGTACAGCCAGAGCACAAGACCCGTATCGTAAACGCCTGGAGAAATGCCGGCTATGTGACGGCAATGACCGGTGACGGCGTTAACGACGCGCCCTCCATCAAGGCTGCGGACATCGGCATCGGAATGGGTATCACAGGAACGGACGTTACCAAAAATGTGGCAGATATGGTGCTGGCGGACGATAATTTTGCAACGATTGTCGGCGCGGTGGAAGAGGGCCGCAGAATCTATGACAACATCCGGAAGGCAATCCAGTTTCTGTTAGGCTCCAATATGAGTGAAGTGCTGAGTATTTTCTTTGCGACACTCCTGGGCTTTACGATTCTGCAGCCGGTGCATCTTCTGTGGATCAATCTTGTAACGGACTGCTTCCCGGCGCTGGCGCTGGGTACGGAAAAGGCAGAGCCGGACATTATGAAGCGCAGACCCAGGGATGCGAAGGCCGGTATTTTTGCGGATGGAATGGGCTTTGATATTGCTTATCAGGGACTTTTGGTAACCGCACTTGTCATGGTTTCCTATTTTATCGGACATTTCATGGAAACCGGAGAGTGGACCATCACAAACAGCGCCCATGGCACTACGATGGCCTTTGTTACAATGTCAATGGCGGAAATTTTCCACAGCATGAATATGCGTTCCCAGAGAGGAAGTATTTTCCGTCTTGGCTCGAAAAACCGGCTTCTGTTTGGAGCAGCAGCGGTTTCCCTGCTTGCAACCACTGCAGTGTGTGAGATCCCGTTGCTTGCCGGAGCATTCGGTTTTACGAGTGTGGAGCCTTTAGAGTATCTTGTTGCACTTCTTTTGAGTGTGCTGGTAGTTCCCGTCGTGGAGCTTGTAAAGTGGATCCAGCGGCGCAGTACGAGATAACTGTAACGTAAACTTCAGAGTCAACAGATGCGAATCTACGCAACTGTTGACTCTGTGCTTTTTACGGGATATAATTGGAAAGAGCTGCAGCTGTGGAAATCAACAGACTGCAGGGTTATCAGGATGCGGCAGGCTTCAGACAGTGCTGCGGTATCCCAGGAGAAGCGAGAGGGACAGGCATATGAGCAAAAAGATTATTTTAACGGGGGATCGCCCCACAGGACGTCTTCATGTGGGCCATTATGTAGGCTCTTTGAAGGAGCGTGTAAGACTGCAGAATTCCGGTCAGTTTGACGAGATTTATATTATGATTGCGGATGCACAGGCGTTGACAGACAATGCAGAGCATCCGGAAAAGGTACGTCAGAACATTTTACAGGTGGCGCTGGATTATCTGGCATGCGGCCTTGATCCGGAAAAGGCAACGATTTTCATTCAGTCCATGGTTCCGGAGCTGACAGAGCTGACCTTTTACTATATGAATCTGGTAACGGTTTCCAGAGTACAGAGAAACCCTACCGTGAAAGCAGAGATCCAGATGCGTAATTTCGAAGCAAGCATTCCGGTTGGATTTTTCTGCTATCCCATCAGCCAGGCTGCGGACATTACTGCATTCCGTGCAACTGCTGTTCCGGTTGGCGAAGACCAGCTGCCTATGCTGGAACAGTGTAAGGAAATCGTACATAAGTTCAACAGCGTTTACGGGGACACCCTGACAGAGCCTGAGATCATCCTGCCCTCCAATAAGGCATGCTTAAGACTGCCCGGCATCGACGGCAAGGCGAAGATGAGCAAATCCCTTGGCAACTGTATCTATCTGTCCGACACAGAAGCAGATGTAAAGAAAAAGGTTATGAGCATGTTCACAGATCCGAACCATTTGCGTGTGGAGGATCCCGGCAACGTGGACGGCAACCCTGTATTTATTTATCTGGATGCGTTCTGCAGACCGGAGCATTTTGCAGAGTTTTTACCGGATTACCAGAATCTGGACGAATTGAAAGCACATTATCAGCGGGGCGGTCTGGGCGACGTCAAAGTGAAGAAGTTCTTAAACAACGTTATGCAGTCTGAGCTTGCGCCGATCCGTGAGAGAAGAAAATACTGGGAAGAGCATCTGACGGATGTTTACGACATTCTGAAAAAGGGCAGTGAGGTTGCAGAAGCAAAGGCTGCGGAAACCTTAAAGGATGTCAAGGCAGCAATGAAGATCAATTACTTCGAGGACAGCAGCCTGTTAAAGGGCGAATGAAAAATAGCTGCGTGTTTCACGGGAAAATAAAGGATTATCGGAAATAATCAGGGCGTGTGAAGGATGAGAAATCATTTTTTGCACGCCCTGATTTTATTCTGCGGCAACACTGCGACTGAGATGACAAATCCGCTTGCATCTATCGGTGCGATGGGATATCATTTTGGAAATGCAGTCAATAAGGAAGACCTCCGGATTGTGGGAGTGCGCAGCACGGAACAATCCGCAGGCATCAAGGTCGGGGGCTT
>OGXC01003020.1_pt1 | contig 10452 bp, 9 predicted proteins | sample 1576201 | NCBI WGS metagenome assembly OGXC01 (sample SAMEA3541562, study PRJEB24748) | human gut metagenome | biome: human gut; feature: human-associated habitat; material: faeces | place: China | collected 2012 | reverse complement strand
TATGCCTCCTACGAGGAATATGCCAAAGAGGACTCCTACCGGGTCCCCGCCCAGGAAAACCGGATTTACATTTCCGCCCCCTATCGGGATGGAGATCTGCTGCTTATCGCCTACGGCACTCCAATTGTTTACAACGGTTCTGTGATTGGTGTGGTCATCTCCGTCATCGACCTCAGTTCCTTCTCTTCCCTCCAGATTTCCGACAACAATTACACCTCCATGTGGTCTACCCTTTACAGCGGTGATGGAACCATCATATGGGACAGCGAAACACTGGACGATGTGGGACACAACATGGTGGAGTTTACACCCCAGGCCGACGAGCTGGAGGCCATTCAGGCCGCCATGGCCCAGGGGGATGCGTTCAATATGCGCAAGACCCGCGAGGACGGCGACCAGGTCTCCTGCTTCTACAGCCCCTTGCAGGTGGGCGGTGAAACCTGGTGGTCCATGACCGGTGTGTATACCTCGGACGCCCTGTCCTCCGTCACCCGGACCACACGCCTGCTGCTTATTTTGTCGGTGGCATCGCTGCTGGTGCTTCTTCTGGTTGTGACCGCCGTCCTCCGGAAAATGCTGGTTCCTATCCGTGCTGTGGTGTCCGCTGCTGACGAGATCGCCTCCGGTAACCTGGACGTACACCTGGACATCCGCTCTCAGGATGAAATCGGGCAGCTCGCCCAGTCCTTCCAGGCTATGACGGAAAACCTGCGGGCGATCATTCAGGATATCAGTTATCTGCTGAATGAGATGAGTGACGGAAACTTCCGTATCCGCTCGAAGGATCGTGAGCGCTATATTGGGGACTACAACCAAATTCTGCTTTCCATTCGCCGCATCAACTATGCAGGATACCCACCTGTTCACCGGCACGGTCATGGAGAACATCCGCTATGGCCGTCTGGAGGCCACCGACGAGGAGTGCATCGCCGCAGCCCGTCTGGCCAACGCCGACGGCTTCATCAAGCGCCTGCCCGAGGGCTACAACACCATGCTGACCGGCGACGGTGCTAACCTGTCGCAGGGCCAGCGTCAGCTTCTGGCCATCGCCCGCGCAGCCGTTGCCGACCCGCCGGTGCTCATCCTCGATGAGGCTACTTCCTCCATCGACACCCGCACCGAGGCTCTGGTACAGCGCGGCATGGACGGCCTGATGTATGGCCGCACCAGCTTCGTCATCGCCCACCGCCTCTCCACTGTCCGCAACGCAGACTGCATCGTGGTCCTGGAGCAGGGCCGCATCATCGAGCGCGGCAGCCATGACGAGCTCATCGCCAAGAAGGGCAAATATTACCAGCTCTATACCGGCAATCTGGCCGAGAACTAAACTTTATATACAGAAAGCCGCTGTGCAGCTTTTCACAGCTGTACAGCGGCTTTTCTTGTGCTTATTTTATTTAAGGAACCCGGGTTGCGGCTCCCAGCGTCTGCTTCGCTCTCGCTTGCATCCTGCTGGCCGCTGCCCCAACAATTTCTCCCTGTTTCCGCCACTGGCGGCGGTCGAAATCGTTGCCCCCTCTGGGAGAGCTGTCCTACCAGCGACCGAGAGGGCTAATATGAAATGAGGAATACCATGTTACAGATACCGGAACTTCTGGCCCCGGCAGGCGACCTCGAGCGCCTGCGGTATGCCATCAACTACGGCGCGGACGCCGTTTACTGCGCTCTGCCCGAGTTCGGGATGCGCTCTGCACCCACCAACTTCACCCCGGAGCAGCTGAGCGAGGGCGTCATCTATGCCCACGCCCGGGGCCGCAAAGTCTACCTGACCATGAACACCCTGCCCACCAACGAGGAGGCTGACCGTCTGCCTCAGGCCATCAAGGACGCTGCCGCCGCCGGTGTGGACGCCTTCATCGTGGCCGACCTCGGCGTGTTGGACGCCTGCAAGACGTTCGCGCCCGACATCGACGTCCACATGTCCACCCAGACCGGCATCACCAACTGGGCCGCTGCCCGCGCCGCCTACAATATGGGCGCGAAGCGGGTGGTGCTGGCCCGGGAGATGACCCTGCAGGACATCGCCACCCTCCGCGACAAGACCCCGCCGGAGCTGGAAATCGAGGCTTTCGTCCACGGCGCCATGTGCATGAGCGTCTCGGGCCGCTGCCTGCTCTCCAACTACATGGCAGGCCGCGACGCAAACCGCGGCCAGTGCGCTCAGCCCTGCCGCTGGAAGTACTATCTCAGCGAGGAGACCCGCCCGGGCCAGCTCTATGAGATCGGCGAGAACGAAAACGGCAGCTACATCCTGAACGCCAACGATCTGTGTACCGCGCCCTTCCTCGACCTCATCTGCAAGGCAGGCGTGGACAGCCTCAAAATCGAGGGCCGCGCCAAGACGTTCTACTACGTCGCCAGCGTGACGGCGGCCTACCGCCGCGCCCTCGACCAGTATCTGGCCGACCCGATGAACGAGAACTTCGAGCTGCCGGAAGAGGTTTTGGATGAGCTGACCCGCACCAGCCACCGCCACTATTCGCCCGGCTTCTACTTTGGCCGGGAGCAGGCCCGTCAGGCCACCGACAGTGCGACTTACATCCGCGAGTGGGAGTTTGTCGGTACGGTGGACGGCTGGGAGAACGGCGTCGCCAGCTGCCAGCAGCGGGGCAAGTGGAGCCTCGGCGACACGCTGGAGGTGCTCTGCCCGGATGGCCGCAGCATCCCGCTGGACCCCGAGTGGATCAAGAATGAGGCCGGTGAGCTGGTGGAGTCCACGCCCCACGCGATGGAGCGCTATACCATCCCCACCCCGGAGCTGCCGCCGATGAGCCTGCTGCGCCGGAAAGTCTGAGAATCAAAAGCAAAGCCGCCTGTCATTCAACGAATGACAGGCGGCTTTTATCGTATATTCCGATTATTCCGGCTTGACCTGCAGCTCCTGCTCGCAGTAGATGCAGCGATACTTGCCGTTGGAGCTCAGCTCGAAGATCTGGTCGCACTCTTCCTCGATGGAGGAGATGCAGCGGGGGTTCTTGCACCGCACGATGTTGACCAGACGCTTGGGAGGCTGGGGCTTTTCCTTCTTGACGGCCTTGCCGTTCTCGATGACGGTCACGCTGATGTCGGGGTCGAGATAGGCCAGCACGTCGAGGTTGAGCCAGGAGGCGTCACCCTCCACCTTGATGATGTCCTTCCGGCCCGACTCTGCCTTGTGGCTGCGGGCGTTCTGGATGAGGGCCACACTGGAGGTGCGGTTGCCCTTGATGCCCAGCAGGTCCATCAGGCCGATGGCCGTGCCTGCCTTGATATGGTCGATGACGATACCGTTCTGAATTTCATCAATGTTCAGCATCTCAGTTGCCCTCCTTTTCAGCCTTGGGGTCCTTGAGGCCCAGCAGCGTCATGATAAGTGCCATGCGGATGTAGACGGCGTTCTGCACCTGCTCAAAGTAGGCGGCCCGGGGGTCGTCGTCCACGTCCAGCGTGATCTCATTGACGCGGGGCAGGGGATGGAGCACGGCCATGTCAGGCTTGGCAAGGGCCATCTTCTCTTTGGTGAGGATATAGCTGTTCTTCAGACGGACATAGTCTTCCTCGTTGAAGAAACGCTCCTTCTGGACGCGGGTCATGTAGAGGATGTCCAGCTCGGGCATGGACTCCTCGAGGCTGCGGGTCTCCTTGTAGGGGATATGGTTGGCCTCGAGCACGTCGGTGATGATGTAGTCCGGCACCCGCAGCTCCTCGGGGCTGATGAGGACGAAGCGGATGTTCTCACAGCGCGCCATGGTCTTGATGAGGGAGTGGACGGTGCGGCCAAACTTGAGGTCGCCGCACAGGCCGATGGTCAGGTCATTCAGACGGCCCTTGCGGCGGCGAATGGTCATCAGGTCGGTCATGGTCTGGGTCGGGTGCTGGTGTCCGCCGTCGCCTGCGTTGATGACAGGGATGCGGGAGTACCGGCTGGCCCGCAGCGGTGCGCCCTCCTTGGGGTGGCGCATGGCCACGATGTCGGCATAGCAGGAGACGACGCGGATGGTGTCGGCCACGCTCTCGCCCTTGGATGCACTGGAGACGGTCTCGCTCGGGAAGCCGAGGACATGTCCGCCGAGGTTCAGCATCGCGGCCTCAAACGAAAGGCGGGTGCGGGTGGACGGCTCGTAGAACAGGGTAGCCAGCTTTTTGTGGGCGGCCACGTCCTGATAGGCAGCCGGGTCGGCGCAGATGCGGTCGGCCAGGTCCAGCAGAGAGGTGATCTCCTGCTGACTGAAATCCAACGGATCGATCAGATGACGCATATTTTTTGTTTCCCTCCGTCAAAGAAGCTTTCGAAGAATCGAGAAGTCGAAGAAGTTCGTGTAGTAGCTCAACGAACGCATGACGGGATGGCAGAGCCGGTTGTAGCAGATCTCATCCAGCAGCAGCATGGCCTCGCCCGGGGCCAGACGCATGGCAGCCCGGATGGGCTCGTCGCCGCAGCTGGCCTTGAGGTGGGCCACATTGGAGGCTACCTGCTGGCGGCACTCCCGCTCCAGAACATCGAAGATGTCACCCGACAGGTCGATGCGGGTGTAGTCCCGGTTCCCAAACAGGGCGCGGGGCAGGTAGTCGATGGAGTAGATGACGGGGGTGGTGTCGGCGAGGATGCGCTTCTTGATGCAGATGACATCGTCGCCGGGCTCGATGGCCAGATCACGGGCCAGCTCTTCGCCTGCGCGGACGGGGTAGATCTGGATGCCGTCGGCGTGGGGGTAGCTGCCAAAGCTGCGGATGAGCGGGTAATACTCCAGCTTCTGGTCCAACCGGCTGCGCAGGTTCAGGACACTTCGGTTGACCACTGTGCCGATGCCGCGCACCCGCTCGATGTAACCCGCACGCTCCATCTCGCTCAGCGCATCGCGGATGACGGTGCGGCTGACGCCGAGTTCGGCGGCAAGGTCTACCTCGGCGGGCAGACGGTCGGTCTGTGCATAGCGGCCTGTGCGCAGTTCCTCCAGCAGAGCGCTGACGATGCGGTCGCTGATGACAGCACCACCCAGGCGGCTGGAAGGGGATAAGCTGGAATCTCTCATGGTTCGTTTCCTCCGGTACACGGGCAGGGCGGCCCTGCCTGGACTTCCGAAAAAGCTGTGCCTGAGCACAAAAACTCTTTCTGCAAATATTATAGCATAAATTGACAATGATTCAAACGGCATTTATACTGGAATCAGCCGGAAAGTATGATTTTATTTTGGAGGGATAGAGCAAGAATGGAAGTTCTTCTGCACAAAGTGTGCGGCCGGCCCGCAAGCCGCACCATGACCCTGCGCGCTGCCGGGCCGGAGGATGCCGCCGCCTTTTACGCCTTGCAGAACGAGGTGCGGGCTGCGATGCCCTACCCGGAGCAGTTCGTACCCGACACGCTGGAAAACATCGCCCGCTACCTGAAAGAGGATCTGTGCATCGGCGGGTGGGACGGCGGGCGGCTGGGGGCCTACTTCATCCTGCGGTACTGCGGGCAGGACGCGCACAACTACGCCGCCTTTATGGGCATCCCGCGAGAAGAGTGGGACGGCTGGGCCAACGCCGACAGCGCCATCGTCCACCCCGACTACCGGGGCAACGGTCTGCAGCGGAAGCTGCTGGAAGCGGCGCTTGCCCTGCTCCGTCCCGGCATCGTGGGCATCGGGGCCACCGTCAGCCCGGAAAATCAGTACAGCCTCAACAACGCTCTGGCCAGCGGCTTTGAGATCGTCTGCCGCCGGGAGATGTACGGCGGGTATGACCGGTATCTGCTGGCGAAGAGGCTATAAAATGATACAGCTCCGCCTTTCTCCGGAAAGGCGGGGCTGTTCTTTTTTGCTATGCCGGAAAAGTCATACTATTCATGAATCTACGCTGATATGTCATGAAAAGGACTTGACAAAAATATAGGGGGGGGGGGTAGAATAAATTCGGCGGATCCCACAAAAAATCAAAACAGGAGGTAAATATCATGCGAGGAAAACGAATACTCAGGCGGGTCGCGGCCTCGGCTGTTGCACTGAGTATGGTGGCATCCTTGTCCGCTCCGGCGTTTGCAGCCACATTCAATATCTCAAATGGCAGGCTTACGATCAAGGCTGACGGTGACGGAAACATCACGGTCAGGCAGGCGGGCATGGAGAGCGCGAGCAGTATTGGCCAGGATGAAGAAATCATCATTGAAGGTACCTATGGAAGCTCCAATAGCTCTTCTGGAAGCTCCAATAGCTCTTCGTGGTCAAGCAGCGGAAGCTCTTCGTGGTATCCTTCCAGCGGCTCCAGCAGCGGAAGCTCTTCCGGCAGTTCCAGCGGCTCAAGCAGCGCTTCGTATCAGTCGCAGGATGAGGAGGAAGCAGGGGCTTCTTCTGACTCCGAAAGTAAAGCTGTGAATGGAGAAGCATCCGCTTCGGCAGAGGCACCTGCCAGCGCTTCCAGCTCTGCTTCAGCGAAGGGCAATACGTTCTACAGCACTGCAGGCGGCCGTTCCGCTTCCAGTAATGTGGAGGGATTAGACATCGGGGAGAATGACAGCGGGGGGAGTTGGTCCCGCAATGGCGTCATTGAGATCATATCCAATGCGGCCGCAGAGATCAAGCTGACTCTGAAAAACGCGATCATCAATGCGAGAGGCGATGAACATGCTTGGGGCTATGAAAGTAACGCGGCAGCTATTGATATTGTAGGCAAAGGCAACGTCACGATCACGATCGAGGGCAAGAATGAGCTTGGCGGTGCAGGCAAAGCTGCCGGCATCCAGAAAAACTATTCTTCGAACTACCCCGGCACTCAAGATGATGGCAAACTGACGATCACGGCAAACAATAACGATCAGAGGCTTACCGTAAGAAGCGGCAACCCGAACATGATCGCCGCCATCGGTGGTGGGTATGATGAGGGTGCCGGCGGCTATTTTGGCACGAAGAATATCGAGATCAACAACGGTACGATCATTACCGAAGGACGCATCGGCGGAAGTTCGGACAGTCCGTGGAACAGTTACAGCGGAATCGCCGGTGACGTAGAGGATATTGTGATAACCGGCGATGCAGTGGTCAATGCAAATGGTGGCATCGGCAGTGCTGAGAAGAATGGAGTGAATGGAAAGACATCCATTAAAATTTCCGGCAATGCAAAGGTGTCTGCTGTTTCCAGCGACGGCACTGCTGCAATCGGCGGAGGCTCGGGCAACACTGCAGGCGTTATCATTGAGGGCAATGCGAAGGTGGACGCGAAAAACGTCAACGGCGGCCCGACGATCGGCAATGGCGGAGATGTCTGGAACAGCTCGGAAGGCTCCGTTACCATTTCCGGCACACCTGAGATCAAATCCGACGGATTCTTTAACAAAGACAAGCTGCGGGACGATGCCAGTGCGGGAACTGTGCTGGAAACTGTGCAGAATGGCAAGCATGAGAAGCAGCAAAAAGGCGATGACAATAGCTGGACATGTGTTCATGAATGGAGAGTCGGCAAGGTCGTCGCCCCCACCTGCGTAGCTGAAGGTTACACAGAGTATACCTGCTCGCTGTGCAGTGCAACCAAGCGGGGAGATATAGAGCCTGCGACCAACAAGCACAACTTTACCGAAGTGGTGAAGGTGGTTGAACCTACGTACGAGTCTGTGGGCTACACGGTGTACAAGTGCGCCAACTGTAATGCCACTGAGATCCGCGACGAAGTCCCGATGCTGGTTCCGGAAGAGAGCAATGGTACCAGTGCTGTCACCATCATGGTTAACGGCATGGAAGCCTATGAGTCTTCTTGCTTCAATGACCGGTATATCATCACGGTGCCTGAAGAGAACGCAGTTCTTACCGGCTCTCTGGGCAATCTGGCAGAACTGAAAGCGCAGGGCGTAGATACCCTCGTCTTCCGCACGAAGAGCCGTGAGACGGCGCTGGACATCGACGCCATGCTGTCGCTGGGCGCGGAGGACACCCTCTTCACCCTCACCCACAGCGGCAGCTCTGCCACCCTCACCGTGGGCGGCGCAGACCACAGTGAGCTCATCCACTAAATAACCAACCCCCAAGGCGGAGAGTTTCCGCATCCCTCCGCTTTGTACGAAAAGCCCCCGGCACGTTCCGCATCGTGCCGGGGGCTTTTTTGGTTATAGAGATGACGCTTTCCTTCGCCTAAGGCTCTCCCTCTGGGAGAGCTGGCGCGGAGCGCCTGAGAGGGCAAGGATGCTGAGACAAAACAAAAACACAACGATAAGATGACTCTATCAAAAGCCAATGCTTATCGCTGTGTAGATGCTCTTTCGTGCCGGGCTTGCCCTCTCCGTCACCTTCGGTGACACCTCTCCCAAAGGGAGAGGCACTGGCATTCCGCAGTGCTTCGTCTTCCATAGGAAACTTTTCCGCTCCGCCAGAGGCTCCCCTACTAGGGGAGCTGTCACCGAAGGTGACTGAGAGGTTGTATGAAGGACAGCCTGACCGTGAGCCGCTGCTGGACTCAACCTCTCCGTCAATGCTTCGCATTGCCACCTCCCCTACCGAGGGGAGGCTTTGGCATTCCGCAAGGCTTCATCTCTTCGCCAAAGGCTCTCCCTCTGGGAGAGCTGGCAAAGCCGTCAGGCTTTGACTGAGAGGGCGGTATTCATCTTATGCCGCACCACCAGCAGGCAGGCCAGATGCACCAGTGCCGTCAAGATCCAGCTGACGGGGTAGCTGAGGTAAAGCATCGTGGTGGTGTGGAACAGCCGGAAGATGGTGGCGATCCAGACGAGACGGAGCAGGCAGCTGCCCACGAGGCTGACCACCATCGGCAGGACGGAGTAGCCCCGGCCGCGCAGACAGCTGGCCAGCACATCCATGCAGCCGCAGAGCAGATAGGTGGTGCAGATGATGTGCATACGGGCCAGACCGGCAGTCACCACGACCTCATCGGAGGAGTAGAAGTGGAGCAGCGGTTCGCCCAGCAGGGAAGCACCGCCGCCCAGCACGAGGCCGGTGACGGCGGCGCAGAGCAGGCAGTTGCGCATGACGCGGTCCAGGTTGTCGTACCGGCGGGCGCCCATGTTCTGGCTCGTGAAGGTGACAGCAGCCTGGGCGAAAGCGTTCATGGCGGTATAGACGAAGCCCTCGAGGTTGGAAGCGGCAGAGTTGCCGGCCACGACGATGGAGCCGAAGGAGTTGACCGCCGACTGGATGACGACGTTGGAGAGGCTGAACACGGTGCTCTGCAGACCGGCAGGCAGGCCGATGCGCAAGATCTGGCCCAGAGCCCCCGCATGGAAGCCCAGATGGCCGAGGTCGAGGTGGAGCGGGCCTTTCTCCTTCACCAGCAGGGCCGTGACCATGCAGGCGGAGACGGTCTGGCTGATGATGGTGGCCAGAGCGACGCCCGCCACGCTCATGGAGAAGAGGATGACGAACACGAGGTTCAGCACCACATTGATGGCGCCCGCCACGGCCAGACAGAACAGAGGCCGCTTTGTGTCGCCCACGGCGCGCAGGAGGGCCGAGCTGAAGTTGTACAGCATGGTCATGGGCATACCGATGAAGTATATCTTGAGGTAGAGGGTGGACAGGCCGATGACGTCCTCCGGGCAGCTCATCAGCTCCAGCAGGACGCGGGCGGCAAAAAAGCCCACCACGGCCAGAAAGAAGCCGCTGACGAGGCCCAGCGTCACGGAGGTCTGGACGGTGTTGCGGACGCCCTCATCATCCTTCGCGCCGAAGCAGCGGGCCGCAACGACGTTCGCGCCCAGCGACAGGCCCACGAACAGGTTGACCAGCAGGTTGATGAGCGCACCGTTGGAGCCGACAGCGGCCAGCGCCGTGCTGCCCGCAAAGCGTCCCACGACGACGACATCGGCTGCGTTGAACAGTAGCTGCAGGATGCTGGATGCAGCCAGCGGCAGGGAAAACAGGATGATCTTTTGCAGCATGGGGCCGCTGGTCAAATCGCCTGTCCGGGTATTCTGTGCCATGAAAATGCTCTGCCTCCTCAAATATCAGATGGTACTCACGAAAAAACGCGCCGCTCAACAGCGAGCGACGCAGATAGTATTATAATACGGTTTCAGGTAAAATACAAGTAAGATCAAAGCTTTTTCCGTACAAAAATGCACCCCCGCACACAGGGTGCAGGGGCGCGGAGGTATGTTTGCGAAACAGAACGCTTACTTCTGGGGCTTCATGTAGATGTGGTGAGGCAGACCGGCGATGTAGAGCGGGGTCAGCTCAGCCTGGATGAGAGGCCGTGCGTAAGCAAGGAAGTCTTCCGTCATCTGGGTGTGATTCTCGTTCATCCAGCTCAGCGGCACCTTCTTCTCGAGATTTGCGACCTCGCTGATGGGGTGCAGCTCAGTGGTACACTGATAGGGGCTGTTGGAGATGCGCTTCAGGGCCACCATCTGGCCGGTGACGTCCTCAAACGCAGCCTTGACAGCAGCACCGCCGACCTGATAGGCCTCGGTGATGTCGGTGCGGCTGGTCAGGTGGCCGGCGCAGCGCTGCAGGGTGGAAAGCTCGATGCAGCGGGTCTTGGTGTCCAGATTGC
>OGXC01003012.1_pt1 | contig 10461 bp, 6 predicted proteins | sample 1576201 | NCBI WGS metagenome assembly OGXC01 (sample SAMEA3541562, study PRJEB24748) | human gut metagenome | biome: human gut; feature: human-associated habitat; material: faeces | place: China | collected 2012 | reverse complement strand
CATTTTTTATGATCATTTTGGATTTTCCCCCTTTTAAATCTCCGAAAGTGCATCCTCATCTGCGATCAGTGTGAAATCCGGATGCATCTGCAGAATGGATGCCGGGACTTCCGGTGTGACCGGTCCGGTAAATGCTTTTTTGATGATATCCGCCTTGTTTTTTCCATTTGCGATCATGATGACTTTCTTTGCCTGTACGATTGGCAGGATACCCATGGTATATGCCTGACGCGGAACTTCATCCTTACTCTCAAAAAATCTCTTGTTTGCCTCGATCGTGCTCTCCGTCAGTTCCACACAGTGTGTATTTTTTTCAAAATGATCCGCCGGTTCGTTAAAACCGATGTGTCCGTCCAGACCAATTCCAAGAAGCTGCATATCAATACCACCGGCTGTTTCTATGATCTTGTCATATTCCCTGCAGACTTCCTCACTGTTAAGATTTTCTCCGTTTGGAATGAAAATGTGGTCTTCCCTTACATTTACATGTTTAAACAGATTTTCCTGCATAAAACTCCAGTAGCTCTGTTCGTGGTTTCTTTTGATTCCTCTGTATTCATCCAGATTGATCGTTGTAACTCCGGAAAAATCAACCTCACCGTTGTTATATGCTTCCACGATCTTTTTATATGCCCCCACAGGTGAACCACCTGTAGCAAGTCCTAAAACCGCATCCGGTTTTAAATTTACCTGTCCTAAAATCAAATTTGCTGTCTTTACAGAAACCTCATCATAGTTTTTTACTTTAATAATTCTCATGTTGTTTTCCTCCCTCTCCCTACTGGTATGAATCATATGACATCATAAAACGCTCTTTTACCGGCTTTGTATCAACCCCACATAACAGGCAGCACATGATACATGCGCCATATACCGGCGGATAGTCCGGAACGTCTAATTCAATATCCGGATGCAGCATCTCTTTTAACATTTCCCGGAATGCCGGTTTCTGTTTTAAAATTCCGCCGGATGCAACCACATATTTTCCGATATCATAATGATCCACGGCAAAATTGATAAGTTCCGCTAAACATGCTGCATTGTTCTTTAAAATCTGCTCTGCGATTTTATCCCCATTTTCATATGCCAGAAATACGCACGGCGTAAACGAAGCGATATAGGACTGGTTTTTACTGTAGATGTCCTGGATGCTCTCCCATACCGTATTCCCTAATTTTTCCTCAACAAGATCCGTCAGTATCGTATGTTCTCCGATCCCGTCCCTTGCATCCTGCGCTGCACAGATCGCATCCCGTCCGATGTGGTAGCCGCTGCCGCCTTTATCAAGCAGATATCCCCGCCCGCCAAAATGCTTTAAATTTCCATTCTGGTTTGCGTAAATGATCATTCCGGTTCCGCTGATTGCAGCCACACACCGGTCAAGATTTTTTCCACAGGCAATGACGTTACGGATGTCATTTTCGCACTGGATTTTTACCTTCGGATATTTTTCTTTTAACATCTTTTTGATCTTTGATGTATTGTTTCCGGAATCTAATCCTGCAGCACCCACAAAGATTCCGCTGATCTTCCCCTTGATCTTCATGAGCGTATCAATGCCAAGCTGCAGGATGTTCATTGCCTCCTCCATTCCTACCGTATTCGGATTGCAGCCGTCAAGGACGATCCGTTTTAAAATTCTTCCGCTTTCCGAAAATAAAACAAACTCTGTTTTCGTTCCCCCGCCATCGATTCCGATCATCATCTTTTCACTGTCACTGTTTTCACCGATCAGCGTATCGATGGAAACATCTAAAATCTCTGAGATCACACAAAGATTTTCGATACTCGGACAGGACTGTCCACACTCCCATTTGGATACCGCCTGTGGGCTGATTCCTAATTTTTCCGCAAATTCATATTGATTCAGTCCTCTTTTATTCCGGTATGTTTTGATGTTTTCCGCCATTGTCATGATATCAAACACTTCGCATCCCCCATCTCGTTTTTCTAATTTCATTATAAAACTAATGGTTGATTTTTCAAGCATGTGCCGGTTGTTATTTCTTTTTACGTATCAACTATCAGTTGATATTGAACAAAGAGTCGCTTGCGACTCTTTCGCGCCCTGGCGGTGCTGTTTACAGCTAACTTCTACTCCGCGAGATGCGCATCCCGCCCGGAGGGCTTTTTAATTCATAGGACGTAATTTCCTATGAATTAAAAAAGCAGAGCTGACATCGTACATGAATACAAAAAATCCGGGCAGCAACACCCGGATTTTTTTATGGTCTGGATACTTAGTCCATATAGGCACCCTTCATCGCACTGGTCGCATGCTGTGCATACAATTTTAACAGACCACTCTTATATTTGCTGGTAAAACCTTTCCAGTTCTTTTTACGTTCCTCTAAGATCTGTGCAATTTCTTCCCCGGTCTTTTCCTCGCCTTTGACACCTACGATCGCAAGACGGCGGTTCTCAACATCAAGTTCAATGAGATCTCCCTCTTCCACAAATGCGATCGGGCCGCCGGCTGCTGCCTCCGGAGATACATGTCCTACGACCGGTCCTCTGGATGCGCCGGAAAAACGTCCGTCTGTGATCAGTGCAACGCTGGCTGCAAGTTTCGGGTCGGAGCAGATTGCCTCGCCGGTGTAGAACATCTCCGGCATACCGCTGCCTCTCGGTCCCTCGTAGCGGATAAATACGGCATCTCCCGGTACTACTTTTCCCTTCAGGATCGCATCGATCGCTTCTTCCTCGCTGTCATACGGTTTTGCGTTTAATCTTGCATGGAACATTTCTTTCGGGCAGGCAGTGTGTTTAATGACTGCTCCCTCCGGTGCAAGGTTGCCGCGCAGGATTGCGATGCTTCCCTCTGTACCGATCGCATGGTCAAAATCAGCGATGATATCGGTACGTTTGATCTCTTTTCCGATCAGTGCGGATTTCTCTTTTAAGATCGCATCACAGTGCTCGTAGAAACCGTTCTTTTTTAACTCTTCTAAATTTTCACCGAGTGTTTTTCCGGTAACTGTCATCACATCAAGGTGGAGCATGCTCTTGATTTCTTCCATGACTCTCGGCACACCGCCTGCATAGTAGAAATACTGTGCCGGCCAGTCTCCTGCCGGGCGGATGTTTAGCAGATAATGTGCACCGCGGTGCATTCTGTCAAACGTATCCGCATCAATTTCAAAACCAAATTCGTGTGCGATTGCCGGAATGTGCATGACCGCGTTGGTGGAACCTGAGATTGCAGCATGTACCATGATCGCATTCTCAAGACTTTCCATTGTGACGATATCTTTTGCAGCAATTCCCATCTCAACTAATTTCATTAACTGTTTTCCGGCATCATAGGCAGCCTTTTTTAATTCCGGCGCAGTTGCCGGCATCAGTGCTGTTCCCGGAAGCATCAGTCCAAGTGCTTCAGCCATAACCTGCATTGTGGAAGCGGTTCCCATGAAAGAACATGCGCCACAGCTTGGACATGCATTGTGTTTGTAATAGCGGAGCTGCTCTTCCGGAATCTCACCACGCTCATACTGCGCGCTGAATTTTCCGATCTGCTCTAAGGTTAAAAGCTCATTGATCTTACAGCCCGGATCATTTTCCACATATTCCGGTTTTACAACCGTTGCTTCCATAACACCACCGGTCACAACGATCGCGCTCATCTCTTTTAAACGGCCGATACTCATAAGCATCGCCGGCATTGCCTTGTCACAGCTTGCGATAAAAACACCACCATCAAACGTTGTAGCGTTTGCCTGCGCCTCCACAAGGTTTGTGATCGCATCTCTGTGTGCTAAAGAATAATTGATTCCATCGTGTCCCTGGGACATTCCATCGCACATATCTGTTGCATAATAACGCGCTGCTTTTCCACCGTTTTCATCAACACCTTTTACTGCTTCTTCCACAAAAATATTTAAATGGCTTGAACCCGGATGGCTGTTTCCATAAGTACTCTCAATGATGATCTGTGGTTTGGAAAGCTCCTCCGCCTTCCATCCCATACCCATGCGAAGCGGGTCCATCTCCGGTGCAAGTTCTCTTACTTTCTGACTTCTTAATTCCATGATAGCCTCCATTCCTGCGCTGTTTTTTTGCGCATCTCAAGTTTGTGCGTAAGCACAAATCTTGCGTGTGAAAAATCTTATTTTTCACACTAGCCTCCATTCCTGCGCTGCTTTTTACCGTGAAAATCTATAATATACTAAATTTCATGCTCTGTGATTGCTTTGTCATTACCGTTTCTTCTACACGAAGAAAGAAATGATCAGTGCAACGATAAATCCGGTTCCACCAACCAATGTCTCCATGATCGTCCAGGTTTTTAACGTTGTCTTCTCGTCAAGTCCGATCAGTGATCTTACCAGCCAGAATCCGGAATCGTTAAAGTGTGAGCAGACTGTCGCTCCACCGGCAACTGCTGCAACCACACATGCAAGATACATCGGTGATAAAGATGCGATCTCCGGCATTGCTGCTACAATTCCTGCTGCCATGGTCATTGCTACGGTTGCAGAACCTACACAGATTCTTACCAGTGCTGCAACTAAAAATGCTACAATAACGATTGGAAGATTTATGGATGCCACAGCATTACCAATGATCTCACCTAAGCCGGAGTACTGTAAAATATAACGAAGTACGCCGCCACATGCTGTCACAAGAAGGATCAGTCCTGTCGGCTCTAAAGATTTTGTGAGGATCTTCTCTAATTCCGGCATCGTGTATCCATGTCTTGTTCCAAGGATGAACATTGCGGCTAATGTTGCGATCAGAAGTGCGGCAAACGGCTGTCCTAAAAAGTTAAATAACGGTGCCACACCTGCTAACGCTGGAACCACGCCTGCAACAGATTTCAATATGATAAGTACCAGAGGGATCATGATGATGGTAACGACCGATGCAAAACTCGGAAGTTTGGATTCATCAATATCTTCCTGGTTTGCAATCTGATCCGGAACCGGAACATAAAATTTCTTTCCGCAGATAGCTCCCCAGACCGGACCTGCAACGATCATTGCAAAAAATCCACAGCATACACCGACTAAAATAACCCATCCAAGTTCCACATTTAACATTGTGGCAACTAATACCGGGCCAGGTGTCGGCGGGATAAATGCGTGTCCTACGGCAAGTCCTGCTAAAAGCGGGATCGCATAAAACAGGGAAGATTTCTTTGTTCTTTTTGCAAGAGAAAATGCAAGTGGAATTAAAATGATAAGTCCTGCATCAAAGAATACCGGGATAGAAATAACAAGGCCGGTGATTCCAAGCGCCCATGCAGCCTTCTCATCCCCAAATTTCTTTACCATTGTAACTGCTAAAGTCTGTGCTCCACCCGATGCTTCAAGTATCGCACCGAACATGGAACCGAGTCCTACCAGGAGGGCAATTCCCTTTAGCGTGTTTCCTATACCATCGTCCACCGCCGTTACGATTTCTTCAAACGGCATTCCTGCGATCAGTCCGATTGCAATCGCACCGATTAAGATCGAAAGCATTGCGTGAACCTTAAATTTGATGATCAAAACTAACAACAATGCCAGTCCGATAATTGCTGCAATAACCAGCCGGGTTGTATCTAATTCTGCGACGTTACCCATGATATACCTCCTTATTGATATTTGTATGACGTCTGATGTTTCATTGCGATTATTGTATTTTATTGATCATTTTTTGTCAATACATCTGATGTCTAGTTTGTTAAAACCTCTCTTTTAGACAAAAAAACAAGGTGTTTTCCTAAAAAAGCACCTTGTTTTTTGTATATTTTTCCGATATTGCATCATGTCATATGACGTCTTACCAGTTTTTGGAGTTTTTGTCCCTTACTCATTTTTTTGCTGCGCCTTTGCCTGTTTTTTCAAAATCATCTGACGATTATAATTGAGGTGCATGATCATCGCATATTTTGCACCCGCACTGTCTCCATTTAAGATTGCATCCGTGATCGCACGGTGGGTATCAATCGTTTCGTCTTTTAACTGGCGGTGTGTCAGGTTCACGAACGTGATGACCGCCGACTGAATGATCGGTACCAGTTTCTCAATGACTTTATTTTTGCTGCACCGCGCAATGTAAGTGTGAAATTCCACATCTTTCTGCAGATGGTTCTCCCCGGCAAGATACAGATTTTCCACCTCATCACACAGCCGCTTTAACTCCGCCTTTTCCTCGTCCGTCGCGTTTTCACTTGCCAGCATGGCGATCTCCGGCTCTAACATCAGGCGCACATTGCAGAGGTCTAACGCCAGTTCATATTTGTCCGTAAACCCTGAAAGCCCTAACGGATCATCCTCTAAGCGGTTCGTCCCGATCACATAAGTCCCGGAACCCCTGCGGACCTCAAGCACCCCTTTGGAAACCAGGCTTTTTACCGTCTCCCGCACTGTGCTCCGCCCAACGCCGAACAGCTCTGCCAGTTCAAACTCATTTGGCAGTTTCTCACCTATTTTCACCGGCGTATGCAAAATATAATCCATCAGTTCTTCTTCCACATGCGGTGCTAATAATTCCCGGCTCTTTTTTTCCATATTGTATTATTTTCTCCTTTGTCCTGTGTGATACATAAAGACATCATACCACTTTTTGCCGGATGTTTGAACGCAAAATTTTTAACGTGCCTTCGCAAAATAGTCATTCAAAATTTCCTTGATGTAGTGATAGCGTCTTGCATAAGAGTTTTCCACACGGATGATCTGCATATGGTGCGCCTTACAGATCTCATTTTTCTGTCTGTCCCGCTCCCGTACCACTTCATCCTCAAAATGCTCCTTGCCGTCGAGTTCGATCGCAAAAACGGGCAGCTCGCTTTTTCCCCTCTTTTCATAGACAACAAAGTCGAATCTTCCCATATAAAACAGATTATCATAAGTGACATTATCATGGAACACCTGGGATATGGCAACCTCTTTGTGGATCGTATATTTATTCCGGGTGAGCCAGATATTTTCCAGCGCATGTGTCAGGTTTTTCATAAATGCCGCTTCTGTTTCCGTGGAAAACGGCTGGATTCCAAGTGCTCTCGAACTGATATGCTTTTCCGTAATTTTGGATTCCCCGTTCATTTTCACATACTGCACCAGCTCGTACAGATCATCATCCTCATTTCCCTGATGAAGGCGCTCCAATTCTTTCCCGTCCGCAAGAAGGATCAGCTTGTCCTTCGCCCGCGACGTTGCAACATTGATCAGTTCCTTATTATTTTTGAGCCAGTCATAAGTTCCCTTTCCAGTCCGGTCGCTTAACGCCGTGGAAAACAGCACCACATCCTTTTCGTCTCCCTGAAATGCATGTACCGTTCCGCACACGACATGCTCAAATCCGTTTTCTTTGATCCCTCGCTCGATCAGTATCCGCTGATTCACAAACGGTGTGATGACAGCAATACTTTTATCAGGATTTTCCCCCGCATAGCGCATGATCTCCTCCACCTCTGCCGGAGAGGTATTCTTCATGTCACCTGGTCCGCCATCCACATTGACATAGACAAGCGGCTGTCTTTCCCTGCTGTCAGACTGCACCTGAAGTTTGGAGTTATAATATTTTTTATTGTTAAAGTCTATGATTTTTTTATTACAGCGGTAATGATTTCGCAAAAGTATCTCATCGCTGACCGCATCACAGGCAAGATATGTCTTATAAATGGAATTTTCGCGGTAATCATATTCATCCGCAACATGGTATTTTCTGCGCAGTTTCCGGTTCGTGAGTTCGTCCAATAAAATAACCGGCTTTAACTGCTGCGGATCTCCCACCAGCATCAGTTTTTCACCCCGGATGATTGGCACAAGTGAGACCGCAACATTGCACTGGCTCGCCTCATCCATGATTGTCATGTCAAACAGCGGTTCCGGTTCACCCAGTTTATGGGAAGAAATGCAGGTCGTTATCATGATTGGAAATACCTTCTGCAGCTTCTTTACATTCTCCGATTTCTGCAGATACTTGTTAAATGCTGCTGCCTGCTCATTCACATCTTCATCATCATCTAAAATTTTCCGTAAATCCTGAAACCTGTTACTTTCCAGCTCCTTGATGTATTTTGCGGAGGTATAATACAGATAACTGTAAAATTCATCCTCATTGCGGTCTAATAGAGCCATTGCATCCCGCTCAGATATCTCACCGATCTTCTGGATTTTTTCATCCAGATTCCGCAGCTGACGCCCCTGCAGATCCGTATGGAAATGAAAGAGCGTCGCCACATTTTTCATCCGTTCCTGATACTCCATGACCTGCGTTAACGTTTCTTTGCGCTCCGTCAGGTCTAAGACTTCCTCATATTCCTTTAACCTGCCGGAAAGCTGTTTCGCCCGGTCGATCCGGTCCCCCTTTCGCCGGTCTAACGTGGAAGAAAATACTTTAATGCCCTGCACCTCTCTCCGCAGCTGGTTGATGTAACAGATACATTCTTTTACTTTTTCCTGATTTCCAAGGCGCAGTACCGGAAATGCGACCCGCTTTCCCTTATAAGTCAGGGAACTTAATTTTTCAAATACATTGTTTATGGGTACATTGTTGTAAGACGCAAACAGTACCGTCATATTGTTAAAAAATGCCGTCACGATCGTGTTTAAGATCGTATTCGTCTTGCCGGTTCCCGGTGGTCCCTGAATATAGGCAAGCGGATATTTCATGGCATTGTTAATTGCAAGAAGCTGGTCAAGATTGATGTTCTGGTTTAACAGCGCGATCGGATATGCCTTCGTTCTTCGCGGACGTTCCAAAAGATCGCCGAAAAATGCCCGGATTGGAAAAGTCACCTGCTCTTTTTCGTACATGTCAAGAATCGCCTTATACTCTTCATGCAGATTTAATGCACAGTCCATGCCAAGTCCGATGACATAGGGCATGTCATCCACAACTGCCCGCGCACCGTTTTTTTCTGTAATCGCATCTTTTATTTTTTCAAGATTTTTTTCAAAATCGGATAACAGCTCATATTCATCCGCATCTAAATACCTTCGGATATTTTCCTGCTCTCCCCCTATGGTAAACTGCGTGCAGATCGTGATATCTTCATCCGGTTTAAATGCCTTGTTTTTTACATCCAGATTCAGATTCCGGTATGCCAGCACATACAATCCATTTTTTGTATGGATACTTAAAATATTCAGTGCCAGCTTTTGAATATGAAGCGTTTTCCCCTGTTGCGTGCCCCGGTTCATGCGCCGCTGAAAATTTGTCACGATCTCTTTAAACTGTTCCTCCGACAACTGATACTCCCCGTCACGCACCTGATCTCCGTCGATATAGCGCACCAGTTCATAATCGGTCGTATACGGCGTGGCATCCAGTTTGCTGCACATTTCCAGATAATTCAGTATTTTTAAATTTGCCGTGTTTGCAAAAAGGTTCTGGTAGCGTTCCGGGTGCAGCGCGATATCTTCGATCAGCCGCTCATTCTCCGGGCAATACGAGCCTTCCACGATCTCGGTCGAGAGGATGGAATCGATATAGATCTTATCGTATCCCTCAATCGAGCACCGGTTCAGATGAAGTCCGTCCACTTTTAAAGTCTTGTTCCGTGGGTCTAAGTCCCGGATTCCGATCCAGTAGTTCGTGTGCTTGCCCTCTTTGTTCAGATATTCAATTTTCAGCCATTTTCCTTCGTGGATAGCTTTGAAGATATCTCTGTGTATACTGTTCATATGTTTTTGCCAGTCTTCCCAATCCTCCTCGCATACTCCGCCAGCTCCCGGTTCGCTTCATTTAACGGTCCAAACTCTTCTACCGCACAAATACATTTTTTACAGCTATCGATCAGCCGCTTTGCCTCCTGCACCTTATCCTGTCCAACCGGGTAAAATGCCTTTTCTGACACAACTTCTGACGCAAGTGCCACAGCCGCTTTGTACTCCACATCATTTTCCTGCAGGATTCCTGCTGCAAATGGAATGTTTTCGCGCCACAGCCTGTTGTATACCGGGATGCCGCTGCCCGCACCACCGATCACAAAAAACTGTGGACTGACCGGATCTGGATTCTTCTTACCACATCCAAAATTTTTGCCAGAGCAATTCTCTGCACTAAAATCTCTCGAAACAACTGCCTTCTCATGTCCCGTGCACAAAAAAATCTGCCCCGTCACCGGATCAAAACTCTGATCCGCCACCCCGTATAATTCCTGCACATAATTTCCGGCAAAAATCTTCTCCGGTGTGCCGATGCGGTCGATGCGGTCGCCTCTGACACAGGCGACCGTATCGGAAACTTTCTGCGCAAGGTCAAGCTCATGTAGTGACATAATGACCGCCATCTTTTTATCTCTTGCAAGCATGCGGATATTTGTAAGTATATCCATCTTAAAGCCCATATCCAGATAGGAGGTTGGCTCGTCTAAGATCAGGATTTTTGTATCCTGACAGATTGCCCGCGCAAGCATCAGACGCTGGCGCTGTCCGTCGCTGATCTTCATGAAATCCTGATCCTGCACTTCACCTGCATGGACAAGCGCGATCGCCTCATCCACTTTTGCCCAGTCCTCTTTTGACAGGA
>OGXC01003004.1_pt1 | contig 10489 bp, 9 predicted proteins | sample 1576201 | NCBI WGS metagenome assembly OGXC01 (sample SAMEA3541562, study PRJEB24748) | human gut metagenome | biome: human gut; feature: human-associated habitat; material: faeces | place: China | collected 2012 | reverse complement strand
CCAAAATCCGGGGGCCTCACTTTCGGATGTGTCCACTACTCGGGGTCCATTTTAATTTTAACTCTCAACTCTCAACTCTCAACTCTCAACTCTTAGCGGCGCAGCCGCTGCTCCCCATCTACCCCTTTACATCGAAAACTTTCCATGATATAATATGAATGTCGATAGATATCGATACAGTTTAGACAAGTAAAAACCATTTATTATACAGTAGCAAAGCAAAGGAGACCTATCATGAAATTATCCAAAAAACTCTTAAAAGCACTGAATGCACAGATCAATCTGGAACTGGCTTCCGCCTACCTCTACCGCGCCATGTCCCACGACATGAAGAACCTCGCCCTCCATGGCTATGCGAAATGGCTGGACAAGCAGTATGAAGAAGAAAGACAGCATGCCTTCAAGATCATCTCCTACGTAGAAGACCGTGACGGCGTAGTAGACTTCGACGCCGTTGCCGGCGTTGGCAAACACTACGGCTCTCCCCTGGATGCAGCGAAGGACTCCCTGGCCCATGAAGAAAAGATGTCCGCCTCCATCCGTGACCTCTTCCGCCTGGCTCGGGAAGAAGGGGACATTGAGACAGAACTCTTCCTCCAGTGGTTCGAGACAGAACAGGTAGAAGAAGAAGTGAATGCCCGGGACAACGTGGCAGGCTTCGAAAAGGCAAAGGACTGCGAAGGCCTCCTCTACATGTTCGACGCCCACCTCGGCGGCCGGTAATAAAAACCACAAAAACTCCTGCCCCTGAAAGGGGACAGGAGTTTTATTATGCCCGGAAAGAATAGAACCTAGGGCCATCTATATCGATTATAAATCCATGATTTCCTTTATTGACGGCACTATTTAGTTCCGCTTAAAATAGAGTGAGAATAAATGTACGGATGATTGATCTTTATCATAGTTTATAGAAATGAGGTGACTGATGGAACCATCAACACTTGGAAGGGAAGGGGAACGTCTTGCCCGTCAGTATTTGGAGCGTAAAGGTTATATTTATTTGACAAGCAATTTTAAAAGAGCTCATGGAGAAATTGACCTGATTATGAAGGATGGAAGTACCCTGGTTTTTATCGAAGTAAAGACGCGCCGGAATCGCAGATATGGAGAACCGGTGGAATCCGTCGGTTTCACGAAGCAGAGACATATAAAATACGGTGCCCGGGTCTACGTAAACAGTCATCGTATTACGGACACACCCATACGGTTCGATGTGGTGGAAATTTTGTTTTTCCCTTCCAGAGAAGTAAAGTTCCGGCATACGAGAAATGCATTTTATTGATTTCCAGTAAGGAAGGAGCCCTCTATGTACGCAAAAGTATTTGGTACTACCACCTTTGGCTTGAACGGCCATGTCATTGGCGTGGAAGTGGATATTAACAAGGCATTTCCCGCTTTTGATATCGTAGGACTGCCGGCTGCATCAATAAAAGAATCCAAAGAAAGAGTCCATTCAGCCATCCGCAATTCCGGTTACCACTTCCCGGTTGACAAAGTAACGGTAAACCTGGCACCGGCGGACTTGAAAAAAGATGGTTCTGGTTTAGATCTTCCCATTGCTATCGGCCTTCTGACGGCTAGCGGGGAAATTCCCCAGGAATGTCTAAAAGATACCATTTTTATCGGAGAACTGTCTTTGAAGGGAGAAATCCGAGCGGTCCCCGGAATCCTGTCCATGGTGCTGGCAGGAAAGGAAAAGGGTATTTCCCGTTTCTTCATGGCACCCGAAGTGACCAATGAAGCCCTGCTCTGCGAAAATATTGAAGTTTATGGCCCCAAAACATTGAGGGAGCTCGTGGAGTTTCTGCTTGCCCGAGAATCCATGGCTCCTGCAGTGCGGCGTGAATCGAGGCCCCATATCATGAGCGATGTGGACTTTGCTGAAGTCCAGGGACAGGTCATGGCGAAAAGAGCCATGGAAATTGCAGCTGCTGGTGCACATAATGTGCTCATGACTGGTCCTCCGGGGTCCGGGAAAACCATGCTGGCCCGGCGAATTACCACAATACTTCCACCCATGACAAGGGAAGAAGCGCTGGAAGTAACCAAAATATACAGTGTGGCCGGTCTTTTCAAAGCGGAGGACATCATTCGGGAACGACCATTCCGCAGTCCCCATCATACTATTTCCATGGCCGGTCTCATCGGTGGAGGTACCATTCCTCGGCCCGGAGAAGTGACACTGGCTCATAGAGGAGTGCTTTTTCTGGATGAACTTCCAGAGTTTCCCCGATCTGTGCTGGAGGTGCTGCGGCAACCACTGGAGGATAGAGAAGTCCACATTTCTAGAGTCAATGCTTCCTTTACATATCCCGCAGACTTTATCCTGATTGCTGCTATGAATCCATGCCCTTGTGGGTATCTCGGGGACCCGGATCATCCATGTACTTGTACGGATGGAGAAATCCGCAGTTATGGCCGAAAAATTTCCGGTCCTCTGTTGGATCGTATTGATCTCCATGTTTCGGTACAGCGTCCCAAATACAGTGAATTGACGGCTACTATCCAGGGAGAGCTATCATCAGCCATAGCCCAACGGGTGGATGGAGCCAGAAAAATCCAGGCACATCGTCTTTCCAAATGGCACATGCAGAATAATTCCCAAATGGGGCATCGTCAACTCAAAGAAACTTGTACTTTGGACAAGGAAGGCACAGAAATGCTTCGGGAAGTATTTGAAAAACTTCATTTATCCGCTCGAAGTTACGACCGGATTATCAAGGTAGCTCGGACCATTGCAGATTTGGATGGGCAGGAGCAGATTCGATCTTCTCATGTGGCAGAGGCCATCAGTTATCGGAATATGATTCCTCGGAGGTAACTATGGATATATACGCTGCATCGCTCCCCGGATGTCCCGGACTTGGTGCAAAGCATATGCGCGGTCTGATTTCCTATTTCCATACAGCAGAAGATGTATGGAAAGCATCAGATGAAGAGATAGAGAATAGTAGACTCATTACAGGAAAACGGAAAAGTGCATTTTTGGCATGGCGCCGAGAGACGGATCCCGTTGCAGTGGCCGAAAAGTTATATACCGCTGGTATTCGATGCTGTACCTGGGAACAAGATGAATACCCAGCTCTTCTTAGGACAACATCAAATCCACCGGCCGTCCTTTTCTATAAAGGCTGCCTACCGGACCATGAAAAGCTAGTGTCCATCGTGGGATCAAGGAAATGCACGTCCTATGGACTGCAGACAGCGGAGCGTTTTGGGAAGAAACTGGCGGAGCAGGGGGTTGTCATTATTTCCGGCGGCGCCCGGGGTATTGACAGTGCCGCCCATACCGGTGCTCTGTCAGGGAAAGGAATCACTGTGGTCATAGCAGCTTGCGGTTTGGACCGTGTATATCCCCCGGAAAACCGGCAGCTGTTTGACAGAATTGTGGAAAATGGTGGCGCTTTGATTTCGGAGTATCCCCCGGGGACGCCGCCTTTGGGGCGACAGTTTCCGGCACGGAATCGGATTATTGCCGGTATGAGTCGGGGCGTGGTAGTCGTGGAAGCGGCGGAACGGAGTGGATCCCTAATTACAGCGGATTTTGCTCTGGAAGAAGGGCGGGATGTATTTGCGGTACCTGGCAGTATCTATTATCCCTCCTGTATGGGTACGAACCTTTTAATTCGGCATGGGGCCATTTGTTGTACTTCATTTAAAGATGTGCTCTCGGAATATGGCTGGTGTCCGGAAGAGGGCGAAAAGAAAACATCCTTCCGCCAGCCCATGACAGTGGAGGAGGAAACGGTATACCAATACTGTACTCTGGGGGAAGAGGTATCGTCTGAAGATATTCTCCAGCAATCCGGATTTTCTGTTGCCCGGCTTACCATGGTACTTCTGTCGTTGCAATTGAAGGGATATATTCAGGAAGTCGGAACGGGACGTTATATGGTAATGGTAGATTAAAAAGTATAAAGAATTTATGCGAATAATCTAAAGAGTAATTCCGTTTCCTTTGAAAAAGGAATTATCTTTCTTTTTTTGATGGCGCACAATCCTATAAAATAGATTCATGATTTTATATTTTGCGGTTTCTGGTACTATCTTATGATTTTTATTTCTTGATTTCTTTCCCCCTATCCTGTATATATAAGTAGGAATATGTGGTATTCTTATACAGACAACGGACGGGCCCGGGAATGGGGCCTGTGATAATAGAGATATTTCTATGATTTCGGGAGCTTCGGCTCCGGGGAGGTATCATTGGCTATAACGAGAACGATAACGGTGACGAGGAAGAAGCGGGGCCGGAAGGCGAAGGAAGTGGTGTTCAAGAGGAAGCCGAATCCCAAGGGCAAGACCCTGGTGGTGGTGGAATCGCCGGCGAAGGCGAAGACCATCGAGCGGATCCTGGGGCCGGACTACAAGGTCATGGCATCGAAGGGGCATCTCCGGGACCTGCCCCAGCGGACCCTGGGGGTGGATATCGACCACGATTTCCAGCCGGAGTACGTGGACTCCAGCGAACGGGAAGATGTGATCAAGAGCCTCCAGAAAGAGGCAAACCGGTCGAAGACCGTCCTTCTGGCAACGGACCCTGATCGGGAGGGGGAGGCCATTTCCTGGCACCTGTCGAAGCTCCTGGATGTGAACCCGGAGGACAACTGCCGTATCGCGTTCCATGAAATCACGCCGCCTGCCATCAAGGAGGCCATCAAACACCCGGGGCCCATCGACATGAACCAGGTAAATGCCCAGCAGGCGCGCCGGGTGCTGGACCGGCTGGTGGGGTATAAGCTGTCCCCCTGGCTGTGGAAGCTGGTGTATCGGGGCCTGTCCGCAGGGCGGGTGCAGTCCGTGGCTACCCGGCTCATCTGCGAAAGGGAAGAGGAAATCAAAGCCTTCAAGCCGGAGGAATACTGGACCGTAGAAGGCCTCTATAAGAAGGAGGACTCCGAAAAGTTCCCGGCGAAGCTGGTGCAGGTGGACGGGAAGGATGCGGCCCTCCACAATAAGGAAGAAACCGACGCGGTGCTGGCGGACATCGACGGGAAGGAGGCGGAGGTGGTCTCCGTCACGAAATCCCGGAAGCAGCGGAAGGCGAAGCCTCCCTACACCACGTCCACCATGCAGCAGGATGCGGTGAACAAGCTGAATTTCGGTTCCAAGAAGACCATGATGCTGGCCCAGAACCTGTACGAAGGTATGGAAATCCCGGGCCACGGCCACGTGGGGCTCATTACCTACATGCGTACGGACTCCACCCGTATTTCCGATGAAATGATCGCCCAGGTGCGGCCCTACATCGAGACGGTGTACGGGGAAGAGTACCTGCCGCCGAAGCCGAATGTATTTGCAAAGTCCAAGAAGGCCCAGGACGCCCATGAAGCCATTCGTCCCACGAGCCTCCAGTTCCCGCCGGAAGCCCTCACTTCCGTGCTGTCCCGGGACCAGCTCCGGCTGTACACCATGATCTGGCAGCGGTTCATCGCTTCCCAGATGGCGCCCCAGATTTCCCAGAGCACCACCGCCACCCTCCAGTGCGGCCGGTGCACCCTGAAGGCTGTGGGGAGCCATGTCACCTTTGACGGCTTCACCATCATGCAGCCTGCGAAGGAAAAGAAGAAGGACGACGAAGATACGGGCTTCCTGCCGCCTCTGAAGAAGGGGGAAATGGTGAAGAACGTGAAGGTGGACGGGGAACAGCATTTCACTGCGCCGCCGCCACGGTACACCGAAGCCAGCCTCATCAAGACCCTGGAAGAAAAGGGCATCGGCCGTCCTTCCACCTACGCTCCGATCCTGGATACCATCCAGCGGAGGAAGTACGTGGTGAAGGAAGGAAAGCAGTTCGTCCCCACGGAAGTGGGCTTCAAGGTGACGGATCTCCTGAAGAAGTACTTCGAAGAGGTCATCAACGTGGGCTTCACGGCGAACCTGGAAAACTGGCTCGATAAGATCGCCGAAGGCCACGCCACCTATAAGAAAGTAATGACCGATTTCTACAAGGTCTTCGACAAGGAGCTGGAAGCGGCGAACCTTTCTGCGGACAAGGAAAAGAAGGAAAGCCAGGAAGTGACGGATATCAAGTGCGAGAAGTGCGGCGCCAACATGATCGTAAAGATGGGGCGGTACGGGAAATACCTCGCCTGTCCGAACTATCCGGAATGCCATAATATCAAGCCCTACAGCCTTCTCAATGGTCCTGAGGAAACGTCGGACGTGAAGTGCGACAAGTGCGGCACCCTCATGGTGTATCGGGACGGCCCCTACGGCCGGTACCTGAAGTGCCCGAACTGCGGTGCCAATAAAGCCATCATCATCGATACGGGCATTGCCTGCCCCAAGTGCCATGAAGGGCATATCGTCCAGAAACGGAGCCACCGGGGCCGGATCTTCTACGGCTGCAACCGGTATCCGGACTGCGACTTCGCCCTGTGGAACGAACCGGTGGATAAGTTCTGCCCGGAGTGCGGCTCCATCATGGTGAAAAAGACCTATAAAAACGGCAAGGAACTGGTCTTCTGCTCGAATCCCGAATGTCCCACGAGGGCGAAGAGCAGGAAAAGTAAGAAGAGTGAGTAAGTGAGATAGTGGGTTAGTGGTTCAGGTGGAGCCTTGAGCTGGACAGGCCCTGCGGGCAAGTGAGATCGAGGCCGAGGTCGAGATCGAGGGACAGGGCCGTAGGCCCTAAAGATCTAGATCTAGATCTAGGTCTAGGTCCAGGTCTAGACCTCCAGCGGCTCTGCCGCGAGTGTGTGGCTGAGCTGCATGGGCACGTATGGGGCTTCTGGCTCCTGGAAATACTCAGCAGTCTGCGGCGCTCCAACGATTCGACGGGAAAACTGTCATGCCGCAGGCTGATCAGTTTCCCTGGCAGCTGGAAGCCCCCACCCGTTCGCATGACATCAAGCCATCCGACCGCGGCGTGGCGGCTCCTTTTGCCATTCCCTTTCTCCCATGGTAGAATAATCATGGATTCTTATGGAGGCGTGTATGAGTGAATTTCTTCCCCATGTATACGGGCAGGAAAAGGTAAAGAAAGAACTCTCCCGACTGCTGGAGGAGGACCGGCTGCCCCATACCCTGATTTTCTACGGAGACGAGGGGCTGGGGAAGACTACGGCGGCCCTGGACCTGGCGGCGGCGCTGGCGGGGACGGGGGAGGATCTCCCGGCGGCGGTGGAAGCGGTGCCGGAGGAGGAGTGGAAGAAGATGCCCGCCCTCACCCTGGCAGGGGAGCGGGTATGGTATCTCTATCCCCAGGGCATGGAGCTGAAGATCGAGCAGTTCCGGGTATTCCTTACGGCCATGGCTTCTTTTGATGAGAAGCCCCATGTGTGCATTATCGATGAGGCCCAGACCATGATGGAGCCTGTGGCCAATTCCCTCCTGAAGACCCTGGAGGAGCCGGAAGGAAATATCCATTTCATCCTCATCACCCATGACCTGGATGCCCTGCTTCCCACCATCGTTTCCCGGGGGGAACGGTTCGGCTTTTATCCCCTTTCCCGGAAAGATTACCATGACCTCATTTCAGCGTATCCGAAGAAATTTACATTTCCCCGGGGTATGGCGGAGGACGACCTTTTCCAGATGTCCGAGGGAAATCCGGGGATTACCCTGGAGGTCTGCGATGAGAAGGGGAGCGCCCAGCCCGGCAGCGCCATGGATTTCTGGGAAATCATGACTGACGGCGTGGCTCCCTTTGCCCGGGAAAGTACGGTGATCTTCAAAGACTGGAAGGATTTCCTGAAGATGATCCGCTGGATTTCCCTGGTGGGCCGGGATATTATGGTGCTGGCGGAGACCGGGGATTCGTCCCTGGTGCGGTGCCGCTCCATAGCTGCCAGGGAGGCAGCCGTCGCGCCCCGTTGGGGAGAGGGCCGGGGGGAAGAGGCTGTGAAAGTGCTGAAGACCGCGGAAACCGCTGTTTCCCGGTATATCAATATAAAGAATGTATGGGACATGGTTCTCATTGAATTAGAAAAACTGCAGAAAGGCGAAAAGACATGGAACAGGTAATCGGTGTCCGCTTTAAGCCGGCCGGTAAAATTTATTATTTTGATTCCAACAACCTCGACATCCATCTGGATGACGGGGTCATTGTGGAAACGTCCCGGGGCAAGGAATACGGGTATGCCGTCCTTTTCCCGAAGAACCCGAAAATCGAGGGCGATGATCCCTTAAAGCCCATCATCCGGAAGGCCACCATGAAGGATATGGCACAGCTGGAGCGGAATAAGGAACGGGAGAAGTCGGCCTTCGGTATCTGCCTGAAGAAAATCGAGAAGTACAAAATCCCCATGAAGCTGCTCCGGGTGGAGTATACCTTTGACCGGAATAAGATCGTCTTCTTCTTCACTTCTGAAGGCCGGGTGGATTTCCGGGAACTGGTGAAGGACCTGGCTTCCGTTTTCCATACCCGCATCGAGCTCCGGCAGGTGGGGGTACGGGATGAGGCGAAGCAGGTATCCGGCATCGGCTCCTGCGGACGGCCCCTCTGCTGCGCTACGTTCCTCGGGGAATTTGCGCCGGTTTCCATCAAGATGGCGAAGAACCAGGGCCTTTCCCTGAATCCTTCGAAGATTTCCGGCGTCTGCGGCCGTCTCATGTGCTGTCTGCGCTATGAAAATGACCAGTACGAAGGGGACACGAAGAAAAAGCGGTGCTGCATGGACCGGAAGAAGGGACCCCTTTTCCGGGTGGGCATGAAGGTGGTCACCGAAGAAGGCAGCGGCCAGGTCATTTACGTGAACAGCCAGAAGCACACGGTGAAGGTGCAGCTGGAAGGACAGAAGACGAAGATTTTCCCCTGGGATGAAGTGGAGAAGGAAGAGAATGGCTGATTGGCAGCTGAAGGAAGGGGAGCGGCTGGACGACCTCGTGCGGGATGGGATGAAGCTCATCCAGCGGCCGGACCAGTTCTGCTTCTCCGTGGATTCGGTGTTGCTGGCCCATTACCCCGCCATCCGGCCGAAAGAGCGGATCGCGGACCTGGGCACCGGCACCGGGGTTATCGCCCTCCTCATGTCCGCCCTGGGGGGCCGGGATATTACGGCCTTCGAGGTGAATCCGGTGATGGCGGACCTGGCGCGCCGCAATGTGGCAGGAAACCATAGGGAAGATGTGATTTCCGTGGTGGAAGGGGACTACCGGGAGGCAAAGAAGGCCTTCCCTTCGGGGTCCTTTTCCCTGGTGGTGGTGAACCCGCCGTACCGGGAAGTGGGCAGCGGGAAAATGAGCGGCATGAAGGGCGTGGCCAGCGCCAGCTACGAGCTGAATGCCACGCTGGAAGAAGTATTTCACACGAGCCGGTATCTTTTAAAATATGGCGGACGGCTGGCCATGGTGCATCGGGCCGACCGGACGGCGGACCTCATCGCTTTGGGGAGAAAGTATGGCATGGAACCAAAGAGGATGCGGTTTATTTATGCCCGGAAAGGGCACACGGCGGTCAGGGTGCTCATGGAATGGAAATACGGCGGCCACCCGGAGCTTACGGTGGAGCCGCCGCTGCTCCTGCACAATGATGACGGTTCTTATACCGACGAAGTCCTGGCCATCTACGGGAAGGAGACACCATGAAGGAACTGACAGCAGGTACTCTGTACCTGGTACCGACACCTATAGGAAACCTGTCGGACATTACGGAAAGGGCTGTGGAAATCCTGAAGCAGGCGGATATCATCGCCTGCGAAGACACAAGGCACACGAGGATCCTCCTGGACCATCTGGGCATCGGGGGCCATGTGGTGTCCTACCATGAACACAATAAAAAAGAGGCGGGACCGAAGCTTATTGAAGAACTGGAAGCAGGAAAGACGGTGGCCCAGGTCAGCGATGCCGGTATGCCGGTGATTTCGGACCCCGGGGCGGATCTGGTCCGTCTCGCCATTGCGGCGGACATCCCCATCGTCCCCCTGCCGGGACCCAACGCGGCCCTGACGGCCCTGGTGGCATCGGGCCTGGATGCCAGGCAGTTCGTATTCGTAGGATTCCTGCCGAAAATCACGGCGAAGCGGAAGAAACTCTTAGGGGACCTGGAGAAGGTGCCCTTTACCCTCATCTTTTACGAGGCGCCCCATCGGATCAAAGAGACCATGGACACCCTCATTAAAGCCCTGGGGGACCGGAAAGCGGTCACCGCCCGGGAGCTCACAAAGAAATTTGAAACATTCAACCGGGGCACCCTCACATCCCTTCGGGAAGGCATGGACATAGAAGACCCGAGAGGGGAATACGTGATCCTTGTGGAAGGATGGAACCATGACATGGCGGCAGAAGAAGACAGCGCCACCAGCTGGCAGGAAAAGGCCCTGGAACTGGCAAAGACCATGCCCGCCAAAGAAGCGGCCCGGGAAATCGCCACTGCCTTCCATATGGGAAGGCGAGAGGTGTACCAGTTTTTAATTAAGAATTGAGATTTGAGTGAAGAGAATTGAGGTCTAGGGAAGCGCTGATTAATTCGCAGAGTCAGATTTCATTCTTGGATTTTTATGCACTGCTTCGTCATAACTCGGCCAAGAATAAAAGGAAGGCGCTT
>OGXC01003002.1_pt1 | contig 10498 bp, 7 predicted proteins | sample 1576201 | NCBI WGS metagenome assembly OGXC01 (sample SAMEA3541562, study PRJEB24748) | human gut metagenome | biome: human gut; feature: human-associated habitat; material: faeces | place: China | collected 2012 | reverse complement strand
AACCAAAACAGATTGCAGCACTCAGAAATCAGCTGAATGATGGACCAATCAATCACGAGAACCTGTATTCTCCATCCGGCAAGCCATACCCATCGCCAGCTTACCGATGAGCAGCTCGTGGAGGCGGGAGTTGATCCGTCCCTGATCCGGCTCAGCGTTGGAATTGAGGATGCGGATGACATTATTGAAGATTTAAGACAGGCACTGGAAGATTAAATGCTCCTGATGTGCAGGCTGTGTTGAGGACCAGATGACAAGAAGCCGCCGGGGAAACAGTCTCTGGAGGCCTAACAGAAGATATGAGGCATAATTTATGATCGAAATGGATGAAATGAAGGGAAGAGGAAAGCGTGGTCTTTTAAGAGTCGTATTCGGACGAACTATGTTCTTCCTGCTGTTTATCGCGCTGCAGCTGGCGTTTTTCTTCTGGATCTATGTATGGCTGGATAACAAATATCAGGCCTGGGGATACGGTTCTTTCGCTTTGATCAGTGCGATCCTCACGATCCATATTCTGAACGAAAAGCAGAACGCCAGCTTTAAAATGGCGTGGCTGATCCCTGTCCTGTTGTTTCCGGTATTCGGAACCTTGTTCTACGTGTTTGTCCAGCTTCAGATGGAGACGAAGATCTTCGCCAAACGGATCGCCGAGGTTCAGAAGAGGACGGACCACTTTCTGGAGCAGGACACGGCTGTCTATGAACGGCTTAGCCGCAGGAGCCGGAGAAATGCGAATCTCAGCCATTATATGAAGAAAAGCGGCGGCTATCCTACCTGGGACCGCACGAACTTCAAATATTTTCCGCTGGGAGATGAGTTCTATACGGATGTCCTTCAGGAGCTCCAAAAGGCCAGAAGATATATTTTTGTCGAATATTTCATTATTTCAAAAGGGATCCTGTGGGATTCGATCCTGAAGATCCTTGAGCAGAAGGCGAAAGAGGGCGTAGAGGTAAGAATCCTCTATGATGGCATGAACTCCTTTTCCAACCTGCCCCACGACTATCCGAAGGAGCTGGAGGCAAAGGGAATCCGCTGCCGGATCTTCAATCCGATCCGCCCGGCGATCTCTACAAGCCAGAATAACCGTGATCACAGAAAGATCCTTGTGATCGATGGTCATACCGCCTACACCGGCGGCGTGAACCTCGCGGATGAGTATATCAACCGGAAAGTCCGGTTTGGCCACTGGAAAGACAATGCGATCCGCCTGAAGGGAGAAGCCGTGAAGAACTTTACGGTGATGTTCCTCCAGATGTGGGATGTCTGCTCAAAAAAGCCGGATTCGGATTTTGATTACAGCCCATATCTTGATACCGGGGATTATTTCCATTCTCCGGAGCTTGACATGGACGGATTTTCGATCCCGTTTTCTGACAGCCCGATCGACGGGGAAGCGGTGGGACACCAGCTTTATCTGGATATTATCTATCAGGCAAAGAAATATGTGTACATTATGACCCCTTATCTGGTGCTCGATGATGATATGATCACAGCCCTGACCTATGCGGCAAAGCGCGGGGTGGACACGGTCATCATCATGCCTCATATTCCCGATAAAAAGTCAGCGTTCATGCTGGCCCATTCTTACTATACGGAGCTGATAGAGGCGGGGGTAAAGATTTACGAGTACCTGCCGGGGTTTGTCCACTCAAAGACGTTTGTCAGCGATGGGGAGAAAGCTGTGGTTGGATCCGTCAATATGGATTTCAGAAGCCAGTATCTGAATTTTGAGTGCGGGGTTTATATTTATGAGAATCCGGTGGTAGAGCAGATCAAAAAAGATTTTGATGAGACACTGCCGAAATGCGTGCGGATGACAAAAGAGAGCGTAGAGGCGCTTCCGGCACTGCATAAGTTCTGCGGAAAGGCGATGCGGCTGATCGCACCGTTGATGTAGGGAGAACGCAGGAGAAAAACGGCCTTGCGGGGAAAGAACCGGATGGCATCATACAGAAAAAGAAAAGGAAGCGGGCAGAGGAGAATTTCCTCTACTCGCTTCCTTCCTTCTCGTTCAGCGGGTCGGCAGCGGCTGTGTTGATGGATGATTCTGCGCGTTCCCGTAAAGAGGTTGCGCCAATCTCCTTTTTGTAGGCTGCGATCGCGTCCGCGATCCGTTCTTTGATGTACTGGTCTTTTTCTAATTTTCTTTCCTGCTCATCCGGATTATCCAGAATGGGTACGAAGAGAAACCTGCGGACAGCGAAGAGGATCGCAACGGCAACACAGCCGATAAGAGCTTCTTTGATGGCAAGGTGGTCGATGACCATCTGTCTTGCCACGGAGAAGAGAAGGACTTCGACGATGGAGTCGATGTCATGGCGGCAGAACATTTTTAAAAGCTCTACGCCAATGACGAGATCGAAGCTTTTCTTCATGAAATCGGAAAGATCGAAGCCATTGTCGAGATACAGGCTGTACAGGTTGTGGGGAACCGGCACAAAGGCGATCAGGATCGCGACGATCAGGATCAGGGCGCAGACAATCTCCAGATAGGAGGAGACTTTCATAAGGAATAGCTGCGCTCTCTGGATGCGGGGACTTGTGTAGTGCTTCATGAGCTGGTACCTCCCGGGGTATAGAGAAGTCTTGGTGACTTATGCAGAGGTGGACGGGTTGCTGCTTTGTCTTGAAACGTGCTGCAGGTGGTGGAAAACTACAGCAATATGGACAAATATTTAAAAATATTATACAGAAAACCGGCAATATTATCAATTATGAATTGAAATTGTGTTAAATAAAATACAAAATCGCCCCGGATCCGTTCATACTTTTTTAATAGAAAAAATTTTGATTTTTTATTACAAATATGTTACACTATTGTTCGTATGTATCGTACAGGAAGACGGAAAACAGTAATGGAGATAAACACATGAATGATGATAAAGATACAGTAAACTATATGGATTCTATCAACAAGGCGAGCAGAAAGCGGAGAAGGAAACCGTCTTTCTGGGAACAGTACGGAATCCTTGTGATCGGAGCGGCTGTTCTTGCAGTGATCGTTGTGGCGGTGGTATTTGGCGGAAAGGCCGTGAACGCCGTAAAAGGAAAAATGGCGGCGGCGCAGGCTGCATCTGAGTCCGCCTCGGAGAGCGAGAGTGCGGAGGAAGCTTCTCTTCAGGCAGAGGAGGAGAGCCGTGCAGAGATCGAATCCGAGTCGGCGGAAACGGATGCAAAGATTAAAGAAGTGATCGATTCCTACTCGAATCTTGGTATCGCGAAGGTCACAGGCTACTTAAATATCCGGAAAGACCCGAATGAGGCAGCGAATGTGATCGGAACACTTTCCGATGGAAGTGCCTGCGAGATCCTGGAGACTCTGGAGGGCTGGTATAAGATCAGCTCCGGCGAGGTCGAGGGATATGCCAGCGCGGAATATATCCTGACCGGGGATGAAGCAAAGACCGCGGCGAAAGACCTTGTAAAGGAACGTGCATATATTACCGCAGACAATTTAAATATCCGTGAGACACCGTCTATGGATGGAAACATCGTTGGTAAGTGCCTTCAGGGTGAACTTCATGAACTTCTCGGGGAGACAGATGGCTGGTATCAGATCTCCGGCGGCTATATCTCTGCGGATTACGCGGAAAAACGGTTTTGTATGAATGAGGCAAACAAGCTGGATATGAAGGCGATGGTCTTAAATTTCTATGACCGTCCGGGCGTATCCAACGTTTCCAATTACTTAAATATCCGTGCGGGCGCAGGTGAGAGCGAAAAGATCATCGGAAAGCTCCCAAGCTATGCCGGATGTGAGATCTTAGAGGATGCCAACGGCTGGTATAAGATCAGCTCCGGAGGGATCACAGGATATGTAAAAAGTGAATATATCCTGACCGGTGACGCGGCGAAGGAAGCGGCCATGAGCCATGCGGAGCTTATGGCGATCGTCCATGCGGACCGCTTAAACGCGAGAACAGAGCCGTCCACCGACGCGAAGATCTGGACCCAGATCTCCGAGAATGAGCGGTATCATGTAGCGGAGCAGCTCGACGGCTGGGTAAAGATCGAATTTGATGAAGGCGGAGAAGGTGATGGAAACGATGAAATTTCTTCCGCGTATGTCTCCTCAGAATTTGTGGAAGTACGATATGCCCTGTCTGAGGCGATCAAATTCTCACCGACGGAAGAAAGCGCTTCCTTAAGAAGCCGGATCGTAAACTATGCGATGAAGTTCCTGGGCAATCCATATGTCTGGGGTGGTACGAGCCTTACAAAGGGCGCGGACTGTTCCGGATTTACCATGTCGGTTATGAAAAACTTCGGGATTTCTCTTCCGCATTACTCCGGTTCCCAGGCGAACAGCGGAAAACGGATCAAGTCGAGCCAGATGAAGCCGGGCGACCTGATCTTCTACGGAAGCAGCCGCGGAAGGATCAACCATGTTGCCATGTACATCGGCAATGGACAGATCATCCACGCAGCGAGCCGAAGAAGCGGAATCAAGATCTCGACCTGGAATTACAGAACTCCGGTGTGCATCGTGGATGTAATTGGAAACAGGTCCTGATCGGGTAAATTGTGATAAAAATGGATATGAGAACTCCTTTCTGGACATACTGGGTGTACCTGGCATGTCAGAAAGGAGTTTTTTTGTTATGAATGAAAAGGAACAGAAGGAGACAAAGGCGGAGGAGGAGCGGATCCGGGAGAACGGGCAGGTGACGCTGGAGGAGAACGGTAAGAGGATCCATCTCTTATCTATCATCGGGGAAATCGAGGGGCATGACAATCTGTCCGGGAGCACGAAGACCACAAAGTATGAACATATTCTGCCGGAACTTGCGAAGGTGGAGAGCGATGAGAAGATCGGAGGGGTCCTGATCCTTGTGAATACCATCGGAGGGGATGTGAGCTGCGGGCTTGCACTGGCGGAGATGATCGCCTCCCTCAGCAAGCCGACGGTTTCCTTAGTCATCGGGGACAGCCATTCCATCGGTGTGCCATTGGCGGTGGCGTCAGATTATTCCTTTATCGTGCCGACCGGGACCATGCTGGTGCACCCGGTGCGCATGAGCGGGATGGTGATCGGGACGGCACAGACCTACGAATATTTTGAAATGATCGAGGAACGGATCATAAGCTTTGTATCAGAGCACAGCAGGATCGATCGGGAGAAAATGAAACGGCTCATGCACAATACGAAGATGCTGACGAAGGATCTCGGGACGGTTCTGGTCGGAAAAGAGGCGGTGGAGTGCGGACTGATCGACGGAGAAGGCGGAATCAGGGACGCCATCGAAAAGCTGAATGTGCTGATAAAAAACGACTGACCGAAAATATGTTCGATTTATAATTTCTTACGGTTGCATTTTGGCATTTTTTTTTGTATACTATATTTTGGGGTATTTGCCCCGTAAAGTTAAAGGGGGAAAAGCACTTGGCTGGAACCAGAAAACAAAAAGAAACGACAAAACAATCACAGGCGTCTGCAAGAACAAAAACCACATCAAAGACAACGCAGAAATCTGCACAGACGCCTAAGAATAAGACAACAAGGACAGGGGCGAGAGCTTCCGAAAAGAGAAGAGAAACGAAACCGCAGTATGAGGAAGATACCGGATTCTTACAGTCTGAGGCAGTGATCCTCGGCACCTTCGCGGTATGTGTGCTGTTATTCTTGAGCAACTTCCATATCTGCGGATTCCTCGGTGACTTTTTCAGCCGGATCATGCTGGGCGTGTTCGGCTGTATCGGTTATCTGGCTCCGTTATTGTTGTTCGCAGAACTGTTATTCTACGCTTCGAATAAGGGAAATATCCGGGCAGTCTACAAGATGATCGCGGTGGAAGTCCTTCTGATCGTGCTCTGTGGTCTTGCGCAGCTTGTGTTCGGCGGCGGATACCGGGAAGGTCAGACGATCCTCGACATCTATAAGTCCGCCGGAGTAAGTGGACTTGGCGGCGGCGTGATCGGCGGTGTCCTTGTTATGGTTCTCCACACAGCGGTGGGAACCATCGGGGCCTATGTGGTCCTTCTCGTATTTATGATCATCTCACTGGTGTGCATCACGGAAAAATCCTTCGTGTCCGCTGTTAAGAGCGGAAGTGGAAAGGCATATCGGTATGCAAAGGAAGACTACAGCAGAAGAAAAGAGCTCCACGAGGAACGTCAGGAGGAAAAACGCAGACTCCGGGAAGAGCAGCGCGTTCAGGGCGTGGATCTTGCTGCGACAGATCTCTCGAGAACTCCGGATTTCGGTGGAATTGCCGGTGGCTATATGGGCGTTGTGGATGCTGAGGCCGTGTCCGAGGCAGATGAGACGAAACAGGAAATAGATGTTTCCGATACATATAAAGAAGAAACGGCGGATCCGAAGGCGGAGACAGGAAGTATGCAGCCGGATCCTGCAGATATCTTTAAAGGAAAGATCACGATGGGAGGCAGGCCGGTAGAAAATCCGGAGTCTTCCAGTGAGGATCAGAGTAAGGAAGTCCGGTCCGGAGAAGACGCGATGAAGGATGTGGAACGCGTTCCGTTTGAGGAAGATGCTGTCCCGGCCGGAATCCATGAGGATGAGGACGTGTTTATCAGTCATGGGGAGAGTGCCTTTGATGATGAGGATATGTTCCCGGACGAAAAGAAAAGGGAGACCAAGGCCTGGGAGAAAAAACCGAAGGTGTCCGTCCTATCCAATCTCCCGGATATCCCGTTGGATGAGCCCGCGGCGGATGATGACGAGATCTTTGCGTCCATGAGAAGAAACACGGAGAGAAAAGCGGACGGACTCCGTGCAGAGAATGCCAAACCAGGCAAAATTGCAGAGCCAGACGAAACTGCAGAGACTTCGAAGACGGCAGAGGAGGAAAAAAACGAGTTCCCGGAGACGGAAGAAAATGAAAAGACGGCCGGAATTCCTGCCTCCGAAGAAGAATCCATGAGCGTTCTTTCAAATGACGAATTTCTCGACACAGAGCCTTATGTGGAAAATGAGGACTACTGGATTCAGGCAGCAGAGCCGGGAAGCCGTGCATATGTGGCAGCACACGGCAGTAGCGAGAAATCCCCTGAACGCCCGGCCGCTAAGGAACCGTCCGAAGAACACCGTCAGGTCGTGACCGCGTCCGGAAAAGTCATTGAAACGGATACAGAAGAGATTATAAAGAAAAAGGCGGAAATAAGAAAGCGGGAAGCAGCCGAGAGGGAAGAGGCAGGAAACGAGGTATTAAAGGAGATCCGGCAGACGGAAGAAAAACCGAAGAAACCTTATATGATCCCGCCGCTTGACCTCTTAAAGAAAGGCGCTCCCGTGACGGGGCAGTCGGAACAGGAATTTAAGGATACGGCGATCAAGCTCCAGCAGACATTAAGAAACTTTGGTGTCGGAGTCACTGTTACGAATATCAGCTGTGGGCCGACCGTTACCCGGTACGAACTTCACCCGGAGCAGGGGGTAAAAGTGAGCCGGATCCTGTCGCTGGCGGACGATATCAAGTTAAACCTTGCGGCGGCAGATATCCGTATCGAGGCGCCGATCCCCGGAAAAGCAGCTGTGGGAATCGAGGTGCCGAACAAGGTCAACAGCATGGTCTATCTGCGTGACCTTTTAGAGAGCCCGGAATTTAAAAATCATAAATCGACACTGGCTTTTGCGGTGGGTAAGGACATCGGCGGACAGGTAGTCATTGCAGACCTCGCAAAGATGCCGCACCTTCTGATTGCCGGGCAGACTGGTTCCGGTAAATCAGTAGGGATCAACACGATGATCATGAGCCTGATCTACCGCTCATCCCCGGATGATGTGAAGCTCATTATGATCGATCCGAAGGTGGTTGAACTTTCCGTCTATAACGGAATCCCACATCTGCTGATCCCGGTAGTCACCGACCCGAAGAAGGCGGCCGGTGCCCTCAACTGGGCAGTTGCGGAGATGATGGAACGATACAATAAGTTCGCTTCCTCGAATGTCCGCGACCTGAAAGGGTATAACGCGAAGGTACAGACTCTGGCGGAGAGCAGGGATATCCCTGCGGACCAGATTCCGAAGAAACTGCCGCAGCTCGTGATCATTATCGACGAGCTGGCGGATCTCATGATGGTTGCCTCAAACGAGGTGGAGGACGCGATCTGCCGTCTGGCACAGCTTGCCCGGGCAGCGGGAATTCATCTTGTTATCGCGACCCAGCGTCCGTCCGTCAATGTCATCACAGGTGTGATCAAAGCGAACGTGCCGTCACGGATCGCGTTCTCTGTTGCGTCCGGCGTGGATTCGAGAACGATCCTCGACATGAACGGCGCAGAGAAACTGTTAGGAAACGGCGATATGCTGTTTTACCCGTCTGGTTATCCGAAGCCGCTCCGCGTGCAGGGCGCTTTTGTATCGGACGGCGAGGTGTCAAATGTAACCGAGTTCTTAAAAGAACAGAACGAGGATACAGGATATAACACGGAAATCGAGAAAAAACTGACCCAGTCCTCCTTAGCCGGAGGAGCGGGCGGACAGAATGAGCGGGACGCATTGTTTACCGATGCGGGCAAGTTCATTATCGAGAAGGATAAAGCGTCGATCGGCATGCTTCAGAGAATGTTCAAGATCGGCTTTAACCGTGCTGCCCGGATCATGGATCAGCTTGCCGAGGCCGGTGTTGTAGGGGAAGAGGAAGGAACGAAGCCAAGGAAGATCCTGATGTCCATGGAAGAGTTCGAAGAATTCCTGGAAGCGGGGTACTAAAGCCTGCGGCTGTTGAAATTGAAATGGTTGCCGGCTGCGGAATCCGCAGATCCACAGAAATGATATGCTACTACAAAAGGAGGATACCGATTATGAAGACCGATATCGAGATTGCACAGGAGACGAAGATGCTCCCGATTACCACCGTTGCGTCCCAGTATGGAATTACTGAGGACGATCTGGAACTTTACGGAAAGTACAAGGCAAAGATCTCCAATGAGCTCTGGCAGGAGATCAAGGACAGACCGGATGGAAAACTCGTTCTGGTGACAGCGATCAACCCGACTCCGGCAGGAGAGGGAAAGACCACAACCAGTATCGGACTTGCACAGGCGATGACAAAGTGCGGAAAGAAAGCAATGCTTGCTCTCCGTGAGCCATCCCTCGGACCGTGCTTTGGAATCAAGGGCGGAGCAGCCGGCGGTGGATATGCCCAGGTCGTTCCGATGGAGGACTTAAACCTTCATTTTACCGGTGATTTCCATGCGATCACGACAGCGAACAACCTGTTGGCAGCACTTCTTGACAACCATATTCAGCAGGGAAATACTCTTGGAATCGACCCGAGGCAGATCCTCTGGAAGAGATGTCTTGACATGAACGACCGTGTGCTGAGAAACATTGTAGTGGGACTCGGCGCAAAGGCAGACGGTTTCGTCCGCGAAGACCATTTTGTGATCACGGTTGCCTCCGAGATCATGGCGATCCTCTGTCTGGCAACGGATATGAAAGACTTGAAGGAGCGCCTCGGAAGAATCATTGTAGCGTATAATTTTGCGGGTGAGCCGGTGACAGCGAAGGATCTCAACGCGGTCGGCTCCATGGCAGCTCTCTTAAAGGATGCCATCAAACCGAATCTGGTACAGACCTTAGAGCACACGGGAGCTCTTGTACATGGCGGACCGTTTGCGAATATCGCCCACGGCTGCAACAGCGTTATGGCGACAAGAACCGCATTAAAGCTTGCGGATGTGGCGATCACAGAGGCAGGATTCGGTGCAGATCTCGGCGCAGAGAAATTCTTTGATATTAAGTGCCGCAAGGCGGGGATCCATCCGGATGCCGTTGTTCTCGTGGCTACTGTCCGCGCGTTAAAGTACAACGGCGGTGTTCCGAAGGACCAGCTCTCCGAGGAGAATCTTGAGGCATTGAAGAAAGGTATCGTAAACCTTGAGAAACACATCGAGAACATCCAGAAATACCATGTGCCGGTTGTCGTTACTTTAAACTCCTTCCTCACGGACACAGAGGCAGAGTATGAATTTATCCGGAACTTCTGCGAGGAGAGAGGCTGTGAGTTTGCGCTGTCCGAGGTATGGGCAAAAGGTGGAGAAGGCGCAATTGACTTAGCAAATCAGTTGGTAGAATTATGTGATCAGCCAAATACTTACGCACCTTTATATGATGTCAATGAAACTATCGAAGATAAGATTACAGCAATCGCCACAAAGGTTTATGGTGCAGCTAATGTTGAATTTAGCGATGAAGCAAAAGAACAGATCAAGTTATACAATGAACTTGGATGGAATAAAATGCCAATTTGTATGGCAAAAACACAGATGTCATTATCCGATAATGATAAGCTGTATGGCGCACCAAAAGATTTCACGATTACCGTTCGTGAATTACGTCCAAGTTTAGGAGCTGGTTTTATCGTTGCATTAACTGGTAAGATTTTAACAATGCCAGGCTTGCCTAAGACACCAGCCGCAAACAATATGGATATCAATGAAGAAGGACATATTGTAGGATTATTCTAAAAAACAAAGTTTTTTAAGCATGGAATTCTCTAAATAAATTCCATGCTTTTTTTTGCATCTA
>OGXC01002980.1_pt1 | contig 10581 bp, 5 predicted proteins | sample 1576201 | NCBI WGS metagenome assembly OGXC01 (sample SAMEA3541562, study PRJEB24748) | human gut metagenome | biome: human gut; feature: human-associated habitat; material: faeces | place: China | collected 2012 | reverse complement strand
ACAGCAACTCATGCCGTTGCCGATGGCCATGACCTCGACGCCGTTCTTCAAAACCATCGCCTTGATGGTTTTTTTTGCCTGGTCCACGCGCTTGAACTCCGGCACGGGATAGACGACGTTCGTGTCCAGCACCTTGCCGGTGGGGTCAACGACAGCGACCTTGCAGCCCATGCGGTAGCCGGGGTCCAGACCCATGACCGTTTTGCCGCGGATGGGCGGCTGCAAAAGCAGCTGGCGCAGATTATCGCCAAAGACTTTAATTGCGCCCTCAGCGGCGGCATCGGACAGCTCGCCGCGCAGCTCGTTTTCAAGGCTGGGATGAATGAGGCGGCTGTAGGCGTCGCGGGCGGCGGCATCCACAAGCTCGGCGCTTTTGCCGCCGGTCTTTTTGCGGGCGAACATCCAGCTGACGATGCCCGCGGCACGCTCGGCGTCGACCTGAATCGTGACCTTCAAAAAGCCCTCGCGCTCGCCGCGGTCCAGTGCCAGCACGCGGTGGCCGGGGATCTTGTTCAGCGGCTCGGCGTAGTCGTAGTACTGGGCGTAGACGCTGTCCTCGTCCTTGGCCTTGGCGCTGGCGACACGGCCAAACGCGCGGTAGTAGCGGCGCAGCTCGGCGCGGCAGGCGGCATCATCGGAGACCGCCTCGGCAATAATATCCTGTGCCCCGGCCAGCGCCGCGGCGGCATCGGGGACCTCGTCGTTGAGGTAGTCCGCGGCGGCCCTCTCGGGGTCAAATGCGGCGTCCTGGCGGAAGATGGCCGTGGCCAGCGGCTGCAAACCGCGCGCCTTGGCGATGCTGGCGCGGGTCTTGCGCTTGGGCTTATACGGGCGGTAGATGTCCTCGACCTCGGCGAGGGTTTTCGCCTTGGACAGTGCGGCGGTCAGCTCGGGCGTCATCGCGCTCTGCTCGGTGATGGAGGACGTGACCTCATCCTTGCGCTTATCGAGGCCGCGGAGGTATTCCAGACGATCCCCGAGGTCACGCAGGACCTGGTCATCCATCGAGCCCGTGGCTTCCTTACGGTAGCGGGCAATAAACGGGATCGTATTGCCCTGGTCGATCAGTTCAATCGCGCCCTGCACGTTTTTGACGTTTAAGTTCAGCTCCTGTGCGAGCTGTTCAGCATGGTTTGGCATGGTTTTTCCTTTCTTAACGCCGCCGAGGATTCCGACAGGCCTTGCGTGGCCGCCCATCAACGGGCATTCACCCACTAACTCCCGCGGCGGCCTGGGGGCAGGCCGCCCTACGTACCCCTTTTAAATTGATTCGTAGGGAGGGGTCTTGACCCCTCCGTGGGGCGTCGGGGACGCCGCCCCCTACAAATGTTACCGCTTACTTCCCGGCTGGCTTTTTCGTTTTATTATGATTCCCAGCAAATACACCCCGTACACCGCAATCGCCGCTGCGCTCACGCAGGCGGACACCTTCAATCCGGGCGTATGGTAGGTAAATTCTATCTCGTTCTCCCCCGCGGGCACGTACACGGCCATCAGGCCGTCGTCCACCTTCTCAATCGCGGCGGGCTCACCGTTGACCGTGGCACTGAACCCGTCGTCATAGGGCACGCTGAAAAACACCAGCTCGTCCGTGTCATAGGCGGTCTTTGCGGTAAAGCCGGTGTCCGTCGCGGTAAACGCTGCCACACCGGCGGCACGGCGGGCGGCACAGTCGGCAGCGTAGGCATCCTCGCTGCGGTTGGTCAGCTCTTCGTCGGGCAAGGGTTCCAGCAGGCTGCCAAAGGCGGAGATCTGGTCGTCGTCCAGCAAAATCGCGCGGCACAAAATCTGGGCGCGTTCTTCCTCGCTTACCCGCTCCAGCTGGTCCGCTGTCACGTAGCAGTCGTAGGTAAAGCCCATCGGCACCCAGTTTTCGTTCTCGTAGAGGGCGTAGGCATCGGTCTCGCCGGTGCGCTGCCAGCCGGGCAGATCCTTGTCGGTCCACTCGGTCTCCTTGTCCTTGGCGACCAGCGTGTACCGCACACTCAACAGGCCGCGCAGGGCGTAGTTCTCGGCGTCGGGCTTGGAGTTCACGTCCCGCTTGACGCCGACCTCGGGGTAAAACGCCATGATACTCGGCGCAACCGTCGAGTTGAAGAATTGCAGGCAGCTCCTGTTGAACCACAGTCCCAGATTGTTGTGCGCACCGTAGGCGTCAATGCGGTAAAACGCATCGTCCGGCAGCGCGGCGGCGACGTCCTCGACGGAATCATAGGTTTCGGCAATCAGATTGCTGTCCACGTCCCACTGGGCGTACTTCGTCAGAGACAGATGCAAACTGCCGTACAGCAGGCTGAATCCCAGCACGGCGGCGGTCAGAATCGCGCCCCACCGCCGCTTACGGCGGCAAAAATGCCACAGCAGCGCAAAAATCACGATACCCAGCATCGTCATGCCGAAGATAGCCCAGAACCGCGCGGGCTCGTCCAGCACGCCAAAGACCGTGTTGCCGTCGTCGTCCTTGCCCGGCACAACGGCAAACACCACCGCCGTCAGCGTCAGGAAGATCGTCAGCCGCAGCGCCCGCGGCAGACGCTGCTCGGCCAGCGCCGGGCGGGAGAGCAGATAGCACGTTGCACCGCACAAAACCAGGATCGGCATATAGTACCACCGCGCGTAGTAGCTCGAGTTGAGCGCATAGAACGCGCTGTTCAGCACCGGCACAAACGCACAGGCGACACAGACCTTTAAAATGTAGGTGAACGGGTGACGCTCCCTTGCGCGGCAGAACGCCAGCCCGCCCGCGACACCGACCAGCGGCAGATAGGCCGTCAGGCTCGTGTGCTTGAGGATGCCCTCCTGAAACAGGTCCTTGAAATAGGGCGCGTCGGGCATGAGCAGGGTGCTGTAAAAAATCGCGCCGTACTGCTGGGATTTGCCGTAGAACAGATACCCGTACCCGCTGAACGGGTCGATGGTGCGCGGATTTTGCAGCAGCGACAGCCCCGCCGGGAGCAGCAGCACGCACCCGCAGGCACAGCCCAGAGCTGTCTCCCACGCCAGGCGTACGAACTTGCGCAGGCCCAGCTCATACCGCCGCCCGGCGGCCATGCAGAAGAAATAGATGATAAGAAAGACCGCCTGCCCGGCGAAGAAGAAGTAGTTATCGACAAGGTTCAGCGCGACCCAGAACGGGAACGCGCCCTTTTTATCGTCGATGACCGCGTCGTCCAGCGCGGCCAGCATGTACGGAAACAGCGCCACAACGTCCAGAAAATGGTTGAAAAAGATGTTGTAGATGCTGAACCCGGAAAACGCATACAGGCAGCCCGCCAGCATGCTCCAGGTCTCGTCCCGCACCCAGCGGCGCGCCCAAAGATACCCGCCGCCGCCCGCAACGGCCATTTTCAGGCAGAGCAGCGGCACCATGGCCCACGGCATGAGCCGCGCGGGCACGACCATGGACAGCCAGAAGAACGGACTGCCCAGCAGGTAGAACGAGTAGGAATTGACAAACCCGCTGCCCAGGTCGGTGGCCCAGCTGAACGACCCGCCGTTTTTGACAAAGGCGTTGGCGTACTGGTAAAAGTTGATCTGCTGGTCGTTGAAGTCCCCCGCGTAGTGGAAGTACCCGCCGCCCGCGACGGCATCCACGATGCAGTGGGGCGCAAACAACAGCACCGCCGTGAAAAAGCAGAGTGCAAAGACGCGCCAATAGTTCGATTTTTGTTTAAAAATTGTGGTTTGCATATTGATAGTCCCCTTTATGGGGCCTCACTTTGAGGAAAGTTGTGGTATACTTACCGTAGAGCTGTAGGGGGCGGCGTCCCTGACGCCCCCCCGGGCCGATGCAAGTATCGGTCCCTGCATACGCCCCATTATACCACAAACCGGAGGTCGCGTGAAGATGAAAACCTATCCGTTCAGTGCGCTGTTCAGCCGCATGAAGTACATCACCCGCTGGTGCCTGATGCGCAGCACCCGCCCCGAGTCCCTGAGCGAGCACACTGCCGACACGGCCATGCTGGCGCACACGCTCTGCCTGATCGGCAGGCACTGCACGGGCACCGGCGCGGCCCTGCGGCCCGAGGTCGTAGCCACAGCGGCCATTTATCACGATGCACCGGAGATTCTGACCGGCGACATGCCGACGCCCGTCAAGTACAAGAACGACGCCCTGCGCACAGCGTACAAGGCCGTGGAGCACGAGAGTGCCCGCGTGATGGCGAGCCTGCAGCCCGAAGAATTACAGGCCGAGACCCAGGTCTGGCTGACCGGCAGCGTGCTGAACGACGCCGAGCGCAAAATTTTAAAGGCCGCGGACCGGCTTTCCGCCGTCATCAAGTGCATTGAGGAGGACCGCGGCGGCAACCGCGAGTTTGAGGCCGCCTACGCCCAGCAGATGGCCGCCCTGCACGCCATGCACAGCCCCGAGGCAGAGTATTTCATCGAGCACATGCTGCCCTGCTACGAGCAGAATCTGGACGAATTGACGCGCGGTAGATTTTAATACGGTTGTAGGGGCCGGACATGTCCGGCCCTGCCGTGAATGGCAAGCGCACCGTCCAGACAAGGCCGAGGGCCGGGCATGCCCGGCCCCTACGTTACTGCAATCTGTACACCGCCTCGATCAGCGTATCCACATCGCTGAAGTGCTCGAGCATCGAGCAGTAGCGGCGCAGGGCGGCAGCGCCGTGCAGGCCCTTCATATAGTGCATGGCCTGGCTGCGGGCCTGGGGCATGGCGGCCCACTCGCCCTTTTCCTCGCACATTTCGTAGATTTGGTCGCGCAAAGCGGTCATCCGCTGGTTCAGCGTCGGCTCGGGCGGGCGTTCCTCGCCCAACAGCGCCGCGCGCACCTGCGCAAACAGCCACGGGTCGCCCAGCGCACCGCGCCCGATCATAACGCCGTCGCAGCCGGTTGCTTCTAATAAGGTAAGGGCTTCGTCGGCGGTGGTCACGTCGCCGTTGGCCAGCACCGGGACGGACACGGCCTGCTTGATGGCCGCGATGGCCGCCGTGTCGATGGGCGGGATGTACATCTGCTCCCGCGTGCGGCCATGGACGGCGATCAAATCCGCACCGTTGGCCTCAAGCTGTTTGGCGACCTCGACGCCGGTCAGGTGGTCGGCGTCCCAGCCGATGCGCATCTTGACGGTCAGCGGCGTATCATCGCCCAGCGCTTTGCGCGCGGCGGCGACCATCTGCCCGCAGAGCGGCGGGTCCAGCAGCAGTCTGCTGCCCGCGCCGCTGCCGGTGATCTTGGGCGCGGGGCAGCCCATGTTGATGTCGAGAATGTCAAATTGGATGCCCTGCTCCCTTACAAACAGAATTGCCTTGGCCATCGACTCCGGCTCCGCGCCGAACAGCTGGATAGCGTACAGGCCGTGGGGGTGCTTGTCCCGCAGCAGAGCCAGAGATTTTTCATCGTGGAAGTTCAGCGCCTTGGCGCTGGCCATCTCGCTGACGGTCCAGGCCGCGCCGTGGTCGGCCATCAGATGGCGGCACGCCGCGTCGGTCAGGCCGGCCATCGGCGCAAACACCGCGCCGGTGGGGATAGATAGGTTGCGTAGCTGCATAAGTTTCCTTTCCAAAAGGCTTCCCCCTCGGGGGAAGCTGCCGCCCGCAGGCGGCTGATGAGGGCAAAGTCTAAGAGCCATGATTGATGACAAGGGCCCCGGCCGTAAGCCCGCCCCCTCATCCGGCGCTGCGCGCCACCTTCCCCCGCCCGCGGGGGAAGGCTTTAGACTTTTCGATTTTTACATTCTATTCTACCATATTTTCCGCAAATGTGGTATACTGAAATGTAGATTGTTTATAAGGAGTATTGCGCATGAAACTCATGGTCCTGGACGGCAACAGCCTGGTCAATCGCGCGTTTTTCGGCATCAAGCTGCTGACGACGAAGGATGGCCGCTACACCAACGCCATCTACGGCTTCCAAAATATACTGCTCAACCTGCTGGCGGCGCACAAGCCCGACGCCGTCGCCATCGCGTGGGATGAGCGTGCGCCGACGTTCCGCCACACCGCCTACGACGGCTACAAGGCCACCCGCCACGGCATGCCCGAGGAGCTGGCCCAGCAGATGCCGGTTTTGAAGGAGCTGCTGACCGACCTTGGCTTTGTGCAGGTCAGCAAGGCGGGCTGGGAGGCCGACGATATTCTCGGCACGCTGGCCGCAGCGTGCGAGGCCGCGGGCGGCACGACGCTGCTGGCTACCGGTGACCGCGACAGCTTGCAGCTTGTGGACGATGCAACGACGGTTTTACTGGCGACCAACAAAGAGACCATCCCCATGGACCCCGCCGCCATCCGCGAGAAGTACGGCATCGAGCCGCCGCAGCTCATCGACGTCAAGAGCCTGATGGGCGATGCGTCGGACAACATCCCCGGCGTGCCCGGCATCGGCGAAAAAACCGCGCTGGCGCTGATTTCGAAGTTCGGCAGTTTGCAAGGCGTCTATGACAACATCGACGACAAGGCCGTCAAGCCGGGGCAGCGCGCCAAGCTGACCGCCAACCGCGACAAGGCTGACCTGTCCTATATGCTGGGCACGATCCGCAAGGACGCGCCCATCGAGACCGACCCTGCCGCCTACCTGCGCCAGCCCGGTGACCCCGCTGCCGCTGCGCAGCTGCTGGCCGCGCTGGAAATGCACAAGCTGGTGGACCGCTGGGGCCTGAACGGCGGCACCGCGCCCGCCCCATCCGAGAATGCCGCACCGCTCGAGACCGTCGAGCCGTCCCCCCTGCCGCTGCTGCTGGAGGGCCGCTTCTACGCCGCCCGGAATGCCGACGGCGATTGGTACCTTGTGCAGGGGCAGGACGTCTACCTGCCCGACACGGACCGGCTGGCCGCGATTCTGGACAGCGGCGCCGAGCTTTGGGCGTTCGACGCAAAGCCGCTCTACCGCCTGGCGCTGGAGCACGGCGGCATCGGCAGTGCGCTGCGCTTTGACGGCAAGCTGGCCGCGTATCTTTTAAACCCGTCGGCCAGCGGCTATGAGGTACACTCCCTGGCCGCCGAGTACGGTGTACACGCCGCCTTTGCCTGTGAGGCCGCGCCCGATGCGGGCGTGCTGGCGGGCCTGTGCGACACGCTGGCCGCCGCGCTGGACGAGAGCGGCCAGCGCAAGCTGCTGGACGAGATGGAGCTGCCGCTGGCGCGGGTGCTGGCCGACATGGAGCGCATCGGCTTTGCGATTGACGCCGACGGCATCCGCGCGTTCGGCGACAGCCTGCGGGGCGAGCTGGACGGTATCCTGCACAATATTTATACAGAAGTCGGTTATGAGTTCAATGTAAATAGTCCCAAGAAGCTGGGCGAGGCGCTGTTCGACAAGCTGGGCCTGCCGCCGCGCAAAAAGACGGCGCGCGGCTACTCCACCGACGCCGAGACACTGGAAAGCCTGCGCCCCTACAGCCCGGTCATTGACGAGATCCTGAAATACCGCACCTACGCCAAGCTGCTGTCCACCTACGTGGACGGCCTGCTGAACGCCGAAGCCGCGGACGGGCGGGTCCACTCGACCTTCATCCAGACCGAGGCGCGCACCGGGCGCATCTCCTCCACCGAGCCGAACCTGCAGAACATTCCCATCCGCACCGAGCTGGGCAGCCGCCTGCGCGGCTACTTTGTGGCCGCCCCCGGCGAAACGCTGGTGGACGCCGACTATTCTCAGATCGAACTGCGCATTCTGGCCCACATTACAGGCGATGAAGCCATGCAGCAGGCGTTTTTGTCCGGGGCAGACATTCACCGCGCCACCGCGGCCAAGATCTACCACATCCCGGAATCGGATGTCACCCATGAGCTGCGCACCTCCGCCAAGGCCATCAACTTTGGCATCATGTACGGCAAGGGAGCGTTCTCTCTGGGCAAGGACCTCGGCATTTCGGTCAAGGAGGCAGATACTTTCTTGAAAACGTATCTGAATACCTTCCCGAAAGTGGACGGCTACATGCAGAACTGCATTGAACACGCCAAAGAGAAGGGCTATGTAGAAACGCTGTTTGGCCGTCGCCGCCCGCTGCCGGAGCTGGCAAGCTCCAACTTCCAGGTGCGCAGCTCCGGCGAGCGCATGGCCCGCAACACACCCATCCAGGGCACCGCGGCGGATATCATTAAGCTGGCCATGGTGCATGTCTGGCAGCGCCTGCGGGACGAAAAACTGCAGGCCCGCCTGCTATTGCAGGTACACGATGAACTGATCGTGGAAGCGCCGGAAAATGAAGTGGAACAGGTCAAGCGTATTCTGAAAGAGGAGATGGAGCAGGTGGTATCCTATTCCGTCCCCCTCACCGCCGAAGTCGGCACCGGCAAGACCTGGCTGGAAGCGCACTAATAATTAGAAATCAGGAATGAGCAATTTCAGCACCCGTTTTCCGCCATTACTAATTGCTAATTTCTAATTGCTCATTCCTAATTAATTATCGGGGTTGATCTATAATGTATATTTTAGGCATTGAATCGAGCTGCGATGAGACGGCGGCTGCGATTGTGGAGGATGGAAAACATTTAATTTCCAACGTTATTTCTACCAGCGTCAAAGAACAGGCGCTTTACGGCGGTGTTGTGCCGGAAATTGCCAGCCGCCGCCATGCGGAATACATCAGCGCAACGGTGCAGCAGGCTTTGCAGGATGCCAACATGACCATTGCGGATGTGGACGCGGTGGCCGTCACCTTTGCCCCCGGCCTGATTGGGGCCGTGCTGGTGGGGGTCAACTTTGCCAAGGGCCTGGCTTACGGCGCGGGCAAGCCGCTGGTGCCGGTACATCACCTGCGCGGGCACATTGCAGCCAACTATCTGACCCACCCACAGCTGGAGCCGCCATTCCTCTGCCTGGTGGCCAGCGGCGGCCACAGCCATATTGTGCAGGTAGAGGACTGGTGCAAGTACCATGTTCTGGGCCGCACGGTGGATGACGCCGCGGGCGAAGCGTTTGATAAAGTTGCCCGCACCCTGGGGCTGCCCTATCCCGGCGGGCCCAGCGTTTCGCAGGCCGCCAAAACCGGCGACCCGCACTATTACAAGCTGCCCACCCCGCATGTGGAGGGTAAATACAACGTGAGCTTTTCCGGCTTAAAGACTGCCGTTGTCAACGAGGTTCACAACGCCCAGCAGCGCGGTGAGGAAGTGCGCGTGGCCGATATGGCCGCCAGCTTCCAGGAGCGCATTGCACAGATCCTGGCCAAAAAGCTGCTGGCCGCCGCAGCGGATACCAACGCCAAAACCATCTGCCTGGCGGGCGGCGTTGCGGCCAATGGCCGTCTGCGCCAGCTGGTAAACGATGGTGCCCAGAAGCTCGGCGCGAAAGTGTATCTGCCGGAACTGAAATACTGCGGCGACAACGGCGCGATGATCGCCGCGCAGGGCTACTATGAATTCAAGGATGGCAACATTGCAGACCTTACCCTGAACGGTCTGCCCACCCTTGCCATTGACTATCGCTAAGCGTTTTTTTGCTTAAAAAGCGGTTTTGCACGTTCAATTCTGCATTTTGCCCCTGTTCCCCATATTGCAAAACCCTGCCGCTTATTGTAAAATAAGAAAATCGACAATATTACAATCTACAATATTTTATTGGAGTGGAATACATGGCTGACGAAAAGTTTTCCAATTTTTTGACTGAGATCATTGATGCGGATCTTGCCGAGGGCAAGGTCAAGGAGATCCATACCCGTTTTCCGCCGGAGCCGAACGGCTACCTGCACATTGGTTCCGCCAAAGCCATTTACATCAACTACATGACCGCCAAAACCTATGGCGGTAAGTTTAACCTGCGCTTTGACGATACCAACCCCGCCCGCGAAGGCGACGAGTATGTGCAGAGCATCCTGAAAGATCTGGAATGGCTGGGTGCCACCCCCAACGGCGGCATTTTTTACGGCAGCGATTACTTTGAAAAGTGCTATGAATACGCCGAAAAGCTCATTCAGGAAGGCAAAGCCTATGTGGATGACCTGACCCGCGAGGAGATGCAGGAATACCGCGGCAACGATGCCGGTAAGCCCAGCCGTCCTTCCCCCTACCGCGACCGCACCCCGGAAGAAAACCTCGACCTGTTCCGCCGGATGCGCGCGGGCGAGTTTGCCGATGGCGAAAAGACCCTGCGCGCCAAAATCGACCTGGCCAGCCCCAACATGAACCTGCGTGACCCGGCGATTTACCGCATCAAGCATGTTTCCCACCACCGCCAGGGCGATAAGTGGTGCATCTACCCCCTGTATGACTTTGCCCACCCCATTCAGGACGCCATTGAGGGCATCACCCATTCCATGTGCAGCCTGGAATTTGAGAACCACCGCCCCCTGTATGAGTGGGTCGTGACCAATATTTTTGGCACCGGCTTCCCCAAGCAGCGTGAATTTGCCCGCCTGAATGTGACCAACACCGTCATGAGCAAGCGCTACCTGCGCGAACTGGTGGAAAAGAACATTGTGGATGGCTGGGATGACCCCCGTATGCCCACCCTGTGCGGTCTGCGCCGCCGCGGCTATACCCCCACCAGCATTTTTGAGTTTGTGCGTACCGCCGGTGTTGCCAAGGCAGACAGCCTGGTGGATATGCGCCAGCTGGAAGCCGTGCTGCGCGCCGAGCTGGAGCTGAACGCCCAGCGCCGCGTGGCCGTGCTGG
>OGXC01002979.1_pt1 | contig 10582 bp, 10 predicted proteins | sample 1576201 | NCBI WGS metagenome assembly OGXC01 (sample SAMEA3541562, study PRJEB24748) | human gut metagenome | biome: human gut; feature: human-associated habitat; material: faeces | place: China | collected 2012 | reverse complement strand
TGTTCTTGAGCAAAGACAAAGCTCAAGCTCACATCGAAGCCGGCGCAAAATATGTTGTAATGTCTGCTCCTTCTAAGGACGACACTCCGATGTTCGTTTGCGGTGTTAACGAAAAGACTTACGTTAAGGGTACTCAATTCGTATCTAACGCTTCTTGTACTACCAACTGCTTGGCTCCTATCGCTAAGGTATTGAACGACAAATGGGGTATCACTGACGGTTTGATGACTACTGTTCACTCTACAACTGCTACTCAGAAGACAGTTGACGGTCCTTCTATGAAAGACTGGAGAGGTGGTCGTGCTGCTGCAGGCAACATCATTCCTTCTTCTACTGGTGCTGCTAAGGCTGTAGGTAAAGTTATCCCGGCTTTGAACGGTAAACTGACTGGTATGTCTATGCGTGTTCCGACTTTGGACGTTTCTGTAGTTGACTTGACTGTTAACTTGGCTAAACCGGCTACTTACGCTGAAATCTGCGCTGCCATGAAAGAAGCTTCTGAAGGCGAACTGAAAGGTGTTCTGGGTTACACTGAAGATGCAGTTGTTTCTTCTGATTTCTTGGGTGACACTCGCACTTCTATCTTCGATGCTAAGGCAGGTATCGCTTTGACTGATACTTTCGTTAAAGTTGTATCTTGGTACGACAACGAAATCGGTTATTCTAACAAGGTTCTTGACCTGATTGCTCACATGGCATCTGTTAACTGCTAATATACAGTTAGAAAATAATAAAAAATAGGCGGCTTCTTTTATGAAGTCGCCTATTTTTTTTGCACATTTGCAATTAATTTATTTTCTTCAAGAGATAGGTATATGACAAGACTTAAACTTACACTAATATTACTTTGTTTTATGACTATGATACAAGCCTCAAACCCTTTCTTTGAAAAGTATTCAACTCCACATGGAACTGTTCCTTTCAATCTGATAAAGACTGAACATTACGCACCTGCCATACATGAAGGCATCCGCCGGCAAAATGCAGAAATAGATGCGATCATCAATAACCCTGCTGCTCCGACTTTTGAAAACACGATAGTGCCCTACGAGAAGTCCGGAGAACTGTTGCATCGTGTCACTACCGTATTCGGCAATCTGCTCAGCGCCGAAACCAGCGATGAATTGCAGGAACTTGCCCGAGAAATCATGCCACTGATGAGCGAACATGAGAACAACATCAGCCTCAACGAAAAGCTATTTGCCCGCATCAAAGCCGCATATGAGCTGACAGACAAGAATAAACTTACTCCGGAACAGTCCAAATTACTGGAAGACATCTACACCGGCTTTGTCCGCAACGGAGCAAACCTGCAAGGAGATGCCAAGGAAAAGTACCGTAAATTGTGCAAAGAATTAAGCTTGTTGACACTGCAGTTCAGTGAAAATGTTCTGAAAGAGACAAACGACTACCAACTGGTGCTGACCAATAAGTCACAGTTGTCCGGTCTGCCTGAAAGCGCCGTTGATGCCGCCGCAGAGACAGCGCAGGAAAAAGGTGTGAAAGGTTGGGTATTCACCCTGCATGCCCCAAGTTACAGCCCTTTCATGACGTACGCCGACAACCGCGACCTGCGCCGAGAACTCTACATGGCATATAATACCAAATGCACGCACGACAATGCCTCCAACAATCTGGAAATCGTAAAGAAAATTGCCAACGTCCGCATGGAAATCGCCCAACTGCTGGGTTACGACAACTTTGCCGAATACAACCTGAAAGAACGAATGGCACAAAACAGCGACGCTGTATACAAACTGCTAAACCAACTGCTGGAAGCATATACACCCACCGCACAAAAAGAATATGCTGAAGTGCAGGCACTGGCACGCAACGAAGAAGGAGAAGGCTTCAATCTCATGCCATGGGACTGGAGCTACTATTCCCAAAAGCTGAAAGACCGGAAGTTCAGCATTAACGATGAAATGCTTCGTCCCTACTTTGAGCTAAGCAAAGTTAAAGAAGGAGTATTCGGACTGGCAAGCAAGCTGTACGGCATCACATTCAAGAAAAATCCCGGCATTCCTGTTTATCACAAGGATGTGGAAGCCTACGAAGTATTTGATAAAGACGGCACATATCTTGCCGTACTCTATACTGACTTTCATCCCAGAGCCGGAAAACGCTCCGGTGCATGGATGACGAGCTACAAAGGGCAGTGGACAGACGAGAAAAGCGGCGAAAACAGCCGTCCGCACGTATCTATCGTGATGAATTTTACCAAACCCACACAAAACAAGCCCGCCCTACTGACCTTCGATGAAGTGGAAACTTTCCTGCACGAGTTCGGACACAGCTTGCACGAGATATTTGCCAACTCCACTTACGAAAGTTTAAGCGGCACAAATGTTTATTGGGACTTTGTAGAACTGCCTTCTCAGTTCATGGAAAACTTTGCCATTGAAAAAGAGTTCCTGCACACCTTTGCCCGCCACTACCAAACCGGCGAACTCATCCCCGACGAACTGGTGCAGCGCATTGTAGACTCATCGAATTTCAACGTGGCTTATGCCTGCCTGCGCCAAGTAAGTTTCGGATTGCTGGATATGGCATGGTATACACGCAATACCCCCTTCGAAGGGGATGTTAAAGCTTACGAGAAGAAGGCTTGGGATAAAGCACAAATACTCCCTGTCGTAGAGGAAACCTGTATGAGCACCCAGTTCTCACACATTTTTGCGGGCGGATATTCTGCCGGGTATTACAGCTATAAATGGGCGGAAGTGCTGGATGCGGATGCTTTCTCGCTGTTCAAGCAATGCGGCATTTTCAATCCGGAAGTAGCCGACTCTTTCCGCCGGAATATCCTGTCGAAAGGAGGTACGGAACATCCCATGACACTCTACAAGCATTTCCGCGGACAAGAACCTACCATAGATGCGCTATTAATCAGAAACGGAATAAAAAGATGAAAGAAAAAATCAAAATAAAGACAATAGTCTGTTGCCTGATGATGACATCCATGCTTCTCGGCTTGGGCGCTTGCAACAATGAGGATGATGTAATGGAAATCTTCAACAACAAAACCTGGAAATTGGTTCGTATCGCCACCGAAAAAGGAAAAGAACAATTCTATCAAGGCTTGTGGAGCAACGAAAGTAAAGAAGAAATCGACCGTGAACTCAATACTTTCGGGGCAAAAGGAAACTACACTCTAAACTTTAACTGTGCCGAAGTGAACGGAGAAGTAACCGGTACGGTCAATGTCCATGCCGTCAATTCGAGCATCAATGATGCAGTTCTGAAAATAGACGGAAAGGAACATACCATAAGTATCAAAGGAAAAGTTATCGGTACAGAAAGCGATAAGTTGGCTAAAGTATTCATCAACGGTATACAGAATGTGTTCAAATACGAAGGGGATATACATAATATTACTCTTTACTTCAAAGACGGAAATACAACAAAAGTCATGGGATTTACAGCCCGCTAAATACAACTGAAATATGGACGAAACCAAGAGAAGTAAACAAGAAGCCTTAGACAAACGTTATATACGCATGGCAAGCATATGGGCGGAAAACTCATACTGCCAACGTCGTCAGGTGGGTGCACTCATCGTAAAGGATAAAATGATTATCTCGGACGGATATAACGGCACGCCATCCGGTTTTGAGAATGTATGTGAAGATGAAAACAATCTCACCAAACCCTATGTGCTCCATGCCGAAGCCAATGCCATTACCAAAATAGCACGCTCCAACAACAGCAGCAACGGTGCCACAATGTACGTCACGGCTTCTCCCTGTATAGAATGTGCCAAACTCATCATCCAGGCAGGAATCAAGCGTGTCGTATACTCTGAAAAATATCGTTTGGAAGACGGCATCGAACTGCTGAAACGTGCAGGTATCGAAGTAATATATATGTCAATTGAGAGTTGATAACTTCGTGCACAGCCAAATAGTAAATCGTAAAATATAGTACATATCATTATGGGTACAAAAAACTCTTCCCGTTTCACACCTCTCATTATTGCAATCAGTGTAGTAGCGGGCATACTTATCGGAACTTTTTATGCCAAACATTTCGCAGGAAACCGTTTGGGGATTATCAACGGCTCGTCCAACAAGCTGAATGCGTTACTGCGGGTGGTAGACGACCAGTATGTGGACAGCGTCAACATGACCGATCTGGTAGAAAAAGCAATGCCGCAGATATTGGCAGAACTTGACCCACACTCCACTTATATTCCCGCACAGAAATTGGAAGCAGTCAATTCTGAACTGGAAGGTAGCTTCAGCGGTATCGGTATCCAGTTTACCATACAAGAAGATACCATACACGTGAACAGCGTAATACAAGGCGGTCCGTCCGAAAAAGTAGGACTCATGGCAGGTGACCGCATTGTCATGGTTAACGACAGCCTGTTCGTTGGTAAAGGGCTGACTAATGAAAAAGCCATGCGCAATCTGAAAGGACCTAAAGGCACACAAGTGAAGTTAGGAGTGAAGCGCGCCACCGAAAAAGAACTGTTGGATTTCACCATTACACGCGGCGACATTCCCCAGAACACGATTGATGCCGCTTATATGCTCAACGATGATTTCGGCTACATACAAGTCAGCAAGTTCGGGCGTACCTCACACGTAGAACTGCTGAATGCCATTGCCCAGCTAAGCCATCAAAAATGTAAAGGTTTCATCATCGACCTGCGTGGTAATACCGGCGGTTACATGGAAGCCGCCACTCGTATGGTAAACGAGTTCCTTCCGGAAGGGAAACTCATCGTATATACACAAGGACGTAAATATCCGCGTATGGAAGAGTATGCCAACGGTACGGGTAGCTGCCAAAAGACACCGCTCGTTGTATTGGTAGATGAAGGTTCGGCTTCTGCCAGTGAGATCTTTGCAGGTGCTATTCAGGACAACGACCGGGGAACTATCGTTGGACGCCGTTCTTTTGGCAAAGGCTTGGTACAACAACCTATCGATTTCAGTGACGGTTCCGCCATTCGCCTGACTATTGCCCGCTACTATACTCCATCCGGACGTTGCATCCAGCGTCCCTACGAAAGCGGGAAAGACTCTAAATACGAAATGGATTGGCTGACCCGCTATGAACATGGAGAGTTCTTCTCTAAAGACAGCATCAAACTCGACGAAAACCTGCGCTACTCCACCGGACTGGGACGTCCCGTTTACGGCGGTGGCGGCATTATGCCCGATGTATTCGTACCCCAAGACACAACCGGAGTATCTTCTTATCTGATAGAGGTCAGCAACAGGGGGTTGATTATACAGTTCAGCTTCCAATACACCGACCGTAACCGTGCCAAGTTGAGTGCGTTCGAAAATGAACAGGATTTACTGAAATACCTGCGCCGCCAAGGTATTGTAGAGCAATTCATACGTTTTGCCGATTCCAAAGGAGTGAAAAGACGCAATCTGCTGATACACCGTTCCTATAAATTACTGGAACGGAACCTCTACGGCAATATCATCTACAATACGTTGGGTAAAGAAGCCTATATCCGATATATCAACGAGAGTGACGCTACTGTAAAGAAAGCGTTGGAAATCCTGGAACGTGGCGAAGCTTTCCCGAAAGCTCCGCTACAAGCCGATCAGGAAGAGGAGAATACCAATGGAAAAGAAAAAAGAACTGCGCAAGCGTATAGCTTTACTGAAGACCCTTCACAAATCTACCGCTACGCATCAATCTGCTGAGATACTTGCCGCTCTCGAAGCACATCCGGTCTTTAGAGCGGCAAGCATTATATTATTATATCACTCATTACCGGATGAGGTAAACACACATGACTTCATCAGAAAATGGAGTACAAAGAAGAAAATACTCTTGCCTGTTGTCATAGGTGACGATTTGGAACTTCGCGTATATACAAGTCCTGCCGACCTTGCTATCGGAGCGTATGGCATCGAGGAGCCTACGGGAGCATTGTTCACCGACTATGCCACAATAGACCTTGTCATTGTTCCGGGGGTAGCATTCGACCGTGACGGAAACCGGCTGGGAAGAGGAAAGGGGTACTACGATCGGCTGCTTCCCCGCATACCTTCCGCATACAAAGTCGGCATTTGCTTTCCGTTTCAAATAGTAGAAGAAGTTCCGGCAGAACCATTCGACATCCGTATGGACGAAATCATAACACAACAATGAAAACAAACTATCACACTCATACCACACGTTGCATGCATGCCGTCGGAAGCGATGAAGAATATGTTCTCAGCGCTATCAAAGGCGGTTTCCAGATATTTGGTTTCTCCGACCATACCCCTTGGAAGTACCGTACCAGCTACGTAGCCGATATGCGCATGCTTCCCGAGGAATTGTCGGAGTATATAGAAAGCCTGCAATATTTACGAGAAAAATACCGGGACCAAATCGACATAAAAATAGGCTTGGAATGCGAATACTTTCCCGAATATATCCCTTGGCTGAAAGAACAGATTAAAAAGTACCAGTTGAACTACATCCTTTTCGGCAACCACCATTTCCACACGGATGAAAAATTCCCTTATTTCGGACATCACACAAACAATCGGGATATGCTCGGCTTATACGAAGAGAGTGCTATCGAAGGGATGGAGAGCGGTCTGTATAATTGTCTTGCCCACCCTGACTTATTCATGCGCTCTTATCCCAAATTCGATCATCACTGTGCCACAATCAGCCGACATATCTGTCGGACCGCAGCCCGGCTTAACATTCCGTTGGAATATAACATCGGATATGTGGCATACAATGAGGAACACGGGTTAAACACCTATCCCTGCCCGAATTTCTGGCACATTGCTGCCAATGAAGGGTGCACAGCCATTATCGGAATGGACGCGCACAACAATAACGATTTAGAAGTTCCTGTCTATTATGAACGTGCCTTACAAGAACTAAAGGAATTGAAGATTAAAACCACAGATACATTGAAGATGATGCATTAAAATGCCAACAGCAAGTACGCATATCACCGGAATATAATGTTAGTAATCACCTGCGCCCCCACATGCCGGTTCAGATTACGTACCAACAAATCTCTTCCCATCATCAGTTCCTGACGAAGGGCAGCAGAAGTAAGATGCACGTACAGCACCTGATTCTTTATATAAAGTTCACGTGTATAAGAAGCAATGACCGGTCCCAAAACTTCTGCCCACGAGTTGATGAGCCGCCGTTCATTCAGCGGAGACTCCAAACTCTCCTGCCTCAGAAAGCTTCGTATCAGTTTTCCTATCTGTTCTGCATCATTCCGTTTCATGCTTCATTTTCCTCACCAACCGCTACCTGAGTTTCTATCATTTCCGAAATGTTACCTTTCTCTACGCGGAACATTTTATAATCACTGCCCACCTTATGCAGAATACGATCCAAATGTTCACGATTGGTATCTGTTATAAAGATCTGTCCAAAGTTATCACCTGCCACCAGTTTAATTATCTGCTCTACACGCGACGCATCCAATTTATCGAAAATGTCATCCAGCAGCAGTAACGGAACTGTGGTACCCGTCCGTTTCAGAAAGTCAAACTGTGCCAGCTTTAGAGCTACCAGATACGTTTTATTCTGCCCTTGCGAGCCTTCCCGTTTAATAGGGAAATCACCCAGCAACATATTCAATTCATCTTTATGTATCCCACGCAGAGAAAATCCCATTACCTGATCCCGCATACGGTTCTCCTTTAATACAGCCAACAAAGAAGCGTCACGAGCATGCGAATCATAAGTTAACCCGACCTTCTCCTTATCCTGTGAAATAAACGAATAAAAAGACTGGAAAATAGGAATAAATTCCCTGATAAACTCTTCCCTCTTATGGAATACCACTTCACCTGCCTGAGCCATCATCTCCTCCCATACCAAAAAAAGTTCTTCCTCCACCGGCATCTCACTCTTAAGCAATGTATTCCGTTGTGCCAATGCTTTATTGTAGCGAATCAATGCATCCAAATATTCTTTGTCATACTGTGAAATCACTACATCCATAAAGCGGCGACGCTCATCACTACCTCCGCTTATCAAGGCTGAATCGGCAGGAGATACCATCACCAGCGGCAAGAAACCGATATGATCGGACAAACGTGTATACTCCTTTTTATTCCGCTTGAATTGCTTCTTCTGACGACGCTTCATGCCGCAATAAATTTCTTCCGGCGTACCATCCGCAGCTTCGTAAAATCCTTGTATAACGAAAAAATCCGAATCATGCCTTATATTCTGCGAATCAATAGGATTCCCCGCACTTTTGCAGAAAGAGAGAAAATAAACAGCATCCAGCAAGTTTGTCTTTCCCATTCCGTTCTGTCCGAAGAAAGTATTTAGTTTCGGAGAAAAAGCAAGTTCTACCTGCTCCAGATTTTTATAATTAAGTATGGATATGCGTTTCAGTATCATATGACAGTTTATCGTTACTTTTCCCAGCAAAGATAATACAAACTGGGAGCAGAATAAAACGAATGCATTTATTTTATTCTGCCGAAGTACGGCTTATCTTCATTGTATCCTGAAAGACAACGCAAAACAAAATAAATCTATGGTTTTGGAATACAAAATAAAAAAAGATGCCGCTAAATTTCGTTGATAGCTATAAAAAACTTACTTTTGCGGGTCGAATTAGCTATTAATGAATAATAACAAAAAGAATATATAAGAAATGGCAGAACAAAAAAAGACGAACGAAGCCTTAAACGTGGAAGACGCACTTACACAATCAGAGGCATTTCTCATCAAAAACAAAAAGACAATTATCGGTGCTATTTTAGCTATAATCATCATTATAGCAGGTATAGTAATGTACAAGAACCTCTATGCAGCACCTCGTGAGGAAAAAGCACAGGCAGCCCTTTTTAAAGGACAAGAATATTTTGAAGCTGATGCTTTTGCAGAAGCCCTGAACGGCGATAGCATCGGTTACGTAGGTTTCATCAAGATAGCCGACCAATACAGCGGTACAGATGCAGCCAATCTTGCCAAGGCATATGCTGGTCTTTGCTATGCACATCTTGGCAAATTCGATGAAGCCGTAAAAGCATTGGAGAGCTTTGACGGAGATGACCAAATGGTAGCTCCTGCAATGAAAGGCGCTATGGGTAATTGCTACGCTCAACTCGGTCAACTCGATAAGGCATCTTCCATGTTGCTGAAAGCAGCTGATGAAGCAGATAATAATACACTTAGCCCTATCTATCTGAAGCAAGCCGGAGAAATTCTGGTTAAGCAGGGTAAGTATGACGATGCCATCAAAGCATATACTTCTATTAAGGATAAATACTTCCGTTCATATCAAGCTATGGACATTGATAAATACATCGAACAAGCTAAGCTCTTAAAGAAGTAATTCATACCTTATTTATAAGATATTTCGAGCACGGATTACACGGATATACACGGAAGTCAAAACCGTGAGTGCCGTGTAATCCGTGCTCTTCATTTATACGTTCCAATTTATTTAATTTTTAATCTTTAATTTATTATGGCTACAGCTTATCACAACCTTTCGGATTATGATTTCAACTCAGTGCCTAGTGCAGAGAATATGAAATTCGGTATTGTAATATCCGAATGGAATTACAATATCACCGGCGCTCTTTTAAAAGGAGCAATCGACACCTTAAAAAAACACGGAGCTAAAGACGAAAATATCATGGTAAAAACCGTTCCCGGAAGTTTTGAACTAACTTTCGGTGCCAATCAACTTATAGAATACAGCGAAGTTGATGCTGTAATTGCAATTGGTTGCGTAGTTCGTGGAGAAACACCGCATTTTGATTACGTTTGCATGGGTGCAACTCAAGGCATCACTCAATTAAATGCAAGTGGCGATGTTCCAGTAATTTACGGATTAATTACCACCAATACAATGGAGCAAGCGGAGGATCGCGCAGGCGGCAAGCTGGGTAATAAAGGTGATGAATGTGCAATTACTGCAATAAAAATGATAGATTTTGCTTGGAGTTTACAAAAATAGTTGTACCTTTGCATCGCAATTGAGAAACAAAGCTGCTTAAAGAGAGATTTAAAGTAGTTCTCAACAGCAAAAGCTCGAGGAGCACCCTGCCGTGCTGCCCCTGGTGCTCAAGGTGCGGGCGGACGGCATCACGGACAAAGGCGACTACCGCCCCCTGGAGCTGGAGCCCTGGGAGTTCCGCCTCCTGGCCCGGCGCACTCTGGAGCGGCTGGAGCAAAATATGACAAAATGTGAAGGAGGAACCCCATCGTGAAACGCACCATTCTGAGATGCGCCGCCGGCCTGTTGATAGCCGCGGCGCTGCTCCCAACCGCCCTGGCGGCGGAGCCATTCCCCGCGGTCACCGAGGTGCAGGTCTGCTATCCAACCTCTGTCACCCGCAGTGAGGACGGCACGGAGATCCGCAAGGTCTATGACCTGTCCCCGGAGCAGGACCCTGCCGGTATCCCCCGGTCGGACTTCGAGCAGGACGGCTTCCACTACACCCTGACAGACCTGCTCCAGCAGGAGCTGCCGGAGCATGAGAGCCGTCCGCACACGGAGACGGTATCGTTGGAGAGTAAAAGCAAGGATATGGAATCCGTCCTGGCCCTGCTGCCCCATACATCCGGATGCCAGACATCAACATCTTTACGCTCTTTAGCGGTGATGCCGTAA
>OGXC01002978.1_pt1 | contig 10589 bp, 7 predicted proteins | sample 1576201 | NCBI WGS metagenome assembly OGXC01 (sample SAMEA3541562, study PRJEB24748) | human gut metagenome | biome: human gut; feature: human-associated habitat; material: faeces | place: China | collected 2012 | reverse complement strand
ATTTCCGGATCGTACACCGTTTTTAGCATGGCTACAATCTTTTCTTCTATTTCAAACTTTTCCATACGTTCTTATTTATGTATTGCAAAGATAGAGATAAAAAATTAGACACGGAATGCGTACCTAACTAAAAAACATACCGAGAGACTAAATTGTTGCGGGAAATATTCATCAATCGTTTCAGAGCAGCCCTTCATCTGCAAAGCTGTAAAAGCCGTCCTCACAGACTATGACATGGTCTATCAGGCGAATATTCATCGTATCCGCCGCTTTACGGATATGTTCCGTCAATGTCCTGTCAGGCTGGCTAGGCTGAATATTTCCGGAAGGGTGATTGTGCACCACAGCTATTTGTGTAGCCCTTTGCATCAATGCTTCCCGAAGAATGGAACGCACATCGGCATAAGTACCGTCTATACCGCCGGAACTGATACGTATCTTATCAATCAGTTTCGTTGCCTGATTCAACAACAGTACCCAGAACTCTTCTTGCGCCAGGTCGCACATTAGTGGTTGAAAAATCTCGTAGATATCTTTTGAGCAGGTGATCCGAAGTCTCTCTCTGATGTTTTGCAATTTCCGCCGCTTGCCTAATTCAAGGGCGGCCATAACCGTAATGCTCTTTGCCGGTCCCATTCCTTTAAAACGGGAATAGTCGCACACTTCCCACTTCGCCAAAGCATTCAGGTTATTATCACAGGACAAAAGCAGGCGTCGCATCAGTTCGACAGCGCTTTCTTCCGTATTCCCGGTAATACCTTCGCCAGTGAGCGACAGATGACTTATTCCAATAAAACCATCTCTAACCATATTGACGATTTGGCAGATGCCTTTTTGATTTCCAAAGCCAGTCGATACGATATTAAAGGAAGAAAGTATATTGGTGCAAATCTGAAATACTACTTTACTGATCTGGGACTGAGAAATGCCCGTCTGAATTTCAGACAGCAGGAACCTACGCATATCATGGAGAACATTGTTTATAACGAGCTGCTGATCCGTGGCTACAATGTTGATGTGGGTGTCGTGGATATCTTCGATAAGGATAAAGAGGGCAAACGTGTTCGCAAGCAGTTGGAGGTTGACTTTGTGGTGAATCAAGGAAACCAGAGATACTATATCCAGGTTGCATATGACATGACTTCGGAAGAAAAACAGACGCAGGAGTTCAATTCTCTGCGTAATATCCCGGACTCTTTCAAGAAGATCGTCATTGTAAATGGCAGCAAAAAGCCTTGGAGAAATGATGAAGGTTTTGTCATCATGGGAATGAAGTATTTCTTGCTGAATGCGAATAGTCTGGAATTTTAAGTCGATTTGAGTTGTTGCTGTGGTGTTGTTCTATTTCAAAAAAGAGTGAAATGATATAAATAAGGCCACGGCTGATTTCGTGTTGGAACAGCCGTGGCTCAGTTTATTTTTTTATCCGTACAAACGAGACTGTTCCGCAGATTATGTAGAACAGACAGAGTACGATTCCGATAGTGAGAACATACGAGAATAAAGATGAACTTAAGAACGAGATAAACAAAAGTTTGTTGAATTAAAAATGAAATAAAGTTCCAGTAATCTTTTCTGATGTAGGTGTTATGATTATCACCATATTAAATGCAATTCGCTGTCTGTTTGTGAAGAAACTGTAAAAGGCAGATAGAACATAGATAAAGAAAAAGAAATGTTATCCGATGAAAAATTTGTACCGACTTTCAGAATTTTACAAGATTTTTGCCAATGAATTGTGTATATAGCAGAAATCCTGCAAAATCCTCAAGCAGCAAAGAAAACTGCGAAACAGAGCGTATGAAAATAGATCATACGCTCTGTTTTTTTGCAATATTTTATTATCTTGCGAATTTATCATTATAACGAATATGCATATCTTTCCAATCCATGAACAATACGTAAAATACCTTTCCGTATTGCGGGTTCTCTACAATTCTTCCATGATCAAGCACAGAAAAATAAGTTCCGTCAGCTTTTCGAAGATGGAAGTGAATATAGTCATTTTCATTACCACTGTCAATCTGTTCCCAGATACTTGATTCTATCTGTTGCTGTTCATCTTCACGAATCAAGTTGCGAAAACTTTTCTCAGTAAGTCTGAACAGTTCATCTATATCTTTATATCCGGACATATGAAGAAATTCATCATTTGCAAAAAATAGTTCATCATCTTCTTTGTCAGCTCTGTATATGATGAATGCACCTGGAAGATGTTCAGAGATATCCTTGAATGTGAATCCAAGTTGTTTGCGGGCACCTGACCGAAGTCCTTCTCTGTAGACCATACATCCATTTTTTCCATGAAGCTTTATTTCATAAAGAGCGGCATCTGCGCAGCGCATGAGTTGTGAACGATTGGATGCAAATGTTGGATATTCTGCATATCCTAGAGAAATATAAAATGCATGTTCCTTACCATGGTATGAGAATGATTTAGGAAGTTTGGTGAATTTCTGCAGCTGTATATCTGCTTCTGCAAAGGTACAATTTGGTAAAAGAATGCAGAATTCGTCACCACCATTTCTTCCAAGTAATGCATCGGATGGGAAAAAAGTCTTCATGCTGTCTGCAAGATTCTTTAGTGCCCTGTCTCCGTAATTATGTCCATAGATATCATTAATAAACTTGAAATCATCGATATCAAGGAGCGCAGCCACAAAATGTGCTTTTGGATTTTTTTGAATCATTTTTTCTGCAAATTCATCAAATCCATAGCGGTTATAAATATTTGTAAGAGAATCTGTGTGCGCCAGTATCTGAAACTTTTTCTTATGTTCTTTTGCTACTAACCATACTCTGGTAAGAACTGACAGGAGAAGGCTTATTGTAAGAAATATTCCGATGATGATTATCAGTAATGTGGTATTTCTCCATCCACTTTTAGGAGTTACTTCAAATTTCCAGTTTTCATCTCCTATTGTAAATGTATAAGAAACAGGACGATTTATTTGCCCATCTGATTGATAAACCACTTTATAAGTATCACTCCATGGAGCGTCTGTTTTTGAAATTTTGTATTCGTATCCAAAATTTGAAAGTGCACTGATTGAATCTGAAAAAATATCCGGAACACGCAGGATAACAATAGTAAATCCCCAGAAATACTCATGTCCGTTTTTATCTTTCAGATATACGGGATTGCGGACTGCAATTCCATATCCTTCCTGTTTTAATTTGAAGGGGCCCTGCGTAATGATTGTATGGTTGTCTCTTGCGTAACAGGAAATTTTTCCGCGGTCTTTATCATGGATCAAATCAATCTTACCTGCCTCCTTTTCATTAGCCGGATAAATATCTGTAACAACACCATTAGGAGCGAGCTGTACACTTTCAATAGAATCAGACATAAGATTTCCTGCAATTGTTTCAAACTGATGGATTTCGCCATCTTCACTTATTAAGATTTGCTTCAAGGTATCTGTGATCTCAATTCCATTTGTAATTTCATTCTTTATTCGTTCGCCATAGGTGGCTACGTTTAATTGTGCTGTTATGTGTCTCTGCTCTTTTTCGTGGGCGTCTGTTTTGTATACAATCAAACTAACAAGGCATATGCCCAGTAAAAAAATGATAAGAGGCACAAGTGTTTTCTTTTTCACTTGGTTCACCTCATTTTGTCCATGGGAATTATTATAATAAAGCATTATATCACAGAAGTTGAAAAACAGAATAAGTTTTATGAAAAAACGGACTGTGCATAATCCTTATACATGAAATGAAAGAAATCCTTGCTGATGAAGTCGATCCAAAAGACAAAAGAAACATATTATGAACCCCTCAAACCATTATTAATGAAATGGATCAAAAGTTCTGTTCTTTCATGAGTGAAAGTCTGTATACACGTCTGCCGGTTTCTTCATAATGCTGATCCAGAAGATCACAGGTTGTCTGGAGATCGTTAATCCGGATGGCCTCCAACAGACATTGGTGTGTCCATACTGCAGCGCTTCCGTTATAAGAGGTATTTTGATCCGGTGTGTTTGGTTCTAAGCATTTGGCATTCTGAAGCGTTTCAGCATCTCCGCTTAACTGTCCAAAGCGATTAGCATTTTGAACCGAGAGGAACATGGCACCATTCAGTGGACTCAGCAGCTCCCACATTTTGGTCAGTCGGTTAAGCTGGGCAGAACGAATGATCTGCAGGTGGAATGTCTCATCTGCACGAACAGCCTTCATAGTATTGCCTTCGAGAATAGCCTTTCGAAATTCTTCAATACTGGCTTCCATTATCATGAGACTATAGTCACTAAGGAGGCAGTTACTTTTTTGGATTGCCAGTTTTTCAAGGCTGCCACGCAGAAAAAAGACTTCATAAGCGTCTTGTGGAGAAAGCAGTGCGACTGTACATCCTTTGTTAGGACAGTAATCGACTAAACCTTCGACGGCGAGCTGTCGGAGTGCTTCGCGCACAGGACCTCGGCTGAGTCCGAATTTCCGGGCAATTTCAGCCTCTACCAGTTTTTCTTGAGGCTGAAGGATTCCATTGATGATCTGCTCCCGCAGAGATTCAAGAACAATTTCTGATGTAGTAGTATTTGATGTTTTTCGTTGTTTCTGCATATTTACCTCATAAAATTTTCAAAATAAGTATCCGTTTTCGATAGGTACGCTTGGTTCATAGTAGAACATACCGCCAATTTCTCGCATGTTTCATTTTCTTACTAATTAATAGAAAAAATTATACGGATGTCTTTTGTCCGTTAGCAAAAAACTTATTATAATTATAGTGGATTGTTAGCAAAAACGAAAGCACTATTTTCCCGCTGTTAACATTAAGTTGAAATTGTTGACAATCATATTTGCATGGACTATACTTGGGTTATCAAGAGTAGCTCAAAAATTCTGCATTGTCATAAAAAAATCCTAAAGGGGAATAGGAAGCAACGCAGTAATTGATGGATGTCGGACTGTCTGGTTTCCGAATAGTCCGATTTTCAGTTGAGAAGAATAATTATAGTAGGAAGGAGAGAACTTATGAGACTTACAAATTTGACCTGGCCGAAAGCTCAAGAATATTTTAAAAAAAACGATATGGTACTTATTTCTATCGGCAGTATTGAGTGTCACGGCCGTCATATGCCGCTTGGAACCGACACACTGATTCCGGAGCATTTGTTGGAAAAAATCGAGAAGAAGAGTGATGTTTTGATTGCTCCGACCATTCCATATGGTTCCTGCCAGTATTTAGCTCCGTATCCGGGTACAATTGATATTGACAATGAGGTACTCTATCAATTTTGCCGTCAGATTTTTCTGAGTCTGTATCGTCACGGCGCAAGAAAATTCGTTTTCCTGAACGGACATGGCGGAAACATCAAGATGATTGAACGCCTTGGCATGGAATTCGAAGATAAGGGCTGTCTGGTTGCTATGCTTAACTGGTGGCTGATGGCATGGGATATGAACCCGGCGTGGAAAGGCGGTCACGGCGGTGGTGAGGAAACAGCTGCGATTCTTGGAATTGATCCGTCTTTAGTTGATAAGAGTGAGATAGGTGGTGAACTTCAGTTTAAGCACCTGTCTGATAATCTGAAGACAACTGGTTTTCGTTCTGTTGAGTATAAGGGAGTTACCGTTGAGATTCCCCGCAAAACTCCGCATGTTACAGACAACGGATGGATTGGACCGGATCATCCGAGTACCGCTACAGAAGAGTGGGGCAAGGAAATGCTCGAGACCACAGCAAACTATATTGTTGATTTCATGGAAGAGTTCAAGAAAGTTAAACTTTCATAAAGCAATGCCAGAGTGGATAAGAACGTGACGCTGAAAATGATTGCAGCAATTTTAAATGCAAATGGCGCATAGTAAAATATGATACGAAAAGACCGCCGGTCCAGATTTCTCTGGTAACCGGCGGTCTTCCCTATGAGCAAAACAATTAAATGTAGAAGAGCAATGCATCGTATGTCGGATACGGGAGATAATCCTCCGGGATCAGGACTTCCGCATCGTTGACAGCCAGACGGATCGTTTCCATCTCGGCAAGGATCGTGTCATGGTAGTAAGTACCAGCCTTTAAGTAGTCATCCATGCCTTCCGCGGTACCGATCATATCCTTTAAGGTATCAAGCTCATCAGAGATCGTATCTGCGAGTCCGGAGAGCTTTGTGATCAGCTTTTCTTCCGCCTTTGTTGTAATGCCAGGAACAAGCTCTTTCTTGGTGCTGCCTGTGCATGCGAGATCATTTACATAGGAGAACAGAGACGGAAGAAAGTCTTTCTGTACCATTTCCTCCATAGTCTTAGCCTCGATATGGATCGTTTTTGCGTAATCCTCAAGAAGGATCTCGTAACGGGAGAAGAGTTCTTCTTTTGTCAATACATGATGCTTTGTGAAAAGCTCGATGTTCTTTTCGGCAATTAAATGCGGAAGAGCTTCCGGCGTCGATTTCAGGTTCGGGAGTCCGCGTTTCTTGGCTTCCGCTAACCACTCATCGGTATAGCCGTTGCCGTTGAAAATGATCCTTGCATGGTCTGTGAAGGTATCCTTTAAAAGCTTGTGGATCGCCAAATCAAGCTCTGAGCCGGTAAGCCCATCTAAGACCTTGCAGAAGCCTGCGAGAGACTCTGCAACTGCTGTATTTAAGATCACGTTCGGACCTGACAGGGAGAGAGAGGAGCCCGGCATACGGAACTCAAACTTATTTCCTGTGAAGGCGAACGGTGATGTACGGTTACGGTCTGTGTTATCTTTTGTGAAGTGCGGGAGAACCTTCGGGCCGATGGACATCTGAACGGCACCCTTTCCTTCAAAATATGTTTCGGATTTAATGGAATCGGCAACAGCTTCCAGCTCTTCACCTAAAAACATGGAAACGACGGCAGGCGGTGCCTCGTTTGCTCCGAGACGGTGATCGTTTCCGGCTGTTGCAACAGAGATTCTTAAAAGATCCGCATAATCATCAACAGCTTCCACAACGGCTGCTAAGAACAGTAAGAACTGTGTGTTTTCTGCCGGTGTCTTTCCCGGATTCAGAAGGTTTTCGCCGGTATCCGTGGAGAGTGCCCAGTTGTTGTGTTTTCCGCTTCCGTTGATGCCCTCGAACGGTTTCTCATGGAGCAGGCACGCAAGGTCATGGCGGTCAGCAACCTTCTTCATCAATTCCATCACAAGCTGGTTGTGGTCAACAGCAACATTGACGCTTTCAAAGACAGGAGCAAGCTCATGCTGTGCAGGAGCAACCTCGTTGTGTTCTGTCTTTGCCGGGATTCCAAGCTTCCAGAGTTCTTCGTTTAATTCTTCCATGAAGGCTTCCACTCTCGGCTTGATGGAACCAAAGTAGTGGTCATCCATTTCCTGTCCCTTCGGAGCCGGAGCGCCGAATAAGGTACGTCTGCAGAAGATCAGGTCTTTTCTTAAACGGTAGCACTCTTTGTCTACCAGGAAATATTCCTGCTCAGCGCCTACCGTAGTGTTGACGCGTTTGACATCTGTTTTTCCTAAAATGTGGAGTAAGTGGGTAGCTTCTTTGCTGACAGCTTCCATGGAGCGGAGCAGCGGAGTCTTTTTATCGAGTGCCTCGCCGCTGTAAGAACAAAAGGCAGTTGGGATACAGAGCGTATGTCCCTTGATGAATGCGAAAGAGGTAGGATCCCATGCGGTATAGCCGCGGGCTTCGAAGGTAGCGCGTAAACCGCCTGACGGGAAGCTGGACGCGTCCGGCTCACCTTTTACGAGTTCTTTTCCGGAAAATTCCATGATTGCTTCGCCGACACCGGTCGGAGAGAGAAAACTGTCATGCTTCTCAGCGGTGATGCCTGTCATCGGCTGGAACCAGTGGGTGAAATGGGTAGCGCCATGCTCCAGAGCCCATTCTTTCATGGCAACAGCTACAGAGTTTGCGACATCCAGTTCCAGATGGGAACCGCTGTTGATGGTCTTTGCAAGTGCTTTGTAGATATCCTTCGGGAGACGTGCTTTCATTTCGGAGTCGTTGAATACAAGACTTCCATACAGTTCAGGAATGCTTTTGCTCATAGATGTTTCTCCTTTCAACTCCGCTGGGGAACTTCTTTGCTCCCATATGCGGGAAATTATACTTGATTTGCTGCCTGTTCCGGGGTGGGGAACAGACAGTAGTCACTTTACGGATCGATATTTAAGTATAGGGGGGTATGGGGAAGATCCGTAAAATGCGAGAAGGGCACCGGGGTGTATGTTTCATGCACCCAAGCGCCCTTGCTCTTATGGTGGTATAATATACTCGTTTTTCAGGATTTGTCAACACATTTTTTTGAATCTTTTTTTGATCACAGACAGCGTTCCTATTATTAAACATTTTTCTGTTTCGGATGGTCTTACAGTTGTTCTGCCGTTTCAAGGAGTCAAAACAGTTTTAAACAATTCTATGTCAGGACATAAGAATCGTCTTTTCAGGCTGCGGATCCCGTATGGAAGGAATTGGATGAAAAAACTTTAACAAACTGCGAAAAAACTACTTTACAAATTTGAAAAAATGGAATATAGTAGTTCCATATTTTTTTAGCGCAGTCAATACCTATGAGCAATTAATCCTGCGTAAAAATAAGTTTCATAGTGATGGAATGAATTAGACAAAGGTGTCAGAGTCTTAGTACTTCTGTCACCTTTTTTTACTTGAAAGCGTTGTCAAGCGGTTAGACATTCTGCGTGCCTGCATGCAGTGAAGAATAGGCATTTGACGACCAAGCCGGTATGGTAAGCAGGGCGATAGCCCGGATTACGAATGCTGGCGGTAGCTGCGGGAGTGCCGAAGCCACGGAGCAGCTGGCTTTCAGCATTATATGAAACTACAGTTTCCCCACATTAACAGTAATATAAATTTGGAGGTAAGGTATGGCAGTTAAATACGTATTCGTCACGGGAGGCGTTGTCTCCGGACTCGGCAAAGGTATTACCGCCGCATCCCTTGGACGTCTCTTAAAGGCAAGAGGTTATCAGGTAACGATGCAGAAGTTCGATCCTTATATCAATATTGATCCGGGTACCATGAATCCGATCCAGCATGGAGAAGTGTTCGTCACAGACGATGGAACAGAGACCGACCTGGACCTTGGACATTATGAACGCTTCATTGATGAGAGCCTTGATAAGAACTCCAACGTAACCACCGGAAAGATCTACTGGACCGTTCTTCAAAAAGAGCGTCACGGAGACTTCGGCGGAGGTACCGTACAGGTGATCCCACACATCACAAACGAGATCAAAGCAAGATTTTACCGCGCGAAATCCCCGGATGAGGACCGCATCGCGATCATTGAGGTCGGCGGTCCCGTCGGCGATACGGGACTGACGGGACGTAAAATCATGGTCGATACTTATGGGACCCTGGCCAAACACGGTGGCGGGGCCTTTTCCGGTAAAGATGCGACCAAAGTCGATCGCAGTGCGGCTTATATGGCACGGTATGTCGCCAAGAATATCGTGGCCGCCGGTTTCTGCGATCGTTGTGAAGTATCGATTGCCTATGCCATCAGCGGCATCTATCCGGAAGCCGTCCAGATCCAGACTTTCTGCTCAGAACACGTAGACAGGAAACTCATCGATCAGGCCGTGGCCAAGACCTTTTCCTTTGCTGTCGGCGATATCATCCGTGATTTGGACCTGCGGCGTCCGCAGTTCCGCAAGACCGCCGTCTACGGCCATTTCGGCCGGGAAGACCAGGACTTCGCCTGGGAACGGACTGACAAGGTCCAGGCCCTGCGCGCAGCCATCCGCTAACCCCTAACCCCTAGTCCCTAGTCCCTAACCCCTAACCACTAAAAAGAGCTTGTCGTTATACGACAAGCTCTTTTTTTTGCACTTTTTTATCCATGATTTATCGAAATAGTATTATTTTGGAAACGGCATGATAAATATGTCGCATCCGTCGATGATATAATCTAGGCGAAACATCGAATTGCAACTTATACATGCTGTCAACTGGCGATTTGATGGAATGTACAGTGAATTACAAAAAGGAATCATATTTTGAGGAGGTTTGTCTTATGGACGTATTAGGAAAAGGCTTCACGAAACCGACTGCCCGGATTCAGGCATTGCGCGATGCGATTTATGATGCGACGCCGACGGTCGAAGCGGACCGCGCCGAATTGGTCACGGCTTCGTATAAAGAAACGGAAGGGCTGCCCATTATCCTGCGCCGGGCGAAGGCTGTCGAAAAGATTCTGACAGAAATCCCCATTGCCATCCGCGACCATGAACTCATTGCCGGTTCGCTGACGGTCAGTATCCATGGCTGCCAGATTTATCCGGAATATTCTTTTGACTGGGTCGAAAAGGAATTCGATACCATGGCCACGCGTATGGCCGATCCCTTTGAAATCCCTAAGGATACGGCAAAGCGCCTGCACGACGCATTTTTATACTGGCCGGGCAAGACGACGAGCGACCTGGCTACGAGTTATATGTCCCAGCCCTGCCTGGATGCTCAGGCGAATGGCGTCTTCACCGTCGGTAACTACTATTTCAACGGTGTCGGCCATGTCTGCGTCGATTATGGCAAGGTCCTGCGCGAAGGTTTCAGCGGCATCATCCGCGAAGCCGAAGCGCAGAAAGCGAAATTGAGCGGTGCTTCGCCGGAAGATATGAAGAAACGTGCGGG
>OGXC01002974.1_pt1 | contig 10594 bp, 7 predicted proteins | sample 1576201 | NCBI WGS metagenome assembly OGXC01 (sample SAMEA3541562, study PRJEB24748) | human gut metagenome | biome: human gut; feature: human-associated habitat; material: faeces | place: China | collected 2012 | reverse complement strand
ACTTGTATTCTGAGGGAAAAATTAATTTACACACAAATCTGGACTTGACTGTGACTCTGCACACAAACGCGCTAGCCACCAATCCTCACCAGCTCGACAAACTGAAATATCGTTATTTCTCTTGTCCTATTTTTCACATTTTCCCCACCAAAAAGAGCTGCATCGGATACACATCCGGTGCAGCTCTTTTCGTATAGTCTTATTTTTCAATACCCACGAACTTGTAGTCCTTGGCTTCGATGGCTTTCTTGATATCCCCATCGGCCACAGCCTTGTCCAAGGTGAGGACAGCGGTGCCCTTTTCATGGGATACATCAGCCTTTTCTACGCCATCCAGCGCTTCCAGGGCTTTCTTTACGGTCATTTCGCAGTGATTGCACATCATACCTTCAATTTTAACGGTTTCTTTCATCTTTGTTTCCTCCTTTGGAAATATGATTTTTTTATATTCATAATCCGCCTTGGCAATCACATCTTTCATGGCTGCCTCGTCGGGTTGTGAGCTGTAAGTAATGTCCACGGTCCCCTTCGTATGGTCCGCTTTGGCCGATTTTATAAATGGCAGGGATTCCAGGGCCTCCTTCACATGGCGCTCGCAGTTCTCGCACATCATGCCGTCCACCAGCACCGTGGCGTGGTTATCTTCGGCCGGCTTTTCGGGGACTATCCCCTTATATATGTAATCCGCATCCTCTATAGACTTCTTCATAGCTTCTTCATCCAGAGGTTTATGGGCGGTTATTTTTACCTTTCCCGTGGTGAAATCGGCGGAGGCGGAGTCGATGAATGGCAGGGACTCCAGGGCTTCCTTCACATGGCGCTCGCAGTTGTGGCAGGTCATACCGTCTACGAGCACGGTGGTTTCCTTTTCAGAAACTCCGGTTTCCTTCACCGGTTCCACTTTTAGAGCTTCCTGTTTCTTCGGCGTTTCCATGTCCGGCAGGTCCACCATTTTTCTCTTTTTGTCGTGCTTCCGGTTATGCAGGTTGAAGAGGTTGAGCCGCAGTGCGTTCATGCAGACCGTGAAGCTGGAAAGGGACATGGCAGCGGCGCCCCACATGGGGTTCATCCGGACCCCCGGGTACAAACCGGCAGCCAGGGGGATGAGAATGATGTTGTATGCAAAGGCCCAGAACAGGTTTTCATGGATATTCCGGAGAGTTTCCCGGGACAGGCGGATGGCTGCGGAGACATCGGTGAGCTTTGAATTCATGAGCACCACATCCGCCGAATCGATGGCCACGTCTGTGCCGGCGCCGATGGCGACGCCGAGATCCGCCCGGACCAGGGCCGGCGCATCATTGATGCCGTCTCCCACCATGGCCACTTTGCCATACTTCTGGAACGCTTCAATCACCGCTTCTTTCCCGTCCGGCAGCACGCCGGCGATGACCTTGTCCACCCCCGCCTTTTGGGCGATGGCTCTTGCGGTCTTTTCATTATCACCGGTGAGCATGACCACCCGGATGCCCATGTCGTGGAGTTCTTCCACCGCCTGGGCAGAGTCCTTCTTGATTACGTCCGCCGCAGCAATGAGGCCCAAGAGTTTTCCGCCCTTTTCAAAGAAGAGGGGCGTCTTGCCTTCGCCGGCCAGGGTTTCCGCTTTTTCTTTCAGCCTGTCCGTGGAAACAAGGGTGGAAATATAATCCATGGATCCTCCGTGGATTTCTTCTCCCCCCGCCGTTCCCATGAGGCCATGGCCCGAAAGGTTACGGAAGGAATCGAGGGAGCGGGCTTTGATGCCCTTTTCTTCCCCATAGGCCACGACTGCTTTCGCCAGGGGATGCTCCGATTTCACTTCCAGGGAGTACGCCGTTTCAAGCAGTTCCTTTTCGCTCACCCCGTCTGCCGGGACGATGTCGGTGACTGCCGGTTTCCCTTCGGTAATGGTACCGGTCTTATCCATGACCACGATGGCCATTTTCCCTGCATTTTCCAGGGATTCGCTGGTTTTGAAGAGGATACCGTTTTTCGCGCCCATACCGTTGCCCACCATAATGGCCACCGGCGTTGCGAGGCCCAGGGCGCAGGGGCAGGAAATGACGAGAACACAGATGGCGTATTCCAGGGCCACCGATACCGGTGCTCCCAGGTATAGCCATACGAGGAATACCACCAGGGCAATGGCCATGACCGCCGGTACGAAGACGGCGGATACCTTATCCGCAATCCGGGCAATGGGGGCCTTCGTGGCCGCCGCATCGCTCACGAGCTGGATAATCTGGGCAAAGGTGGTATCCTTACCCACCCGGAGAGCCCGGGCCCGGATATAGCCATTGGTATTCATGGAAGCAGCACTGACGGTGTCACCGGCCTTCTTGTCCACGGGGATGGATTCCCCGGTCAGCGCCGATTCGTCCACCGCCGTTTCTCCTTCGATGATTTCCCCATCCACCGGGATCGATTCTCCCGGCTTCACGATGAAAATATCACCGATGGCTACCTGCTCCACAGGCACAGTTTCGGGATTTCCATTCCGCTCCACCACCGCCGTCTTCGGCGCCATTTTCATGAGGCTCTTCAGGGCATCCGTGGTACGGCCCTTCGAAATGGATTCCAGCAGTTTCCCCACCGTAATGAGGGCCGGAATCATGGCCGCCGATTCGAAATACAGCTGGTCATGGTAAATGGGCATAATATCCATATTCGATGCGCCGCCGGTAATGAGCACGGTCATCTTGTAGAACACATAGAGGGACCAGCCAAAGGAAACGGAGGAACCCATGGCCACCAGGGCATCCATATTCGGTGCCCCATGGAAGAGGGACCGGAAACCGGAGGTAAAGAAGGCCCGGTTGATAGCCATGACGATAAAGGACAGAATCATTTCCGTCAGGGCCAGGCCCAGATGGTTGTGGTCCAGGAAGGCAGGCACCGGCAGGTCCAGCATGTTATGGCCCATGGTAATGTACATAAGGAACACAAGGAAAATGATGGAAAGAATGAGCCGCCGCTTTAATTTCGGCGTTTCATGGTCCTTCAGCGCTTCCTCCTCCGCCGCCAGGGCAGAGGTCTCTTCGGCGGACGCATTCATGGGCTTTGCCCCGTACCCCGCCTTTTCTACGGCGGAAACCACGTCCTTCGCAGGAACATCCCCTTCTACGGACATGGAATTTGTGAGCAGGGACACAGTCACCTGCTTCACCCCCGGCACCCTGGACACCGCCTTCTCCACATGGGCCTGGCAGGCAGCACAGGTCATACCGGATACCATATACTGGCATTTTTCAGCCATAAAATCACCAACTTTCGGATAAATTCAGAGTTGAAAACCGATGCTGACGGATAGAGCCATTCGAACGGGAACTTCTGGCTGTCAGCAGTCAGGAAAGTTCTAGTGCCGCAGGCGGTAGAGTTTTCTGGCCGATAAAAACCAAAGAAGCCCCCACCCGTTCATACGGAACCTGGCCATGGAACAACCGCCACGCAGCGGCTGACCAGCCCAAGGCCAAAGGCTCACTGCTTCAAGGCTGCTGTACCTGCAAGCACGACACATTCATCTCTCCCATACCGTAGTGGAACAGCATGGAATAAATCCATAAAAACTCGCGACGCTATATGAATTGTGCGCCGCACCGCCATTCCTCACTCCTCATTCCTCATTCCTGACTAATAGCCGGACTTCAATCAATCCGACTGGGGATCTGCTCTATCAGCGCCTTTCACTTCATCAGCTTCTGCAGCATGGTACAGAGCTCGTCCACCTTGCCTTCCTTCCCTTCCCGGATATCCTCGGTTACACAGCCCCGGATATGGGCGGCCAGGAGAAGCTTATTGAAACTGTTCAGCGCATTGGTCACCGCCGACACCTGCATGACGATGTCCGGACAGTAGGCATCGTTTTCGACCATCTTTTCGATGCCCCGGATCTGGCCTTCCACCGTCTTCAGCCGGGTCAGAAGCTTTTTCCGTTCTTCCTCGGTCCGCTGGGTATGACGGCATTCACAGGATTCTTCATCTGCCATGGTTCTATCTCCTTATATCGAAAATCTTTTATCTCTCACGGTCCTAATACTACACCCCCCTGGGGTCCCCTGTCAAGAGGAAAATGATGGAGTTGAGATTTTAAAATTGAGAGTTGAGGTCCAGCAGCTTCTCCGCGATATTTCAGTGAGCTGGTGGTATTCGGGGTTGACGGGTAGAGTCACTCGCACGGGGCTTCTAGCTTCTAGCGGCTAGCAGCCAGGAAAACTGATTCGCCTGCGGCGCTTCCAATCGCTAACCTCCGTCTGCTTCGCAGCCACCTCCTTCCCAAGGAAGGAGGCTAATAATCGGCGGCGAAGCCGCCAGACCTCAACTCTCAACTCTCAAATCTATTTTTGAAAACCCCGTCATAGTCATTTATCTGGGAGATTTCTCGACTCATCGAAGCTGTAGCGATTTTAAGGACAGATTCTTTCAGCATGCTTCCACCGCTCGAAATGACGTTATGAGGGTAGAGTCAGATGGGGATAGATGGAATCTGACGGTTCTGCGGCGAAGCCGCCTTGACCTCAACTCTCAACTCTCAAATCTATTTTTGAAACCCCGTCATAGTCATTTATCCGGGAGATTTCTCGACTCATCGTAGCTGTAGCGATTTTTACCGGTAGAGCCACATAGCATGCTGCCACCGCTCGAGATGACGGGGGATATGCAGAGTCACTAAGAGTGATGGCGGGAGCCGCAGATGGGGACAGTTGGAATCGGCCCGAAGGGCCTGATCCGCTCAAGGCTCAATGCCCTGTACGTACACACGCTGCTTAGCCATGGGACTGCTGCGGAGCGGCTGTAGACCTAGACCTAGATCTAGATCTAGATCTTCAGGGCCACAGGCCCGGGTCCTTTCATCCCAATTTGAAATTCATTGACCGTTATGGGATAATAGAAAGGAACATTTGTATTTAAGTGAGGCGGCTATGGATTCTTTATTTGACTTTGACAACGGAGAGAAGCCTTCCTATGCGCCACTGGCGGATCGGATGCGGCCGGAGCGGCTGGATGAGATCCTGGGGCAGGAGGCGGCGGTGGGGAGGAATTCCTTTCTTTACTGCATGATCGAGCGGGATACGGTCCCCTCTATCCTGCTCTTCGGGCCCCCCGGCTGCGGGAAGACCACCATTGCTTCGGTGATTGCGAAGATGACGAAGAGCCATTTCGTGAAGCTCAATGCTACCGCCAGCGGGACGAAGGAAATCCGGGACGTGGTGGCGAAGGCGAAGGATGAGCTCCGGTACTACCAGCGGCGGACCATTGTCTTTATCGATGAAATTCACCGTTTCAACAAGGGCCAGCAGGACCTGCTGCTTCCTTACGTGGAGGACGGTACCATTATCCTTATCGGTGCCACCACAGAGAATCCCTATTTCGAGATCAACCGGCCTCTTCTTTCCCGGGTGCGGCTTATCCGGCTCCAGGCGCTGCCGCAGGAGGCGGAAATCGCCATTCTCCGCCGGGCGCTGACGGATTCGGTGAAGGGGCTGGGGAGTTACGGCTATCAGGCATCGGATGACGTGCTCGCCCTCATTGCGTCCTATGCGTCCGGGGACATCCGGATGGCCCTGAATCTTCTGGAGCAGGCGTCTTCCATGGTACCCATGAACGGCACTCTCACGGAAAAAGAAGTGAAGGAAGTGGCGGGGGACCATGTGGCGGCGTACGACAAGAACAGTGATTACCATTACGATATTGTGTCCGCCTTTATCAAGAGTATGCGGGGCAGCGACCCGGACGCGGCGCTCCATTACATGGCCCGCATGATTGCGGGCGGCGAGAAGCCTTCCTTCATTTCCCGGCGCATCATGATCTGTGCGGCGGAGGATGTGGGTCTCGCAGATCCCCGGGCCCTCACGGTGGCGGTGTCCGCTGCCCAGGCGGCGGAAATGGTGGGGTTCCCGGAAGGCCGGATTCCCCTGGCGGAGGCGGTGCTTTATATCTGCCTGGCGCCGAAGAGCAACAGCGCCATCATGGGCATCGATAAGGCGTCGGCGGAAGTAAGGACGAGGACGGACTGGTCCATTCCGGATTACCTCAAAGATGCCCATTACAGCGGGGCCCATGAACTGGGCCATGGCAATGGCTACCGGTATCCCCACGATTTCGGGGGCTGGGTGGACCAGCAGTATATCCCCGACGAGCTGAAGGGGCATCATTATTATGTGCCCGTCAGAAACGGGGAGGAAAAGTCTATTTCCGAGCATTGGGAAATACGGACAAAGAGAAAACAGGAGTGATTGGGTTTCGGTATGAAGAAGAAAACAGCAGCCCCGAGACGGCGTAAGGCGAAGACCTCCGGTGGGGCGTCCAGCAGCAGTTATGAAATATCAGGGATCATCATCTTCCTCTTCGGCGTTTTTGCGCTGATTTCCCTGTTCAGCGATGGCACGGGAATGGTGGGGAAAATGGTGAGCGACGGGATTCACTTCCTTTTCGGGGTGGGTTCTATTTTCTGCGCCCTCTTTCTGATTGTTTTCGGCGGGCGCTATGCCCTCCTGTCCCGGGGGATTTCCTTTTCCCGGAGGAACCTGCTGGTGGGGGGGCTTTTCGTCATCTTCCTGACCCTGGTGCATCATTACTATGTGCCCCTGGGACGGGAAATGGACATTTCTGAGATTCTCCACTACGGCGGCGTCATCGGCGGCGGGCTCTCTGCCGTCTTCCACGGGGCCCTGGGGGAAATCGGGACTACCATTCTCTTACTGGGACTCCTGCTCATTGATATTCTCCTCCTCACCCACTGGTCCCTGTCCAAGGGGGCGGAAAAGGTGGGGAGCCGGGCCCAGACCATCAGCCGGAAAACCGGGGAGCGCCTGGGGGACGTAGCCCAGAAGATCCGGGATAAGAAGGCCGCCATGGATGCGGCCCGTTCCGCTGCCCGGCTGGAAGTGCTGGACGATAAGCCTACGGAATTTATTTTCAAGAAAAAAGAAGAGGAACCGGAAGAACAGCCGGCGGAACCGTCGGTGGAAGAACCGGCACCAGAGCCATCGGAGGAGCCGGCAGTAGAGCCGAAAGAGGACCTGCCTGCAGAGGAACCCACGGTGGATGGTCTCGTTTCGGAGACTGAGGAACCTGCGGACGAGGAACCGGCAGAGGCGGAGGAAGTGCCGCCGCTCCCGCCGCTTCCGGAGGAAGAAGAGCCGGAAGGGGAGGGGACTCCGGTGGAAGAACCGGAAGAAGAGATCCCGCCGGCGGTGGAGGCAGAACCGACGCCAGCGCCGGAGCCTGTGTCCACGCCGGAACCGGCAGCCGCTCCTGCATCTGCTGCAGCTCCGGCTCCCCGGGCACCGATTACGGCCATTGTGAAGCCGGAATATAAATTTCCGCCTCTCTCCCTCCTCCATACGGACGGGGGAGCCGGGGCGAGCCATAACGACGTGGCCAAGAACGCCGCCCTCATCGAATCTACGCTCAGGAGCTTCGGCGTCATGGCGAAGGTCATCCATGCCAGCGTAGGACCTACGGTGACCCGGTTTGAGCTGCGGCCGGAAGTGGGGGTGCGGGTGAGCAAGATTGAGGGCCTCTCCAACGAACTGGCCATGGCCCTCGCCGCCACCCATATCCGCATCGAAGCGCCGATTCCCGGCAAGTCGGCGGTGGGTATCGAAATCCCGAATGCCAAGTCCGTGGCGGTGCCCCTCCGGGACGTACTGGACAGCGATGAATTCAAGCACGGGAAAGGCCATATTCTGGTGGCATTGGGGAAAGATATCACCGGGAAGCCGGTGGTGACGGATCTGGCCAAGATGCCCCACCTCCTCATTGCCGGGTCCACGGGTTCCGGCAAGTCGGTGTGCATCAACTGCATCATTACGTCCATCATTTACCACAGCCGGCCGGAGGACGTGAAACTCATGCTCATCGACCCGAAGGTGGTGGAACTGTCGGTGTACAACGGCATTCCCCATCTCCGGACCGAAGTCATTACGAATATGAAGAAAGCCGAAGGGGCCCTGAACTGGGCAGTCCGGGAAATGGAAGCCCGGTACCAGCTCTTCGCCGGCGCCAAAGTGCGCAACATCGACGGCTACAATAAGATGAACCCCGACAAGAAAATGCCCTATATCCTCATTATTGTGGATGAATTTGCGGACCTCATGAACGTGGCGGCGAAGGACGTGGAAGTGCTCATCCAGCGGCTCACCCAGAAAGCAAGAGCCGCCGGCATCCACCTGATCCTCGCTACCCAGCGTCCGTCGGCGGACGTGATCACAGGGGTCATCAAGTCCAATATTCCCAGCCGCATTGCCTTCATGGTGGAGTCCGCCCTGAACTCCCGGATTATCCTGGACGAAGGGGGCGCGGAGACCCTCCTGGGCAAGGGGGATATGCTCTTCAAGCAGGCCGGGTCCCTCACCACCGTCCGCATCCAGGGCGCCTTTATTTCCGACGAAGAAGTGGAGGCCGTGGTGGACTACGTACGGAACGAGTGCCTCCAGCAGGAAAAGGCGCCGGTCACCTACGAGCCCATCGACCTGTCGGTGCCGGATAAGGAACAGCCGGCGGAAGAAGAGGAAGAAGAACAGGACGACCTCCTCCAGGAAGCGGCGGAATGGGTGCTGGATACGAAACGGGCCTCCGTCTCCGCCCTCCAGCGGCGCTTCCGCATCGGCTACACCCGGGCAGGAAGGCTCATGGACTCCATGGAACGAATGGGCATCGTAGGCCCCGCGGAAGGAGCGAAACCCCGGGAAATCCGGATGACAAAGGACCAGGCGAGGGAGCTGTTTGAAAGTGGAAATGAGACTCCGGCTGAACAGGCGGAGAAGAAGGAAGAGTAAGATCGAGACCGAGGTCGAGATCGAGGGAAATAGGGCCTTTGACCCTAGAGATCTAGATCTAGGTCTAGGTGGTTCGCCTGCGGCGCTTGTGCGGCTGGACTCGTGCGGACGGGTGGGGCATTGAGCCTTTAGCCTTGAGCATTGAGCTGGATAGGCCCTTCGGGCCGATTCCGTCTATCCCCATCTGACTCTACCCCCATAACGTCATTTCGAGCGGTGGGAGCATGCTAAGTGAATCTATCCGTAAAGTCGCTACAGCTACGATGAGTCGAGAAATCTCCCAGATAAATGACTATGACGGGGTTTTCAAAGATAGATTTGAGCGTTGAGAGTTGAGGTCCAGCGGTGGAGCCGCAGATTCCATCACCATCTCTCAGCCGTTGGCAGCTCTCTTCTGGGAAGAGAGCCTTGTGCAGAGGCAATGGTGCGTTATAGGGATAGAGTCTTTAGGATTCCTATGGCGGCGGAGCCGCTATCCGCCTCGATCTCGGTGTCATCAATATGGGCACCTGCTGATGGATACTTTCGCAAAGGTAAATACCTCTATGTCTGGCAATCCCTACCCATGCAGCCCCTTAGAGAAGGCGCGGCAAAGCCGCAGGATGGATGCGGTGAAGCCGCTATGGTGTTTCATAAGGCGGCGCTTCCAAACTTTGTGCGCCGCCACCACCATTCCTCATTCCTAACTCCTCATTCCTAATTTTCCGTCATCCTTCGAGCATCCGTCCAACACACCCATGCTCCCATTGAGTCAAAAAGCACCGACTGACTGAAAATACGAATTGTTCTTCCATCATCGGTGCTTAACTACGAGTCACGTGGCGGGAACAGCGGATTTCGTCAGTTCCTGCCAGCGGGCTGCCAGAATATTCATATAAAGTTTTGGGGATAGTCCGAAGCTGGCCAGGGAATAGCCGTCGCTGACTTCCACCAGGAGTGTCCTGCCGTCATCGGTGACGCCGAAGTCAATAGCGTATCCTGCTGGGGCCGATGTATAGGCCTTGACCGCGTCCCGCATGACCTGGGCATCAGGAAATACGTCCCACCGGCCTTTGTAGGGGGTGAGGCCGCAAATCGATCCATGGAGCACCCAGAGACGCCATTCGGAAATGAAGCGTACCTTTTCGCTGCACCATACGTCGATGTCCTCCAGGCCGCCGCCCAGTTTGATGAGGTCCTCCGACTTGTCCAGCACCGTGCCCCGGAACCGCTTGATATCTTCCACAGGCTTCACAAAGATGTGCCAGTCTTCGGGATGGCTGGTGATGGTGAAGAGAGTGGATTTCCAGATCTTCCGCCCGGTAAAAGGAAGAAGTTCATCGGGATAATCCAAAGGATCCAGTTTCACGCCGAACCGTTCCAGTGCTACCCTCACATCGTCCACGGTGCCTACCACCGGGTCGGACGGTGTATTTTCGGTGAGCGAATAGACGGCCTTGTATTTCACCACAGGAATGTCCTGCTCCCGGCAGCCGGTATAGGCATAATAACAGCTGGGGTCGAAGAATTCTCCTGTGTGTCTGATGCGGATATACGCCTTCATCCAATTTCTCCATTCAACTAATGAAAAATACACTGCTACAAATGTAATGATACCATGTTCCCCCTTTTTTTGCCAGTCCCGTACTGATTCGCCTGCGGCGAATCAGTGGCTGGTGGCTAGATCTAGTGGCTAGGTGGACAGGCCCTTCGGGCCGATTCCGTCTATCCCCATCTGACTCTACCCCCCATAACGTCATTTCGAGCGGTGGGAGCATGCTAAGTGAATCTATCCGTAAAGTCGCTACAGCTACGATGAGTCGAGAAATCTCCCAGATAAATGACTATGACGGGGT
>OGXC01002955.1_pt1 | contig 10674 bp, 9 predicted proteins | sample 1576201 | NCBI WGS metagenome assembly OGXC01 (sample SAMEA3541562, study PRJEB24748) | human gut metagenome | biome: human gut; feature: human-associated habitat; material: faeces | place: China | collected 2012 | reverse complement strand
TGCATGAAAATACAAGAGTATAATCGAACAACGATTTAATCAGTGCTTCCCTGGCCGCCGAAGGCGGCAGACCCGCTTTATGCCCTGGTGCGAAGCACCTGCAGCCCACCACCCTTAGCCCCATCCACCTCATTTGGATTATTGACACTCATTCCATCAACCTGGCAGCCATATGCACTCTTTTCTGCATATCCTGCATACATCATAGGAATAGGAGATAATTGCAGTTGCTCGATAACATCGGATAAATCACGGAATAGTCGAAAAATATTTCATAAAAGTGCAAGAAAATTCACTTTTACTATTGCACATTTATGCAAGCAGATGTATAATTATCACATCTTAAGAAAAGCCTCCGTGAAGGGCTTGTGAAATTGTCTATTTAAAAAAGAAAGGCGGCATTCCTATGGCTGATGTTAAAAATGTAAAAAAAGTAGTTCTTGCTTATTCCGGCGGACTGGATACTTCCGTTATCATTCCCTGGCTGAAAGAAAACTATGGCTGTGAAGTCATTGCCTGCACCGTGAACCTGGGGCAGCCGGAAGATTTTGATGCTATCCATAAGAAAGCTCTCGCTTCCGGCGCTTCCTATGCGGAAACCCTGGACGTGCGGAAAGAATTCATTGAACAGTATGCCTACAAAGTACTGCAGGCCGATGGCAGATATGAAGGCAAATACCTGCTGGGGACATCCTTTGCCCGTCCGCTGATCGGCAAATGCCTCGTGGACATGGCCAAGAAATACGGTGCTGATGCCATTTGCCACGGCGCTACGGGCAAGGGCAATGACCAGGTCCGTTTTGAATTGACCATCAAGGCCCTGGCTCCCCACATGAAGATCATTGCTCCCTGGAGAATCTGGGATATGAAGTCCAGAGAAGATGAAATGAAGTATGCCGAAGCCCATGGTGTACCGATCGATAAATACGATGAAAAGCAGACGGACGAAGAAAAGGCTGCCCAGAAGTACCCCTATTCCATGGACTGGAATATGTGGCATCTCTCCCATGAAGGGGACGACCTGGAAAATCCGGCCAACCCGCCTCACAAGGATATGTACCTTGTCACCTGCGATCCGGAAGATGCTCCGGATAAATCGGAACTGGTTACCATTGATTTTGAAAAGGGCGTACCGGTGGCAGTGAATGGCAAGAAGATGGACGGCGTGGAACTGGTGAACACCCTGAATGCCATCGGCGCCAGAAATGGTATCGGCATCGATGATCTCGTGGAAAACAGACTGGTGGGCATGAAGTCCAGAGGAGTCTATGAGAACCCCTGCGGCTCCATCCTCTTCTATGCCCACACGGAACTGGAACGGCTCTGCCTGGATAGAGCGACCTTCCACTTCAAGGAAGTGGCCGCTGTGAAATACTCCGAACTGGTCTATGACGGCATGTGGTTTGCACCACTCCGGGAAGCACTGCAGGTCTTCGCCGAAAAGACTTCGGAAACGGTAACCGGCAAAGTGACCCTGCGTCTGTACAAGGGCAATATCATGTCCCACGGCGCAGAAAGCCCCTATTCCCTGTACAACGAAGAATTTGTCACCTTCGGTGAAGATGATGTATACAACCAGGCCGATGCAGAAGGCTTCATCAACCTCTTCGGCCTGCCTCTCACCATCCGGGCCCTCATGAAGGAGAAGAATGCAAAATGAGTGACATGATGTGGGGCGGACGCTTTACGAAAGCGGAGGAAAAAAATGCCCTGGATTTCAACGCATCCATTTCCTATGACTGCCGGATGTATAAAGAAGACATCGCCGGGTCCATGGCCCATGCGAAGATGCTTGCCCGCCACGGCATCATTTCAGAAGAGGACTGCCGGAAGATTACGGAAGGCCTGAAGAAGATCAGGAAAGAAATCGACGATGGAAATTTCGATTTCTCCGTGGACCTCGAAGACATCCATATGAACGTGGAAAAGCGGCTCACCAATGACATCGGCGATGCCGGCGCCCGGCTCCATACGGCCAGAAGCCGGAACGACCAGTGTGCCCTGGACCTCCATATGTATATGAAGCGGCAGATGGGCCGCATTGCGGAAAAGCTGATCGCCCTGGAAGAAGCGCTTCTCGGGGCTTCGAAAAAGTACAAAGATGTCATCCTGCCGGGATACACCCACATGCAGCGGGCCCAGCCGGTGCTCTTTGCCCATCATATGCTGGCCTATTTCGCCATGCTGGAAAGGGATTTCAAACGGCTGGAAGAGGCCTATGATATGGCGGATATGTCCCCCATCGGCGCCTGCGCCCTGGCAGGGACCACCTATCCTACGAATCCCCTGGAAGAAGCGGAAGACCTCCATTTCTCCAAAGTCTATGGAAACAGCCTTGACGCTGTGTCGGACCGGGACTACCTGCTGCAGTTCCTGTCCTTTGCCTCCATCTGTGCCATGCACCTGTCCAGGCTGTCGGAAGAATTCATTTACTGGAGCACCAGTGAATTCCGGTTCATTGAACTGGACGACGGCTACTCCACCGGCAGCTCCATCATGCCCCAGAAGAAGAATCCGGACATGTGCGAGCTGATTCGCGGCAAGACAGGCCGGGTGTACGGTGATCTTGTGGGCCTTCTGACCGTCATGAAGGGGCTGCCCCTGGCCTATGACAAGGATATGCAGGAAGATAAGGAAGGGGTCTTCGATGCCATTGATACCCTTTACTTTGCTCTCGATATCTATGCGGGCATGGTGAATACCATGACGGTGAACGGGAAGCATACGAGGGAAGTCCTGGAGCACGACTTTTCCAACGCCACGGACATGGCGGACTACCTGGCCAAGAAGGGTCTCCCCTTCCGCCAGGCCCATGCAGTAGTTGGTGGTGCAGTGCATTACTGCATCGAACACCACAAGGTGCTTCACGACCTGTCCATGGAAGAACTGAAATCCATGAGTCCCCTCTTTGAAGAGGACATTATGGATGCCCTGAAGATAGAAAACTGCGTGAAAAACCGGGAAAGCTACGGCGGCACAGGACCGAAATCCGTAGCCCGCCAGCAGGCCCATGGCGAAGAAGTAATCAAAGCCATGAAGGAACAGGCAGCGTCATGGAAACAGTCCATGGCCTTTCTGGGATAAAAGGGAGCCATAGCGCACCGCGCTTGGTATAGACAATTTCACAGGAAAAGCCCCCGCCTCGGCGGGGGCTTTTCCTGTGTGGGGATAGGGGGTTAGCAGGGATTGGAAGTGTGGCACATCCGATTTATATGGTGCCGTAAGTTATAGAAGAGTGCTTCCAACCGGATGATAAACTTCAAGGCTGTTAATGAGGAGAAAGGAGTTAGGGAAGCACTGATTAAATCGTTGTTCGATTATACTTTTGTATTTTCATGCAATACAAGGAATAATCCGACCCGATTAGCGAGCTATTTAAGAAGGATTATGACGCAGTATTGCATGAAAATACATGTATAATCGGACTCTGCGAATTAATCAGCGCTTCCTTAGTAGGGAGGAGTGGTGGTGCGGTGCATCAAATCTATGTAGCGTCGCGAATAATATATTTCTTCCTGAAGCCTGCACGGCAGACTTCAGAACATAAAAATGGCGGCGCTTCACAATTTGACGCGCCGCCACATCCATTCCTAATTCCTAATTCCTAATTCCTCACTATTCGCTGTTTGGGATCAAATCCTATTAAACCGTTGGGACTCACAGTCTCTGTATCGCATCCATCGCCAGCCTGGACCGTTCGCATTCGTCCCGGCCCATGGTGATCTGCCAGCAGAGGGGGCTGCCTCTCATGCACTTGGCGGCGTAGGAAAGACCGTTGGTCCGTTCGTCCAGGAAGGGGCGGTCGATCTGCTGGGGGTCTCCCAGGAGGATGATCTTTGTCCCCTTGCCGGCCCGGGTGATGATGCCCTTTGCCTGGCTGGGGGTGATGTTCTGGGCTTCATCGATGATGAGATAGGTCTTCACGATGGACCGGCCCCGGATGAAGTTCAGCGCTTCCGTCTCGATGATATCCCGGTCGAAGATTTCCTGGACCTTGTCGGTGAGGAGGGACTCATCCTCATAGCGTCCGGCTTCATCGGAGTCCAGGAGCTGTTCCAGCGCATCCACCACCGGCCGCATGAGGGGGGGAATCTTTTCCTGTTCCGTGCCCGGGAGGAAACCGATGTCATCGTCGAACTGGGCGTTAGGCCGGGACACGATGATGCGCCGGTATTCGCCGGTGGGGTTGTTGAAGACCTTCTCCAGACCCACGGCGATGGAGTAGAAGGTCTTGGCGGTGCCGGCCATGCCCTTCACAATGACCAGGGGAGCCTTTTCCGCACTTTCCATGAGGGCTTCCTGGAGGAAGTACTGTCCCACATTCCTTGGTGTTACGCCGTAGGGACGCTGTTTGCGGTAACGGAGGGGCACCATCTGCTGTCCTTCCACCCGGCCCAGCAGGGTGACACCGGCCGATTCATCGGGGGTGAGGAGGAAAAATTCATTTTCCGTGAAAGACAGGGGCAGGGGATTTCCGTTATCATCGGTATGATACAGGAGGGAAAGGGGAACGCCGCCATTTTTGAAATCTCCCACCGAGTTCTGGGGAAGGTAAGCGTGGCCCCGGCCGGTGTAATTGGCCTCCTGCCGGGATACCTGCTCCGCTTCGAAATCTTCTGCCCGGATGGAAAGGAGCTGGGCCTTAATGCGGAGTACGATGTCCTTTGTTACCAGTATTACATCCCGGCAGGGGTCTGCCTCCTTCAAGCCTTTGCAGACCATGAGAATCCGGTTATCCGATTCATTTTCCGGCAGGTCCCGGGGAAGGGTGACATCTACGCAGTTTGTTTCCACCCGCACGGTGCCACCATTCTGGATGGGCACTCCTTCGAGCAGGTTGCCCCGCTGCCGGAGGCTGTCCAGAAGGCGGATGGCCTGCCGGGCATTGGCTCCCTTTTCGCCTTCCGCCTTCTTCAGACCATCCAGTTCTTCCACCACCACCAGGGGAATGACCACCTCATTCTCCTCGAACGCGTAGAGTCCGTAGGGGGACTGCACCAGTACATTCGTATCTACCACATAGGTCTTTTTCATGGGGATGCTCCTTCCTTACCAGGTTTTATTCTTTTTACAAAGGAAAGTATTGATCCTGTTTTTATGATACCATGAAGTTGTAAAAATAAAATCAATTCTCTGTTTGGCGGAAGAGAGGAAATATATACATCTCTTCGCCGGCTGAAATCTATGGAGGCATTTTATGGACCATTATCCTGTAAAAGTTCTCCTGGCGGCGGTCCTCTGCCTGGGAGTCACCGGCGCTGCGGAAGCATCGGACCTGCTGGGGCAGAGCTATGTATCCCTGGAATCCCTGGAGACAGGCAGCGGTTTCCGGAAGCTGCTGGTGGAAGAGGAACCATCGGAGGCTATCCGCCGGGCGGTGATTCGGGATATGGATATTCCCCGGGACCAATGGAAAGATACGAAATACAGTTACCACAGGGTGGATCTGGCGGGCGATGGGAAAATGGAGGCCCTTGTCCTTCTCCGGGGTCCCTGGACATCGGGCACCGGCGGCAGCACCCTGGCCATTCTTGTGCCCCATGGAAAAGACCGGTGGCGGGTATCCCAGACATTGACCATTATCCACAGTCCCCTCATCGCAGTGGATGGAGAAAAGGGAAAATGGAAGGATCTCCTGGTGAAACGGTATGGCGGCGGAAGCCAACCGGCCTGGGTGCGCCTGCAGTATCGGAATGGCCGGTATGAAGGGGTGAATGAAGGACAGGAAATCCATGACATCTCCTCTTTCCGGGGCACCCTCCTCTTTGCCAATGATTTCATCCTGGATGATATGACCGGCCGCTATCTGACCCTGGAGGCTGGGCCTCTTTCCTGAAATTATCCCTGCCCCTTCTGGGCCGGTTGTTCTCAGCCTATACCTTTTTTGCAATGAACACTATTAAGGCTATGCTAGTTTTGCAAAGTATACTATATTAAGGAGCAATCATCTTTTTTGCGGATACATAAAGTGGTATGATAGGAATTGTAATTCTATACGCTGTCATGAAGAAAGAACCGGAGTAAAATTCGGCTCTTCCATTTCCGAAAGGAGAATTTTCATGAATATTCATGAATACCAGAGTAAAGCCATTATGAAGGAATATGGCATCCATGTGCCGGAAGGATATCCGGCATTTACGGTGGAAGAGGCAGTGGCCAATGCAAAGCGCCTTGATACACCGGTGGTTGTTGTAAAAGCCCAGATCCATGCCGGCGGCCGCGGGGAAGCGGGAGGCGTGAAGCTGGCCCACTCCCTGGAGGAAGTGCGGAAATACGCAAAGGACCTCCTGGGGAGCATCCTCGTCACCCGGCAGACCGGGCCCCAGGGTAAGAAAGTAAACCGCCTTCTCATCGAAGCCGGTGCCCATATCAAGAAGGAATACTATATTTCCTTCCTGGCGGACCGGGAATCCCGGGGAGTGGTGATGATGGCCTCTGAATGCGGCGGCATGTCCATCGAAGATGTGGCAGCGGAAAAACCGGAAGCCATCCTGAAGGAATACATTGACCCCGCTATCGGTCTCGCCGATTTCCAGGCAAACCGCATGGCCTATGCCCTCCATATGGAACCGGCGGTGGTACGGAAAGCGGCCACCTTCATGAAGTACCTCTACAAGCTTTTTGTGGACAAGGACTGCTCCCTGGCTGAATGCAACCCGTTGGTGGTGACCGAAGAAAATGAAGTGCTGGCGCTGGATGCGAAGCTGAATTTCGATGACAGCACACTGACCCGTCATCCGGATATCATGGCGCTCCGTGATATTACGGAAGAGGACCCGAAAGAACGGGAAGCGGCGGCGGAAGGCCTGAACTACGTGAACCTGGGCGGCGACGTAGCCTGCATGGTCAACGGTGCCGGCCTTGCCATGGCGACCGTAGATATTATTAAGGAAAATGGCGGAGATCCGGCCAACTTCCTGGACGTTGGCGGCGATTCCACACCGGAAAAAATCGTGGCGGCCTTTAAAATCATGCTGGAAGGCAGCCAGGCCCACAGTATACTGATCAATATTTTCGGTGGCATCAATAAATGCGACGTCATTGCCACGGGTATTGTGGAAGCGGCAGCGGAACTTTCCGGCGGAAAAGAAGAATTCCCCATTCCTGTCATCGTCCGTCTGGAAGGACGAAATGTGGAAATGGGACGGGAAATTCTCCATAAAGCGAATATAAAGAATCTGTTCCCTGCGGCAGATATGGATGAAGGCGCCAAGACTGCCATCCGCCTGGCGAAAGAACAGCGGGAAGGAAAATGAGGAGGGGCAAATGAGTATTTTAATTCATAAAGATACGAAGGTCATTGTACAGGGCATCACCGGCAAGGCAGCCCGTTTCCATACAGAACAGATGCAGGCCTACGGCACGAATATCGTAGGCGGCACGGCCCCCGGTAAAGCAGGACAGGTGTGCAACGGGGTGCCTGTATTCAATACAGTCCGCGATGCAGTCCAGGTGACTGGCGCTACGGCGTCCGTTATCTTCGTTCCCGCTCCCTTTGCGGCGGATGCTATCCTGGAAGCGGTAGAAGCAAAGCTGGACCTGGTGGTATGTATTACGGAACATATCCCGGTGGAAGATATGGTCAAGGTGCACCGGTACATGGAAGGGAAAAAGACCCGTCTCATCGGGCCGAACTGCCCCGGCATCATTTCCGTGGGAGAATGCAATATCGGTATCATTCCTTCCCAGATTTATAAGAAAGGCCACGTAGGGGTTATCTCCAAGTCCGGTACCCTCACCTATGAAGCTACTTACCAGCTCACCCAGGCCGGCATCGGCCAGACCACGGCCATCGGCATTGGCGGGGACCCCATTAAGGGTACGGATTTCATCGATGCACTGAAACTTTTCGAAGAAGATCCGGAAACGGAAGCGGTTCTCCTGATCGGTGAAATCGGGGGCAACGCAGAAGAGCGGGCAGCAGCCTGGATCCATGAACACATGAAGAAACCGGTGGCAGCCTTCATTGCCGGCCGCATGGCACCTCCAGGAAAACGGATGGGCCACGCCGGCGCCATCATTTCCGGCGGCAAAGGCACCGCAGCAGAGAAGATTGCCGCATTGAACGCCGTCGGCATCCCGGTGGCAAAGACAGTGGCGGATATCGGAAATACGGTCATCAACCTTCTCAAGGAAAAGGGACTCTACGACGAATGCCATACCTGCTGAGAAATGGCGGCAGGTTCCCAAAAGTTTTGAAAATACCGGAGAATGGTCTTTTCCCCAGAAACCATTCGGGTTTATATCGCCCTTGGGGGCAAGACGCCGGTTCGTATAGTGACGTCTGAGGGATCCAATTTCACAGGCATGTCAAAAAACCTGTCCGGCATCATTGCCGGGCAGGTTTTTGCGCTGTGTATCAGGAATGGGGAATCCTTGGGGCGAATCATGATGCACATACCTTTTCACAGAGCCGGATGACCCGGCCTACGTAGAAGGCAGAAAATATGGTGCCCAGACCGATACCGTAAAAGGGGGTATGCCAGAGGAGGCAGAAAATCACAGTGATAGACAGCATGGACAGGTCAAAACAGTTCTTGCAGATAGAGTAGGGGTGGCAGTATACCTTGAAGACACTGGCCACAATACCGTCCACCGGTGCCACCACCAGCTGTCCACGGACCATGAGGAAGACCCCGATGCCGCTCAGCGTATTGCCTGCCAGAAGGACCGGTATTCGAAGCGACAGGGAGAAATCGACTGCCGGCAGGATCAGGCCATAGAAGTCCACTAGAAGCCCGAAAACAAAGGAAAAGGGAATTTCTGCAAGGAGAGGGAGGGATAGGTGCCTCTCTATGAGGAACTGCAGGGATACCAGTAGAATGTAAATGATCACATTCATTTCTCCGAACGTAAGACCGGTAAAAACCTGGCTCAGGGCGTAGGGAAGGGTGCTGAAAGCGGCCACTCCCAAATCGGATCGGATGTTCAGGTTAATGCCGATACAGAGGAGATTCATTCCGATGATGTACCCCAGATAACGGAAGGAAACATCCCGTTCAGATGGTTTCATATTTCAGATTCTCCTTTTTCTCCATTGTTTCCAGGCGGAACGGTAAAGCAGGATGACCAGCACCAGGGACAGCACATCTGCCACCGGCTGCGCCCAGAGAAGTCCGCTTATGCCGAAACGGTGATCCAGATAAAAAAGGACGGGAAGATAAATAATTCCCTGTCGGCTGAGATTGATAATGAGCGCTCTGCCAGCTTCCCCCATAGCCTGGAGGGCATTAAGAAAGACGTAGTAAAGGCCGAAGAAGAAACTGGTGGAAAGCAGGATTTCAGCAAAATGCAGGGCATATTCATAGGCCGTGGTATCAGTAAGAAAGGCACTGACCAGATAATCAATGAAACAGTAGCAGAAAATGGTCATCATCGTGCTCATTATAAAGGCAGAGCAGGCAGAATAAAACAGGGATTTTTGGAACCGGGTCCCTTTTCCGGCACCAATACAGTATCCGAAAAGAGGCTGCACACCCTGGCCGAAGCCGATACAGATCATGCCGGTAATCATGGTTATCTTCATGGATACACCAAATCCTGCCACTGCCATGTCTCCGTAAGTAGAAATCAGGGCATTGGAGGCAATATTGGATACGCTCATCAGCATATCCCCCAAAGAAGCAGGAATTCCGATGGAGAGGACATTTTGGAGGATATTTTCCTTCCAGGTGAAATACAGGAGTGACGGCGTAAGCATGGACTTTCCGGAATAGAGGTATTGGATATAAAATACTGCACCGGCTACGTTGCTTATGGATGTCGCCAGGGCGGCACCGGCTGCGCCCCATCCAAGGCTAAGAATCAGGACAGGATCCAGGAGAATGTTCAGGATATTGCCGACGAGCTGTCCCGCCATGGCCGTGCCTGCTCTTCCTTCGGCCCGGATAATATTGGCATAGCAGTTTGACAGCAGTACAAAAGGACCGGCCGCTGTAACAATCAAAAGATACTGCTTCGTATAGTCCCAGGTGTCCTCACTGGCACCAATCAGACGGAGTATCGGATCTGCAAACAGGAAGATAAGGATTGCAAAGACAAGCCCGGTCACTACAGCTCCCCACATGCAGAAGGAAGAAACTTTTCGAGCATAGAACAGTTTCTTTTCGCCCAAAGACCTGGAAATGACGCTGGTCCCGCCGATGCCGAAAATAGTTCCCAAAGCCATGAACATGAGAAATACAGGAGTTGCCAGGGAAACGGCGGCTACCATGAGGGCATTGTGGGTCTGGCCTACGAAGAATGTATCCGCCAGGTTATATAAAAGGACCATGAGCATAGCCGCCATGGCAGGAACGGTATTGGTGAGGATGGCCCTGGGGATAGGGGCATGGTCAAAGATTTCCAGATTGTTATTTTTTCCGGCTTCGTTCATAATCCTGCTCCATTAATCAATAGCATGGTATCAATACACGGACAATCATAGCACATCTTTCCGGAAGTGGCAATGAAATGGCAGCACAAGCCCGGTTGGGGCATACAATTGCATGTCCCGGAATTAATATTATCTGGAGGACTGCTTATAAAGCATGTAAGCGAAAATGTTCTCCCCGGTGGGTGAAAGGTAAGGGAAAATTTCTATGAAACAGTATATTTCCAACGATTTTACTGATGAGATTTTTAAGGAAGCGCTGATTAATTCGCAGAGTCCGATTATACATGTATTTTCATGCA
>OGXC01002949.1_pt1 | contig 10687 bp, 11 predicted proteins | sample 1576201 | NCBI WGS metagenome assembly OGXC01 (sample SAMEA3541562, study PRJEB24748) | human gut metagenome | biome: human gut; feature: human-associated habitat; material: faeces | place: China | collected 2012 | reverse complement strand
AGCCGAAATAGCTTTGCAGGGTTTCGAGGTCGCCGCGATAAAAATGAGCGATTTTTGTAACAAAAAGTTAGCAGTAATAAATTGCAAAATGAAAAGTTTATTGGGTTGGTGTGCTATAGTTTATTGGGTTAAGTGTATTCCTTTTTAGAGAGAAATGCAAGTGTGATTTGAAAGAATATCGCTGAAAATTTGCGGATGGAGATGTACAGATTAGCTATAGGGGTATCATACAAGAATCAATAGGAGAATTTTGTAAACCAGAATTTTTAGATGTATAATTGAATTTGAAATCAAAGTAGAAAGACTTTAATTAGTGATGGACAACGCATTATAGAGCGTGAGCGTATTATACGAAGATATTATATTTAATTGTTGATGAGTAGTATGTTTCACAAATTAAAAAGACCTTCGCTTAAAAGTGAAAGTCTTTTTAGAAAACATATTTAGCATTCTATTATAATAAAAGAAGAAAATGCGGAATGTGTATTTACTCAGATACTAAGTTAAAAATCAGTTTCTTTAATGGAGACAATAAAGTACTCGAAAAATCAAACGCTCCTGCAAGAGCAGCTTCGCCAATTTTTAACGTGACATAATCATCATTAATAGAGAAACAAGTGTGTAATTTGTTTTTATGTCTTCGAGCAAATTTTTTGTTGTTCAACGACTCAATCTTCTCCAAAAATTTGTTTACCTCAGTCAAATGAGCTGTCGGATAATCTGTATTCCGAAGTAATGAATAAGCTAAATCTTCCAATGTACCGTTTTGAGGAGCATCAGAACAGGTTGGAAAGAGTGAATAAGCTATTTTCAATCTATCACCCTGTATAATCTGATGAACAGTATCAGGAACAGGAAAACAATTGTTTTTCAATGAAGATTTGATAGACTGAATAGCTGCATGATAATCTTGTTCAGCATCTCGAATAATCAAAATTGAGCGTACAATTTCATAGTTTGGCAAAAGCGGCAATGTTTCAAAGAAATTTTTCAACTCATCATTCCCGCCAAAATCAATTACTTGGATAGTATTAAAAGCAGCGTCTTCGGGTATCCAATGGTTTAGTAACCGAATAAGAAAATTCCATTCATCTGCACCTTCGCAAAGAATTAAATGTGGCTGAACAATGCTTCTCTTTTTAGATTCTTTTCCCATTTTAACGCACCTCTAACTCTGATTTTAATGCATAAGATAATGCACTTTGGGAAAAAGATTTAACAGAAAGCTGATTGTCGTGTTTTTCTAATCGCATAAATCCAAAATTCTCCGTGCAAGATAAAACGGATGCTTGGTTAATTGCACTTTGAATGCATTCATAGCTATGTGTTGTTGCTATAATTTGACAATTCACAAGTTTTGCAGCATATAACAGATTATACCAGAGCGAGGATAATACTGAATGATGAAAACCATTCTCAACTTCGTCAATCAAAATGATTCCGTTCGGATTGGCCAATACCGCTAATAACATAAGTATCATTCGATTTGTACCATCGCCAAGCAACTTTAAAGGTAAAAGTTTACCGTTAACTTTTGCGTAAAGCTGTGCAAATCCGTTGGTTACAATTGTAGCAATATCATTAATTGAGGAATCAATATTTTGCAATGCAGTAATAATGAGTTGCTTTTGGTCAAGCATTTCAAGACGACCAAACCATTCAGCAACTTGAGCAGCTTCACTACTGGTATTAGAGCTTATATATTGCGTAAATGGCATATTGATAATGGTCTGAGGAGCGTTTTCTATGTTTTTGAAAAGTCCATTTGGCCTAATCAGAAAATATCCACGTTCTTCATAGCTGTGTGTTGAATTGACAAAACGATAAGCCAGCGTGGATGCAGTTGAATGACTTACAGGTTGCGATGTAAGAATCTGTCTAACTTCATTAGGTATTTCAGTTGAAGCAAAGCTATGAGTATCATCTACATTTAACGATAAACTATAACATTCATCATCCAAACCTAAATCAACTTCTATAGTCTTAGAAATATCGCCTGCAGTAAATAAGCTTGAAAAAGAGCTGATTGGCTGATTGGCCATACCGCGAAATGCATTTAATTTTAAAAAAACTTCTGGTGCAAAATGGTCGTTAACAAGAAAAATACTTTCTAATAACGTAGATTTACCTACATTATTAGTACCACTTAGCAAAGTTACGGGTTTAATAGCAGGTAGAGATATATTATTAAATCCTTTGAAATTTCTGACATGTAAACTGGTTATCACTAATATCACCTCTTTCTTAATAGTATATCATATTATAGAGATAAATAAAATCGAATTTCAAAGTAATTAGTGCACTTTATGAATCTACATATTTATTCACCAATTTATAGAAACTGGTTCGCTTCGTGCCTGTTTTCTCCATAGCGACTTTAGCCGTGATTTCGCCATTCTTCCACTGAGTATATACCTCGTTCCAGTTTGCGGGGAATTGGAGCGCAGGACGCCCAAATTTCACGCCTTTGGCCTTAGCGGTAATGATACCCTCTGCCTGTCGAGATTTGATTGTGGCGCGTTCCTGCTCAGCTATCGTGCCTAATACTTCGATGAGGATATTGTTCACCATCTCGAATACCCATTCTTGACCTTCGGGCAAATCCATCATGGTGGTAGGCAGGTCGATAACCTTCAAGCGAATGTTGTTGTCTTTGAACCATTCAAGTTCGGTTTTAATGTCGCGCTTGTTACGGCTCAGGCGGTCGAGTGACTTAATGACGAGGGTATCACCTTGACGGAGCATACCGTTCCTTAACGCCTGATAGCCTGCTCGGTTGAAGTCCTTGCCGCTCTCCTTGTCGGTGATAATGTCCCGCTCGTCAGCGCCTAACGCCTTGAATGCCGCTAACTGACGGTCTAAGTTCTGGTCTTTGCTCGATACACGCGCATAGTAGAAAGTGCGATTATCCATGTTCGTAAATCTCCTTTGCTCTATGCGAATAGTATAGCAGATATGTTCGTAATAGTCAATGATTTTACAAACATATCCGCAAACTAAAATACAATATTTATGAACTAAGATTTGATAGTAATTTACTGTATTCGTAAAAGTACACTTTTACGAACATTAATACATGAGAAAAGGGATAGCACAGGGCTATCCCTTGATATATGTTATACGTCTAAAAGTGAGTGTGGACTTACATTTTTCATTTTGCTATTCTGTTGTAATGTATAGCTTGTATATTGCTGATTTCCGTGCTCAAAAAAGTTAATTTGAGCATCGTTTTCGGATTTGATATACACGGTTGCTCCAAACTGATAAGTCGGTTCGTTTTTATCTTTATCAGCAATAAGATATTTAATACGTTTTTTATCGCAAGATAGCATTTTAGATAGGGCATTTGCACTATTACGATTGGCGGAAGTAGTTTTTACTTCTACACATAGGACATTATCGTTTAGAGTGTTTGTTACACGTTTGTGAAAAATCATATCCAGCGTAACTGCATAATAAGTTGCTTCTCCTAAATATTTTTTACAATGCTTTGCATGGGGACAATCTTCTTTACAAAGGCTCTCCTTCATATGTTCAAAACGTTTAATATCATCATATGTACGGCTATATTCTACATCAACGACATACCCATTGTCATGGTTGAATTTAGTGGTGTTAGAATCGTTTTTGATATGTTCTTCAAAGTAGATTGCCAGCCAATGAACAATGCCGCGTTCACTACTTTTAATTTTTAGGAGGTTAGCATCTTTCGACATAACATCTTGTACAGCAGTGTTCAATGTTGTTTGAATATCTTCCTTGGAAAATTCTACCATAGTTTCAAATCTCCTAAATCATAGTTCTGTTTGGCCGGAATATAACCTACACCAACGATAGTACCATTTAATTTAATACCATATACACTACGCTCTTCAGCTTTAACTGCGACAATATCAGTCCAATCCTCAACATCACATTGACCATAGCTATTGTTTCCAGTTGCAACAACAGTTCCATCTTGGCGTAATCCTACAAGTGTATTATCATATATTGAAAGTTGAATGATGTTATCCCAATTCGTTGTGTCAAAAGTATTTTCATAGAAAGCAGACATTCCAATTGGTGTTATATTTCCTGTATTATCCAATGCAATACAGCCTTTGAACGTTCCGCTTCCACCATATATACCGACAATATCAACAATATTCTTTAATTTTTCGGCTTCATTGAATTCGGATGTTATTGTTCCGTCATCCATCAATTCGATATCACCATGTTTGTCAGTCTGCACAATTTTAGGCTTTTTTCTTTTATTTTCAAAAATATTCTCAATTGCTGTATGCATATAACTCAATTGAGTATCAACTGTCATATCATCTGAGCGAACTCCTATAATTTCATCACTATAAGAGTGATGAGATGCTTCGATATATTGTATATCATACCAATCACTGTCATCGAGTTGTATATTTTTATATGGAGCAGTAAGCGTGATAGTTCCGTTATCTGTTATAGCGGCTGCAAATGTTTCGCAAGCAGAAAACCTATCGCTATACGCCTGTGCCTGTTCAAAAGATTTCATAAAAGCATTTTTCTTAACATGGGAATAGGTAAGTGAAATAGTAATGGCAAGTACAGCTACAATACCTGTAGCTGTTATCCATCGTACTAATTTACGCTTTTTCACTTTCTGCTGCTGTTGAGATTTGGCCTGCGTGGTCTGATAATTTGCTAAGTGCTCTTGCAATGCATCTACGTTATTCAATTTAAATAGTTTTTCAATAGTTGTACCGCACGCAGGACAAGATACTACACCTGCTTTTACTACTTTTCCGCATCCGCAGACAGTAAAACCATTTACATTAGCAGGCAGATAATTATGCTTTTCACTGTCTGCGCATATCTTATGCAAATCCCGCTTGTACTGGTCTGCCAGTTCCCCTAACGAAGATATAGGCTGCTGTTCATACTCAGCCAATTCATACGCCCGCTCAGAAGTGTTTTCCCATGTAGTATCATCACCGAAAATAACTTTTAGCGGAATAATACGAACATTTCTGGTTGTATTATCAGGTAAAGCTACAGGCGTTTTATCTCCTAACAGCGTATAAGGCTGTACTTTAATATCAAGATAGGGGAAGTTATCAACATTCGCCAATTCTTGATGTGATACATCAGAACATTTAATAGCGATATTCATAGCCTTAATAGACTTATCAGCTATATTCTCAAACTTACACTGCAAGAAAATGCTGTTATTGGTGTTGTTCTTTGTGAGTGCATAGGAATGTAACAGCACAGGACAGTCCTGCAACCAGAACAGACGCTTTTCATGCTGCACTGTGGTATATTTTTCAGACATGGTATTCACCTCTATAACTATTAAATCGAGGGTAATTCGTCATTATCGTTATTGTTCTGCTTCTGAATTGTAGTAATAGTCCCCTTAGTACCATCCTTAATATCCTGTAATAGCTGTACTACTTCACCAAATGCGTAAATGCCAAAGCTGACAACGATACACGCTCCAAGAAAAATGGTATATACCATGTTGAATATCTCGTTATAGGAACCAGACAAGCCGCTGAGACCTATAATACAGCCAATAATAGCATTAACAATGGCATAGACTTTGAGTATTACGGCAACCATATTTTTATTTTTCTTTTCCATAAATAATTCATCCCTTTCATTTCTTTTTATTAGTGTACCGCATCGTATTACACTTGTAAACCTTTGTAATATACAAATACTACAAATATTCATGTAGAATAATACAGAGGTATGATGATTATGAACAACAATGATGATAAGTTTATTATTAGAGCGAAAAAGAACTACGGTGAAACATCCGTGGTATCTTGTCGTATGCCGAATGATGTACTAAAACAGCTTGATAAGGTATCTGCTCGTACTGGAAGAACCAGAAATGAGTTAATTTTGAAATGCGTTGAATTTGCATTAGATAAACTGCAAATCATTGATGAGCCGTAAGGCTTAATATTATAATAGGAGTACGATTAAAGTACGAATTATATATTATATAATTGATTTATTATTTAACAAACGAATATTATTTCAATAATAAAAAGTATGTTATAAATATCAATTCAATAAATAGTATATAATTTATACATCAAGCAAAGCATTAAAAATATATTAAATCAAATATATCGTATATCGTTTTTGCTACTTTGCAGAAACATATTTACCATATTCTTCCTATTAATGGTAAAAAATTCGCCGCTGGCTCGTAAGAGTTAGCGGCGTTTTTTCTCAGATAAAAGTAAAGATGTTCTAAGGAGTAAAGACTTTATTATTGAAGCACTTCCGTGCTTATGCGAACCGCTGCGCGTTTCTCTGAAAAGAGGTTGTTAAAGAAAAGAGGGATAAAGGCACATCGGTACACAACACAGGGCTATTGATATTAGGGAGAGAGGACAAGCAATGCTCTGTCATTCATGTCGAGCAAATACGAGCCGTATTTGTCGTGCATCCCTTGTTGCACTATGCGTTCTCGTGGTTTTCATTCATGTCGCGAAGGACTGCTCCTTGTGCGTCACCTTCATAGAACAGTGCAGGATGCACGATGAAGCAGCGTTGTTCAGCATTGTAGATAAAAGCAGGCTGTCCGTTTTCAAGGTGCAGTGCTTGCAAGTCCTTCATGAGCCTTGCTGATTGGTTGGGGTTATATTCTACGGCTTCGCAAATGCGTTTATCGTCCAATGGTGTAATACGGTCTGCATCGTGTGCGAACGTGTTAGCACATACAATGTTGCGTTCCTCATGCAGATAGGGTATCATGCGTATCAGATAGGCCAGCTGGCCGCGTTGTTTGTTCTTCAACTGACGATACAAATAGCGATAAGCGTTATGGTACACACGGATGAACGAGCGGTCATCACCTATCCAGTGGCGGATACTCTGTCGCGCAAAATACTCGGTGTTCATGGTGACTGCACCATCCTCTATCTGTAAGTAGTCTTGCTGTTCCATTGCTGCAAGGAACCTTCTGCAAGTGCTCTCTGAGGTCTGCAACACTTCGGGCAGACTATCAGCCGTTAGCTGTCTGCCGTTGCTGTAGTATAAGGTGTCGCGCTTGTACAGCATACAGGTAGAGAGATAGAACAGTCGAACGAGGTCAGCATTAGACATATCCGCCCAGAACGGAGCAGAGAGCGTGTAGCGGCAGAATGTGAAGTTGCCAAATTTGCGTGTGCGTTCATCATTGGCTGCGTGGCGTATGGCTTGCTGCTGTTTCTTTTTCTGAAAGTATCTGCGGCGCTCTATCTCTGCTGGTGAAAGGTATTGTCCGTTTTCGACAGGCACAAGTTCGCCTGTTGTTGGGTCAGTTGTATATAAAGGAATATCTTGCTCGGATGGCATTAAATTCACCTCGCTATGGTAATGGTGAAAGAGGACGCAGTATGCGCCCTCTATTCATATGCCTTAAAATGGTTTGCCCCACGCATTCCAGATTTTCTGAATGTCATCATCATCGTAAGTCATAGCAATTAAATCTTTGACTTTCCATATTTGGCGAGTAGGATATAATAGATTTACGGTGGTATCACCATCAGAATCAACGTCTGTAGGAAGTTGAATGGGAAATTCTGTTTGACCAGAATCATAGTAAACGCCCATAGTAGGGGTTACCCAATACTTTGCGTCATCATCAATTTGGGCGTAAAAGTTATAGTTAATAAATGGTGTATCTTTGTCAGGTACACGCAGGATAACTTTGTTGAGGTCTTTATGGCGCGGTGTCCATTCATCTTTTTTAACTGTTTCCATATTAAACATCTCCTTTTTCATAATAATAACAAAAGAATGACTGCCCGCAGGCAGTCATCAGAGAGCGGTATACACTTAAAATAGGGTGCAACAAACCAAGCTGGCGTAAAATACTCCAACCTATATTCGATACACAATATTTCAGGTGTTACCACCTCCAATGAAGAGTCTATTAGCTAATAGATACAAGCGAGCACGCCTTGTACTTCGGATGCTCTCTTGATTACATGGATAGTATAACATATACACTTTCATTCGTCAACCCCTGAGTATAATAAAAAGTTATAAAAATTCTAATATTATTAAAATAATATAGGTTGAGCGCACAAAAAAGTTCAAAGTATTTCCTCGTGCTCTTCCTTGAACTCTCTCGAATTTTCCCCTTTTCAGCGTATAGGACACGGCAAAAACGCAAACGTGCATTACAGCGCGTGTGAACGCTGAGGATGCGAAGTGAATGCTTACTCCATTAAATGTGGAACGAGCGGGAGTGCTCCCGCTCGTCCAATATCGTTAAGCCGCGTGATTACGCTTCTGTTCATTTATCCATTCGTTGTAGTCTGTAAGATTCATCCAGCGATAGCCACCGCACAGATTGTTTTCTCTTGTGCAGCAGGAGCGAATACTTCTCTGTGGAATACCTTTTTTGCGTTCTGCTTCTGCGGCAGAGTCATATGTGTTAAGCAGTTCATAAGTATCCTTATCCAGACACACAATAGGAATACCCATGTGATGCTTACGCATATGCTTGCGTCTGTTGCACCAGCGGAGATTTTCCACACGGTTATCTGCGCGATCGCGGTTTCTGTGGTGTACCTAAGGTAAATTCCATAGATTTGGGATAAAGGCTTGCGTTACCAGTCGATGAACGCGCTGTGTGGTTCCGTGAATGTGTACCGTAGGATACCCGTATCTATCCAACCATGGGCGTAGAATGTATTCTCTGCCGTTGCGGTAAATATGTTTTACCCTGCCGTGATTTGATACCTGATAATCAGGAAATTCAGCAATCATGCTCCATACTTCGTTTGTTAGCGTACTTAGGTCATTAAGCATATGACCCCTCCTTGATATAATATTTCTCGACCGCTCTTACACTTTCTGTAAGCTGCGTTCGTGATGTAGGTATATTACACCATTTGTAGAAATTTTGCAAGCTTTTTGAGAATTAAACGACTGATTTTCAAATTACTTGACAAATTTCAGAATTTTTGATAGCATATATAGCCTTGTCCGCTTCAAAGCTGCTTCACTGCCTAACCCTCATATTTGCCACAGGCGAGAACCGCTGATACTGTTCCCGCAAATCATCATCTGTCAAATCGAGATAGGCCGCTTCGGTAATAGCAACGGACGAATGTCCGAGAATTTTCGACAGCGTGAAAATATCGCCGCCATTGAGCAGAAAACGCTTTGCAAAGTTATTGCGGAACACCTTTGGGGAAACATTCGGCACGCCTGCTCGATTGCCGTAAACACGCATGTTGCTTTCAAAGCCATTGACGCTGAGTGCGCGATTGTGCGTGGAAGGGAACAGGTATTCACTCTCTATAAAGCTGTCCTTGTGGCGAATCCACAGCCGCAGGGACTTGCGAACCTCGTTGCTGAAAAACACTGTGCGCGTTTTCTTGCCTTTGGTGTTCTCCCATGGCAAAACGATACAGTTTTTGAGCAGGTCTATATCGCTCATCTGAATGGCTAAACACTCACCAATGCGCATACCCGAATCAAGTAGCAGTTCGATAATCACCTTGTCGCGGTACTCATGGAATTTTGCCATATCAAGTGAACCAATAATGCTTTCAAACTGGCTGTCTGTAATAAAGTCCACAGAATGACGCGCATTTTTCAGCTGCTTTATCTTGCGCATAGGACTGCGTTCGATATAATCAAATTCAACCAAGAAGTTAAAGAATACGCGCATATTACGAATATAATTGTTGATAATTGTTTTAGAAATACTGCGTTTGTAGTCTGTACGCCGCTCAGGATAATTCTGCTGTGTGTGATTGCAGCTACACGCCACAGTATACTTACCACGCTCCTGCAAATAGCCAATGTACGCAGAGATATGAAACGCTTTTACCTGTTCTGCACTTGTGATGCTGTGTACCTGCTCCAGATAATTCGCCAGCAAATACAAGGTCTGATTGTATGCTTTGAGCGTCTTTTTAGAAAGCTGCTTCATGCTGCAATGGGTCAGGAATTGTTCGATTTGTCTGTCAATTTCACGCATAAAAAAACACCTCAGTTTATCAGGCACGCGAACCCAATAAACTGAGGAATTTATTCACAATATCAGAAAAAGTTTATAGGCTTGAACCCGCGTTTCACTCACACTTTCGTTATGTTGGCAGGCTTGTGAGCAATTTACTGCGATTCACATAACAGCATAAATAGTACGCATACGATACCGATAATCGTTTTCTGAATGATATTACTGCTTTTTGTGTTGTAAATTTGCTTTACGCCCCAAACCGCATCTGCAGTCGCAGTCTGTCGGCAATCATCGAGATAAACTCACTGTTTGTCGGTTTGCCCTTGACGCCCGAGACCGTGTAGCCGAAATAGCTTTGCAGGGTTTCGAGGTCGCCGCGGTCCCACGCCACCTCGATCGCGTGGCGGATGGCGCGCTCAACACGCGACGAGGTCGTATGGAATTTCTTTGCGATCGACGGGTACAATACCTTGGTGATCGCGCTGACCGACTCGATATCCTCGACCGCCATCATGATCGCCTCCCGCAGATACTGATACCCCTTGATATGTGCCGGGACGCCGACCTGATGGATCACCTCGGTCACGCGCACCTCCAGTGCGACCGCGTTCTCCTCGCGCGCCATGCGTTTTCTGCCCGAGCGCCACAGCCGAATGCGCTCACAGACCTTTTCCGCCGCGATCGGCTTGCGCAGGAACACATCCACGCCCAGGCTCGCGCACTCTGCGCAGACCT
>OGXC01002945.1_pt1 | contig 10700 bp, 11 predicted proteins | sample 1576201 | NCBI WGS metagenome assembly OGXC01 (sample SAMEA3541562, study PRJEB24748) | human gut metagenome | biome: human gut; feature: human-associated habitat; material: faeces | place: China | collected 2012 | reverse complement strand
CGTGTGGTCCCAAGGCAGAAAGACGATGGGATGTTGGGGCTCTACATATTTAGTACCACGTCGATCTTACTGCTGATGGCTGCGATCACGCCATTGCCCGGCATTACCAGCTTTAATAAGGGGAATACCAGCACCACTGCCATCATAAGAAGCATCAGGTTCAGAGTCATTTTCTGTTTTTTATCAAAGGGCTCCGGCTTTTTAAAGGTGATCCCCTTTCCTATGTTCCGGTTGGCCTTGAAGCCATAGCGGAAGATGGCGATGAGGATCAGGGAGAACACGATGGCAAAGCCGAAGATCTTAAATTCCTCGCTGAAGGAGTCGGGAGCTGTAAGGGCCGGTTCCGCCTCATAAGCAGTCTCCATCAGACCGCGGAATACAACGCCCAGGGCCGCTGTGGGGAAGTTTCCGCCTGCCAGGGCGCCGCAGTTGATGGCCACGGCTCCGGTGAGCTTATCCATTTTGGCCTCGTCACAGATCACTAAGGTGATGGGGGCCAGGAAAGCCAGTACGGTAAAGTATGCCGCTCCCATGACAGAGAGGATCACTGCCACGAAGAAAAGGGCAAAGGGAAGGAGTCCTGGAAAGCTCCTGCATGCATAAAGCAGGGCAGAGGACATTTTTTCAAGGGTTCCGTTGATGGCTGCAAAATTGTAAAACAGGGATACGGACCCGAAGTGATTGAAAGCCGAATCGCAAAAGCAGAATTCGAATTGGGGTTCGCCGATAAATTCGATACCGTGATAGTAAATGACGATTTGGAGAAGGCAAAGGCGGAAGCACTGAAAGTTATTAGAAACTTTATTGAACAATAAGACGATGATCAAAGATCCGAAAAAACTGGCCCAAAGAATGTCGATACTTTGTATCCTCATTGGTTTTATAGCTTTGGCTGTGGGTATCATTGCAATGGCAATGGAACAATACATTATTGCCATAGCAATGGGTATTGTCACTGTAGGACAAGTATGGAATTACAATAAATGGAAAAGAGTAAGATAAAGACCGGTATTTTCGGCGGCTCATTCAATCCTATCCACATGGGCCATCTGGCACTTGCCAATTATTTATGTGAATATAACGGACTGGATGAAATATGGTTTCTCGTCTCTCCTCACAATCCATTAAAGCAACAAACGGATTTATGGGATGATAATCTGCGATTGGAACTGGTAAAACTGGCCATTGCGGATTATCCCAAATTCCGGGCTTCCGACTTCGAATTCCACCTGCCTCGTCCTTCCTATACTATACACACATTGGATGCTTTACACAAAGCCTATCCCAACCGGGAATTCACCCTTATCATCGGGGCGGACAACTGGCTTTTATTCCCCCGTTGGTACAAAGCAGAGGAGATTTTAAAGAATCATCATGTAATGATCTATCCCCGTCCGAATTTCACTATTGATCCAACAACCCTTCCTCCTTCCGTGCAATTAGCCGATACTCCGTTATTGGAAGTCAGTTCTACTTTTATCAGACAGGCACTGGCAGAAGGACGAGATATACGATATTTCCTGCATCCGGCAGTATATGAACGACTGAAAAAATAAAAATCCCCGGGAGGATACAATCCAAATTCCCCGGGGAAAAACACATCAATTATTTAATCTAAAATTCAAAGGACGCACTCCATTAACGCTTTGCCAGCAGTACCTTACTATTTATCAATCCGTCCAACTCCCAGCCTGTCGTATCCTTTTTATATGAGTGCCACGCCAAAAACTTCCCAGCTTCATCTAACGTATATACATATTTCTGCGTAGGGACAAACGCTTTTTTATTTTTATTCCACAAAGAATAATCAATATGCGCTTCTGTGTCTGTGTACGTAACTTCCATACAATAATAATTTATCCAATCCGTGCCATTCCATTTCATACTTTTCTTCTCTATGATTTGTCCCTTATCGTTGTATCTGAACTCAAAACGATACTCCGGAGTCAGGAAAGTACCTTCCTGTTCATAAACGACCTTAGCCGACACCCGACCATTTTCCACCTCTTCATTTGTAATCTTCACAGGCTTGGCCGCATTCAATGTTAATACACTTGTCATTGCAAAAAGAACTGCCATCATGGCTTTAGTGAGCATTGTAGTTTTCATAATGTCTTATTTTTAATGTTTATAATTCGTGTTTATTTGTGTCTTTATTTATAAGACGCAAATGACTATCAAAACGTTGCAACATGATCCGTTTTTTTTCTTGAGTCGCTTCACTTTATAAAGTGCAAAGTACATGCCATGGAATTAATCCACTAAGTATCAACAAGTAAACATAAAAAAGGGTGTCCGATTATGGACACCCTGTACATTATTAACGGACAAACAGTCTATTCTTTCTGCTTTTCAACACGATGCAAGACTACCAGAACAACTTCGCTGGGAGTAAATAAACGGACGTCAACGCGCGAAGTACCCAATCCATTGGTTATAATAATCGGAGTACCTTTGCTATTCTCTTTCCAACCAGTCAGAAAACGGTTTCCATAAATAGAGTGCTTTACCGGAGAATATTTTTTAAACAAGCTCACCTGCCCACCATGAGTATGCCCCGCTAACACCAAATTGGCATTCGATACATCGGTATCTTCTGCATAATCGGGAGTATGCGTGAGCAATATAATAAAATCATCCGCCGGAAAATGCTGGGATGGAGAGTCACCATTCTTTTTTAAATCAAACGGATTGCGTATACCGCTCACTATAATATACTGACCATCTTTCATCAGCTTATAGCTTTTATGTTCCATCAACCGCACATGATTCTTTTGCATGGCCTCCACCACTTCGGAATAACAATAGCCATAATCATGATTTCCCATCACAGCAAATGTTCCGTAAGGCGTATAAACTCTGCTCAAGGCGGTGAACAAAGTATCCAGATTTCCACCTTTCTTGCCACGATAATCTCCACCCAACAGCAAGACATCGGCATGCATTGACTTTAATGCCCGCACCGCGCTGTTCAATTCACTCCTCTTAAAGCGACTCTCATAATGAAAATCCGAAGCAAACCCTATCCGAAAACCGTCAAAAGCGGGTGGAATATCATAACTATAAAAATCATATTGCTTCACACGCCCTACCCCCGGAAACTCGGACAAAGTAGCTGTGGCGCAAGAAGACAAAAGAATAACCGCTAAAAGCAAAAAAAGAAACTGTTTCTTCATAATCCTTTCTATTTGGAGACAAAGATACAGAATTAATTGTTTTATCTTTGCACAACCTTAATTATAAATAGAAATGGAAATTGTTCAAGTTAACTCAATAAAAGCATGGCTTCTAGCCGCCCGCCCTAAAACATTGGCAGGAGCCGCCACTCCGGTTTTACTGGGATGTGCCTTGGCCTATGCAGACAGCTGCTTCCAAATGACACCAGCATTGCTTTGCTTTGCCTTCGCTTTTCTGATGCAGATAGACGCCAACTTCATTAATGATTACTTTGATTATCTGAAAGGCAGTGACCGTGAAGACCGTTTGGGTCCTGAACGTGCCTGCGCGCAAGGATGGATCACACTGAATGCCATGAGAAAGGGAATCGCCCTGACCACAGCAACAGCTTGTTTAGCAGGGTTATGCCTATTAGCTTATGGAGGGATTGAAATGATTCCAGTAGGAATTTTATGTGTTTTATTCGCTTTTCTTTATACAGCAGGACCTTATCCGCTAGCTTATCACGGATGGGGAGACATACTTGTCATTGTCTTTTTCGGATTTGTACCGGTAGGCTGCACTTACTATGTGATGTGCCGTGACTGGACTTGGAATGTGACACTCGCCTCTCTAGCTTGCGGACTGATTATAGATACCTTGTTGATGGTGAATAATTACCGTGACCGCGATCAGGATGCAAAAAGCGGAAAGAAAACAATCGTAGTACGCTGGGGAGCCAATGCAGGGCAACAATTATACTTATTTTTGGGATTGGCTGCCGCATGGCTTTGTTTATTGTTTATCCCGACCGGGCACATTTGGGCTGCATTATTACCCCAAATTTATCTGTTACCTCACTTCATGGCATGGCAAAGAATGGTAAAAATCAACAGGGGAAAAGAATTAAACAGCATATTGGGAGAAACCTCCCGCAATATGCTGCTATTCGGCGTATTACTAGCATTCGGCCTTATCCTATAATCTTCCGGCAAGATCTTGCCAGAAGATATTTCCCAATAAAGCGCAACAAATCATTCCGCTTTCTCTATCAATACAGTGGCATAAGCGGAAATGCCCTCCTCCCTGCCCGTGAATCCCAGCTTCTCTGTAGTGGTAGCCTTTACGGAAACATCATCCACATCAATCCCCATCAAATGAGCAAGTACCAACTGCATTTCCGGAATCCGCGCTTTCAATTTAGGACGTTCAGCACAAATCGTTGCGTCCACATTACCTACTTTATATCCTTTTGCAGCAATCAGGTCCACCGTTTCAGCCAATAAAATCTTGCTATCAATATTCTTGAATTCACCCGCAGTATCAGGAAAATGATAACCTATATCACGCATATTGGCAGCTCCCAGCAAAGCGTCACAAATGGCATGAATCAACACATCGGCATCCGAGTGTCCCAATAGCCCCAATTCATGTTCAAATTTTATTCCTCCAAGCCATAGTTCACGACCGGTTACCAGTTGGTGCACATCGAATCCAAATCCTACTCTTATTTTCATCTTACATAAAAATCTAATAATTTCTCACCTTCCAAATACCCCTGCAAATGCTGTCCTATGCCGACTGGCCCTACTCCCACAGGAGTCCCCGTATAGAGCAAATCTCCAATCTTTAATGTAAAAAACCGACTAACGTATGCAATTATCTCATCCACCTTAAACAACATATCCGCAGTGTTGCCTCTCTGCACTGTTTTTCCATCTATATCCAAATGAAAGTTTAAATTCTGTATATCCTTAAATCTGTCTACCGGCACAAAATCACCTATGGCAGCCGAGCTATCAAACCCTTTACACAGCTCCCAAGGCTTGCCTTCCTCCCGGAACCGCCGCTGAAGGTCACGTGCCGTAAAATCTATTCCTACCGTCACCGCATCATAATACCGACTGGCAAAACGCGGAGCAATATTCTTTCCCAAACGATTAATACGTACTACCAATTCTGTCTCATAATCCACCTGCTGAGAAAAATCAGGAATAAAAAACGGCTTGCTGTCTTTCAGCAGAGCCGAATCCGGTTTCATAAAAATAACCGGTTCTTCCGGTAATTTTTCATCAGCATGTAACTCGTGGCAATGTGCAACGTAGTTCATTCCTACGGCTATAATCTTCATATTATTATTCTTGAATTACATTTAATCTGTTAAACATTACAGCCAGATGGGCATAAAGTGATGTATTCTGCACCACAATATTTTCCGGTACACGAATACGGAACGGTGTAAAGTTCCAAACAGCCTTAATGCCACCCGCTATCATTTTATCTGTTATCTCCTGTGCTATATTAATAGGCACAGTCAATACCCCGATATTCACATCACAGGATTTCATTTTTATCTCAAATTCATCCGAATGATAAATAGGAATTCCATTTATTTCCTTCCCGACCAATCCGGGATTAATATCAAACGCACCTACTATCTCTAATCCAAAATGATGCAGCCCCGAGTCGCGCAATAAAGCACCTCCCAAACTACCGACACCAAACAAAAAAGCTTTATGCATTTTGGTAAATCCCAAGAAACGCTCCAGCACCTCTATCAACGCATCAATCTCATACCCCACACGTGTACGGCCGGATATATTTACATAAGAAAGATCTTTCGCTATTTGGGAAGCATCTACATTGATTTGCTTGGATATTTGGGTAGAAGACACGTACGTTTCTCCCTGTTCTTTCATCAGTTTCACATTCGAAAGATACCACGGAAGCCTGCGCAAAGTCGGCTCAGGCACTTTATCCGAGAATTTATGCATACGTATATCCATCTTTTTCTTTAGGTATTATCATTAGGTAATTTGCAAAAGTACACTTTTATTTGTTACATTGACGGATAGAGTATAAAAAAAGTCTTATCTTTGAGTATTCATTTAAGCAAAATTCACATGAAAAATAACGATTGGAAAGAACGTCTGAATGTGGTTTATTCCACAAATCCTGATTTCAAGTATGAAAGCGTTGAAGAGGAAGCGGTTGAGACATTAGATAAAAAACAACAGAAACTCCGTGTCAATATAGAAAAAAAAGGACGGGGTGGCAAAACCGTGACATTAATCAACGGGTTCATCGGAACAGAAAATGACCTGAAAGAGTTGGGTAAATTATTGAAAAGCAAATGTGGAGTAGGCGGTTCAGTAAAAGACGGGGAGATCCTTATCCAAGGAGAGTTCAAGCAACGGGTCATCGAGTTATTGAAAGCTGAAGGATATACCCAGACCAAATAACCGGAAAAAAGAAAGGGACTGTTGTCACACAGTCCCCCATTCTATAATTGCGGAAAATCTTATTCAGCACGTAAAGTGAAACGTTTGAAAGCAACGATCTGCAATTCAGGATCAGCTTCCTTCAACACTTCTCTTACAGTCTTCTTACCATCCATGATATCCTCCTGGTTCAGCAAGCAAACTTCCTTCAAGAACTTACCCAGACGACCTTTAGCAATGTTTTCAATCATCTGTTGCGGCAAGTTGGCAGCTTTTTCAGCAGAAACAGTAGCAATGATTTCCTTAGCTTTGGCAATATCTTCGTCAGTAATCCAGCCCTTAGCCTTGTTACTTTCCATGTGCTCTTCGCTGTCTACATGTGCAGGGTTGATACCAGCCTTCTTCAAAGCAACTTCAACAGCCTTGTCTACTTGTTCTTTCTTAGTCTTATCAATAGCTACCTGTATTTCAGCTTCTTTTACAGATTCAGGAACACCGGCTTCATCAATTGCAATAGGATTCATAGCGGCAATCTGCATAGCAACTCCGTGAGCGGCAGCTTCAGCTTCCTTATTCATGGCAACAATAGTACAAAGCTGGTTATTTCCCTGGTGGTTATAAATAGAAGTATAAGCACCTTCAACCACATTGTAGCCATCCAATTCCATTTTTTCACCAGTGATACCGCTACGGTCTGTTACTGCATCCTGTACAGTACCGTTACCCATAGGCAAAGCCTTTACTTCTTCCAAAGTCTTACATCTGTTGGCAACAGCAGCATCCAGAATAGCTTGAGTCAACGCTACGAAATCAGCATTTTTAGCAACGAAGTCGGTTTCGCATTTCAAAGCGATGATAGCAGCAAATTCGCCATCCTTTTTTGCCAGCACACAACCTTCAGATGCTTCACGGTCAGAACGTTTTGCAGCAACAGCCTGTCCTTTTTTACGGATAATTTCCATTGCTTTATCGATATCGCCGTTTGCTTCAGTCAAGGCGTTCTTGCAATCCATCATACCAGCTCCACTAATCTTACGAAGCTTGGTTATTTCAGCCATAGTTACAGCCATAATATTCCTTTATTTTTTAATTGTTAGTAATATCTTTAAAACAGAATTGAGAATTGAAAATTGAGAATTGAGAATTAACAGCATAATCTGCCCCTTCCCCAATTTTCAATTCTCAACTCTCAATTTATACTATTAAGCTTCTTCGTCTTCTTTCAAGAAAGCGGCAGCCTTAGCAGCATTGATAGCTTCTTCTTCGGCTTTATCCATACGAGCCTTGGTATTTTTCTTCTTACCAGCACCCTTAGGAGCATTTTCACCGGCAGCTTCCATATCTACTTTTTCAGCTTTTCTTTCTTCCAAGCCTTCAGCGATAGCGCCACAACAAGCATCCAAGATCACTTCTACAGACTTAGTAGCGTCATCGTTTGCAGGAATCACGAAGTCTACGTTTGAAGGATCTGAATTTGTACCCTCCTCGAGGAGGATGAAGGGCTCGGCCGCCAGCTCATCGATCTGGACGAAGATGTTCTCGCCCAGCGGATGGCCCTCGGGCAGGACGGCGAGCATGGTGTCCTGATAGATTGGCTCGCAGGCAAACGGCGTTGTGCGCGACATGTCCGTGAAGCCGAAATCGACCACGCCCTCGCGCACCCAGTCCTCGATCTCGTAATACAGGCCCTGGTAGAGCTCGAAGCGGATGCGGCTGTGCTGCCGGCGGAAGCGCTCCATGGCCGGCGGCAGCAGGAAGCTCGACACGCTCGTGAACGTGCCGAGGCGGATCGTGCCCTGCTCCAGCCCACTGAAGCCCGCCGCCTGCGACTGGAGCATGCGGTAGGCGTTGACCGTGTCGCGGATGTACGGCAGCAGGTGGCGGCCCTCGTAGGTGAGCGTCACGCCCGAGCGCGAACGCACCAGCAGTGTCACGCCCAGCTCCGCCTCCAGCGACTTGATCATCTGGCTGACGGCCGACTGCGTGTAGCCGAGATCGCGCGCCGCGTCCGAAAAACTGTTGCGCTCAAAGGCCTTCAAAAAGGCGATGTATCGGTTCATAAGCACCTCACAAATTAGAAACGCTAATTTAACTATCAGAAACATTTGCTTTACTTATCCATAAAGGCATTATATAATGGGCACTGTCAGATAGCAAGCGGGAATTTTCGTGACCGCACACGAGCCTCTCCGCCCGCTGACAAAACACGCAATCTCTCCCCCAAGCAACATGATAATTCCTTTTTCCAACTCCATTTCTCCTATGGAAACGTCCCTGCCGGTTTGTCCGTTCCGGCAGGGGCGTTTTCCGTTTTGCGGGAGATTTGCGTGGGGAAGGTATTTGTCAGATTTACCCCGCACGACCGGCGCGCTGCCAATGCCTCCCCTGTGCAAGGGGCGGTGGAAAAAATCTCCGATTTTTGACGGAGGGGTTGTGGATACCGGCTGCGGTGTAAGATTTTGACGTGTCAATCCCTCAGTCAGCCTGACGGCTGCCAGCTCCCTTTGCACAAGGGAGCCAAGGGTGCGGGACGGCCGCGCTGGGGAAAACGATAACGCCGCTAACAGACAAAGCGGCCCTCCCGGATCGGGAGGGCCGCTTTTCACTTGAGATCATGCCACGGCGGTCAATCCACGACCGTGACGGCCACGGTGGTGGCCGCGGCGATGGCGTCCGCCTGCAGGGCGTCGGCCGTGACGGTCTGCAGCGGCAGGCCGCCGAGTGCCGACCAGTCGAGCGTGCCGGAAACGCCGCGCACCGTCAGCTCCGTGAGCCCGGTGAAATCCTCCAGCCCGGACGTGCTGTCCAGCTCGCAGTCGGTGAGCGAGAGCGCCGTGAGCGCCCGCTCGCGGTCGAAGCTGTGGAAGAAATCGCCACGCAGATCGCAGTCCACGAGCGTGACGCGCGTGAGCGAGGACTTGTGCAGCGGGATCAGCAGCTCGCGGCGCGTGCAGTGCGAGAGCGTGACGTCCTGCAGCTTCGTGAGCGCGCGCAGCTCGGACAGATCCGACACATTCGCGCCGTTGAGACTCAGCTTCCGCACGTTCAGACAGCGGCCGAGGCCGGTGAGGTCGGTGACGGCGTTGCCGTCGGCCGTGAGGGCCGTGAGCTTCGGCAGCTGCTCGATGCCCGACAGGCTCGTGAGCCGGTTGGCGCTGACATCGAACACCTCCACACCGCAGGCGGGCAGGCTCTCGAGCGAGGTCAGCGACTGAAACTGCACCGAGACCGCCGTCAGGCTCGGAAAATACGCGAGGTCGGACAAGTCGCGGATGTCGCCGCGCCGCACGGTGACGGTCTGGCCGGAGGGGTCGATCATCTCCGCCGTCTCGACGCCGGCAGCCGCCGCGTCCACGCCCTGCTGCGGGGCGGCGAACCAGTACCGGTCGCCGCAGACGTACAGCGCCATGAGGCCCTTAAGGTCCGCGACCGTGAGCTCGCCCGCGGGCTTGCCGGCATAGTCGCGCGCGGCCTGCTCGAGCAGCGGGTTCTGGAACTGGGCGACCGTGTCGTCCGCGAGCGTCTGCACCGCGACGGTCTTGACCGTGAAGCGGTAGAGCAGGCCCGTGAAGTGGCCGACGATGCCGGCCGCGATCAGGCAGCCGACGAGCACGACGGCGATGATCGCCGCCGCGATGCCGCGCTTTTTCTTCGCGCGCTCCGGCTTCGGCGCTTTGGCTGGTCTTTCCCGGCGGGGCTTTTCGGCGCGCGGCTTTTTCTCTTTGCCCTTTTTTGCCCGCGGCGGCGCGGCGGGCGCCTCGGGCGGCAGCTCCGGCGGCTCGCCGGCGAATTTGCCCGCATCGAGCAGCTCGGCCGAGAAGAGCTTGTCGTAGAAATATTCCTCGCTCGGATAGGTATACTTCATGAGCGCGAAGAGGTTGCCGATCTGCATCTCCATGCCGGGAGAGAGCTCCGTCGGCTCGAGGTAGACGTTGATGACGGGCTTGCGCTTGGTCAGGGCATAGTGCATCTCCTTGCGGCAGTTGTCCGAGCGCAGGTACGCCGGGGACAAAAACGCCAGCACGAGCTGCGCGCGCTCGAGATGCGACGCGATGCTCTCCGGCCACTCGCTGCCGGCCTCGATGCCCTCATCGTACCAGACGCGAAAGCCGCGCGACTGCAAGGTGCTGATGATCTCGAGCACGGCCGCGTCGTTCTTGTGCGCGTAGCTGACGAAGAGATACGGCAGCGTGCCCTCATAGGGGCGCAGAAGGGTTTTCACGAAACCACCTCCGGAAAAATTTCAAAAATGGACTGAATTTTGTTCGCCTGCTGGAAAAACCGTGGCTCATGCTCTTTGGTGCCGCAGCGCAGTTTGGTATT
>OGXC01002940.1_pt1 | contig 10717 bp, 4 predicted proteins | sample 1576201 | NCBI WGS metagenome assembly OGXC01 (sample SAMEA3541562, study PRJEB24748) | human gut metagenome | biome: human gut; feature: human-associated habitat; material: faeces | place: China | collected 2012 | reverse complement strand
GACAACTCGAAAAGCAGCTCTTCTACCAGCGCTATGAACGACTTTTCCGATTTGGGTATCTTCAAGTCCAATACCAACATCAACAACGAGTTGCTGACATTAAAGTCGCCCACACTGATGACAGAGGTAGTCAACCGGCTGGGATTGAACGAAACCTTTACCATCCGCAAAGGATTAAAGAACGTAGATTTGTACAAAGTATCTCCTGTCACCATTACATTCTGCGACAAAATAGAAGTGCCATTAAGTTTCACCATCAAGTTCTCTTCAAAAGAGGCGTTTGCCATCTCCGAACTTGAAATATCGGGAGAAGACATAGGCGAAACACTCTCCGCCCAAATGGGCGACTCCATACAGACCTCTGCCGGGATCATGATCGTATCCCCTACACAAGAGTTTACCGACGTTTTTATAGGCACATCTATCCGGTACGTCCGGGGAAGCGTGCGCGCTGCCGTCGATACCTATTCAAATGCACTGGTCGCTGAACTGGGTAACGAAGATGCCACTATCATCAACCTCAGCATCAATGACACTTCCATCCGGAAAGCGGAAGACATCCTGAATACCCTGATCGAAGTCTATAATGAGAACTGGATTCGGGACAAAAACCAGATTGCCGTCAGCACTTCGCAGTTCATTAGCGACCGCCTGGGCGTGATAGAGAGCGAATTGGGGCATGTCGACGAAAATATCTCCAGCTACAAAAGCGAGCACTTGTTACCCGACGTACAGGCGGCATCCAGTCTCTACATGGCGCAGTCCGCTGAGAACAACAAAGAACTGTCGACGCTGAACAACCAGCTCTCCACCGCCCAATATATCCGCAGAGAACTGAATACAAAACAGTTGGACCAAACGTCACGCTGTTCGTTTATTTTGTTCTCCATGCCCAGCAATTGCGGTTCGGTGAACTTGCGTCCGGTAACAATATAGAACTGGCAACCCGATGAAGCCTTTTCGGGGTTCACATCATCACCCTGGCGTGCTGCCGCCAATACTCCTTTCTTGTGGAAGAATTTCGGATTGAACTCAGCGGGAATGGTGTAACCCACATCACCGCTGCCCAGCATGGCAGTATCCGATGCGTTTTTGCTGTCCGGATCGCCAGCTTGGATCATGAATTGTTTGATAACCCGGTGGAACAATGTACTGTCATATACTCCTTCTTTTACCAGTTTGATAAAGTTATCACGATGTTTCGGCGTTTCATTATACAGGGCCACTGTGATATTTCCCATGGTGGTTTCCAGTTTTACCAAGGTACGCTTTTCATTTTCCATATGATGATTTGTTTGTCTTTTCGAGCCGGCGTTGCATGCAGTCAATGCAATGAAGGCCAGGCATATTAGTAAAATTTTGTTTGAAGTCATGAGCTATTTTTTATTTATCGGACAAAGATAGGAAATAAAATTGAGAGTAAGAGCGGAAAAGCGAAGAAAGGAAGGATAAAAAAAGAGAGAGAGCGGAGGAATACTTCAGACGCAGACGCGGCAGAACCAGGTCTTTTTTTCTCACAAACGTGCGTGTTCTTATAATTTGTAGAGAAGAAAAATAAATGGGGCAGAGTGAGGGGAAGAGAAGCACCGGAAAGAGAAAAGACGAAAGAAAATAGATAAAAAGACCGGCGGCAAAACCGGAAGATGATAAGACTTGAAAAAAGAAAATTAAAAAAGTTTCTGAATAACATGGTTTGCATAAGTCTTGAAATTCGCATTGAATAGTAGTATGGCATCCATCGTTTCAGAGGGAAGTCTTTGATGAAGGATGCCGGATTTATATCATATTGTAATATGCGCGCACGTGTGTGAGAAAAAGGAACTGCGTCTACGTTGGAAGTAGCTTCCGTCTTCTTGGAAATCTGTCGGCTTGTCCGTATTGTTCATGTTATGGGAACAGACGGGAGATCTGAAAGATTTAAATTTTGCGGGGGTAAGATTATAGATCTTTCCTAGTGGCAACAGGTAGTCCGTAAGTTCTTTTTTAATAAATTATGGGAAACAAAAGATAAAAGCTGCGTTCTTTCAACCATTATGCCGATAAAATTGTTTAAATTTGCAGGAATACTTGTACAGACACTCGATGAAGAAAAAATATGTTCGTTGGACATTGTGGACGATAGCATCTCCGTTCATTCTGTTCGTCATTTTATGTATATTGATTTATTTGCCACCCATTCAGAACTTTCTGGTGGACAAAGCTGCTGTATATGCCTCGGAAGCTACCGGTATGAATATCTCCGTGGGACGTATCTCTTTGTCTTTTCCGTTGAATCTGGTGGTGACCGATGTAGATGCCGCTTCCCCGCATAATGATACGTTGCTCAGTGTACGCCGCCTGCAAGTGAATGTGCAGTTGCTGCCATTGCTGAAGAAGCAGGTGGAAGTGGATGGCATATCCCTGCAGGGAGCCACAGTGAATTCTAATGACTTGATACATGGCATGAAGTTGAACGGTACTTTGGGGGAATTGTTCATTTCCAGTCATGGAGTGGCGCTGGACCCCGAAACTGCCATCGTTAACAAAGTCTTGTTGAAAGATACGGATTTATCTCTCTGCCTGAATGACACTGCTGCGGCCGATACGGCTGCAAGCGACACCACTTATTGGAAAATAATATTGCAGGATATTGATTTGCAGAATGTGTCCTTTGCGCTGGATATGCCTTTGGACAGCTTGTCATTGGCGGCTTCGCTGGATAATGCCATACTGCGCGACGGGCTGATAGACTTGCATAAATCGGCCTATTCGCTGCAAACGTTTCGGATAGAGAACGGACGTGTGCGTTACGATAACGGGAAGCCGCTGGCTGCCGACAGCCTGTCCTCCGGACTGGACCCCTCCCATATTGCACTGACGGATATCGGTGTGAAACTGGATTCCCTATACTACGGAGGTAGAAATATGAAAGCCATAATCAGCCAGTTTGTGCTGAAAGAGCGTTCGGGAGTGGAAATCGTTTCTGCCACAGGGCGGATGGTTTCCAATGACAAGGTGCTGCGTGTGCCTTCATTGAAACTGGAAACCCGGGATTCTTATCTGGAACTGAACGCTGCGATGGATTGGAATGCCTTGGATTTTAAGGATGAAGGCTTGGTGTCCGCACGGCTGATGGCTGATATAGGAAAGCCGGATGTGGTGAGATTCATGGGAAGTATGGATGAAAAGTTTATCCGGCAGTATCCTTCCGAACCCTTGCGCATCCGTACAGGGATCGACGGTGATTTGAACAAGCTGAAACTGACTACGCTGACTGCCGAGCTGCCCGGTGCATTGGGATTGTTCGCTCGGGGGGAGCTAACCCATCTGACAGACAGTCTGCTGCGCGGGGGGGATATCACTTTGGAAGCTGAAACCAAGGATTTGAAGTTTGTTTCCACGTTGGCTGAAGGAATAGAAATTCCATACGGAACGCGCTTGGAAGGCAAATTTACGATGGCGGGCACTAAAATGGGCACGGACCTGCTGCTGATGCAGCCCGAAGCCCAGGCGGTGGTTGCGGCCGATACTATTCCTATAACGGTTTATAATGACAGCATCTCCGTAGCGGATGATTTCAAGATGGAACGGGCAGCCCGTCTGTTTGCCAAATACGACTTGTCGCGTGACAGGTATGAGGCAGACTTGGCTGTCAATCATTTTGACCTGCACCAGTTTATGCCTGCCGATTCTTTGTACACCTTGTCCACCCGTCTGAAAGTGGAGGGGGAAGGTTTTGACTTTTTCTCTCCCCGTACTTATTTCAATGCGGAGGGCGGTATAGACCGTTTCCATTATGGCAGTTATCATTTGACAGGAATCTCACTGGCTGCCGGACTGGAGAAATCGAAGGTGCACGCTTCACTGGCAGTGAAAAACTGGACCATGGATATCAAGGCGCATCTGGATGGTATCTTGAAACCTCATGATGTTTCGGGCGACTTGAAAATGGATGTGGCTCATTTGGATTGGCAGGCGCTTCATCTGATGGATACCCGTTTTCAGACCTCCCAGCACCTGGGTGTCCGTTTCAGCAGTGACCTCAGAAAAAGGTATGCCGTAGGGGCCGAGATGACGAATGCCACGATTGTCACTGCCAAACGCACTTCCCATTCCAAGGACCTGTTTGCCGGATTCAGCACTTCCAGAGATTCCACTTTTGCTTATCTGCGTGCGGGGGACCTTGATTTGAGTCTGGAAGGAGCAGGGCATATGGAATACATTTCCGGCAGGGCGGATTTGCTGATGAAGAAACTGGCGGAACAATGGGAAAGCAAACATATTGAACAGGAGGAACTTCGGGAACTCCTTCCGGGACTATGTCTGAAAATATCTTCCGGCCCCGACAATCCGATAGCCAATTATCTGTCGATGATGGGATTGTCATACAGCCGTCTGTTCATGGATATGGATTCATCTCCGGCGGAGGGATTGAACGGGGAGGCTTATCTCTATGGATTGCGTACAGACAGCCTGACTTTGGATACCATTTATCTGGATGTACAGCAGGACCTGAATGGCATAAATATGTTGAGCGGAGTGGTGAACGGACCCAAACTGGGACAGGAGGCGTTTGATGTGACGCTGGAGGGAAATGTGGGAAACAACAGCGCCCAGTTGTTGGTCCAATACCTGAATGCCCGTAAAGAACAGGGAGTATATATGGGAGTGATGGCCGACCTGCGCCGCCACGGCATACGCATGAAGGTTTTTCCGGAGCATCCCACGTTGGTATACCGTCCTTTTACCGTGAATAAAAATAACTATATTTATCTGGCTGACAACGGGCGGATTCATGCAAATCTGGATTTGCATGACGAGCAGGGGACCGGACTCAGTTTCTATACCAATCGGGAAGATACCATAGCCAAACAGGATATGACGGTGGAGCTTTCACGCATCAATCTGAAAGAATTCCGGCGTATCCTTCCCTATATGCCTGATATGGAAGGATGGATCGGAGCAGAAGCGCATTATATAGATTCCGGTCCGTATATGATGGTGAGCAGTGATTTGCGTATAGATGAATTCAAATATGAAGGCAGTGCGTTGGGAAATTGGGAACTGGGTGGTGTGTATCTGCCCGGTGAGGCAAAGGATCATCATCTGGATGCCTATATACGCCATGATGGTGAGGAGATAGCTCATTTGGGAGGTATCTATCTGCCCGCGGAGGAAGGAACGGGAAGCCTGAGCGCGGATATAGCCTTCGAACATTTTCCGCTGAATGTCGCCAATCCGTTTGTGCCCGACCGCATGGTGGAACTGGACGGGGATATTGATGGAACATTGTCCATGAAAGGTGATCCGGCCAAACCCTTGCTGAATGGGGAACTGGCATTGGATTCCGTGACTTTCTTCATGCCGGAGATGTCTGCCATGTTCCGTTTTGATAATGAACCGGTGCAGGTGGTGAACAGTAAGATGATGTTCAAGGAGTTCGATATATTCACCAAAGGCAAGACTCCTTTTACCATTAACGGCGAGGTGGACTTCTCGGATTTGGAACGGACGGCGGTGAACCTTAAAATGCATGCCGAGAATTATGAGTTGCTGAATGCTCCCCGTACCAAGCGGGCTATGGTTTACGGCAAGATGTATGTGGATTTTAACGCAACGCTGCGCGGTCCTGTGGAGGAACTGGTGATGCGGGGGAACATGAACATATTGGGGAAGACCAATGTGACCTATGTCCTGAAAGACTCTCCCTTGACGGTGAACGACCGTTTGGGGGATATGGTGACTTTTGTCAATTTCAACGACACAACTTCGGTAGAGGAGTCCTCTGTCCAGCAAATCTCTTTGGGAGGGATGGATGTGGCCATGACTATGCATATAGACCAGGCGGTGCAGGCACGTGTGGATCTGGTGCCGGACGGCTCCAACTATATGTTGCTGGAAGGAGGCGGAGACTTGTCATTCCAGTACACTCCTCAGGGGGATATGTTGCTGACCGGGCGTTATTCCTTGATGAGCGGGGAGATGAAATACCAGATTCCGATTATTCCGCTGAAGACTTTTAATATTCAAAATGGCAGTTATGTGGAGTGGACAGGAAATATCATGAATCCGCAACTGAACATTACCGCGACCGAAAGGGTCCGTGCTTCGGTGGGCGAGGATGGAAAGACTTCGCGTATCGTCGGGTTTGATGTAGGGATCGCTTTGAGCCAGAGTCTGGAGAATCTGGGGCTGGCGTTTACCCTTTCGGCTCCCGAGGATGCGTCTGTGCAAGACCAGCTGAATGCCATGTCGGTGGAGGAACGGGGAAAACTGGCTGTCACCATGCTGGTGACCGGAATGTATATGGCTGAAGGAAACTCTACGGGAGGATTTAATGTGAATAATGCCTTGAACTCATTCCTGCAGAGCGAAATCTCGAATATTGCCGGGAAAGCACTTGATATCAATGTGGGCATGGAAACGGTGGATGACGCCGATAGCGGCGGGAAACGCACGGATTATAATTTCCAGTTCGCCAAACGTTTCTGGAATAACCGCTTCCGTATAGTGGTAGGCGGTAAAGTGTCTACCGGAAGTACGGTACAGCAGGATGAAACCTTTATTGATAATGTATCCATAGAATACCGCTTGGACAACAGCGGTACCCGGTATGTCAAGCTCTTCCACGACAAGAACTATGAGAGTGTGCTGGAAGGTGAGATCATAGAAACCGGTGTGGGTATTGTGCTTCGCAAGAAGATGAGTCACCTGGGCGAACTGTTTATTTTCAAGTCTAAGAAGAAAAAATGATTGTTGGAGATATGGAGAGAAAACATAACATAAACCTGTTTCTATTATCGGTATTGTTGCTGATGACAGTTTCCTGCTCTACTACCAGGAATTTGCCGGAAGACGAAACGCTATATGTCGGTGTGAAAAATATGGAGATTCTGAATGAAGACAAGACCCCTGCCGGTGTCCAGACCTTGGAAGAGGTGGAGGCTGCTTTGTCTTATCCTCCCAATAATGCCATTTTGGGAAGCAACTCCTTGCGTTTTCCCATTCCTTTCGGTTTGTGGATATACAATGATTTTGTGAAATACCAGGATAAAAAGGGGGTGGGGCATTGGATCTTCAACAAGCTGGGGTCTACTCCGGTGTATTTGTCTACGGTGAATCCGGAAACCCGTGTGAAGGTGGCCACCAATCTGTTGCATGATTATGGCTTTTTCAATGGTGCTGTGACTTATTCTGTAGACTCGTTGAAGAATCCTCGGAAAGCCAAGTTAAGTTATAAGATTGATATGGCGAACCCTTATTATCTGGACTCTGTCATGTATCTGAAATATCCTCCTCGCGCCGATAGTCTGATCAGGGCTGCTTATGACCAGAGGGTATTGCATAAAGGAGATAATTTCAGTGTGTTGAAACTGGAGGAGGAGCGCCAGCGGCTGAGTACCCTTTTCCGTAACAATGGTTATTATTATTTCCGTCCCGAATTCATTACTTTCCGTGCGGATACCTTGCGCAAACCGGGAATGGTCAGTTTGCAGGTTGTTCCGAAAGCTGGAGTGCCTGCCGATGCGAAAAGACCTTATTATATAGGGAATACTTCTGTTTATCTTACCGGATATAAAGGAGAGGAACCTACTGATTCCATCGTCTTTCCGGGAATGACTTTACACTATAGCGGTAAGAAACCCGGTATCCGCCCCGGAGTATTGGCTAAGCGCTTCTTTTACCAGAAAGGGCAGCTTTATTCTCAGGCCCGTCAGAATTTCACGCAGGAAGCCTTGGCGCGTTTGGGCATTTTCAAATTTGCCGAGTTCCGCTATGCCCCGCAAGATACATTGCCGGGGTGTGATACGCTGAATGTGCGGATGAATGCTACATTCGATTTGCCGTATGACGGAGAACTGGAATTCAATGTGACTACCAAAAGTACGGATCAGACTGGTCCCGGAGCGATTTTCAGCCTCTCGCGGAAGAATTTCATGCGTACAGCCGCCACGCTTTCTTTCCAGTTGAAAGGGTCATACGAATGGCAGACCAATTCTACGGCGGACGGGAACAGTTCTAAATTGAACTCATACGAGTTGGGGACTTCTTTTTCATTGGAGTATCCTCGCCTGGTGTTGCCGTGGATGAGTAAAAAAATGATGAGCTCGCGATTTCCGCAGCATACCTCATTCAAGTTGTATGCCAGTCAGTTGAACCGTGCCCGCTTCTTTAAAATGCTTTCTTTCGGTGGAACGGTGTCATACGATTTCCAGCCTTCGCGGGTATGGAAACATACTGTGACTCCTTTCAGACTGGCATTTAATACGTTGCAGCATACTACTACACGTTTTGATACGATAGTGGACAAGAACCGGAGCTTGAAAATCAGTTTGGGAAATCAGTTTATCCCAGCTATGAGTTATACGTTTACGTATGATAACGCCCCGTTGAAGAAACGCAATAATTTATGGTGGGAAACTTCCTTTACTTCGGCAGGTAATCTGACTTCGTTGGTGTATGCTGCTTTTGGGAAGGGATTCAAGGAAACAGATAAGAAGTTATTAAACAGTCCTTATGCGCAATTCCTGAAAATGACATCCGAAGTGCGTTGTTTGTTTAAAGTCGGAGAGAAACAGCATATAGCCACTCGTTTGATGGGGGGAATTTTGTATGCATATGGGAACCAGACTGTAGCGCCTTACAGCGAGCAGTTCTATATTGGGGGAGCTAACAGTATCCGTGCGTTTACAGTGCGCTCTATCGGCCCCGGTTCTTATCGTCCCGAAGATAAACAGTATGGTTATCTGGATGAAACCGGAGATGTGAAGCTGGAAGCGAATGTGGAATACCGTTTCCCTATCTTGGGTGATTTGTACGGGGCAGCTTTTCTGGACGCGGGAAATGTGTGGCTGCTGCGTGAACAAAAGAATGAGGAAGGTGAGAATATACGTCCCGGCGGTTTGCTTACTCTTCGTAATTTTGCTAAAAGTATAGCTCTGGGCTCTGTGGTGGGCGTGATCCTGGGCTTGGCCATGGGCACCTATAAAATGGTGGAGGCCATCTGTTCCCCGCTGTTCCGCATCATCCGGCCCATCCCTCCCATCGCCTGGATCCCCATCTCCATCATCTGGATCGGGCTGGGGGAGGATGCCAAAATATTTCTCATTTTTCTGGCCTCCTTCTGCTATGTCACCCTCAACGCCTGGAACGGAGTCAAAAATGTGGATCAGCAGTTGGTGGGTGCGGCCCGTATGCTGGGCGCCAGGGATCATCAGATCTTTATCACTATTATTCTGCCGGCCTGCGTACCGTCCATCTTTGCCGGCCTGCAGGTAGCCCTCTCCAGCAGCTGGGCCACGGTGCTGGCCGCCGAGATGGTCCGCTCCTCTAATGGCCTTGGCTGGGTAATTATTGCCGGCATGAACAACAACGACATGCTCCAGATCCTGGTGGGTATCGTGGCCATCGGCATTGTGGGTCTGGTTCTGTCGATTATCTTCAGAAAGGTGGAGGCTGTGCTATGTCGGTGGAACAAGAGCGGAACATAATCGAGTGCAAAAATGTCAGTAAGACCTTCCAAACACCCTCTGGTCCATTCCAGGTTATCGGGGACTTCAGCTTGACCGCCAGAGAGCATGAATTTGTGGCCCTGTTTGGTCCCGGCCAATGCGGCAAAAGTACCATTATCAACCTGATCGCCGGTCTGGAGACCGTGACCAGCGGACAGGTAATCGTAAATGGAAAGACGGTAAAGGGGCCTGGTCCCGAGCGGGGTGTGGTGTTCCAGAACATCTGCCTTTTCCCCTGGTTGACCACCATGGGCAACGTTGAGTACGGTCTGAAAGTAGCCGGTGTGCCGAAAAAAGAGCGGCGCGCTCGGGCCCAGAAATATATCGACCTAGTGGGGCTCCACGGATTTGAGAATTCCTTCCCCATCCAGCTTTCCGGTGGCATGAAGCAGCGGGTGGGTATTGCCCGTTCCTACTGCATTGAGCCCAAGGTGTTGCTGATGGACGAACCCTTCGGTGCACTGGATGCCCAGACCCGCTACCTGATGCAGCAGGAGCTGGACCGAATCTGGCAGACTGACCGGCGCACCATTGTTTTTGTGACCAACAACATCGAAGAGGCATTGTATCTGGCCGACAGGATCGTTGTGATCTCCAATTGCCCGGCCACCGGCAAGAAGGAATACGTCATTGATATGCCCCGTCCCCGCAACTACGTGTCTCCCGAATTTCTGGCGCTGCGGAAAGAGATTACGAGTATCGTGGACAAGACCATGTAAGGGAGGCAGAACTATGGAACTGGGCAAAGAGACCCGGGAAGTGAAAGTCCATGTGGACAATCTGACCAAGCGATTCGGCGATCTGCTGGTGCTGGATCAGATCTCCTTTGACGTCTATAAGGGCGAGCTGCTGTGCGTGGTAGGGCCCACCGGCTGCGGTAAGACCACGTTCCTCAACTGTCTGACCCATATTTACGACCTGACGGCCGGACAGATCTTGATGGACGGGAAACCAGTCAACGCAAAGACCAGCAACATCGCCTACATCTTTCAGGGCGACTCCACCATGCCCTGGCTCACGGTGGCGCAGAACGTGGCCTTCGGTCTGAACATCAAGCACACACCGCCCAAGCAGCGGGATGAACTGGTGGATAAGTATCTGGATATTGTGGGCTTGACCAAATTCCGTAACTACTACCCCAAGCAGCTCTCCTCCAGTATGCTGCAGCGGGTGTCCATTGCGCGGGCCTTCGCCACCGAGCCGGAGCTGCTGCTGATAGATCGGAA
>OGXC01002932.1_pt1 | contig 10749 bp, 9 predicted proteins | sample 1576201 | NCBI WGS metagenome assembly OGXC01 (sample SAMEA3541562, study PRJEB24748) | human gut metagenome | biome: human gut; feature: human-associated habitat; material: faeces | place: China | collected 2012 | reverse complement strand
CGCGCAGACGCTTGAGGGTGTGGCCGACGCCTGCATCGCCCTGCGCAGATGGGAGGGCTGAGCCATGGCAGAACCGCGCACCGTGCGGGAGAACGCAAACGCCCTGAACAGTGAGCAGATCGCAGCCCTTCTGCCCCACCGCTACCCCTTTGCCCTCGTGGACCGTATCCTGGACTACGAGCCGGGTCAATGGGCCATTGGCCGCAAGTGCGTTTCCCGCAATGAAGAATTCTTCTGCGGTCACTTTCCGGGCCAGCCGGTCATGCCGGGGGTGCTGATTCTGGAAGCACTGGCCCAGACCGGAGCCGTGGCGGCGCTGAGCGTTCCCGAAAACAAAGGCAAACTGGCCCTCTTCGGCGGCATCAAGAACGCCCGCTTCCGCAAACAGGTTACCCCAGGGGATGTCCTTACGCTCCATTGTGAGCTGGTGGAACAGCGCGGCCCTGTGGGCATCGGAAAAGCGTCTGCTTATGTGGATGGCAAGTGCGCCGCCACAGCGGAGTTGACCTTTGTGCTGACCGAAGCAAATACAGAGGCTTAAGGCGCTTTGTGCGCAGCAATCGCCCCCAGAATATCCTTGTAACACAAAAGGCAGGATACCATCGCCATGATGATATCCTGCCTTTGTTCGTTCCTGTTTACCGTTCTGCATACTCTCGGCATAGAGAACATCTTGTGAAACAAAAAAGTACCCGAACCCTTTTTCGTAAAGAATCGGGTTCGGGTACGAACTGTATGGTGGACGGTACAGGACTCGAACCTGTGACCTCCTGCACGTCAAGCAGATGCTCTACCAGCTGAGCTAACCGTCCAGATGTCGTATCGACTTGAGTATGATACCACATTTTCCGCGCAATTGCAAGGGCTTTTTTGAAAAAAGTCTGCCTTTTCCGTTTTTTGCACCGGAGGATTGGCACAAAGGCCCCTTTGCGGGGGCTGGCAGGGGAGAGGTGCGCTCAGAGCGCCCGGCGGATGATGTCGTAGAGGATGGGCTTCATGTTGTCGATGTTGTCGGGCTTGCCCTCCAACACGGAGGTATAGCACACCGATATGCACATGCTGCCCAGGGCGGTGATGCGCTGGTAGATCTCCCGCTCGGTGCGGCCTGCCATCTCGGGGCTGCACATCACGGTCTGGAGGACCTTGCGCATCAGCGGCTCGGCCTCGCCGCTGGCTTCGATCTGATCCAGCCCGGGCCAGACAAAGCTGCGCTCCAGGAAGCGGAGCATCAGGGTGTCCGCGCGCAGGGCTTCGATGATATGGTCAATGACAAAGATCATCTGATCGGGGAAGCTGGTGAGCTCGGCGGCGTGCTGTTCGGCGGCGGCACAGGCGTTGTCCAGCAGCTGGTAGCTCACCCGGGCCAGCAGGGCCTGCGTGACCGAACCCTTATCGGCAAAATAGAGGTAGAATGTGCCCTTGCCCACCTTGGCGCGGGAGGTGATATCCTCCACGCTGGTCTTGGAGGTGCCCCGCTCCAGAAACAGCTCGTAAGCTGCATCCAGAAGCGCGCGGCGCTTTTCCTGTTTCTTTCCTTCCACGGTGCTCATAGCTTGCTGCATCCTCTTTTCTGACGTTGTTTTGTCGTGTAAACAATATTTTAGCAGGGAGAAGGGAAGAGCGCAAGAGCAAAAGCCCCCGGACAAGCTATACAATTTTTGCTTTGTGATAAGAAAACTGACTTTTGGTCATTTTCTATCTTGACACCTTGCGTCGATTGGTTATAATAGTGCTTGCTCAGAAATGACCACGGGTCATTTTTAGGGCAGATCCAATCAACTTTCGTATGGAGGGTTCCCATGAAAAAGATCGCACAGAGCATCGTGCGTCTGCGCAAGCTGATCTTAACAGCAGCGGTCCTGCTGTTGATCCCTTCCGCAATCGGCGCGGTTGCTACCCGCATCAATTATGATGTCCTGACCTATCTGCCGCAGGAGCTTGACTCCATGATCGGCGAGGTAGCGCTTGAGGACGACTTCCATCTGGCCTCCACCGGTATGATCACGGTGGAAGGCCTGCCTACCAATGAACTGATCGCCATGAAGAAGGACATTGATGCGGTGCCCGGTGTCACACAGACCTTCTGGCTCAGCGATGTCATCGACCCCAGCATCCCCACTGAGATGCTGCCTGCGGATGTCCAGCAGTTCATGTTCGGTAAAAATGATTCCACCATGCTCATCGTCCGGTTTGATGCGCCCAGCGCCAGCGATGAGACGATGAACGCCGTCAAGCAGATCAAACAGGTGCTGCGGCACGACTGCTACTTTGGCGGCATGAGCGTCATTCTGCAGGATACCAAGGCGCTGATCAATGAAGAAATGCCGCTGTACATCCTGTGCGCTGTGGGTGCCAGTATGTTGGTGCTGTTCCTCTCGCTGGAGAGCACCATCACGCCTGTGCTGTTCATGCTGGGCCTGCTGTTCCCCATTGCGTACAACTTTGGCACCAACATCTTCCTGGGTCAGATCAGCTACATCACCCAGGCGCTTTCCACGGTGCTGCAGCTGGGTGTGACGATGGACTTCTCCATCTTCCTGCTCCACCGTTATCAGGAGGAAAAGGAACTCCGCTCCTCCAATGAGGAAGCCATGGTGACCGCCATCTGCAAGACCATGACCTCCATCACCGCTTCCTCCCTGACCACCATTGCGGGCTTCCTGGCACTGTGCGCCATGCGCCTGACGCTGGGCCGCGATATCGGTGTTGTTATGGCAAAGGGTGTGGCGCTGGGTGTCATCTGCACCATCGTCATCCTGCCTGCTTTGATCCTGACCTTTGATCAGCAGGTCGAAAAGTACAAGCACCGCACCATCGTGCCCAAGCTGACCAAGCTCAGCTACTTTGTTTCCAAGCACGCAATGCCCATCGTGGCCGTCTTCCTTGTGCTGCTGGTGCCCTTTGTGGTGGCCCAGCAAAAGACCGAGGTCTACTACACCCTGTTCGACTCGCTGCCCCAGGATCTGACCGGCATCGTTGGCACCAACAAGCTGGGCGAGGACTTTGGCATGACCACCTCCCACTTTATTCTGGTGGATGAGGATCTGACCGCAACGCAGGTGTCTGACCTCTGCGATGAGCTCAAGGATGTGGACGGCATCACCCAGGTGGTGAGCCTGGATTCCATCACCGGCCCGGGCTTCCAGACCGAGCTGCTGCCCGACAGTGTGACCGAGATCCTGCAGTCCGGCGGCTACAAGCTCATTCTGGCCAACAGCTCCTATAAGACCGGCACCGATGCCATCAACAACCAGCTGACCGAGATGAACGACCTTATCAAGGCGGTTGACCCCAACGGTGTCATCACCGGCGAGGGTGCCATGACCAAGGATCTGATCGAGGTTGCGGACGTGGATTTCAAGAACGTCAACGTCTGGTCGATCATGGCGGTCGCTGCCATCATCCTGATCTCCTTCCGGAGCCTGTCCATCCCTGTGCTGCTGGTTGCCAGCATCGAGGCCGCCATCTCCATCAATATGGGCATCCCGTACTTCACCGGTACCCAGCTGCCCTTCATCGCCAGCATCGTCATCGGTACCATCCAGCTGGGCGCGACTGTGGACTACTCCATCCTGATGACCACCCGTTATCACGAGGAGCGCAGCTATGGCCGCACCCCGCGGGAAGCTGCCCAGCAGTCGCTGGAGCACTGCAGCCAGTCCATCCTGACCAGCGGCCTGACCTTCTTTGCCGCTACCGTCGGCGTGGCCGCCATCAGTAAGATGGAACTGCTGCAGAGCATCTGCCGGCTCATCTCCCGCGGCGCACTGATCAGTATGGCTGTCATTCTGGTTGTTCTGCCCGCTGCCCTGATGCTGCTGGACTGGGTCATCCGCCACACCACCATGCACTGGCTGGTCCCTGAATCTTCCAACGCCAAGAAGTCTGATAAGGAGTAATTACCATGAAAAAATCGCTTCGTTTCGCCAGTGCGGCGCTGGCGCTGACTCTCGCCGCAGGCATGACCCTGCCCGCCTTTGCAGCCGCCAAGGCCGATTATTCCAAGGATGAGACGGTCTACGCCGTGATGAACGCCGACGGCTCCATCAAGTCCACCACCGTCAGCGAGCACCTGTACAGCGCTTCCGGCCTGTCCAATGTCACTGATGAGAGCACCCTGACCGATATCCAGAACACCGAGAGCGATGCCGCGTTCACCCAGGACGGCGAAAAGCTGGTCTGGAACACCGACGACACCGACGTGTACTATAAGGGCAATACCGACAAGCCCCTGCCCATCACCGCAAATGTCACCTATACGCTGGACGGCGTGACCGACAGCCTTGAGAACCTGATCGGCAAGAGCGGCCACCTGACCGTGACCGTCGACCTGACCAACAACGAGACCGGCACCGTGACCGTCAACGGCAAGGAGCGCACCGTTGTCACCCCGCTCATCACTGCTGTGGGCGTGATCTTTGGTCAGGAGGCCACCAACCTGAGCGCCGAGCACGGAATGCTGGAATCTGCCGCCAAGAGCAGCGTGGCCGCTTTCGTCTGCCTGCCCGGCGTAAAGGACTCTCTGGACGGCCTGCTGCCCGATGACCTGTCCACTGTGGAGGATTATCTGCAGGACAGCGTCACCGTGGAAGCCGATGTTGAGAACCTGACCGCACCGCAGGTCATGCTGGCCTGTGCCACCAACGCCGATGCGCTGGGCACCAATGCCTTTGACCTGAGCAGCATCAATGAACTGACCGATGGCATCGGCCAGCTGAACGATGCCATGAACCAGCTGATGGATGGTGCCGCCCAACTGGTGGACGGTGCTTCCCAGCTGGCCAACGGTACCCTGGCCCTGCTGGACGGCGCTTCTCAGCTGAACAGCGGTGCTTCTGCCCTGGACGATGGTCTGGGCCAGCTGACCAACGGCCTGGATACCCTGAGCTCCAACAACGCCGCCCTGCAGGCCGGTGCCCAGCAGGTGGCCGATGGCGTTCTGGCCTCCGCCAACAGCACCCTGATGGAGGGCGGCCTGATCGACACCCCCATGACCTGGGACAACTACGCTTCCGTCATTGACGAAGTGCTGACCATGAACGAAAAGACACTGGCCGCTGCCCGCAAGAAGATGGTGCGCACCGTCTGGGAGCAGGAGCCCAGTTTCAAGGACAGCCAGCTGGACATTGCCCTGTATCTCTCCGCAACCAAGACCAACCACGACCTGGAAGCTGCTCTGCGGCTGATGCAGAGCTACGACCCCTCCATGTTCAGCGCCATGCTTGATCTGAGCACTGCCAGCGCCAAGCAGACCGTGCATGACGAGCTGAAGTATCAGGCTGAGAACAGCCAGGATATCGCCGATGTCCGTGCCCTGAAGAACAGCCTGGCGCAGATCCAGTATTTCGTGTCCAGTGTCAACCAGTACACCAACGGTGTCGCCACCGCCGCTGACGGTGCCCACTCCGCAAAGGACGGTGCCGCCCAGCTGGCCGATGGCACCAAGACCCTGTATGACGGCGTGACCACCTTGAATGATGGCGCAGGCCAGCTCAGCGATGGCACGGTCCGGCTGAACGATGGCCTGAACCAGTTCAATGAGGAGGGCATCTCCAAGCTGACCGGCGCTCTGGACGAGGAGCAGATCCATGGCCTGAAGACCGTGCTGGACGAGATGACCAGCCGTCTGGAGGACTACACCAGCTTTGCCGGTAAGTCCGAGGATGCTTCCGGCAGTGTGAAGTTCATCTATAAAACCGGTGAGACGGTCGCCGCTGCGGATGTTACCGCCCAGACCACCGCCGATGTGCAGGAAGGCAACTTCTTCACCCGCCTGTGGCAGCGGATCGTGAACCTGTTCAAGTTCTGAAAAAGCGGCGTGCCTGCTTGACAAGCCGCCGGAGATTGACTATACTACAAATAGATTCGTCAAGAAAAATGACCGCTCAGGCACTGAAACGTTGAGGCGGTCATTTTTTATGCCAATTTTAAGGAGACCACAGCATGGCAGAGAGGGAATTGTATCCGGACGGGGAACAGCGCCGCCGCATCATGGATTTTATTATGGCGGCCGGTCAGACCCTTTTGGAGAACGGGGCAGAGGTGTTCCGGGTGGAGCAGACCATGGAGATCATGGCGGCCAGCTTCCACCTGCGGGAGTTCCATGTCTATGTGCTGACCAACGGCATTTTTGCCAGCGCAGGCACGGCGGAGATGAGTGAGGTGCGCAACGTGCCCACCCGTACCACCCACCTGGGGCGGGTGGCGGCGGTAAATCAGCTTTCCCGCCAGATCGCGTCCGGGGAAGTGGACACCATCGATGAGGCCGAGACCCGGCTGGCTCAGGCCAGGTGCATCCCTTTTCCGAAGGACTGGGTGCAGATTGCGGCGGGCATGGGCGGCGCGTTCTGCTTTGCGCTGATCTTTGGAGGCGACCTGAAAGCCGGGCTTGCCGCCGCTGCGGCCGGTGTTGCGGCCAACGCCTACCTGCTGTTCTGCGGGCGGCACGGCGTGGGGGGCGGGTTCCGAACCATCTCCACCGCCGCCCTCATCACCCTGTGCTGTATTCTGGGCTGCAGCCTGCTGGGCACTGAAGCCAGTCACGCCATCATCGGTACTCTGATGATCCTGACCCCCGGCATCGCCTTTACCATGGGCATCCGGGACTTTGTGCAGGGCGATTACCTGTCCGGCACCATCCGGATGATCGACGCACTGCTCATCGCGGCCAGCATCGCCATCGGCACCGGCCTTGTGCTGAGCCTCTATGCCTTTTTGAAGGGGGTGGCCGTGGTATGACAGAGCTTCTTTTCACCGGGGAGCAGCTGGGCCGTCTGGCCTTGCAGTTCCTGCTGGCCGGGGCGGGCACCCTGAGCTTTGCCATCCTATTTGCCTGCCCCAGACGCACCCTGCCTTATTGCGGGCTGGTGGGCGCAGTGGGCTGGCTGGTATACGAGATCGCGGAGCTGTTCGGAATGGAAGCCTTTGCAGCCTCGCTGCTGGCGGTCATCCCGCTGACGCTGCTGGCCCGCATCCTTGCGATGACCCTCAGGACACCGGTAACGGTATTCCTGCTCACCGGCATCTTTCCGCTGGTGCCCGGTGCGGGCATCTATTACAGCGCCTACTACTTCATTCAGGGCAACAACGCTCTGGCGCTGGCAAACGGCATCTCTACCTTCAAGATCGCCGTGGCGCTGGCCGTGGGCATTGCGCTTGTGCTGGGCATCCCCCTGCCAAAGAAACAGTGATAAAACAAAAACGAGACCGCCCGGTGGGCGGTCTCGTTGGTTGTGTGAATGATTTATTCTGCAATGGGAACAAGGTGGATGATTTGTGCACCATTGGCAAAGTTCAGGGCAAAGCTGCTCTTGCCGTTGCCGCTTCCCACAGAAAGCTCGGTCTCCGTGCCGTCTGCGTTTACCAGCATCAACCGGTAACCGGCTACGACATCGGTATTCACCACCACGTTCAGGGTGATATCGACCTCGGAAATGCCGTCACTGCCGATCAGGGCCACGGTCATAATACGCTCACCATTTGCCAGCGTACCGTGGAAGACCGTCAGACCAGAGAAGTTGGTGTAGGCGGAAGTAACTGCCTGCAGAGCGGGCGCATCTTTCTGCGCACCGGTGGCAACATCTACCCGATGGCTGGACAGAACGCCTGTCTGATTCAGGTGGAAGTCTACATTGGTATCGGGAACCAGAGCAGGAATCACTTCCTGTTCCTTAAAGACAAGGCCACAATCTGCACAATGGCTGCCCTCAGTCAGGCCCGTTTCGGTGCAGGTGGGAGCTACGGCAACATCTTTAACTATGTTTGCATGATTGTTGGGATCGATCGGAAGGCTCTGTGCCGGAACGATATAGTCACAGCGTTTGCACTGCTGTGTTGCTGCTGTTCCCTTCGTTACACAAGTAGCAGGAACTTCCGCAACATTCTTATAATCGTGTCCGGGGGCTTCAATATTCTTTCCTAAGGATACGAGCAAGCCGCAATCATTGCAATAAGTATCACCGGTATAGCCATTTTCTGTACAGGTGGCATCTTTTGCATTCCGAAGTTCCCTATTGTTACCGTGGTTAAGCAGATTTTTGACAAGTGGAATGCCCTTTATTACTACGGCTCCGCATTCTTTACAAACTTTATCACCAGAATAGCCCATCTCAATACATGTTGCTGCTTTATAATTTATGGTTTCTCTCCCTGTTCCAATATGGTAGCATTTTGCCTGCATCGCGACCCCATCCGCACCAGTTGCAAAGCCGATGGCAGAACTGCCGACAACGACACAGCCTGCGAGGATGAGAGCGACAAGGCGTTTGTAAAGCTTTTTGTTTCTCATAGTTCTCTCCTATTCCAATTTTTGCAAAATTTCCCGTTTTTTCGGTTTTCCGCACTGACTCTATTTTACCCTCCCCTTTTTTTCTTGTCAATTGATATGTTCTCGTGCTTTTGAACGATTTTTTCTTCCGTTTTTTGGCAATTTCGCCATACGCTTTTCGAACAGGACGGTTTCGAGAAAAACCACTGCGGAGATATGATTTTACTTCGGAGAAAGTGACTCCCAGACCAGAGCTTGTATATATTCATTCTTTCTTCGGCTGTTTCTGTATAAATGTTTTCAAAAGGGTTTCATTTGTTCCGATTTTTTGCACAACACTTGACTTTTTTATTTGTACAACATATACTAATCCTGTTCCTTGATGACACGATGAAGCGCATCGTGCCGGGAAAGTGAAAAATTATACAATCAACAGGGGAGTGTTTGAATATGAAAAAGATCAATCGCCGCAGCTTTCTGGCTGCCGCTGGTCTGACCGCTGCCGCTCTGGCTCTGACTGCCTGCGGCGGTTCCGCCTCCAGCACCGCTTCTTCCACTGCAAGCAGTGCAGCTTCTTCCGAGGCTGCTTCCACCAGCGCTACCGCTGAGCTGACCACCGTTGAGGCTGGCAAGCTGACCATGGCCACCAACGCTGCCTTCCCTCCGTACGAGATGACCACCGATGCCGGTGAGTTCGAGGGCATCGACATCGACACCGCCAAGGCCATTGCTGAGAAGCTGGGCCTGGAGCTGCAGATCGATGATATGGACTTCGACGCAGCACTGCTGAGCGTGCAGCAGGGCAAGGCCGATATCGTTATGGCTGGCGTTACCGTGACCGACGAGCGCAAGGCTGTGATGGACTTCTCCGACAGCTACGCTACCGGCATCCAGTCCATCATCGTTCCCGAGGGCTCTGATATCACCTCTCCCGATGATCTGGCAGGCAAGAAAATCGGCACCCAGCGCGGCACCACCGGCTACATCTACTGCTCTGATGACTTCGGCGATGACGCTGTGGTCGCATACGACGACGGCCTGACCGCTGTGCAGGCTCTGAAGAATGGCCAGGTCGATGCAGTTGTCATCGACAATGCCCCTGCAAAGGAGTTCGTTGCTGCCAACCCCGGTCTGGTCATTCTGGACACCAGCTACGCCGAGGAGGATTACGCCATCGGTCTGGCAAAGGGCTCCGCTCTGGAGGATGCTGTCAATGCCGCTCTGGAAGAGCTGAAGGCTGACGGCACCCTGCAGTCCATCGTGGACAAGTACATCACTGCTGAATAATTCAGCTGTACCTTGTATCACGGGGAGGCGGCCCCATCTGGGGCACCTCCCCTTTTTTGGAAAGAACAGGTTACAAAATTCTAACAATTTTAGAAAGCGAGGATGCGAATGGCCGCACAATACGAACTGCTGAAAGAGCTGCTCAACAGCGGCACGAAGCTGGACTTCGGGCAGGAAATGTTCTTCAAATTCTATCAGGCGTTCATCCTGAACGACCGCTGGGTGCAGTACATCCAGGGCGTGGGCACCACGCTGCTGGTCACCGCCATTGCGCTGGCAATGGGCGTGGTGCTGGGCAGTGTGGTGGCACTGGTGCGTGTTGCGCACGACCAGCAGCGTCCCGGCCGCAGGAACCCGGTGCTGGGCTTCTTCAATGCCGTCTGTCAGGTGTACACCACCATCATCCGCGGCACCCCCATGATGGTCCAGCTGCTCATTATGAGCATGGTCATCTTTGCCAACAGCCGCAACTTTACCATGGTCGGTGCGCTGGCACTGGGCATTAACTCGGGCGCTTACGTCTCGGAGATCATCCGCGGCGGCCTGATGGCGGTGGACCCCGGCCAGATGGAAGCCGGCCGCAGCCTGGGCCTGAACTACATGACCACCATGGTGGTCATTGTCATTCCGCAGGCCATCCGCGCGGTGCTGCCTGCACTGGGCAACGAGTTCATCATCCTGCTCAAGGATACCTCGCTCATCACCGTCATCGGCGGCAAAGAGCTGCTGTATGCGGCGCAGGGCATTATGAACCGTACCTACGAGGCCATGTTCCCCCTGTTGGGCGTTGCACTGGTCTATCTGGTCTTAGTCATGCTCTTTACATGGCTGCTGTCGAAGTTTGAGAGGAGGATGGCGCAAGGTGACCGCTAATCATGCTGAAAAGATCCTGGAAGTCCGTGGTCTGACCAAGACCTACGGCGGTGAGACCAAAAAGGGCGCAAAGCAGCCCACCCCCACCCTGGATGTCCTGAAGGGCATCGACATCGACATCTACCGCGGCGATGTGGTCTGCCTGATCGGCCCCTCCGGCTGCGGCAAGTCCACCTTCCTGCGCTGCCTGAACCGGCTGGAGATCCCCACCGGCGGCTCCATCAAGTTTGAAGGCATCGAGGTGGATGATGCCCACATCGATGCCGTGCGCCAGAAGATGGGCATGGTGTTCCAGCACTTCAACCTCTTCCCCCACCTGACCG
>OGXC01002928.1_pt1 | contig 10759 bp, 10 predicted proteins | sample 1576201 | NCBI WGS metagenome assembly OGXC01 (sample SAMEA3541562, study PRJEB24748) | human gut metagenome | biome: human gut; feature: human-associated habitat; material: faeces | place: China | collected 2012 | reverse complement strand
TGAACTATGATCCGCATCCGCATATTGCAGGAGCAGTAGCCGTGTAAAAAATATGCTTTCATCCTTTTCATAACACAAGTTGGATTTTTGATCTCATAACAGCTTCGCATTAGGTCATAGGCGGCTGTTTTTCCCTCTGTATTGTAAACTTCTATGATCTGCGGATATTTATCCGGTGTGATTTTTATACTCATTTTTATGCCTTCCTTTTCAATACTCAGTTTTTGGACCTTTGACACGATAGCTGTCACCCGTTATACTTATGACATGGCAATGATGGACCAGGCGGTCAAGGATCGCTGCAGCGGCCAGCTTGCCAGTGAATAGTTCATCCCATCTGCCCATGGGCAGGTTTGTGGTGATAATGAGGGAGCTTTTTTCATATCTTTGGCGAATGATCTGAAAGAAAAGGCTCTCTCTTTCTTTATCCATTTTTAAATATGACAGTTCATCGATGATCAAAAGCGGAATCTTACTGATCTGTTTCAGAGTTTCTTTCAGATATCCTTTCTGCATATCCTCATACAGCTGATCGACCAGTTCTTTTGCATTCACAAAGAGAACCTTATATCCGGCTTCACATGCATTCCGGCCAATCCCGGTGGCGATCATACTTTTATGCCTGCATCAGTCAGCAAGATCTTGTTCCCCATTCGCTCAAAAAGGCGTGTCTGGTACATCGTTTCCAATTCCTGAATATGCTTGGTTATAGCCGGCTGACTGATAAACAGCTCTTGCGAAGCCTTTGTAAAGCTGAGGTTTTTCGCAACACTACTGAATACTCTTAACCTGAAATCAGACATGTTTTTTAATGATTATAGTTCGTCTGCTTTAATACCTAACGACTGTAAAACAGCGAATCCAAACATCTCCCACTGATAAGCGACTTCACTGGTTGGAGGATTCATACCGAATACCGTCATTTTTTCTTTTCCGTCCACCTTATTTAATATAGCAGGAACTTTATCTCCATATTCTTCTTCGGCAGGGACAATAATCACCCGTTTCACCTCTTTTGCATCAACCACCACTCTCAAAGACTCCAGAAACAACTCTTCGCGACTAGCCATATCCGATGGTTCGAAAGAATAAAGTGCAAACTCTCCCAACTGGCTTTTGAAAGCCACGTTATTTAATTCCTTTTCCAAATCCGACGGCTGAAAAGCATCCATTTTCTTACTTTCCTCGTCATAAATAAATAATACCTGAACTGCATTCTCCCCCAAGGGTATTCCACTATCCAGTGACAGACATTCCAACAACACCGGTAAATCCGCTTTCGGCAACTTACGGCCCACCACGTCACCAAAATGTTTGGATAAATCACCCGCCACCCTGTCTACATAGGCTACATCCACCAGAATTACAGTATCTGCAAACTTTATTTCATTTGTCATCTCGTTTTCATTTTATGATTTCGATGCTAAGATAGCAATTATCATCTGCTTGCAAAAAGAGTTATCTGCCTTTTTGTGTACAATTCGGACTTTTTTTCATTTAAAAGCCGGAGAGCCTGCCATTTTGTCTTCTTATTTTACTTCATTAGCTTTCTTTTTCTTTTTGGCAAACTATTTGACGATTATCAAATGAAATCGCAAAAGCCACTGAACAAAGCAGTGACAGTTACGTTTTCAATAGGTATTTGAATAATATTTAGAAAGGAGATACAATATGAATTTTAACAACTTCACAATTAAATCACAGGAGGCAGTGCAACAAGCGGTGAACGTAACTCAAGCCCGCGGACAGCAAGCTATCGAGCCTGTGCATCTGTTGGCCGGAGTACTGAAAGTAGGTGAAAACGTCACCAACTTCATTTTCCAGAAATTGGGAATGAACGCCCAGCAGATCGCATTGGTCATCGACAAGCAAATTGACTCGCTGCCTAAGGTTTCGGGAGGAGAACCTTACCTTAGCCGTGAAAGCAACGAGATATTACAAAGAGCCGTACAGTATTCCAAAGAGATGGGTGACGAATTCGTTTCACTGGAAGCTATTATCCTGGCCTTGTTGAATGTAAAGAGTACTGTCGCTACCATCTTGAAAGACGCGGGAATGACAGACAAAGAGCTGCGCTCCGCCATAGCAGAACTACGTAAAGGTGAAAAAGTAACTTCACAATCCAGTGAAGACACTTATCAATCCTTAAGCAAATATGCCATTAATTTGAATGAGGCTGCCCGCAGCGGAAAACTTGATCCGGTTATCGGGCGTGATGAAGAAATACGTAGGGTATTACAAATATTAAGCCGCCGTACCAAGAATAATCCGATTTTAATCGGTGAGCCGGGTACCGGTAAGACCGCCATTGTTGAAGGCTTGGCACACCGTATCATCCGAGGTGATGTACCCGACAACTTGAAGAACAAACAAATCTTCTCATTGGATATGGGCGCACTGGTTGCCGGAGCCAAATACAAAGGTGAATTTGAAGAACGTCTGAAATCTGTTGTCAATGAAGTAATCAAAGCCGAAGGCAGCATCATCCTGTTTATCGATGAAATCCATACCTTGGTCGGAGCCGGTAAAGGTGAAGGTGCCATGGATGCCGCCAATATATTAAAACCCGCCTTGGCCCGTGGTGAACTCCGCAGCATCGGAGCCACTACTTTGGACGAATATCAGAAATACTTCGAAAAGGACAAGGCATTGGAACGCCGGTTCCAAACCGTTATGGTAGCCGAACCGGACACGCTGAGCACCATCTCCATTCTCCGTGGATTGAAAGAACGTTACGAAAACCATCACAAGGTACGTATCAAAGATGAAGCCATCATTGCCGCTGTAGAATTGAGTAACCGTTACATTACCGAACGTTTCCTTCCGGACAAGGCTATTGACCTGATGGATGAAGCTGCTGCCAAATTGCGTATGGAACGTGATTCCGTGCCTGAAGAACTGGATGAAATCTCACGTCACCTGAAACAACTGGAAATTGAACGTGAGGCCATCAAACGTGAAAAAGACGAGCCGAAATTACAACAACTGAATAAAGAGATTGCCGAACTGAAAGAACAGGAAACCTCTTACAAAGCCAAATGGCAGAGTGAAAAGGAACTGGTCAACAAGATTCAGCAAAACAAGCAGGAAATAGAACAATTGAAATTCGAAGCCGAGAAAGCGGAACGTGAGGGAGATTACGGTAAAGTAGCCGAAATCCGTTATGGAAAATTACAGGCTTTAGAGAACGAGATCAAGGATATTCAAGAAGACCTGAAACACAAGCAGGGTGACAGTGCCATGATAAAGGAAGAAGTTACCGCTGAGGACATTGCCGATGTTGTTTCACGGTGGACAGGGATACCGGTCAACAAGATGCTGCAAAGCGAACGTGACAAATTGCTTCATCTGGAGCAAGAATTACATTTGCGTGTGGTAGGTCAGGATGAAGCCATAGCAGCCGTATCCGATGCCGTACGCCGTAGCCGTGCCGGATTACAGGATCCGAAACGTCCGATAGGTTCATTCATCTTCTTGGGTACTACCGGTGTAGGTAAGACAGAACTTGCCAAAGCATTGGCCGACTACCTGTTTGATGACGAGAGTCTGATGACGCGTATCGACATGAGCGAATATCAGGAGAAACACTCTGTATCCCGTCTGATCGGAGCGCCTCCCGGATACGTAGGTTACGATGAAGGCGGTCAGTTGACAGAAGCCGTCCGACGCAAACCATACTCTGTGGTATTGTTTGATGAAATAGAAAAAGCACATCCCGATGTGTTCAATATTCTGCTGCAAGTTTTGGATGACGGACGTCTGACTGACAACAAGGGACGTACGGTAAACTTCAAGAATACAATTATCATCATGACTTCCAATCTGGGCAGCGCATACATTCAAAGCCAGTTCGAAAAGATTAATGACGAGAATCGCGAAGTGGTGATTGAAGAGACGAAGAAAGAGGTAATGTCCATGTTGAAAAAAACGATACGGCCGGAGTTTCTGAACCGTATAGATGAAACAATCATGTTCTTGCCTTTGAACAGAGAAGAGATAGAACAGATTGTAATGTTACAAATCAACGGTATCAAGAATATGCTGGCCGGCAACGGCATTACTTTGGAAATGACCGATGAGGCCGTCCGTTTCATTGCCAGCACAGGCTATGATCCCGAATTCGGCGCCCGTCCCGTGAAACGTGCCATCCAGCGCTATTTGCTGAATGATTTGTCCAAAAAGCTATTGTCACAGGAAGTGGACCGAAGCAAACCGATTATCGTAGAAACAGCGGGTGACGGATTAAAATTCCGCAACTAGAATGTTACAAACAACCAGTAAAGATAAGGCCTTATCTTTACTGAGCAAAAGGGGTGTTCATCATGCACCCCTTTTTTCGTTAACTATAGCCCTCTATCTGCAATATTTTGAATATTTCCTTAACCAATATGTTTCCAATAGCTAAAAAACGGCAATAAGCTCATAAAACAGTTTAATCAGCCATCTTTACTTCCTTTTTTCATTTTTGTATAAGAAAAAGAAAACTGAAATACGGCAAGATTCAGAACAGTCTGTGTAGACTGGTATATTTTTTATTAACTCCATTTTTAATCATAAGAATTTCTCCAATCTATTCTTATTCGGCGGAAAAGGAGACAACGGGCATCATTATTTTTTCTTATTCTTTGAAAACCAATTATTTGGCACGCAATACAAAAAAGACTACTTTTGTAACCCTAACGATTTGAACACATGGATGAAACGACATATAAAATTTTGATGGGAACTTCAGCTTTCATAGTAGCGATGCTGGGAAGCATGCTAGCAACTACAACGATACCGCCGGAATGCGGATTAGAAAAGTTACGGAAGGCCCGTAATATCCTTGTGCCCTCTTATTTCGTACTCGCCCTTCTCAGTCTGGTATGCTGCTTTACGGGTTATGACCATCGTATTGAACCTGCCAGTACACTTTTCGTTGCATCGTTTCAGGCTCTTCTTTTTACCATGTCCATGTTGGTTTTCATACGTCCGGGTGAAGTCAGATGGAGCATAGTGTTCCGACAGGCCGGAGGCATTGCAGCGGCAGGCATTATCCTGTTTGTCGCCTTGTTTTGTTTTATAGACTATTATTTGTGGTTCTTTTATACGAGCATCGCCGCTTATATTATCCAGTTAACTATCTATACCCGAAAATTCACGCAAGCTTACCACAAGACGGTACAAGAGGTAGAGGACTATTATGATGAGGACGAAGAGAATCGTCTGGTATGGGTAAAGACCGGCTTTTATAGTGCACTGGCTATTGGGATCATGGCTATACCCATTTTATTTTTTACCGACTGGTACAAATTCTTTGTTCCACTGTATGTGCTTTATTACAGCTTCATGGTGATGTGGTTCGTCAACTACTATCGCAGGATGAAATTTGCGATTCCGGTCATTGCGGCTGTTCCACCCGAAACAAAGATTTATGCACATCCGATGGAAACAGACATGGGCGAAACAGACAAGTCCGTAAAAGAGAACAAGGAAAAGTCAAAAACTGTTTTTCAAGAAAAAGAGCGGCTATTAAAAGAAAGATTACAAAAATATGTAGATGAGAAAGCATACTGTGAGAAGGATATCCCTTCCGGTATCGTGGTAGATTCTTTCGGAGTGTCCCAATCATTCTTCCGGCAATATATGAAAGACCATTACGGAATGGATTTCCGTCCGTGGCGCAAGGAGCTTCGTTTGCGCGAAGCAGCCCGTCTGTTTGCCGAAAATCCCGGATATACGATAGAAGAAGTATGTGAAATGGTAGGATACAACAATAGCGGTAATTTCAACAGAGATTTCAAAAAAATGATGGAAATGACTCCCAAAAGTTACTGTAAACAAATCTACTTAAAGAACACTGATGCGGAAATCGAAACATCCTCCTGACATCTTTGCCTTCCAAATCATCTTTCCCACATCCAGCGCATCAGATTACCGGTGAATGATGTGCCTGTTTTTTCTGAATGTCCTCAACTGCCACACTGTTTTTCGTACTTGGATAAAATTGTCTTTCGCTAATTAAACATTGTCTTTCGTTAGTTTTCCTGCTTTTCAGCATATAAAGAATTGTCTTTCATTGACTTGAACGAAAGACAATTGATTTTATTTGCAATCATTTACTTACATGTTATATTTTTGTGCAACACAAAAGGTTCTTCAGCAACCCGTTTTTTCCTCTTTCTGCACGAAAAACAGCCGCAAGGCATCCTATATAAAAAACACTAATATACCATACTGATATGAATGCATGGAAAACTATGCTTGTATACACACTACTGGCTATGGTTGCCGCACCGATGTTTGCGCCGGCAACAAACAAAGCTCCGCAAATGGTATTCCGTTTTGTGGAGGAAAATAATATGTTCAAGGTGAAAACGGCAGAAAACGCAAAACAGGACGAACTGACCCTAACTGGCCTTCAAAAGCTGTCCGAAACAGCAGCCGCGTCCCAAGAAAAGACATCCAAGCCAATACACAGACGCCGGGTGGGGAACCGATGACCACCGCACCTGCATTTACCCGTGACGGAAACTGCGTGACAGCAGATGCCCGCAACAACACTCCGGCAGGTACAGCAACCATCACCGATTGGCAGGTACAGGAAGTGGTGAATACAACCATCAAATAACAAATTTAAAATGACAAATAGTATGATGAAAACAAATTATCTGTTTATCGGCATGGCAGCCCTGATGATAGCCGCATGTAGCAACAATGAAAATGAACCGCAAGTGGATGACGGACGTATAGCCGTTTCCTTTGCCGGAGAAATCACGCTTCCCCGCGCCACGACCGACACATGGGAGGCAAACGACGGTATCGGTATCTATATGCTGGAACACGGAATGAAGACAGTGACGGACGGCGCCACCAACCGCAAGTATGTGACCACCGCCGGAGATGGAAAGTTTACACCTGCCGGAACAGAACAGACCATTTACTTTCCTTTGAATGCAGATAAAAAGGTAGACTTTATCGCCTACTATCCGCAAACCGACCTGACGGTCCATATATATAAGGTGGACGTGAGCGACCAAAAGATCCCTGCCGACATCGACCTGCTGCGGAGCGACAACGCCACGGGAAAGGACAAAAGTACCAATACAGTCGATTTGAAGTTCTTCCACCGCCTGAGCCGTGTGGAAGTAGAGTTGACTGCCGGTGAAGGCGTGAGTGATACGGAACTGGCAGGCATGGGTATCACGCTAGGTCAACAGCCCGTGAAGGCGGACTTCAACGTGTTGCAGAACACGCTGACTGCCGGGCAGGACCTCGCCACCCTTACGTTGAACACGGCCGCCGATGGCAAGACCGCCTCCGCCATCATCCTGCCGCAAGAGGGTGCAAGCGGAAGGAATTTGAAACTAACCCTGACGGACGGCACTGTATTGACATGGCCGGTGGAAGCCGACCGTACCTTCGAGCAAGGCAAGAAAACTGTTTTCACCATTACGCTGAAACGCACACCTGTAGGTACGGAAGTGGAAGTGAATGCCACGATCCAACCGTGGGACACGCAAGGCACAGTGTCGGGTAATTTGGAAATCTGATTTTGACAAACAACAAAAACTCATGATATGAAAGCAACAAGATACTTATTCACCTTTTTGGTGCTGGCCACGCTGGCACTGACGGCTTGCCACAACGACGACCTGCCGGGCGGCAACACCCTGCCCGAAGGCGCGGTACACATCACCGCCGGCATAGAGGGAGTGCAGACACGCGCGCCGCAGCTCGATGCCGACGGCGCAGGCTCATTCGAGCCTGCCGATGAATGGGGCATGTACACTTTTACCGGAGATGCCACATCCCCGACATACAGTAACCAAAACATCGCTTACCGGGCCGGCAACAGCAATCCGCTCTATTGGAAAGACCTGAGTGAAACGGAAGCGGTCACTTTCTCCGCCCACTACCCACGCATCACGAACACCATGCCAGACATTGACGATCCGGCGGCATACCTATATATGCCCCAAGCGTGGAACCACACGGACGACCTGCTCCACGCCACCGCCACCGCAAGCAAGGGCAAAACGGTGGCACTGACATTCAAGCATCTGATGCACCGGCTCGTCATCAACCTAGCAGCGGGCGATGGCATGACCGGCACGAACTTGTCTTCCGCCCTAATAAACTCCGTGGCAAAGAATGGCGCGCCAACGATGTTTGCCAGCGTGGAGGTGAACCTGCTGACCGGCGTGGTGAACTACGACCGGGTAGATGGCAGTGTAATCCTCAGTAACGAAGGTGGCACCAATGCCGACTGGAAAGTAGCACCGCAAGACCTCACCGCAGGTGCGGAATGGCTCAGAATAACCGTAGGCGAGGATGTGTGGTACTATCATGTACCTGCCGACCTGAACACTGCCGAACCCGGCAACCAAACCCGCCTCGAAAGCGGCAAGCGGCTCACCCTCAACCTCAAGCTGAAGAAAAAATCCGGCACGGGCGACACTGAAGTGGAACTCACCGGCAGCAACATCTCCGGCTGGGACAGGCAGCCGGAGATTACGGATGAAGTGGTGATAGGCGGCGGAGCCTCCGGCGACATCGACATGACCAACATGACCGCCGACGAAGTAAAGGCCGCCATTACGGCAGCCCTCGCCGCAGGCCACACCGAAATCAAGCTGACGGGCGAACTTTCCAAGATAGGAATGGGCAGTGGTCAGGTGGGCGCATTTGCCTATAATACACAAATCACGAAATGCGACCTCAGCGGAGTGACGGGCTGGGGAACACCGGCAACACTGCCCGGCAGCGCCTTTGCAGGTTGCACTGCTTTGCAGGAGGTGGTGTTGCCCGGTGATGTGCAGGTAATCGGAGAATATGCTTTTTTCAATTGCACTGCGCTGACTACGGTGAATCTTCCGCAAGTTGCGCAGATTGATCAATACGCATTTCAGCTATGTACTTCATTGGCGGAACTCACGCTGGATAAAGTGGCAGCGATAGACAAGTGTGCTTTCTTCGGATGCACGAGCCTCAAAACGCTCAAACTGCCGAAGTGTACCCGGTTCGGTGATTATATCGTAACGGGCTGTAGCAGCCTCACCCAGATAGAAGCCACCGCAGCCGGAAATTTCGTTGACATAGAAAATGGTACCAGTATAGAGCACTCCGCCGTTTTTCAGAACAGAGCCGGCACTCATACCGGAGCGAACACATTCGACCCCGCCAAGTGCGACCTCGTGCTGAACGCCGACAAGCAAGAGGGTGGCACTGCCGTCCCCACAGTCTACAACAGCAACGAATGGACTGAGGAGAAAGGCAGCGGCTACCTCATGCAATGGAAGAGCATCACCTTCCCATAAGAAGGAGCAGCCCGGGCGGCAGAGCGAAGTGAAAGAAAGCAATGTTGAAAACTATAATTACAAAATAGATGAATATGAACAAATGGTATATCAGACGTGATTTTTCCGTTGCGGCAGAAAGATTGGGCAGGAGAGGACAGTTCTTGTCTTCTGATGCTCCGCCACCGGACGCCCTGTTTTGGGAAATGTGGCAGGAGTGCGAGCCTATCGCACGGCAAGTGCTGGAAACGGCATACTTCAAAGGCATTCTGAACAACGACCTCGACCCGAATGCTTATGGAGCATTGATGGTGCAGGACGCTTACTATTGCTTCAAGGCCCAGGATGCTTATGCGGCAGCGGCGACGCACCCTTTGGACGATGCTTGCGGTGACTTCCTGCAAGGCAAGTACACCAGTTATGAGGAATACAATGCCTATTATCACGAAACGTGGCACGTGCGTGAAGCCTCAGGCGTAATTCCCGGAGATGAAATCAAGGAATACGCCGCCTATGAAGCATTTGTGGCGGGAAACCTTGATTCGCCCTACCTGTTCAGCGTAATGCTGCCTTGCGAATATTTGTGGAACTGGATAGCCAACGAACTGGACAAAACAGCCCCGAAAGACGGACTTTATTATTTCTGGATAGAAGGAAACGGCGGTATACCTGATGGAGCTTATCAGATGGCGAACATGCTCGAAAGTTATCGCAGGCAGATAGACGAGGCGAAAGCCAAGGAGATTTTCCGCATTGCTCTACAGCACGAGTTGAAAGTATTTACAGCAGCGACACTCTTAAAATCCGAATTATTATGGCAAAGAAAAAATTCAATCTTACAGAGATAAAGAAAGGCTATAACATAGCCTGGACAGTATGCTCCCAATGCCTTTTTACTGGGACAATTACATTGACGGACGATGCAGGGACAGTATATTTCCAATATCCTAAAACGAACATGCGGGTGAGGATATCTTCGCGTGAAAATACACGTCCTTTGTTCTGTACCAATAGAAGCAATATTTCAAATTCTTTTTTAGTAAGCTGCACTTCTTCGCCGTCGATACTAACCTTTTTCTTGGTAATATCAATGACCAATGACTGATAGACGAGCCGTTCGGGGGCTCTTTCCGTTTCCGCTGTTGCGGTACGCCGGAGTACGGCCTTCACACGTGCGATCACTTCACGCAGGGAGAAAGGCTTGGAAATATAATCATCCGCTCCCAGGTTAAAGCCTGTGACCGTATCGTTTTCCGTATCTTTGGCCGTGATAAAGATAATGGGCACTTTAGCTGTTTTCTTGTCTTTTTTCAACATATTCGCCATTTTGAAGCCGGAGATTTCTCCCATCATTACATCGAGGAGAATCAGGTGATAACTGCTGATGTCCATTTTTAGCGCTTCTTCGGCAGAATTGGCGGTATCCACTTCATAACCTTCGTTTTCAAGATTGAATTTCAGAATCTCACAGAGGTCTTCTT
>OGXC01002924.1_pt1 | contig 10781 bp, 8 predicted proteins | sample 1576201 | NCBI WGS metagenome assembly OGXC01 (sample SAMEA3541562, study PRJEB24748) | human gut metagenome | biome: human gut; feature: human-associated habitat; material: faeces | place: China | collected 2012 | reverse complement strand
TCACGCCGCATGCGCAGCCGCAGCCAGATCCTGAAATGGGTCTGCTACGCGGTGGCACTGTTTGTGTGCGCGGCACTGCAGACGACCCCCGGCCTGCTCCAGCTGGGGCAGGCAAAGCCGCTGTTCATTCTGCCGCTGTGTCTGGCTGTGGCCGTGTATGAAGGCGAGTTTGCAGGTGCGCTGTTTGGTGCCGTGAGCGGCCTTTTGTGGGACTACACCGCCGGGCGCACCGTGGGTATGCTGGCGCTGGAACTGCTGTTGCTCTGCTTTGCGCTTTCGGTGCTGGTTCAGGTGTATCTGCAGGGCAGCACATGGAACTTTGCGCTCATCAGCACCGGCACGGCCCTTGTGGTGCTCTCGCTGGACTGGCTGTTCTTCTACTACATGCCCGGCTACAGCTGGGCGCTGAGCCGCTGGCTGACCTTTGTGCTGCCTTCGGCCATGATGACGCTGGTGCCGTCGCTTGTGCTGTTCAGTCTGGTGCGGCACATTTACAGCGCATTCAAAATCGACAACGGCGTAGTCTGAACCGCCGGAGGAAACGCGGATGAACCAAAACGAACGAAAAACCGTTGTGCGCCGGATGATCCTGCTCATTGCAGTGGCATGTGTTATCATGGGCCTGTACGTGATGCGGCTGATCTTTCTGCAGCTGGTCAACGGCGACGACTTCAAGGCCAAGGCCACCAATACCACCGACTATAACTTTACGGTCACGGCGGCCCGCGGCGATATCGTGGACAGCGCCGGGCGGCGCATTGCCACCACAACCACCAGCTACAATGTGGTCCTCAACAAACTGCTGATGGGCGACCGGGATCTGGACACCATGCTGCAGCAGATCGTGGAGCTGCTGCGTGCGAATGGCGAGAGCTGGAATGATACACTGCTGATCGGTCAGGCGGACGCAGCAGGCAATTACGCCTTTACGGACGATGACACGTCCACCAGCGACCAGAAGCAGCTGGCAGACATGAAGGAAACGCTTGGTCTGCAGCAGTACGCCACCGCCAACGATGTAATGGAAATGCTGGTGGAAAAGAACGATCTGCAGGATTTTTCGCCGGAATGGCAGCGTGTGCTGGCCGGCATCCACTACGAGATGGACCGGCAGGCGTTCTCCAATGTGAACAACTTTGTCATGGCAGAAAACGTCAGTGCGGCAACGGTGGCCACCATCAAGGAGCACAGCCTGCAGCTGCCGGGTGTGGAGATCGTGGAAACCAGCGCCCGCAGCTACGACCAGAGCGATATCATCCCGGCGGTGCTGGGCCGTGTGGGCAAGATCACGGCGGAAAAGTGGAAGGTGACCGATTCCAACGGTCAGGTGACCTATCCGCTGCGGGAAAAAGGCTATAACATGAACGATGTTCTGGGCATTTCCGGTCTGGAATCCGTTTATGAGGACGAGCTGCGCGGCAAGGACGGCGTGGAGACCATCACCCGCAATTCGGACGGCGTGATCGTGGATACAAAGCTCACCACTGTGCCGGAGCCGGGCCATACCGTGCAGCTGACCATTGACAGCAACTTCCAGCGTGCCGTGGACAAGGCACTGGCGGACAACATTGATATGATCAACCGCGTGTACAATACCGGCACCATGAAAGCTGCCGCCGGTGCGGTGGTGGTGCTGGACGTGAAGGACGGCAGTGTGCTGGCTGCTTCCAACTATCCCAGCTATGACCAGAACCTGTATGCCGCCAACTACAGCGAGTACAGCTCCGACCCGAGCCTGCCGCTGTTCAACCGCGCATTGCAGGGCCTGTATACGCCGGGTTCTACCTTCAAGCCCGCCGTGGCGGTGGCTGCACTGGACAGCGGCCTCATCAACCAGTATTCTACCGTTTACTGCAACGGCGTGTACAACTACTTCAAGGATTACCACCCCCGCTGTACCCGCCATGGCCACAGCGGCAACATCGATGTGGTAACGGCCATCAAGTGGAGCTGCAACATCTTCTTCTATGATGTTGGCCGCCGCCTGACCAGCGATGTGTACGATGCCTATGCCTACAAGCTGGGTCTTGGCCAGCGCACCGGTGTGGAGGTGAGCGAGGCCGTGGGCCGTCTGACCACCAAGAGCGACTCCAACTATACGGCATCGCTGGATGTGCAGGCCGCCATCGGTCAGGGCAACACGGTGGTCTCGCCCATCCAGCTGGCTACCTACGCGGCAACACTGGCCAACAACGGCACCCGTTACCGCACCCATTTCGTCAAGGCCATTCTGGACACCAACACCGGCGAGGTGCTCAGCGAGACCAAGCCCGAGGTCATGGATGTGATCGAAGGCACCGGCAACACCTTTGAGCTGGTGCGGCAGGGCATGAAGCAGGTGCCCAGCACCATCAGCGGCAAAATTTCCAGCTATCCGGTGCCGATCGCCTGCAAGACCGGTACACCTCAGCGCAGCGAGACCTATGCGCCCGGTAAGCACTATCTGAACGCCATGATGGTGGCTTACCTCCCGGCGGATGATCCGCAGATCGCCATTGGCATTAGCATTGAGTACGGAGGCTATGGTGCCCGTACCGGTGATCTGGTGGTGGACATTGCAAATGCCTATTTTGCCCTGAAGGATGGCAGCCTTGCCCAGCAGGCCGAAGCGGAAAAGGAAGCCGAGCAGGCCCAGCAGGAAGATCAGGCACAGACCACTGACCCAGCACAGGCCGCTGTAGGCCAGACCACCGGCAATGCCGCAGCCCAGCCTGCACAGATGGCACCTGCCGCAGACACTGCTGCGCCGGAAACAGCAGCAGAAGGGGAAGCCCAGCCTGCCGTGCAGGACGAGCAGCAGCCCGCCGCAGCCACCGAGCAGAACCCCGATGCCATTGCGCCGGAGAACTGAAAACGGGGAGGCAAAACCGACACGGGAAAGGGCACTGCAGCGTCGGTTTGAACCACATGGGACTGGAAAAGAAAACAAAATTGAATATTTTGTATAAAAACCAGTTGTAAAAGATTGGATTTTGTGATATCATTTCAGGCAAAGGACTTTTTTGAAAAAGCGTTCCAATCGTTTAGGAAGAGGAGAGGGTAACGGATGACGATTGCACTCATTGCGCATGACTCCAAAAAGGAGCTGATGGTTCAGTTTTGTACGGCGTACTGCCGCATCCTGAGCCAGCATAAACTGGTAGCGACCGGCACCACCGGTAAACTGATCGCAGAAGCTACCGGCTTACAGGTGCAGCGCTTTCTGGCCGGTGTGCAGGGCGGCGACCAGCAGATCGCATCCCGCATCGCCTGCAATGAGATCGACCTGTTGCTGTTCTTCCGTGATCCCATCAACGCAAAGCCTAGCGAACCCAACGAAATGACGCTGCTGCGCCTGTGCGATGTGCACAACATCCCCATGGCCACCAACATTGCCACTGCAGAAGTGCTCATCCACGGCTTGGAGCGCGGCGATCTGGATTGGCGCGATATCGTGCATCCCCAGAACTGACAAAACGATTTGGAATGGCTCCGCGTGCGCTGCGCCATATTCAGCGGAAACTATATTGATAATGCGAAAATCGGGAACATCTGCGGATGTTCCCGATTTTCATTTTCACGGGAATGGGGTCCGAACCGCAGAATGCATTTCTGCCGCCGTGCGGCTGTTTCCGCAGGAAGCAAAAACAGCAGATGCCGTGTGCCGCAGCGGCCTTGCCTGTAAAAAAAGAATTCCGGAAAATCCGCAGATTTTCCGGAATTCTAATATAAAAATAATGTTTCCGCTGAATATGGCCAGAGTGCAACGGAGGCCATTTGAAACGTACGGTTAAACTTTAAAATCCTCGGCCATCTCCGCCACATCTTCCGGGGCAAAATCGCCCAGCGGCAAGATCAGCCGTGCCAGCGTTTCCTGCGGCAGAGCTGCAAGAATCGTGCTGTCATCACTGCCGGTGCCTGCGGGCGGGCAGACGGTGTGCACGCCGTCTGCACCGGTCTCCACCCGGGCACGGTGAGTGGTTGCCACATATTGCATCCCAAGCTTGTCTGCAGCCGTCAGCAGAGCGGCAAACAGCGGCGTGCCGCCCTCGCCCAGAACGTCTGCGTCCTGCCCGGCCAGTGCTTCGGCGTTCAGCACGATGCACTCGATGCCAAGGGCCTCTGCTGCCTTTTTGGCGCTTTCCGCCTCGGCGGTCTGTTCTGCTGCCAGCCGCACGGCAGCGCCCGCCACGGCAAAGCCCTGCTGCTGTAAAATGCGCACAGCGACGGCGCATTCTCTGCTGCCGTCCATCTGCACCAGAACCTTATCCTGACTCTCGTAGGTGTCGAACCCACTGCCGGGCAAAAATGTGTCGCTCATGTTCCCTGCCTCCCGCCATGTGCTTTGCTTTGGGCCACGGCCAGCTGGTCGCAGCGTTCGTTCTCCGGGTGGCCTGCGTGGCCCTTGACCCAGATATAGGTGATCTTGTGCCGGGCTTCCTGCTCCAGTGCCTGTGCCCAGAGGTCCGGGTTCAGGGCGGGGGAGCCATCTGCTTTTTTCCAGCCCCGGCGCTGCCAGTTTTTGGCCCAGCCCTTCTGAAGCCCGTTGATGACATACTGGCTGTCGGAGCACAGCCGTACCTCACACGGCTCCTTGAGCTGGCGCAGTGCTTCGATAAAGGCTGTCAGCTCCATGCGGTTGTTGGTGGTGCTGTCGTCGCCGCCGCTCAGCTCTTTTTCGTAAACTTTGCCGTTAAAACGGTAGCGCAGCACGGCACCCCAGCCGCCCGGGCCGGGATTGCCGCTGCATGCGCCGTCGGTGTACACTTCGACCTGCTTCATGCGGTTCTCCTTCTAAAATGAGTTGCTTCTATTTAGCGCTATTTTCCGGCTTCTGTCAAGTGCGAATGTATATTCCGTGCCGGAGCTGCCAAACCTTGGAATTGACAAAAACGCCGGGAAATACTATACTTATCCTAACAAAATGCGTATAGGGGCGCACCGCAGGCGTGTGCCCGGGCGTTCCAACAGAAAAGCCACGGTCGCATCGAGCAGATGGACCTATCTGGCACAAAACCTCTTACGGAACAGGCAGCGGTTTGCAAAAAACACGCTGAGAAATAAATTCTATACGGTGCATCCAACGGAAGCCGATGCGATTTTTCAAGGTGCTTCCCATGCACAGCGCGGCTGTTCCCACAAGCGGGCACGGCCTGCGCTGTAATTATTTTGGAGGTCAGAATGGCACAGTCGAAAGAAAATACCAATAATTCCGCACGCAGCAAGGCAACAGCTGCTGCTCAGAGCACCGGCGCACCCGCCGCGCAGACGGGCGAAAAGCGCCCCCGCACCACCCGCCGCCCTTATTATAACCGTCGGCCCCGCCGCCCGCAGCAGCCCAGAGAGGCCGCTGTACCCATCCACATCTACCCGCTGGGCGGTCTGGGTGAAGTGGGCAAGAACATGACAGTCTACGAGTGCAACGGCGACATGATCATCGTGGACTGCGGCCTTGTATTCCCGGACAGCGACATGTACGGCGTGGATATGGTCATCCCGGACTTCACCTTTGTGGTGCAGAACAAGGATAAGATCAAGGGCCTGCTCATCACCCACGGCCACGAAGACCACATCGGCAGCATCCCGTATCTGCTGCAGAAATTTGATCTGCCCATCTATGGCACCCGCCTGACCTGCGGCCTGATCCGCAACAAGCTGGAGGAGTTCGGTCTGGCAGGCAAGACCAAGTTCGTGGAGATCACCCCCAGACAGAAGATCAAGCTGGGCTGCTTTACCATTGAGCCCATCCATGTGAACCACTCCATCCCGGATGCGGTGGCCTTTGCCATCGACAGCCCGGCTGGCACCATCATCCAGACCGGCGACTTCAAGATCGATTACACTCCGCTGGCCTGCGGCGTCACCGACCTGTCCACGCTGGCCGAGTACGGTCAGCACGGCGTGCTGGCTCTGCTGAGCGATTCCACCAACTCCGAGCGTCCGGGCTTTACCGCCACCGAGCAGAAGGTGGCTGCAGGCGTGCGCAATCTGTTCGCCCGTGCCCGCAACAAGCGGATCATCATTGCCACCTTTGCTTCCAACATCTACCGCGTGCAGCAGATCATCGATCTGGCCGTGGAGGATGGCCGCAAGGTGGCATTCAGCGGCCGCAGCATGGTGAACAATACCGCCATGGCGCAGGAGCTGGGCTATATGCACATCCCGGAGGGCACCCTCATCAGCGTGGATGAGCTGAACCAGTATCCTCCGGAGCAGGTAGTGCTCATTACCACCGGCAGCCAGGGCGAACCCTTGAGTGCCCTTTCCCGTATGGCATCCTGCAGCCACCGTCAGGTGCGCGTGGGCCCCGGCGACTTCATTATCATTTCGGCAAATCCCATTCCCGGCAACGAGAAGAGCGTGACCAAAATCGTCAACGGGCTGCTGCTGCTGGGGGCAGAGGTCATTTACGAGAGCATGTACGATGTGCACGTTTCCGGCCACGCCTGTCAGGAAGAGCAGAAACTCATGCTCACTCTGACGAAGCCCAAGTATTTCCTGCCGGTGCACGGCGAGTACAAGCAGCTCAAAAAGCACGCCCTCACCGCTGCCAGCCTTGGCATCCCTACCAGCAACATTCTGATCGCGGAGAACGGTTCCAATGTCATTCTCAGCCAGGACGAGATAAAGCTGGGTGAGCCTGTCACCGCCGGTGCAGTGATGGTGGACGGCCTTGGCGTGGGCGACGTGGGCAATGTGGTCCTGCGCGACCGCAAGCACCTGTCCGAGGACGGTCTGGTCATCATTGTGGCCACCGTGGACAGCAAGACCGGCAAGGTGCTGGCCGGCCCGGACCTTGTGAGCCGCGGCTTTGTGTATGTGCGCGAGAACGAGAGCCTGATGGACGGTGCACAGAGCATCGTGGAAAATGCGCTGGACCGCTGCGTGGATGAACATGTGCGCGATTGGAACAGCGTCAAGACCCGCGTGCGCGAGGCACTGAGCAGCTATATCTATCGGCGCACCAAGCGCAGCCCGATGATCCTTCCCATCCTGATGGAGGTCTGATCCGGGCACGCTGCCGCAAACAATGCGGCGGAAGGCAGGAGATTTGATGAAACAAAAACCAAGATGGACATTGGAGATGCTCACCGCCAGTCTGGCCGTGCTGTGCGGCCTGCTGGTGCTGGTGCTGCTGATCCAGCGGCCCACGGCATGGCTGGCGCTGCTGGCACTGGTGGTGCTGTGGGGCGTTGTGGTGGTGCTGTTCCGCTGCCAGCTGCGCAAGTGGGTGGCCCGGTGGATGTGCGGCGGCAGCTTTGAAGGCTCCAAGCTGCAGTTCAGTCTGGAGCCGCTCTCTCAGCCGGCCGCGCTGCTTTCCGGTGAGACGGTGCTGTGGTACAATGCACAGTTCCGCACCCGCCTGTTGAACGGGCAGGATGCGCTGGTGAGCCGCGTGCAGAAGGTGCTGCCCGGCCTTGATCTGCAGCAGTGCCGCAAGCAGGAGGGCCAGCTGCTGACCCTCGCGGACGGCATGTGGAGCGTACACAGCTCCACGGTGCCCGGCGATGCGGAGAGCATGACCCTGCTGGTGCTGAACGAGGAGACCGCCCTGCGCAAGGTGGAGGCGGAATACAAAGCCAGCCGTCCGGGCTATCTGGTGTTTCTGGTGGACGGCTACGACGATGTGTTCGGTGACATGCTGGACAGCGAACGTGCCCGCCTGCTGGAAGGCATCAACCGCACGCTGGAGGATATGATCGGCCGGGGCAGCGGCTTTTTGCGCCGTGTGGCCAGCGGCCGCTATATCGCTGTGGTGGAAGAACGCCAGATGGAGCAGTTCGCCAACCGCGGCTACGATGTGCTGGACAAGATCCGTGCGCTGGATCCCAGCGTGAACCTTTCGCTGTCCATCGGCATTGGCCGCGGGGCCAAGACCCTGCGGGAAGCCCAGGATATGGCCGTGCAGGCGCTGGATATGGCGCAGGGCCGCGGCGGCGATCAGGCCGCTGAAATGACACCGGACGGCTTTACGTTCTACGGCGGCGTGAGCCACGGCGTGGAAAAGCGCAGCAAGGTGCGCAGCCGCATCGTGGCCGATCAGCTGGTGAAGCTGATCAAGGAAGCCGACCATGTGGTCATCATGGGCCACCGCATGAGCGATCTGGATGCCATCGGCTCCGCCGAGGGCGTGCTGCGCATCTGCAAAATATGCGATGTCCCGGCGGTGATCGCGGTGCGGCGTGACGCTACCCTTGCGGGCAGCCTGATCGATGCATTGTGCCGTGCAGGCCAGAAGGACGACTTTATCGACCCGAAGGACGCACTGCCCATCATCTCCAAGCGCACCTTGTGCATCGTGGTGGATACATATCAGGTGGGCCTTGTGGAAAGCAAGGATATTCTGGAAAAATGCGGCAAGGTAGCCGTGATCGACCACCACCGCAAGGGCGTGGGCTACATCGAGAACCCGGCGCTGGTCTGCCATGAGCCGTATTCTTCCTCGGCCAGTGAGCTGGTCACGGAGCTTTTGCAGTACGTGGGCGAGCGCGACGACAAGCCCAACCGTGTGGAGGCCGAGGGCCTTTTGTCCGGCATCATGCTGGATACCCGCGATTTTACCCTGCACACCGGTGTGCGTACCTTTGAAGCTGCCGCTGCGCTGCGCCGCTATGGCGCGGAGACGGAGCGGGTGCGCCAGCTGTTCGATGTGACCATGGTGGAGTACAATGCCAAGGCTGATCTGGTGGAAAAAGCACGCATGTACAAAAATTGCGCAATCTCCGTCAGCGGCGAGGTGGCACCGGAAGCCCGCGTGGCCATTGCACAGGCGGCAAACGATCTGCTGACCATTCAGGGCGTGGATGCCAGCTTTGTGGCAGTGCAGGTGGGCACAGGCGTGAACATCTCGGCCCGCAGTCTGGGTGCCGTGAACGTGCAGGTGATCATGGAATCTTTGGGCGGCGGCGGCCACCAGACTATGGCAGCAGCACAGCTCAAGCATATCACGCCGGAAGCAGCCCATGCCCGCATCGAAGGTGCCATCGACAAATACTATGCATCGCAGAAAAAGGGCGATGTAGAAGGAAAATAAACGGAACAGAGAGGATCACACCCATGAAACAGTACGATTACCTGATCGTTGGTGCCGGCCTTTACGGCGCGGTCTTTGCACAGGAAGCAAAAAAGGCAGGCAAGAAGTGCCTTGTGATCGATAAGCGCAGCCACATTGCAGGCAATATCTACACGGAGCCGGTGGAGGGAATCAACGTCCACCGCTACGGTGCACATATCTTCCACACCAACAACAAGGCTGTGTGGCAGTATGTGAACCAGTTTGCAGAGTTCAACCGCTACACCAACAGCCCGGTGGCAAACTACCACGGCGAGATCTACAACCTGCCCTTCAATATGAACACCTTTAATAAGATGTGGGGCGTTGTTACCCCTGCCGAAGCCAAGGCCAAGATCGAAGAGCAGAAGAAGGAAGCAGGCATCACCGACCCGCAGAATCTGGAAGAGCAGGCCATCAGCCTTGTGGGCACCGATATCTACGAAAAGCTTATCAAGGGCTACACTGGCAAGCAGTGGGGCCGTCCCTGCACCGAACTGCCGGCCTTCATTATCAAGCGTCTGCCGGTGCGCTTCACCTACGACGACAACTACTTTAACGCACTGTATCAGGGCATTCCCAATGGCGGCTACACCGCCATGGTGGAAAAGATGCTGGACGGCACCGAGGTGCGGCTGAATGTGGACTATCTGGCCGACCGCGAAAATCTGAACGCTCTGGCCGAGAAGGTGGTCTACACCGGCCCGGTGGATGCCTACTTTGGCTACAAGCTGGGTGCTCTGCAGTACCGCAGCGTCCGCTTTGAGACCGAGGTGCTGGACACCGACAACTATCAGGGCAACGCGGTGGTCAACTATACCGATGCGGAAACTCCCTACACCCGCATCATCGAGCACAAGCACTTTGAGTTCGGCACCCAGCCCAAAACGGTCATCAGCCGCGAGTACAGCGCTGAGTGGAAGAAGGGCGACGAGCCGTACTACCCCGTCAATGACGAGAAGAACAGCGCCCTGTATGCCGAGTACAAGAAGCTGGCCGATGCGGAGCCGGACGTGATCTTTGGCGGCCGTCTGGGCGAGTATAAGTACTATGACATGGACAATCTTCCCCGATTTCATCCAGGAAGCTGTTCATCTCTTCCAGTGTCATCTTCTCTTCCAGTCCATAAATAATCGCTGCATCGTAACGTACGCGCGGATAAAGTCTCGGCTTCTGACCGATATCCAGAAGCCTTTGTGTATCCGACAGATTAAGAGAAAGGAGAAACGCACACTGCAGCAGTATTTTCCTTGTGGGGATTCGCTGACCGCCAAACAGTTTTCGTGCATAGGATTCTTCCAGATTCAGCTTTCGCACAATGTCTTTCTTTTTCATTCCACGCTCTTCGATTATATGCTCAAGATAAAGCCCTACCTCTACCTTGTTTCCTCGTTCTCTTGCAAAATATGCGGCGCCTTCCTCTTTTATCATTCCCATGATTTCTTCTGTTTCTTTCATTTCTTCTCACACCTCTTTCCTGTTCATATCTCCCTTCTGTCAAAACCCGAGGTTGTATTTTTTTGATCTTTACCACTATCCGTTATCTGATGACTGATCCATAATTTAAAAGCAGATATGATACTGTTAAGTGTACCATATCTGCCCATTTTAGAGCGGGACAATTTTGTCCCTTTTTATGTATAAATTTCAAAATCAGGAGAAGAATCTATCTTCATGATTTCTTCTTTTTGTTCCTCTGTACAGTGTACGGTTGATGATGCGGATCAGCGTGGTCTTGCCCGCACCGTTG
>OGXC01002922.1_pt1 | contig 10791 bp, 10 predicted proteins | sample 1576201 | NCBI WGS metagenome assembly OGXC01 (sample SAMEA3541562, study PRJEB24748) | human gut metagenome | biome: human gut; feature: human-associated habitat; material: faeces | place: China | collected 2012 | reverse complement strand
GCTTCGCCGTGCGCCTGCCGGTAGAGAAGTGACCGCCATTTTTCAACAAAAATTGAGATTCTCTTCATCATTTGTTCGAAACTCTATGCTATATTAAATCTTAACAGCCGCAGAGGCGGCTTTTCCCCGGCGCAGTGTCCCTGCGTCGGGCTTTTATCACGGGATAAGGAGAGGTGACGATGGGCTTTCTGCGCTGCTGCGTTTATTACGGAATTTTAGCCGTCGTGTCGTTTTTCATCGGGCGGCTGCTGCCAAAATCCTGGTTCCACAGCGACAAATTCCCCTACCGCTGCGCGAGCTGGGAAGCAAAGCTCTTCCGCTTTCTGCGCGTGCACGAGTGGCAGGACAAGGTGCCCGACATGAGCAAGATCGTCCCCAAGCTCATCCCCGCCAAAAAGCTGGGCACGAACTTTCGCGCGCAGCTTCCGCGCATGATCGAAGAGACCTGCGTCGCTGAGTTCACGCACTTTGTGCTCATCCTGCTCGGCTTTTACGCACTGCGCCTCTGGCCCGGAACGGGCGGCGCGGTCGTCACCGCCATCTATATTCTATTCGGCAACCTGCCGTTTCTCATCATTCAGCGCTACAACCGGCCGCGGCTGCAAAAGCTTCTCGCCGCGCAGCAGCGCCGGAGCAGACGCAACCAAGAAGAACAACAGTAAAGGATCGGATCTTTTTATGAAAGTTTTGATTTTAAGCTGCAACACCGGCGAGGGGCACAACTCCTGCGCCGCGGCGCTCGAGGAGGAGTGCCGCAACCAGAACATCCCCTGCGACACCGAGGACGCCCTGCGCTTCATCTCGCCCGAGGTCTCGCGCTTTATCTCGAACTGGCATGTGCGCATCTACCGCCACGCGCCGGGTCTTTTCCGCGTGGGCTACCGCGCGGCGGAGGATCATCCCGCGCAGTTTCACGAGGGCTCCGCACTCTACCGCTACCTGACGCAGGGCGCGGAAAAGCTCTGCGGCTTCATCGCCGGCAGCGGGTACGACACGGTCATCTGCACCCACACGTTCGCGGCGCTGATGGTCAGTGAGGTCGTGAAGACGCACCTGCCAAACCTCAAGACCTGCTTCATCGCCACGGACTACACCTGTTCGCCCAGCGTGAAGGACAGCTCGCTCGACCGCTACTTTATCCCTGCCTCATCGCTCTCGGGCGATTTTCTCGGCGGCGGCGTGACGAGCGAACGCCTGCGCGCCTGCGGCATCCCCGTGCGCCAGATGTTCCGCTCCAGCGTGCGCAAGGAGGACGCCAAGCGCGTGTTCGGCATCCCCGCTGACCACAAGCACCTCGTAATGATGTGCGGCAGCATGGGCTGCGGCCCCATTATGAGCATCGCGCGCCGCATTGGGCGCAATTTGCCGGACGATCAGGACTTAACGATCGTCTGCGGCACGAACAAGCAGCTCTACCGCCGACTCCAGCGCCGCTTCTATGACTCGAAAAATGTCCACGTCCGTTCGTATGTGAAGGACATGGCACTTTTGATGGACTCTGCCGACCTCTACCTCACAAAGCCCGGCGGCATCAGCGTGACGGAGGCGGCCTCGATGCGTCTGCCGATGGTGTTCATCGACGCGGTCGCAGGCTGCGAGGAGTACAACAAGGATTTCTTCCTGCGCACGGGCGGCGCGGTCACGGGGCAGACGCCCAAAGAGATCGCGCGCACGAGCCTGCGCCTGCTCAGCGACGAGCATACGCTCGAAAAGATGGGCGACGCGCTCGACGCCGCCGTGCCGCACAACGCCGCGGCCAACATCCTCTCTGAGATGAGTGAAGCCGAGGAGGAGAAGGAGGAAGACCTCGCATGATCAAACCCAGCGTTGACTACCGCCAGTTCCGCTTCAGCAGACTGAACACGCCGGAGTTCTCCCACGTGTGGCTGCTGCTCTACTGGCCGCTTTTCGGCCTCGGCTTTTCGTATGTCGAGCGCTTCTACCCCGTGGCGCACTACATCAACATGCACTGCGCGCTCGACGATCTGATTCCTTTTAATGAATGGTTTCTGATTCCCTACCTGTTCTGGTTTGTGTACCTCATCGGCGCGGTGGCCTACACGTTCTTTTTCGACGTGCCGGGCTTTCGCCGCATGATGCGCTTCGTGATGATCACCTACTCGGTGACGCTCATTATCTATTTCCTCTTTCCCACCTGTCAGATGCTCCGGCCTGAGGTCTTCCCGCGCGACAATGCCCTCACGCGCTTCATCGCGGGGTTCTACGTGTTCGACACGAACACGAACGTCTGCCCGTCGCTGCACGTCATCGGCTCGATGGCGGCATTTTTCGCTTTCTGGTATGCGCCCATCTTCTCCAAGCGCGGCTGGCGCATTGCATCGACCGTTGCAGCATTTTTTATCAGCATTTCCACCGTCTTTATGAAGCAGCACTCCATTCTGGATGTCGCCGCAGCCATCCCGCTGTGCGCGATCGGGTATTATTTCGCCTACGTCAGAACGTCGAAAAAATCCCGCGCCGCCGTGCCGGACATCACAAGATAAGAAAATGCATCCGCAGAAGCGCTGATCGCTTCTGCGGATGCTTCTTTTATACGGCTCTTCCGCCGTTTTATTTTGCATATATTCGCGCATAATTGCATACTTTTGTGAATTTTCGGCTTTTTGCATGCATATTTGTGCACCTTGCATAGAAAGGCGTCGAAAGTTCCGGCATTTTTTGAGTTTTTAATCGTTGACAATGAATAAGTAAACATTTATACTAGCGCTATCGTTTCTGAAGCGTATGAAAATTCGTTCAACGATCAAACATTATACAAGATGGAAAGAAATTGAAAAAGGAGCTATCAACCATGAAAAAGTTTACTGCACTGATGCTGGCTCTGATGATGAGCCTTTCGCTGGTCGCCTGCGGCAATAAGACCGACGACAGCAACAACGCCGATGATGCCAACACCGACAACAACACCGAGCAGACCGGCGGCAAGCTGGTGCTCGGCACCTCCGCTGACTACGCCCCGTACGAATTCATGTATGCCGATGACAGCGGCACGATGCAGTACGCCGGTATCGACATTTCCGCCGGCCAGTACATCGCCGATGAGCTGGGCATGGAGCTTCAGGTCGAGAACATGAGCTTTGACTACCTGCTCACCTCCCTTGCCAAGGGCGACTTTGATATCGTCATGGCGGCCATCGAGGTCACGCCCGAGCGTCTCCAGTCCGCTGACTTCTCCGATCCCTACTACACCGACCTGCCGGCCATGATCCTTGTCAAGGCTGACGCCGCCGATCAGTACAACACCCTCGCCGACTTCGCCGGCAAGAGCGTCGGCGCACAGACCGCCACCACCAAGGAAGCCATCGTCACCGACCAGATGGAAGGCGCGAACCTCGTCTCCCTCTCCCTCGTGACTGACCTTGTCAACGAGCTTGTCTACGGCAAGGTCGACGCGATCGTCGTCGACGGCGCTGTCGCCGAGCAGTACGCCGAAGCCAACCCCGATCTGGCCATCGCTCCCGCCTCTTCCGAGCTCGGCGAAGCGATGCCCTACTGCATCGCTGTTGCCAAGGGCGACCCCAAGGGCCTGCTGCCCGGCATCAACGAGGCCATCGCCAAGATGACCTCCGAGAACAAGATGGAAGAGTTCATCGCCGCTGCCGATGAGCTGAGCGGCAAGGCCGTCGAGGTCACCGCGGACGCTCCTGCGGCCTAAGTTCTCCCCTTTAACTACGCTCTCTTCTCACTATCTCTCATAGCCAATGAGCAAAGCCCCAAATGGCTTTGCTCATTGGCGTCTCTTAATGAAAAGAGGCGAGCCTCTTTTCATTAAATCCTCACTCCACTCTGTGCCTCGCCCCCGCAAGCGGGTGCTTCGACACTCGCTCCGCGCAAAGTGTTTTTTGCCACGCGCATGTCGTGGCAAAAAACGAGCAAGATTTTTTCGCGCTGGCAGCGCGAAACTCTGCGAGGCTTATCCCAGCTAAATCACACATCTGAAAGGAGATCTCTCCCATGGATCTTGCCACGCGGTGGAGCAACCTCTTTGTCGGCATGTCGCCGGCGTCGTTCTTTAACTTTTCCTTTTTGCCGAAATACGGCGTCTACTTTTTGCAGGCGCTCGGCTACACGCTGCTGCTGGCCGTCATCTCGGTCCTGCTGGCGGTCATTCCGGCGCTGCTGCTCGCGTTCATGCGCCTGAGCAAGAATAAGTTTGTGCGCGGCATTTCCGGCGCGTACATCGCGATCTTCCGCTCTACGCCGCTGCTCGTGCAGCTCTCGATCATTTACTTCGGCTTTTTTGGCGCGATCTCCATCCCGCGCCTGTACATCTTCGGCTTTATCGACATTTCCCGCTTCATCCCCGGCGTTGTGGCCCTCGCGCTCAACAGCTCGGCCTACGTTGCCGAGATCTTCCGCGCGGGCATCCTCGCCGTCGACGCAGGCCAGACCGAGGCCGCGCGCTCGCTGGGCCTTTCCGCCACGCAGGCGATGAAGCTCGTCGTGCTGCCGCAGGCCATCAAGAATGTCCTGCCCGCGCTCGGCAACGAGGTCGTCACCATGGTCAAGGAATCGTCCATCTGCTCCACGCTCGGCATGGTCGAGCTGATGTTCGCCGCGAAGACCGTGGCGACGTCCACTTACATTTCCCTCGCGCCTTACGTGCTGGCGGCGTTGATGTATTTCTGCATCACCTACCCCGCCGGCAAGGCGATCGAAGCGCTCGAAAGGAGGATGCGTCGTGGCGACAAGCACTAATTCTCTCATTCGCGTGACGGACGTCTGCAAGGAGTACAACGGCGGCAGCGTCCACGCGCTCTCCCACTGCAATTTAAGTGTGAAAAAGGGCGAGGTCGTGGCCATCATCGGCCCCTCCGGCAGCGGCAAATCGACGCTGCTGCGCTGCCTGAACCTCCTCGAGCAGCCGACCTCCGGCACCATTTACTTCAAGGATGTCGCCCTCAACGGCAAGAAGGTCAACTTGGACCTCCACCGCCGCGAGATGGGCATGGTGTTCCAGCACTTCAACCTCTTCCCGCATATGACGGTCAAGAAGAACATCACCCTCGCACCCGTCAAGCTGGGCCTCAAATCTCAGGCGGAGGCCGACGCGCAGGCCATGGCGCTGCTTGAGCGCATCGGCCTTGCCGACAAAGCGAATGAGTATCCCGCGATGCTCTCCGGCGGGCAGAAGCAGCGTATCGCCATCGTGCGCGCGCTCGCCATGGCGCCCGAGGTCATGCTCTTCGACGAGCCGACCTCCGCGCTCGACCCCGAGCTCACGGGCGAGGTGCTCAAGGTCATCCGCGCGCTCGCCGAGGAGCACATGACCATGGTCATCGTCACGCACGAGATGGCCTTTGCCCGCGCCGTGGCTGATAAGGTCATTTTCATGGACGGCGGCGTCATCGTCGAGCAGGGCGCGCCCGAGGCGGTCTTCGGCGATACGCAGCAGGAGCGCACGAAGCAGTTCCTCGCGCGCTACAATGAGCGGCCGTGACAAAAATGTAAGAGAAAATTCAGCTTTTCCCTCTTGCACCGCCGTGCAAGATTCGGTATGATAAAAAGCGCATCGGGTTCCGGTGCGCTTTTTTGATTTTTCATTTGGGAGGGCTTCCCTTGAAGCATACAAAACGGATTGCGGCGCTGCTGCTTGCGCTCGCGCTGTGTTTTTCCTGCGCAGCGTGCAGCAAGACGGTCGGCAGCTACCGCGTGGTCAAGACGCTCGGCACGGAGCAGTTTCGCATCGGCTTTCGGGACGGGGATCAGGCGGCGGTGTATGTCAATGCCGCGCTCAAGGTCCTCGCGGCCGACGGGACGATCCACAGCCTCGCGCTCAAGTGGTTCGGCACGGACAACACGACCTTTGACAGCGATGCCAATGCGCTCGACGCGCTCGGCGACATTCCGCAGCGCACGTTCATCATGGGCCTGAACGAGGAGCGCTTTCCCATGAGCTACGCCGACGGCGACGGTTACAGCGGCTTTGACGTCGAGCTCGCGCAGGCGGTCTGCGCCCGCCTCGGCTGGACGCTGCAGTATCAGCCGATCTCGAACCAGAACGCCTATGTCGAGCTCTCAAGCGGCAATGTCGACTGTGCCTGGGGCGGCATGGTGCTCGACCAGACCGACAGCAAGGACAGCAAGAACAAGAAAAAGCAGAAGATGACGCTCACCGCGCCGTATCTCGAAAATGAGCTGCAGCTCATCGTGCGCGGCGACTCGAAATACCGCACGGCCGGCAGCCTCAAGAGCACGACCGTCCTGCTCGGCACGGACGAGACGTACATGACCGCCCTCTCGGCCGACGAGAAGCTCATGAAAGCCTTCGGCGCGGCTCAGCGCGTCACCGGCGGGTCGAAGGCCTGCTTCGAGGCGCTCTCGGCCGGAGACTGCGCCGCCATCGTGGCCGACAGTACGGCGCTCGCTTATTATACGCACTGACCGTCTGGCCGCCCGCGCGGGGCTCTGCGCGGGCGGCTTTTTGTGCGGCGGGGTGCGCTTTTTCGCCGCGATCCGCAAAAAGAGCTCCCGCTTTCGCGTCAACTGTGCTATACTGACTATGTCCGCGCCTGCCAGACTGGCGGAATTTTTTTACTCGCGCGGGCAGAAACACAGGTACGCCTATGTCGAACAGCAACAATAAATATAAAACCCTCGTGTCCAACACCATGCTCATCAGCCTCGGCACCTTCGGCAGCAAGCTGCTGGTGTTTTTCATGGTGCGCTTTTACACGAGCTATCTCACCCCCGCGGACTACGGCACCGCCGACCTCATCACGCAGACGGCCAATCTGCTCTTCCCGCTCATCAGCCTCGGCATCACGGACGGCGTGTTCCGCTTCGCCGTGGATCACACCGAGCAGCGGCGCAACATTTTCTCCGTCGGCGTGTATACGATCCTGGCGGGCGCTGTGCTACTCGTGGCCATTTTGCCGCTGCTGGGGCTCTTCCCACAGTTTGACGGGTTCCTCTGGCTGATCGCGCTCTATACGATGTGCTCGTGCTTCCACTCGCTGTGCGCGCAGTTTGTGCGCGCCGAGGGACACACGGCGCTCTACGCCGTGCAGGGCATGATCAATACCGTGCTCGTCATCGGACTGAATGTGCTCTTCCTCGTCGGCCTGCGCATGGGCATCACGGGCTATGTGCTCTCCGTCGCGCTGGCGGATCTGGCGTGCACGCTGCTTTTGTTCGTGCGCGAGCGGCTCTGGCGTCAGCTCATGCTCTGCCCGGGCTGGGCGGCCGCGCGCGAGATGCTGGCCTACAGCATCCCCATGATCCCGACGACGGTGTTCTGGTGGATCACGAGCGTGTCCGACCGCTACATGGTCACGGCCTACCTCGGCGTGGACGCCAACGGTATTTACGCCGTGTCGTACAAGATGCCGACGATCCTGTCGCTCGTGTCGAGCATTTTCATGGAGGCGTGGCAGTTTTCCGCCGTGTCCGAGGCGCAGGGCAGCCGGCGCGAGCACATCCGCTTCTTCTCGAAGGTCTGGTGCTCGTTCCAGTCGGTGATGTTCCTCGCCGGCGCGTGCATCATCGCCTTCGCCGTGCCGGAGATCCACGTGCTCACGACCGAGCAGTATTACGGCGCGTGGCTGTATGTGCCGGTGCTCGGCATGGCCATGGTCTTTTCCGCGTTCGTGAGCTATCTCGGCAGCGTCTACATGGTCGAAAAGTGCAGCAAGCGCACGTTCGTCACGTCCATGATCGGCGCGCTGCTCAACATCGCGCTCAATTTCCTGCTCATCCCGTCGAAGCTCGGCGTGCAGGGCGCGGCCATTGCCACGTGCGTGAGCTATTTTGTCGTGTTTGTCATCCGGGCGGTGGATGCGCGCAAGTTCATCCCGTTCCGGTTTTACGTTGTCGGCGTCACGGAAAACTGCATCCTGCTGACGGTGCAGACGCTCTTCATCGTCCTGCAGCTTCCGGGCTGGAAGATCGCGCAGGCAGTGTGCATTTTGCTGCTGCTCCTGCTTAACCGCAAGCCGCTTCTGGACGGCGCGGGCAAGATCGTCCGCTTCCGCCGTTGACGCAACTTTTTGGAGGATTTGTGATTTGAAGATTTGGAACAGCCTGTTTGGAAAGATCATCCTGACCTTCCTCATCTCCATGGTGCCGGTGCTCGAGCTGCGCGGCGCGATCCCGATCGGCGTGGCGCACGGCCTGGATTACCGCATCGCCATCGCGGTGTCCATCCTCGGCAACCTCGTGCCGGTGCCGTTCATCGTGCTCTTCATCCGCAAGATTTTTGCCTGGCTGCGCACGAAGAGCGAGCGGCTCAACGGCTTTGTCACGCGCATGGAGCAGCGCGCGCTCAAAAAGTCGGACACCGTGCGCCGCGCGCGCTTCTGGGGCCTGTTCATTTTTGTGGCCATTCCGCTGCCGGGCACCGGCGCGTGGACGGGCTCGCTCATCGCGGCCATGTTGGAGATGCGCGTCAAGGAGGCCTTCCCGCCGATTGCGCTCGGCGTCGTCACGGCCGGCATCATCGTCGCCGTCGTGACGTATGGCGCGGCGTCGCTGCTGTTTTAATTCCAACGAGGACCGCTTCGCCGGGCTTTTTGGCGCACGCAAAAAAATCCCGCTGTCCGATGGGACAGCGGGATTTTTCTGTTTTTCTGTACGGCTTACTCGGCAAACGCTTTTTCCAGCGCCTCGAGCTCCTCGCGCAGCTCGTGCGGCAGCTTGTCGCCGAACTGCTCGAAGTATTCGCGGATGCCCGCGCAGTTTTCGCGCCAGCTCTTCGCGTCGAGCGTCAGCAGCTCCTTGAGCGTCTCGACCGTCACGCCGCTGCCGTCGAGGTCAATGTCCTCGGGCTTCGGCTCGTAGCCGATGACCGTCTCGTCCGCGCCCACCTCGTCGAAGCAGCGCTTGAGGATCCACTCGAGTACGCGCAGGTTGTCGCCGAAGCCCGGCCACAGGAAGCGGCCGTTGTCATCCGTGCGGAACCAGTTGACGTTGAAGATCTTCGGTGCGTTCGGCAGCTTCTCGCCCATGTCGAGCCAGTGCTGCCAGTAGTCGGCCATGTTGTAGCCGCAGAACGGGCGCATGGCCATCGGGTCGCGGCGCACGACGCCGACAGCGCCGGTCGCGGCGGCCGTCGTCTCGGACGCCATCGTTGCGCCGACGAACACACCGTGCGCCCAGTCGCGGGACTGGTAGACCAGCGGGGCGGTCTTTGCGCGGCGGCCGCCGAAGATGATCGCGCTGATCGGCACGCCTGTGCCCTTGAAAAACTCCTCGCTGATGCACGGGCAGTTCTCCGCCGGAGCGGTGAAGCGGCTGTTCGGGTGCGCGCCGCGCGTGCCGTCGCTGCCGTCCCACACTTCGCCCTTCCAGTTGCGCAGGTGGCCCTTGGGCGGCCGCTTGGTCATGCCCTCCCACCAGACGGTCATGTCGTCCTCGTTGAGCACGACGTTCGTGAAGATGGTGTTTTTGCTCGTGGATGCGAGCGCGTTCGGGTTAGATCTCTCGCTCGTGCCGGGGGCAACGCCGAAGAAGCCGTTTTCGGGGTTCACGGCCCAGAGACGGCCGTCCGGGCCGACGCGCAGCCAGGCGATGTCGTCGCCGACGGTCCAGCACTTCCAGCCGTTTTTGCGGTAGCCCTCGGGCGGGATGAGCATGGCGAGGTTCGTCTTGCCGCACGCAGACGGGAACGCGCCCGTCACATAGCGCACTTCGCCTTTGGGGTTCTGGATGCCGAGGATGAGCATGTGCTCTGCCAGCCACCCCTCGCGGCGGCCGAGCACGGAGGCGATGCGCAGCGAGAAGCACTTTTTGCCCTGCAGCACATTGCCGCCGTAGTTGGAGTTGACGGAGATGATCTTGTTCTCCTCCGGGAAGTGGACGATGTAGCGGTTCTCGGGATCGAGCGTGACCTTGGAGTGCACGCCGAGGATGACGTCGCTGCTGTCGCCGAGCGCGTCGAGCACCTTCGTGCCGATGCGCGTCATGATGGCCATGTTCAGCACGACGTAGATCGAGTCCGTGACCTCGATGCCGTACTTGGCAAATGGGGAGCCGATCACGCCCATCGAGTAGGGGATGACGTACATCGTGCGGCCAGCCATGGCGCAGCGCAAAATCTCGTGCAGCTTGGCCTTCATCTCGTCCGGATCCATCCAGTTGTTCGTGGGGCCGGCCTCTTCGCGGGTCCTGGAGCAGATAAATGTCCGGCCCTCGACACGCGCCACGTCGTTGACGTCGCTGCGGTTGAGATAGCAGCCGGGCAGCTTTTCTTCATTGAGTTTGATGAGCTCGCCGGTTTCCACGGCGATCTTGCGCAGGGATTCGAGCTGGGCCTCCGAGCCGTCGATCCAGACGATCTCTTTCGGGGTCGTGAGTTCGGCAGTTTTCTGCACCAGCTCCAGTACGGACGGGTTTTGCGTCAGTTCCATGTTGTGAGGTTCTCCTTTTTGACTAAAATTTCTCGACCTTAATCCGTATCTATACTACATTTCTCTGAAAACACCTTACACCATCCCGCCGCGCCTGTAAACCCCAAAACGGAAACTTTTCCTGTGAACCTTTTCACACAGGCGCATTTGTGCTACAATGCGCGCAGACATCTCTGACCCGAGGAGGGGAGCGAAATGTGGAAAACCATTGTGCCGGCGGCGGCGGTGCTGGCAGCCGAGGCGGTTATCCGCCGGAAGATCAACGCCCTGCCGGCCGAGACCTTCCCGCTGCGCATCGGGCAGCGCGTGCAGCTGCGCCGGGCGCATAACCGCGGCCTGCTGTGCAGCAAGTTTGCACGAAAGCCGCGATGCCGGGTATGGAGTTGTTTCCCGCTTGAAAGGGCAACCTACGGCTGCTATTGCT
>OGXC01002916.1_pt1 | contig 10812 bp, 9 predicted proteins | sample 1576201 | NCBI WGS metagenome assembly OGXC01 (sample SAMEA3541562, study PRJEB24748) | human gut metagenome | biome: human gut; feature: human-associated habitat; material: faeces | place: China | collected 2012 | reverse complement strand
GATGGTCATGTTGGGGGCCGTACCCTTGAGCGGGTCCTGGAACAGGTGGCCGATGACCCGGCTGCGCTGATATTCCGGCGCGAAGGTGATGTCCTCGCCGCCCAGCGTGATGCTGCCCTCGTCGGCGATGAAGCCGCCGGTGATGGCGTTGAAGAGGGTGGATTTGCCCGCGCCGTTGGAGCCGACGATGGTGGCGAAGTCTCCCGCTTCCATGGTCAGGCTGACGCCGTTCAGGGCCACTTTCTCGTTGACGGTGCCGGGGTTGAAGGTCTTGTGCAGGTCACGAAGTTCGAGCATCTCCATTTTACACACGCTCCTTCCGTGCCTGACGGGCCGCACTGCGGCGCTTCTCAAAGGCGATCTTCTCCCGGATGGCGGGCATCGAGATGGCCACCGCCACGATGATGGCGCTGACCAGTTTCATGGCAGCAGCCGGGACGTTGAAGCGGAGCGCCACCGCCACGATAAAACGGTAGAGGCAGCTGCCGAACACGACGCCCAGCACACGGCGCACCATCGTCCGCTTGCCCACCAGCGTTTCGCCGATGATGAGGGAAGCCAGCGCGATGGTCACCATGCCGGTGCCTACGTTGATGTCGCAGCTCTTCTGGTACTGAGCCAGCAGGCCGCCGGAAAGGGCGGTCAATGCGCCCGAGATGCAGAGGCCCACCGTGATGGTGAAGGCGGGGTTGATGCTGGAAGCACGCACCATGGCAGCGTTATCGCCGGTGGCACGGATCGAAAGGCCGAGGCGGGTTCCGAGGAAACCCACCATGGCGGCACCGGCCAGCGCGATGACTACCGCCGCCAGCACCAGCTTATACCCGCCGCCCGTGAAGCTCAGGGCGCTCTTGGCGATGGAGAAGACGGTATCGGTCTTGACCAGCGACATGGTGGACGAGAAGCCCATCACGGCCAGGTTGATGGTGTAGAGGCCGGTGTTGACGATGATGCCGGCCATGATGCTCTCGACGCCGAGGCGGGTCTGCAAAAAAGCTGTGATGAAACCGGAGCACACACCGGCCGCCATCGCCGCCAGCAGGGCGAGGAAGGGGTGGCCGGTCAGCGCCACCTGACAGGCGACAGCGCAGCCAAGGGTGAAGCAGCCGTCGGTGGACAGGTCCGCGATATTCAGGATGGAATAGCTCAGAAACAGAGCCAGCGCAACGAGGGCGTAGATGCAGCCCAGCTCGAGCGCGGTCTGGATGACGTTGAGCGAAAAGATACTCGCCAGCATGGTGTGCTCCTTTTATTTTAATGTGTAACCTCTCAGTCTCGCTACCGCTCGACAGCTTCCCTACCGAGGGGAGCCTCTGGCGAAGAGAGCAAGCTTTACGAAATGCCAAAGCCTCCCCTCGATAGGGGAGGTGGCATTGCGAAGCAATGACGGAGAGGTTTAACCAAAGTTCTCCGCCGTGGTCACTTCCACGACCTCGGTGCAGTAGGGTGCAAAGGCCTTCTTCACGGTGTCGAGGTCGAGGCCCAGAGCCTCGCAGGTCTCGGTGTTGATGGTGGCAATGCCGTTGTCGAAGGTCTGGAACGGCAGGTCTGCAGGGGTCTTGCCGTCGCAGAGCAGTTCCACCACCATATCGGCGGTAGCCTCGCCCAGCTGGACGTAATCGACGCCGTAGCCCACGAAGGCACCGTTCAGGGCGAAGCTGTCAGCGCCGGTGTAGTGCTGGACGCCTGCCTCGGTGAAGGTCTCGTAGATGGAAAGCTCGGCGGTCATGACGGTGTTATCAGTGGGGGTGAAGACAGCCTTGACACCGGCGGCGATGAGGGCCTCAGCGGCCATCTGGACTTCGGCGGTGGTGGTGCCGTTCTTCTCGATGTACTTGATGCCCTTGCTGTCGCAGAAGGCCTTGGCGTCTGCAATGGCCTGTGTAGAAGCATCCTGGCTCAGATCATACAGCAGGCCGATGGTGTCGATGTCGGGGTTGACGGCCAGGATGAGGTTCATGATGGCGTCGGTGTTCAGGGCGTCGGAAGTGCCGGTGATGTTCGGCTCGGTGTCAAAGCCTGCGGCAGCGGGGTCGGTGACGGCGGAGTAGACGACGGGGATGTCGGTGTCCTCCACAGCGGCCAGCATAGTAGCGGCGGTGGGGGTAGCCACAGCCACGATGACGTCCACGCCGTCGGCCACGAGGTCGGCGCCGATCTGGTTCAGGTTGGTCTGGTCGGCCTGCGCGTTGGCGTAGTAGTCGGCGTAGTCGAAGGTGACGCCCTTCTCCTTGCCCACCTCGTCCAGACGCTCTTCCACCGACGCAACGATCTGGTTCAGGGAAGCGTGGTCAACATAGTTGACAATGCCCACCTTGAAGGTCTGGCCTGCCTCGCTGGCGGCGGCAGAAGATGCTGCCGCACCGGAAGCGGTGCCGGATGCAGTGCTCGAAGCGGACGAACCGCAGCCGGTCAGACCCAGCGCGGAAACAGTGGCGGCGGCCATAGCGGCTTTCAGAAAGCTGCGGCGGGAGATCCTGTTCATGGTTTTCATAGCGGTTGCTCCTTCCCTGGAGCGGGCGGCATGTAAAATAAAAACCCGCTCCACTTGCGGGACGGGCTTTTGTTCTCATATAACAAAACGACCCTGTCCCTGTGTGTTCATCCACAAGGACAGAGTCGAGAAATTCGAATCTGCGGTGCCACCTTGCTTGCCTTGCCCGCTTTCCTCTTGAAAGCCGCAAAGCCCCTCACGGAGAGCCAACACTCCCCTGCCCTGTAACGGAGGCTTCCGTCCCAAGCTACTGGAGGCTCTGCCTCGTTTGCCCGGCCCTCGGCGGCCCACGAATCTCTGCCCCGCTCTCGCCCGTTTTCACTGTCCGGGCTCACTGAAGATGCGCTCTGCAGGTTCTCTTCCGCCTCATCGGTTTGATTGCATTATACACTTTATCCGTGTAAAGTCAAGAGGAAATTTCAAAATTTTCCGTCAGATTTTTTCACGTTTCATCACTCGAGGTTGAGTTTGTTTCGCATCAGCCAGACCGTCAGCCCGAACCAGAAGACGCCGAACGCCACCGCGATGCCCAGCGTGACCATCGCGCTCCCCATGTAGCCCAGAGCCGATACGGTAGTCTCGATGCTGCCCACATCGCCTACGGCGCTATAGATGGCCGTCTCGTAGACGCCGGTGCCGATCTGGAGCAGCTTTTCGAGCCAGCCCTGCAGATACTGCATGACAAAGAAGCTCAGGATGCCCGCCAGCGCGGGGTGGTTCTTGAACTGATGTCCCACCATGCAGGCAGCATAGATGCAGGCGATGGCGCTGACCATCCGCACGAAGCTGACGACGCCGCTGAAAGCCAGCGCCTCCCAGAACTCCATGTTACAGCGGGCGAATGCCTCCCGGATGCCCGACCACATCAGCGGCAGCTGCTCAAGCAGGTCCATATCCGCCATCATCAGGACAGCCAGAATACCGAAGGAAAGGCAGGCTGCGAGGATGCTGCACAGGCTCCACACGGTGCTGGAGATGAGCTTCGAGGTCACAAGCTGTGTTTCCGTCACCGGCAGGGTGTGCATCAGATAGCCCTCCCGGCCCAGCAGGTTGCGGTAGAACCGCTGCACGATGGTCATGATGGTGACGACCACGGTGCCGATGATGACGCCGGTGTAGACAAGGCTCAGCAGGCCCACGAGAGTCGAATAGGCATCACTATTGGTGCTGTTCCATCTCCAGAGGGACCCGCCAAAGAGCACCGACGCCGCCAGCAGGGCCAGATACATTCCGCCGTAGGTGCGGGCGGTGGCCCGGAACTCATATTTCAGTAACTTTTTCAGCATTTGAATACCTCCCGGAAATATGCATCCACACTCATGCCCTCGGTCTCGCGGAGCTCATCCACCGAGCGGTGGGCGAAAATTCTGCCGTTCTTCAGGAACACAGCCTCATCCAGCACCGGCTCCACGTCCTCGATGAGGTGGGTGGAGATGATGACCGAGGCGTCCCGGCTGTAGTTGGTGAGGATGGTGTTCAGGATGTAGTCCCGCGCCGCCGGGTCCACGCCGCCGATGGGTTCATCCAGCAAATAGAGCCGGGCATTCCGGCTCATGGCAAGGATGAGCTGGACTTTCTCCTTGTTGCCCTTGGAAAGGCTCTTGAGGGGTGCTTTGGGCGAAAGCTCCAGCTTTTCCAGCATCTCATTCGCCTTGGCGGGGTCGAAGTCGGCGTAGAAATCCCGGAACATCTCCACCAGCTGCTCCACCCGCATCCAGTCGGGCAGCCATGCGGCGTCCGGCAGATAGGAGACGATGGCTTTCGTATCCGGGCCGGGGGCCATGCCCGCGATTTTTATGCTGCCCGCCGTGGGCTGCAAAAGGCCGTTCGCCAGTTTGATGAGGGTGGTCTTGCCGCTGCCGTTGGGGCCGAGCAGGCCCACGATGCGGCCAAAGCCGATGTGCAGGTCGATGCCGTCGAGGGCGTTTGTCCCCTTCTGGTAGGATTTCGTCAGGCCCTCACAAGTTAAAAGCTCATTCATTTCAATCACTCTCCTTTGTTTCCCAGCCCGTCATAAGCTTTGCGGCCTCTGCCGGGCCGTAGCCGATGCCGCGCATTTTTTCGAGATATTCGGCGGTCATGGCGCGGGCTGTCTCGTCCCGCAGCTGTTCCAAAAGGGCTGTATCTTCGGTGACGAAGCGGCCCGTGGTCCGCTCGGTGTAGACGAGCCCTTCCGCTTCCAGCTGGGCCAGTGCCCGCTGCATGGTGTTGGGGTTGACGCCTGCCGCTGCGGCCATGTCGCGCACCGAGTCCAGATGTCCGCCGGGCGGGTAGACGCCCGCCAATATCTTTGCTTTGAGCCGTTCCACGATCTGTGCGTAGATGGGGCGGCTCATATCGAATCGTTCGCCCATCGTCTCATCTCCTTGTGTCGCTGTACTGAGTGCCTAATACAATAATACTCAAATCATCTTTTTTGTCAAGAGGGAATTTTCAATCTCTTCAAAATATGTTATACTGTCTTTTGTATGCTAGAAGAAAATGCGCAGGAGCACAGAATCTATGAAAGCGACCATCATCATCCCCAACATCAACGGCAAAGGCTGGCTTAAGGACTCCATCGAGTCGGTCTACGCCCAGACGGAGCAGGACTTCGAGCTTATCGTGGTGGATAACGGCTCCACCGACGAGAGCCTTGAGCAGGCCCGCAGCTATTGCAGCCGCGAGAACTTCCAGCTCATCGAGAACGGCTCCAACACCGGCTTCTCCCACGCCGTCAATCAGGGCATCGCCCGGGCGAAAAGCGAGTTCGTGGTGCTGTTCAACAACGACGCCTTTGCAGAGCCCCAGTGGCTGGCCGAGCTCATCCGCGTGGCTGAGAGCGACGAGAAAATTTTTGCCGTCCAGAGCCTTATGATCCGCCACTTCAACCGGGAGCTTGCCGACGACGCCGGCGATTACGTCACATGGATGGGCTTTGCCTGCAAGACCGGCGACGGCCGCCGGGCCAGCCGCTACACAAAGCAGAAGCGCATCTTCTCGGCCTGCGGCGGCGCGGCCCTCTACCGCAAAAGCATCCTCGACGAGATCGGCGTCTTCGATGAAAACTTTTTTGCCTACTTCGAGGACGTAGACCTCAGCTGGCGCGCCAACAACGCGGGCTACAAGAATGTCCTCTGCCCCACGGCAAAGTGCTACCACATCTGCGGCGCCAGCACCGGCGCGGTGCGGTACAACGCCTTCAAGAGCCAGCAGAGCGGCCGCAACAGCATCCTTCTCCCCCTCAAAAACGAGCCTCTGCTGATGCTCATTCTCAACATCCTTCCGCTGGCGCTGGGCTATCTGCTCAAACGCTGCAAGTTCCACAAGCAGGGCTTCGGCGAGGCGTGGGACAAGGGAATGCACGAAGCCTTCGCCCTGCTCAAAAACGGCCAGCTGGGCAAGCGCCCCTTCCGTCTCCGTGATTTGCCGAATTATGTTCTGATGGAATTGTGGATGATATGGAACATGGTGCCGTATCTCTGGTATCGGCTGGTGGTCGTGCGGTTTGATTTGAAGTAATTCCGGATATGCAAAAACCGGGAAGCTCTGGGAGCTTCCCGGTTTTTGTTTGTGATTCGTTTTACGCCGCCGCGCTGGCCGCACTTTCAGCCTGCGGCTCTGCGTCCGAGGCAGCTTCGCTTTCGGCGGTGCCGTCCGCTTCCTCGCTGGCGGCTGCGGCCTCGGAGGACGCAGCGTCGGAGTCAGCGGGCGTTTCGCCGCCGGTGGCGAGGATGGCGTCCTGCACCTCGCTGTCTGCCATCATGGCAGGCTCGGAGGCAGTGGACGCCGCCGTTGACTCGGGCTTCGTCTCGCTCTCGGTCAGGCCGGTGAGATACCAGCTGCCGCTCTGGCGGCTGAACAGATAGTCCATGTACTTGACCGGCGTATCCGAGGTGGCGGTGAGGATGCTGTCCGTTGCGTTCTGGTTGGGGATGTAGCCCACGGTGACGTGGAGGAGGCCGTCCTTCTTGAACAGCCTGGTGACGGTGGCGCGGTAACTGCCCACGCTGCCGGTGATGGGGATCTTATAGCACTGGGTGGTGTCGTCGAACTCGATGGTCATATCCTCCATCTCGAAGGTCTTGTGGGTCATGCGGAAGCTGGGGCCGACAAGCTTTGCGAGGTAGGCGTCCACGTCCACCGAGGGGATGAGCAGCTGCTCGGTATCGGGGTCGGTGTTATAGCCGTCGAAACCGCCCTGGGTCTCCTGGATGCTGTACACACAGCCCCAGACCGCGGCCTCGCGGAGGGTCAGGTCGTCGATGTTCTCGATGCCCTCAAAAGGCACGGGGTCGAACAGCACCAGACCTTCCAGCTTGTCCTCGTATTCCTGCTTCTGGGCCGTATCGTCAAACAGCTTTGCCACGGCGTTCACGCCTGCGTGCAGCACGGTCAGCGTGCCGATGAGCACCAGCACCGCGATGACCAGCCCGAGGGCCTGCCGACCGCGGCGGCGGTGGAGCCGGGCGTGTTCTTCCGGGGTCATTTCTATCTTCATATCGTTATCGTCTCCTGCGTTGTTTCACTTTTCAGATAAAAACAGTATACCACAATCATGGGCAGGGTGCAAAACCCTGCCCGTGTTATTTTGGTGAAACTGGCCCAGAAGCTGTTTTCATAGCCAGAGTATGTGCAATGGTTATGAAAACAGCTTCTTATTCCCAGTTCTTCCAGACGTCGGGCTGGTAGCCGACGGTGGCCTGACGGCCATTGCGGACGATGGGGGTGCGGAACAGCTGCTGGTTCTCGAAGAGCTTGTCTTCCTTCTGCCAGTCCACCAGCGCGTCCAGCAGAGCGAGGGTCTGCTTGTCCTTGGCGTTGGGATTCACCAGCGCCTGCCAGCCGCCCAGAGCGCGGGACACATTTTCAAACTCGCCCCGGCTCATCTCTTTTTCTTTCAAATCGATCATCTGAAACCTGATGCCGCGCTCCTTGAAATAGCGCTGAGCCTTTTTGGTGTCGAAGCACTTGGTGGTGCCGAATATCTGGATGTTCATGCTCTTGCCCTCCTGTTCATTCTGCTCTATTGTAACATATCTGCGCCCGAAAGCCTATAGCATATTTTCTGCTCCGCCGGGCCACACTGCTGTCAGCGCCTTTTTCTCATTTTGAATGGAGGTAGTACCAACATGAAAGCATTCGTAGACCCTGAACTCTGCATCGGCTGCACCCAGTGTGCCGGGCTCTGCCCCGAGGTATACCAGATGGAGGGGACTCTGGCTGTCGCCATCCCCGGCGACATTCCGCCCGACCAGGTGCCGCTGGCCGTGGACGCCGCCAACGCCTGCCCGGTGGGGGCGATAAGGGTGGAGTGACCCTCTCCGTCACCTTCGGTGACACCTCTCCCAAAGGGAGAGGCTTTTTTTGTGCAAACCCTCCCCCATCCGCTCTATTTTGTGGTATACTATAGAATGTGAAATTATGGAATGGAGGACCACAAGCTATGCGTTTACTGGTCATTGACGGCAACAGCATCGCCAACCGTGCCTTTTACGGCATCAAGCTGCTGACCACCAAAGACGGCCGCTATACCAACGCCATTTTCGGCTTTCTGAATATCCTGCTCTCCCTGCTCAAAGAATCTGAGCCCGACGAGGTGGCTGTGGCTTTCGACCTCAAAGCCCCCACCTTCCGCCACAAGATGTACGACGGCTACAAGGCCACCCGCCATAAGATGCCCGACGAACTGGCTGCCCAGCTGCCCGTCATCCGGCAGCTTCTGGCCCTGCTGGGCTATCGTGAAGTGACCGCCGAGGGCTGGGAGGCCGACGACATCCTCGGCACGCTGGCCGCCGCCTGCGCCGCCCGCAGCGACGACTGCTTCCTTGCCACCGGAGACCGGGACAGCTTACAGCTGGTCAGCGACACCACCACCGTTCTGCTGGCTACCACGGCGTTGGGCCGCAGCAAGACCGTCACCATGGATGTGGAGGCCGTGAAGGAGAAATACGGCGTCACGCCCCGCCAGCTCATCGACGTGAAGAGCCTGATGGGCGACACCTCCGACAACATCCCGGGCGTGAAGGGCATCGGCGAGAAGAGTGCCTTTACCCTCATCCAGAAATACGGCAGTCTCGAGGGGGTCTACGCCCACCTCGACGACACCACTGACAAGACCATCAAGCCCAAGCAGCGGGAGCATCTGGCCGAAGACCGCGCCATGGCAGAGCTGAGCTACACGCTGGGCACCATCCGCACCGACGCCCCCATCGACACCGCCGAGGGCGCCTATGCCGTGGGCGAGGGCAACAAGGCCGAAGCCGTCCGGCTGATGCAGGAGCTGGAGCTCCACTCCCTCATCGCCCGCTTCGGCCTGAGCGACATCACCCCCGCCGCTGACCCGGAAAGAGTTCCGGCAGAGCCTCTGCCGGAAGCCGAACTTGCCGCTCTGCCCGCTGAGCCGAAGGGCCATTACCTCGTGGCCGCGCGGCCCGCTGTCATGGGCAAGCAGGGCGTCCGCATCGTGGAGCTGCAGCCCGCCGTGTGGTATGCCGTGCAGGACAAGACCGTCTTTCCGCTGGAATCCGAAGACCTGCTCCGCCTGCTGGACAACAAAGACGTCACCCTTGACGTCTTCGACAGCGCGCCGCTCTACGCCCGCGCCATGGCTGCGGGCGGCTGGGGCAGCAGCATCGTCTGGGACGGCAAGCTGGCGGCCTATCTGCTGGACGCCTCGGCTTCCAAGTACAACCTCTCGGAGCTCATCATCAGCTACCGCGCCGACGCCGCTTTCACCTGTGAGAAGTGGCCGGACGCCGGTGCGCTGGCCGACCTGTTCGCCAAGATGAAGGCAGAGATCACCGCACTGGACGAAGACTCCCTCTACAACGACATCGAGTTCCCGCTGGCGCAGGTGCTGGCCGACATGACCCGCATCGGCATCCTCGTGGACAAAGAGGGCATCGAGAAGTTCGGCGTGAAGATGCGCTCGGAGCTGGAAGACGTCCTCACCCGCATCCACATGGAGACGGGCAGCGCCAGCTTCAACCCCAACAGCCCCAAGCAGCTGGGCGAGATGCTCTTCGACACCATGGGCCTGCCCCACGGCAAAAAGACCCAGCGCGGCTGGTCTACCGACGCCGAGACGCTGGAAGCCCTGCGGGACTACCCGCTGGTGGAGGATATTCTGCAATACCGCGCCTACCAGAAGCTGAACTCCACCTACGTCGAGGGCCTGCTGAAGGTCATCGCGGAGGATGGCCGCATCCACACCCGCTTCAACCAGACCGAAGCCCGCACCGGACGCCTTTCCTCCGACAACCCCAACCTGCAGAACATCCCCATCCGCACCGAGCTGGGCAGCCAGCTGCGGGCCTACTTCATCGCAAAGCCGGGCTGTGTGCTGGTGGACGCCGACTACAGCCAGATCGAGCTGCGCATCCTGGCCCACATCACCGGGGACGAACACATGCAGCAGGCCTTCCTGAACGGGGAGGACATCCACCGCAGCACCGCTGCCAAAATTTACGGCATCCCCCAGAGCGAGGTGACGCCCCGGCTGCGTTCCAGCGCCAAGGCCATCAACTTTGGCATCATGTACGGCAAGGGTGCCTACAGCCTGGCCAAGGACATCGGGGTGACCGTCAAGGAAGCAGACGCCTTCCTCAAGAACTATCTGGCCGCCTTCCCCAATGTGAGCGGCTATATGGACAAGACCATCGCCGACGCCAAGACGAACGGCTATGTGTCCACCCTGTTCGGCCGCCGCCGGGCGCTGCCGGAGCTGGCAAGCTCCAACTTCAACGTGCGTTCCAGCGGGGAGCGCATGGCACGCAACACCCCCATTCAGGGCACGGCGGCCGACGTGATCAAGCTGGCCATGGTGCGGGTGTGGAAGCGCCTGCGGGACGAAAAAATGGAAAGCCGCCTGATCCTCACCGTCCACGACGAACTGATCGTGGAAGCCCCGGAAGCGGAAGCCGAAAAGGCTGCGCAGATCCTGCGGGAGGAGATGGAGGGCTGCGTGCAGTACGCCGTGCCCCTAAGCACCGATGTGCACGCAGGCAAAAACTGGCTGGAGGCCCATTGAATATGATCGTTTTAGGAATCGAATCCACCTGCGACGAGACCGCCGCAGCCCTGGTGGAGGACGGCCGGCATCTGCTGAGCAACGTCATCTCCACCAGCGTGAAAGAACAGGCCCTGTACGGCGGCGTGGTGCCGGAGATCGCCAGCCGCCGCCACTGTGAGTTTATCAGTGCCACGGTCAAAAAGGCCCTGCTGGACGCAGGCAAGACCATGGACGACGTGGACGCCGTGGCCGTCACCTTTGCGCCGGGCCTCATCGGCGCGGTGCTGGTGGGCGTGAACTTTGCCAAGGGGCTGGCCTACTCGGC